>Ga0272446_1001356_pt1 | contig 35599 bp, 24 predicted proteins | sample YNPCB0061_FD_194587 | JGI IMG/M metagenome (GOLD analysis project Ga0272446, IMG submission 194587) | Hot spring microbial mat communities from Yellowstone National Park, WY, United States - YNP-CB-006-1 | ecosystem: Environmental > Aquatic > Thermal springs > Hot (42-90C) > Sediment | place...
TGCGCGGCATGGAAGACGGCATTGATGCGGCGTTCGAGGCACACACGGCGCCGCTGGGCATCCAGTGGGCGGAGTACCGCAAACACCTCGAAAAGAGCCACCGCTGGCACGTTGAAACCTATTGACGTCGACGGTTGCGGGAGGCGTCCTGGTGACAACCGCGCCGCCACACGCCACACCGGTAGGGGCAGGTCAGGGACCTGCCCCTACGTTTTGACCCTACGTTTGGGCAGGTCAGGGACCTGCCCAAACGTAGGGCGAAATTGTTGAACGTCAAAAAGATACCGTTACTGGTGAATGTAAGTATCTGGTCAAAGGGAACACGGTGGCAGGCGACGGGATGATGACCGTTACAAAAATCAGTCCAACCGGCAAGCTGGTCATAATCACCGTCTATCGGCTGTAAGGGTGAGAGCCATGATGTGTGATGTTTGTGGCAGGGAAGGCGCACGGGTTCGATATGTCACCCGCAGTTATGGCAAGGGTGAGGATTTGCTGGTCATCGAGAACATTCCCTTGGTGAGTTGTCCACATTGCGGCGAGAGTTACTTCACAGCAGAAACGCTGTACGAAATTGAGCGCATCAAACTGCACCGTCAAAGTTTTGCAGGTAAACGACAGGTAGCCGTTGCCAAGTTTGCCTGATTTCAATGGGCAAACCGTAGGGGCAGGTTCACAACCTGCCCAACCACGGGGGCAGGTCTCTGACCTGCCCCTACGGTTCACCCGCCGCTGGCGGCCTGCCCGGCAATACCGGCGCGTTCGCTGCTGCCTGCTGTCAGCAGGGCGACCGGATGCCTGCCGGTCGTCGTCTGCTGCCGGACTTCATGTTCGACCCGGTAGCGCCGCGCGGCCGCAACGAACGAGACAAACAGCGGATGCGGCATGTGCGGACGCGATTTGTACTCCGGGTGAAACTGGCAGCCAATGAACCACGGGTGATCGTCCCGTTCAACCATTTCCACGAAGCGCCCGTCGGGCGACCGTCCGACGACGCGCAGCCCCAACCGCGCCAGATGCGGCTCATATTCCGTGTTGAACTCGTACCGGTGACGGTGGCGCTCTGAAATCTCGGTCGTCTGGTAGATGGCCGCCACCTGACTGCCCGGTTCCAGATGGCACGGGTACGCCCCCAGGCGCATCGTTCCGCCCATGTCTTCGACGCCGATGAGGTCGCGCAGCAGGAAAAAGACGGGATGGCGCGTGTCCGGGTCAAACTCGGTGCTGTCGGCGTCGGCAAGTTCAGCCGTGGTGCGCGCCAGCTCGATGCAGGCGCACTGCATCCCCAGGCAGATGCCGAAGAACGGCAGCTTGTGCCGCCGGGCATAGCCGATGGCGCGCAGCATGCCGTCAATGCCCCGCTTGCCGAAGCCGCCGGGGACGAGAATCGCATCCACGTCGTGCAGGCGGCTTTCCCAGCGTTCGTCCACAGTAAGGTCTTCGGCCTCGATCCAGCGGATGTCCACCCGCAGACGATTGGCAATGCCGCCGTGCAGCAGCGCCTCGGTAAGGCTTTTGTAGGATTCGCGCGAGCCGACATACTTGCCAACGATGCCGACGGTCACGGCGTCGTCCGGGTGGCGGATGATGTCCACCATGCGCCGCCAGGCGCGCAGGTCGGCTTCGCCGGCCGTCAGGCCCAGCCGCCCCAGAATGAGTTCGTCGAGGCGCTGTTCGGCAAACTTGAGCGGCACTTCATAGACTGTCGAGACATCCTCGGCCGTAATGACGGCTTCTTCGGCGACGTTGCAAAACAGCGCGATTTTTTCCTTGATGCCACGCGGAATTTCGCGGTCGGTGCGGCAGATGAGCACGTCCGGCTGAATCCCGATGCTCAGCAGGTCCTTGACGGAATGCTGCGTGGGCTTGCTTTTGAGTTCCCCGGCCGCCTGGATGAAGGGCACGAGCGTCACGTGAATGAACATCACATTCGAGCGCCCGACTTCGTAGCGCATCTGCCGGATGGCTTCCAGAAAGGGCAGCGATTCGATGTCACCAACCGTGCCGCCAATTTCGACGATGACCACATCCACGCCGTGGGCGACGGACTGGATGGCATCCTTGATTTCCGTGGTGATGTGGGGAATGACCTGCACGGTCTGCCCCAGATAGTCGCCGCGCCGTTCCTTCTCGATGACCGAAAGGTAAATCCGGCCGGTCGTGAAGTTGTTGGCGCGGGTCATGGTGGCGCGGGTGAAGCGTTCGTAGTGACCCAAATCCATGTCGGTTTCGGCGCCATCGTCCGTCACAAACACCTCGCCGTGCTGAAACGGCGACATCGTGCCCGGGTCCACGTTGATGTACGGGTCAAACTTCTGCTGCGTCACCCGCAGCCCACGGGCCTCCAGCAGACAGCCAATGGAAGCGGCCGCAATGCCCTTGCCCAGTGACGAGACCACACCGCCCGTCACAAAAATGAACTTCGTCATGGATGCCTCACCGTACGGCGGGCCGTTGCCGGCGGGGTGTCTCCGACAACAACCTGCACTTCAGCGCCATTGGCGCGAATTTCCGGGACGTACATGGCGTGGCCGAGCGTCGGCAGGGCAGCGAACTGCCCCGGCGTCTCGGCCCGCAGCTCATATTCCATCTGCCAGACCCCCTGTGGCAACTGTTCCACGAACAACGCCACATGGCGGTCACGCAGTTCCTGATAGACTACCTGCGTGCGGCCCGTCGGCTCCAATGTCTGGGGGCGGACTTCGCGGATGGTAAGACCCGCGCCGGAGCGCACCTGAACCGCCTCGAAGCCGGCCGGTTTGAGGTCCTCAAAGACCAGATAAGCGTAGTCGTTTTTGGCTTCAACCGTGACGGTACAGAGCAGCCGGTCGCCGGTGGTCACGGGCGCGCCGTCCGCCAGCGGCACGCGCTCATAGACGACGCCCCGCAGCAGTGTCGGCCGCGGGACAAGCCGCCAGTATTGACGTTTGACATAAATCTCATTGCCGGCCGGCGGAATGGGCGCTTCACGGCTGAAGAACCGGGCGCTGGCGGCAACATACAGCACCCTGCCCTGCGGCTTGAGAATGCGGATGTCGTTGGTGCCATCCCGCAACACGGCAGCCGGGACGACTACCGTTCCCGGCGTCATCAGACCAGCGCCGGGTTCCAGCCGCTGCCGGGCCACGGAGGTTCCGTTGACTACAATCTCGTAGGCCACCGGTTCGGCCGTTTCGCCGGTGGCCCGCAGGTAGTCGTTCAGCGCCAGCAGGGTAATGGCGGTGTCGCGGGTGTTGCTCCACTGCGCGCCGCGCCGGTTTTTGACCAGCCAGTTCATCGCCGGCGTGACGAGTTCGTGGCCGGGTTCAATTGCCACCAGCGCCCGGAGCACAAACGCCGTCGTCTCCACGGGGCTGTCCGTCCAGCGATACCAGAAGCCGCCGGCGCCCCAGCGTGCCGTGGTGAGGTCACTGTTCGGTGCGCTGTCGCGGGTGACGCCATTGGCCAGATTGCGCGCCAGAACCTGCGCCCGCTCGCGCATCCCGTAGTGCTGGGCCGCCACGGCATAGAGGGCGCGCCCGTAGGCCGTCAGGCGGTCGCGCTGCTGCCAGAGGTTGTCCAGCGCCGTCTGTTCCGTGGGAGCCATAGCCGTGTGGCCTTTGGCGCGCCGGGCTTCGGCCAGCGCATGCAGCAGCCAGGCCTGCCGGTCGGGCGACGTTTCTTCGGCGATGAGCTGTTGTTCGAGAAAGGTCATGCCGCGCGTCAGTACGTCGTCCCGGACTTCCAGCCGCGCCTGCCGGGCCAGCGCCAATCCCCACACGACATAGGCCGTCATGAAGCGGTCGGTGGGCGTCTCTTTCCACCAGCCCCAGCCGCCGTCCGGGTGCTGCGCCTCGTAAAGCCGGTCCAGTCCCTGGCGGATGATGCGGTCGAGTTCGGCTAGATCGCGCCTGCCGCGTGGCTGTGTCCTGTCGGCCGTGGCGGCTTCGATGCCGCCGAACATGCGCCCGGCAATGGCTTCCGGTGCGATGCCCTGCTCACGCAGGGTTTTGGCAATGATGGCCGCCGGAAGGAACCGGCTCATCGTCTGTTCGGTGCAGCCGTAGGGATAATCGAGCAGGTAGGGCAGGGCATCGAGCATGGTCACGGCCAGACTCGGCGCCACCTGGATGGCAACCTGGGTGTTCTCCCGTTCCCGTGGCAGCTCAAGCCGCAGGTGTCCTTCGTTCTGACGCACCTGCGTGGCCTGCGCCACGAATTTTTCGATGCCGCGCACGTAAGCCTGCACGGTGCGCGTCATGGCATCGCGGTGTTCCCCGGCAACGGCCGTTACAGTCAGCTTCACGTCACCCGGCTGCTGAATGACGACTTCCCACGTGGCCTGGCCATCCGCATTGGGGGCAACCGTCACCTGGCGGGTTTGATGCGCTGCGTCAAGAGCAACACCTTCGGCCGCCAGCGTCACCGTCGCTGTCAGCGGCCGGTCGGTTCGGTTGTTGACGACGGCCGAAAACGTCGTCCGGTCGCCCGTCACCAGAAAACGCGGCGTTTGCAGCCGGACGATGAGCGGCTGATTGGTAACGGTACGCATCTCCGTCTGCCCGACTTCGCTGGCGGCCGAAACGGCGCGCGCCACAACTTTCCAGGTTGTCAGCGAGTCGGGAAACGTCGCCGTTACAGTGGCCTGCCCGTCGGGCCCGGTCACGATGTCGGGTTGCCAGAAGGCCGTGGCGCGGAAGTCGCTGCGCACAATGATCTGCCCGCCAGCGTCGTCTGCGCTGCCACTTGCCACGCCGGCAGAGAGTTCGTCGCGCCCGGCTTTGGCTGCATTTTCCCGGCTGCGGGCAACGGGGGCTGGTGCTGCCGGGCGAGCCATGCTCGCGGCGGCTTCCGGTGCGGCTTCGGCCGCGCCCTCGAAGTCTTTGGCTTCTTCGGCGCGCGGAGCTTCCGGGCGCGCGTCCGTCGGCGGTTCCGGTTTCAGGCGCACATAGGGGCGATACTGAAGGGAAGTTGTCGTCGCCACATAGGGTTGGCGGCGGTTGCCGTGGAAAAAGCGCCGGGGATCGGGGGCGTAATCGGTCTGAATCGCGCTGACAGCGTCATCCGTAACGGCCAGGGCAACTTCGGCCGGCAGGGGGCGTCCGGCGGCATCACGGGTAAGCAGCGTGAAGGTGACGGGTTCGCGTGGCCTGACTTCGGTGCGGTCAGCTTTCACCTGCACATCCAGCACCTGGGAAGTGGGCGGCACGGTGAATTCCCGGCGGACGTGTGACCAGCGCAGGTCCAGCAGCGAGTCGGCTTCAAGGTGAAAGTTGGGGGTGTCGCGGTCGGTAATCTCCAGTTCAACGAGTTTGGCCGTTCCCGTCAGACGAATGACGCGCGTTTCCTCCAGACCATCGCGGATGATGGAAAGCCACACGGTACGCCCGCTCGTCGGTGCCACGAGCATCACCGGGACGGTCCGCCCGACGGCCAAGGTGTCGCGGTCGGCGATGATTTCCAGATCGGAGGCAAAGTAGCCGGTGTCGCTGGTTGCCGTGGTCGAAACCCAGACCGTCGCCTCGGCGGTGATGGGGTTGCGGTTGGGTTCGGGCGTCACCCAGGCGATGCGGTAGAAGCCTTCCCTGGGCGCCGTGAAGGTGAGTTTCCCTTCGCCCTGCGCCGGGTCGGTCTGTACGGTGCGTTTGAGCACTTCCTCACGTTCGTAGCCGCGCTGCCGGGGTCGGTATGGCCCGGCCTCCGGGTGTGCCCTGGCTTCGGCTGCCGTGACCGTGCGCCCACGGGCGTCAAGGAAAATTTCCCGCCACGTCTCGCGGGTGACAGTGACCATGCCTTCGGCGGCAACGGGTTGGCCGTTGATGTCGCGGGCCTGAAAGGCAACGGCAATGGCCTCACCGGGGCGGTGCAGACGGTGCTCCGGGCGCACGTCCACAGCAAACCGTTGCCGGCCCACGCGCACACTTGTCTGCCCGACGACTTCCCGCCGTGACGCATCCATGACGCGGGCTTCGATGTGGTAGGCCAGATCGGTTGCGGCAAAGCGGGGCGTCGGGAGGCTGATGCGGGCGCGTCCGTTGCCATCGAGAACAAGGTTTTCACGCCGGATGATGCGGCCGCCGCGGCCGTCGGCATCGTTCTGGAAACCGGCTGCGTCATCGTCGAACCACAGGCTTTCGGTCCGGTAAAACACCGGACGGTAGAGGGGTTGTTCGTGCACGATGACTTCGGCCCGCCCGCCGGCCACGGCGCCGCCGAAGTAATACTCGGCCGTGAGGGTGAGTTCGACGCGGTCGCCAGCGCGAAATGCCTTGCGGCGGCCGTTTTCTTCCGGGGTCGCAATCGCCACGCGGAATTCGGGCAGGCGGTATTCTTCGAGGCGAAACAGCGTGGCTTCGCCGTAGATGGTGTCAAATTCCTGTCCATCACGGGGCTTGCCGAAGCGGATGGTGTATTCGCCGAGCGGCCATGTGGCATCCGGCGTGAAACTGCCCCATGCGCCGCCGAAGCGGCTCAGCGTCACCTGACCGAACGCCACGCGCTCACGCCGTGGGTTGAGCAGTTCGTATCCCAGCGGGCTGCCGGCCGGGGTGCGGTAGGACTTTCCTTCGGATTGGCGGGCAATGATTTTCCACCGGGCTGTGTCGCCGGGACGGTAGGCGGCCCGGTCGGTGAAGGCATAGATTTTCCAGTCAGCCGGCGAGGATGAATCTGCGCCGCCGCTGTGCAGACAAAGCGCCTGCCGTGCGCCAGAAGCGGCCAGCACCAGCGTGGCGTAGCCCTGGTACTCCGCTTTCCCGAAGGTGGCGAGGCCGTCCTGATTCGTCGTGCCGGTTTGCTCCACCCAGACGGGCGTATGGCGTTGCCGGTTGTAGGCGGTGAACCACACCCGCAGGCGCATGCCGGGGAGGGGCGTGCCGTCGAGCACCGAAGCAGCGAAGACGACCAGCCGCCGGCCGTCGGACTTGACCAGCAGGGCAGCGTCGGTAACAAGCACCAGTTCCCGCGCCGTCTGTTTTCCGGCGCGGGCTTCGAGCAGATACGCGCCGACGGGCAGCGTTTCATCGAGGGTGACGAGCGCCTGCCCAGGGCGATGGTCACCTTGGTCATCTCCATCGCGGGACAGCGTTTTGACCGGCTTGCGCCCGGAGAGGTCAACGGCCTTCAGTCCCTGTTCATCGGTGCTGGTCGGTTGTATGTCCTGCGGCAGATCAATGGCATACAGGGCCAGCTCGATGCGCTTCACATTGCGCCAGTACAGACCGAACCGGATTTCGGAATCGGGGAGAAAGACGTTGCCGACGCCAAGCGTCAGGGACGGGGTTGTGATGTCGGTAATGCGCTGTTGGGCTTCCTCCAGATAGCGCGAGGTTCCCGGACGGTAGGCGGCAACGAGCTGCCGGTACTGCGCCAGCGCAGCGGCATAATCCGGGCGCATCTGAAAGGTGCCGTCCGGCTGCTGCACGGGGCGGCCCGTGGATTCAAGCCACTGCCCGTAGTGGAACAGGGCGTCGTCGTACCAGGCTGTCTTCTGACCAAGGGCGACGGCGGCGGCGAATTCTTCCTCAACGCGCGCGTTTGATTCGTAATCGCCGCCCTGTTGCCGGAGGCTCATGGCTGTCAGGTAGTGCAGATGGGCGCGTTCTTCGTCACTGCGGGCCAGACTCATGGCTTCGTCCAGCGTGGCGATGGGAATTGGCTGGACGGGCTGGCCGAAGGGCCGTGTTTCGCGATCCACGGCGTAGGCGGCCCTGAAAAGGATGTGCAGGTAGCGGTCGCGCGCGGTCGCCAGGTCTGGCGAGTGCGCCCACCAGTCGAGCGCCGCCGCATAGTGTGGCCACGCCTGATACCAGTTCTGGCTGTCGGGACGTGTCCACCAGAAGTCACCGAGGGAAACCTGCGCTTCGGCCCACACCCGATCGCGCTCCGCGGGCCGCGATGCGGCTTTGACAATGGCTTCCAGTCCTGTTCGCGCGGCCTCGAAGGCCTGGGCATCTGCCTGGCGGGCGGCGGCGCGGGCGCGCCAGTCGGTATCGGCCAGGCGGAAGCGAACCCACCGGGCGTCGTCCGGGGCAAGCCGGGCCAGGTCGAGCTGGGCATAACGCTGCTGCGCCAGGGCGTAGGAGCCTTCGGCATAAAGGCGTTCGGCTTCGGTTTTGACAGACTGGAAATCCATGGTTTGGGCGTGGGCCGGCTGAAAGACAAGCATCAGGAGCAGCCCCCAGAGGACAGCGCAGCGCCGTCCTCCGGTGAGGCGTTTATCCAAACGATGACAGCAAAGCATGGCACAGACCTTTTTGTGTTGAGAGATGAAATCAGGCATTGCCCGTTGACGTTTGAACGAAGGCCGGGTTCCCGGCAGGAAAGGCTAGCCCGACGAAAACAACCTCAATGGTCTTTTCTGCGGGCCGTATCGGCCGGTGTCCGTGGGCAGGTAAGACCAAACGAAAAGGCTTCCTGACCTTTTGCCTTTGTGAGAAACATCATGGATAAACCGAAAACCGGTGGATGTTGTGATGTCTTTGGATGTACGTCCTGTTGTCGGTCGAAGCCGCCCGGCGTGGCGAAAAAGATTTCAGTGGTGTGGCTGGGCTTTCGTTCTGTATGTTGCGTTGACCTTGACCACATGGGGGCAAATGCCGGCCCCTGACCCTGAAACCGCACCGCCTATGCCCGTCAAACTCGAACCCATGCCGCCCCGCTCCGGCTATGAAGCCCCGGCCGCAGCCGGGGCCCGTTCGCTGGTGGAAAGCACGGCCGCCGCGCCCAAAGCCTTTCTGACGCACTGCGAAAAAACCGACTACGCCGAAACCGGCAATTACGCCGAAACCGTGCGTCTGTGGCAGAAGATGGCGGCCGCCTCACCGCTGGCCAAACTGCTGACCATCGGAAAAACGGCCGAAGGACGGCCGCTGTACGTCCTCGTGGCCTCGAAGGACAAAGCCTTCACACCGGCTGCCGCCCAGGCGACGGGTAAACCGCTGGTCTTCATCCAGAATGGCATCCATCCCGGCGAAATTTCGGGCAAGGATGCGACCTCGATGCTGCTGCGCGACATCCTCATCACCAAGCGCCACGCGGCGCTGCTCGATTCGGTCATCATCCTCGCCATGCCGGTTTTCAATGCCGACGGGCACGAGCGGTTCAGTCCGTGGCACCGCATCAACCAGAATGGGCCGCGGGAAATGGGCTTTCGCGCCACGGCCACCCGCCTGAACCTCAACCGCGATTACCTCAAAGCTGATGCACCGGAAATGCGCGCCTGGCTGCGGTTTTTCACCACCTGGAAGCCGGATTTCTTTGTGGACAACCACGTGACGGACGGCATGGATCACCAGTACGACGTGACGCTCGACATGCCCACCGAGCAGAACATCTGGCCCTCGGTCGGGGCGTGGTCAAAGGAAACCTTCCTGCCCCGGCTCTATGAAAAGCTGGAAGCCGATGGCCACATTGCCGGTCCTTATGCCGAGCCGCGCGATCCATCCGACTGGTCGAAGGGGTTTGATGTCGGCGTCATCGAGCCACGGTATTCGACGACCTATGTTGCGCTGTGGCACCGTCCGGCCCTGCTCGTCGAAACCCACAGCCTCAAGTCGCACCGGACACAGATGTGGGCGCACTACGACATCATGGTGCACACGCTCGAACTGGTGGGTGCGGAAGGGGCGCGGCTGCGCGCGCTCATCCGCGCTGCCGAACGGGAAATGGCGCAGCTCGGCACAGGCTATGCCCCACAATCCCCGGTGTTTCTCGCCGGGACGTGGAGCCACGCTGGCGAGGCGTTCATCTACCGGGGCGTCGCCTGGCGCGAGGAAACCAGCGTCGTTACCGGGCGGCCCGTGCGCGTGTATGAAAGCCGGCCGGTGGACATCCCCACCCGGCTGTTCAGGAAGCTGAAAACCACGGCGGCGGTTCCCGTGCCGCTCGGCTATCTCATCCCGGCGGCCTGGACGGGCATCCTTGATGTGCTGGCGGCCCACGGCGTTGAAATGCACCGTCTGAAGCAGCCCACGACCGTAACCGGCGAGACCTACCGATTGACCGAGCCAAAGTGGGCTGCGCGGCCTTTTGAAGGTCGTGTGATGCTGACCGGTGTTACGGTCAAACGAGTGCGGGTGAAACAGACATTTCCGGCCGGGACGGTCTATGTGCCGATGACGCAGCCGGCGGCGCGCGTCATTCTCAACTGGCTCGAACCCGAAGGCCCCGACTCGGCCGTACGGTGGGGGTGGTTCAACACGCTCTTTGAGCAGAAGGAATACACTGCCGACTACGTTTTCGAGCCGATTGCCCGCGAACTGCTGGCCAGAAACCCGAAACTCAGGGCCGAATTTGAGCGCCGGCTGGCCGCCGACGCCGATTTTGCCGCCAGTCCACGGGCGCGGTTGCAATTTCTCTACGAACAAACGCCGTACTACGAAGCCGACAAGGACCGCTACCCGGTGGTGCGCGTCATCGCGCCGTTGCCGTAGCCGGGTGGGGGCAGGTCAGAAACGAAGCCGGGCAAAAAAGAAGCGCGCCACCAAGGGCGCGCTACGTTCTGCCAGATGAAACCGCCAGCAGAGAGCCGGCGGCTGGCTGCCAAAACTACATCGTCAGTTGCGCCTGCTTGACCTTGTCGGCGACAGCATCGCGTCCCGTCACCGCATCCATCAGCGTCTTGAGAGCTTCGTTGAACTTCGTCAGCGCCGTGGAAATCTTCTGCAGCCGCTCGGCAAAGCTTTGCAACCGCTGGGCGAAGCCGCCGATGCCGCCAGCCGCCCGATCAAGGAAGTCCGTCGCGCGTCCAAAGGGCCCAAGCGGGGGATTCTTGGCAATGTTGGTGTTGCTGCCGTTGAGCAGCGAGGAACCTATCCGTTGCACGAGGCTTGACAGCGCGCCCTTGACGCCGTTGCTCAAGAGGGAGGTGGCCAAGCCTTTGACCGCATTCATCGCAACACCCTTCAGCATCGGAAGGGCAACTTTCGCAAGACCGGCAAGTATCGGGAGTGGCATGATGGAATCCTCCTAAGAAGTGTGTGCGGTGTGCCTACCGCAGGTTGTTGAGCGCCTGCATCACGGCGTCATTCATGGCTTTCTGCAGGTTTGACTTTGCCGCGCCAGCCTGCGTAATCGCATCTTTGATTTGCTGAAGGGCAAACTGATATTCCTGCATCTTCTGCTGATAGCGCAGCCGTTCTTCGTCGGAGGCATTCGGGCCCGGCATCTGCGGCTTTTCCGGCAGGCCGAACTCACTGCTGTTGGCACGCGGCATCACGGCCGTTGAAGGCGTGCCGGAAGAAGCCGGTGGCCCGGTTGCGGCCGGTTGCCCCGTCGAAGGTGAAGAAACCTGCGCCTGCTTGATCTTGTCCTCAACCGCCGTGCGCCCGGTGATGGCATCCATCAGCGTCTTGAGGGCTTCGTTGAACTTCGTCAGCGCCGAGGAAATGTTCTGGAGGCGCTGGCTGAACTGCTGGAGCCGCTGCGCGAAATCGCCCAGACCCTTCGCGGCACGGTCAATGAAGCTGGTTGCCCGACCAAAGGGGCCAAGCGGCGGATTCTTGGCGATGTTGAGATTGCCGCCCCGGAGGAAGGAACTGCTGATGCGCTGAACCAGGTTGGTGAGTGCGTTACCAATGCCGCCCCCACGGAGAAAGGATGTGGCGATACCGAGCAGAGGATTGCTGCCGGCGACGGTCCTGAGAATCGGTACGGCCACGCGGGCAATACCACCGAGTATCTTTCCTAACGGCATGACGAGCCTCCCTTTCATAAATCAGGCCCGGGTGTGACCCAGGCCCGCAGGCTTAGCGCAGGTTGTTGATCATCTGCATGATGGCGTCGTGCGCCGCTTTCTGCAGGTTCGACTTCGTCACACCTTCCTGCGTGATGGCGTTGACCGCCTGCTGGAGGGCGAACTGGTAGTTCTGCATGTCCTGCTGATACTTGAGACGGTCGGTGTCTGAAGCATTGGGACCGGGCATCGTGGGCTTGGGTGGAAGACCGAAGTTCGACATTGTGAGAAGGTTCCTTTCTTTGGGAGTGGGTCAATAAAGACCGGTAGGGTTTACTGAATGCTGTCGCCGCCCTGCTCGGCAGCTTCCTGCACAATCTGGTGAATGCCCAGCGCAATGGCGCGGGCGCGATTGGCGCCGGGGTCCTTTTCTTCCGGGTCGAGGTCAATGGCGCGTTGCAAGTCGGCGATGGCCTCTTCGTAACGCTCCATGCGCAGAAACACCTCGGCGCGATTGACGTAGGGGGCAATCATCTGCGGGTCAAGGGCAATCGCCCGTTCCAGGCTGGCGAGTGCCAACTCATCTTCCTGCGTCCGGGTGTAGAGCGCACCCAGCGCCGCGTGGGCCGCAGCACTGGTTGGGTCAACTTCCACCAGTCCCTCGAAAATCGTGCGGGCGCGCTTCAGGTCGCCTTGCTCGTAGTACATGGCACCGATTTCGCCCATGCGCTGGAAGTCTTCATCGGTAATGCCGAGTTGCTGGCGTGGCGTTTCGTTTCCGTTGGCACTCATCGGGAGGGTCTCCTGTACGTTCTCTGTGGTCGTCCTCTGCGGTCATCGGATTCGGACGCAACCGTGAAGGCGTTTCCGCTTGCACTCTCGTTATCGAGACGGGCGTCACGGTGTTGCGTCCAAAGCGGCGGAACCGGGAAAATTTTCTGCCTCGCGTTTGTGGCGCACGCCAGGAACATCGAAGTTACGGCGGCGTAACGTTGGCCGTGAACACATCTGAAGTTTACATGTACCCTCTAGCATGCCGAACATTGGCTGGAGAGACAAGAGCCACGGCGGCGAATCACCGGCTCACAGGTGGCGCCGGTTGCCGGCCGGAGGAGTTGCTGAATGGAAGTCAAACTCATCGTGCGTGAGGTGGGCGCACCACCTGCCGCCAAGCCCCTGCTGGAAGATGTCTGGCGCACGAGTGTCATCAGTGTGGGAAGCAGCCCCCAGGCCACCCTGCGGCTGACCGGTCTGGGGATTGCCGCCGAACACGTGATCATCTTTGAGGAAGACGGGCACATCACCTTCGTCAACCATGGCGACGGCACACGCCTCAACGGCCTGCCGGTCCGCATCGGCGACCGGCGGCCGCTGACCTTTGGCGACCGGATACACATCGGCAACTACGTCATCACGGTGCTCGACGGCAACTCCCCGGCGGCCCGACTTGATGACCCCCGGGCCACGAGCCTGCTCCAGGCGGCCACCCGTGAGCTGTTCACGAGTGGCATGAAGTTCGATCTCGACAGCCTGCTGCCGGCGGCGTTCCGCCCTTCCAGCCTGCGCAAGTCACTGGAGATTCCCGAAAACGCCAGTTTTGCGCAGATACTCGAAGCCATGGTCGCCCCGGAGGACAGTTTCCGCTTCGTCATCGAGGGGGGCTACCAGCCGAACGTCTCCCTGCCGCTGCCGGCCGGGGATGCGGAAGTCCCGCTGGGATGGGAGGCTTCGGGCCTGCGCATCACGCTCAACCAGCAGGAACTGGTGACGTACTGTGCGCTCGTCCGCAAAACCGGGGAGCGGGTTGTCCTGCATCCGGTGCTGGCCGAGCACCGCCTGACGGTCAACGACGAGCCGGTGACCGAGCCACGCGCCCTCGTTGACCGCGACCGCATCCGGTTTGCCTCGCCGCTGACCCGCCCGCTGGAGCGGCCCCTGCCGACGCTCGTTTTCCGTACGCCAGCCACCCTGTCCATGCTGACCGACGCCGTGGCAACGGCCCCTCTGCGGGAAGCAGAGCCATTTCTGAACGGGGAGCCGGCTGACCTCGAATCTGCCGGCTCGCTGGAGACCGATGAAGCGTCCCTGCGCCAGGTGCTGGAAATGCCGGCCGTGACTGAAGCGGACATCCGTTCCGTGGCGCCCGAAGCGCTGCCATCGGCGGCCGCGCCCGGTGCGCCACCAGCGACCGGAGTTGCACCGGCAGCGACAGCACCGGCAGTGACAGCGCCGGCAGCGGAAGCCGCGACGTACTATTATCTGGGTTATTTCACCGGCGTTGAACTGGCGGTCATGGCTGTGGGGACGCTTCTGGGGGCGCTGCTCGTCTATGTGCTTCTTGAAACGCTCTAGGCCGGCGACGCTGTGTGTTGCCCGGTTTGTCCAAACGCTTCTGATTCGACGGTGACTGGTGCGGAGAAAACCATGACTTCCCTGACTGACCAGGTGAAAAGCTTCAGCGGCATTGACTTTGCCGCGGCCCTCTCGAAAAACAGCGACATGCTCATTGCGGCCGGAATGATTGTGCTCATCGGCACGATCATCGTGCCCGTGCCGACCTTCATCCTCTCCATCCTCATCGTGGTCAACATCACCATTTCACTCGCGGTGATGATGGTGTCGCTCTACATTTCGAGTCCGTTGCAGCTTTCGACCTACCCGACCATCCTGCTGCTGACGACGCTGTTCCGGCTGGCGCTGAGCATTTCCTGTACGCGCAGCATCCTGACAAAGGGCGATGCCGGCGATGTCATCAAGGCGCTGGGAGAAATCACGGCCCAGGGCAACCTCGTCGTCGGGTTCGTGATGTTCATCATCCTGCTGGTCGTCCAGTTTCTGGTCGTAGCCAAGGGCGCTGAGCGCGTCGCGGAAGTTGCCGCCCGGTTTACCCTCGATGCGCTGCCCGGCAAGCAGATGGCCATTGACGCCGATATGCGGTCGGGCCTCATCACGATGGATGTCGCCAAAAAGCTCCGCTCAGACCTGGCGAAGGAATCCCGGCTGTACGGCGCGATGGACGGGGCCATGAAGTTCGTCAAGGGCGACTCCATCGCCACCATCATCATTGCCGTCGTCAACATTGTGGCCGGGATGACGATTGGGGTGCTGTACAAGGGGCTTTCTCCGGCTGTGGCAGCGAAGAAGTACCTCATCCTGACCATTGGCGATGGTCTCGGTGCCATTTTCGCCTCGATCTTCATCGCCATTTCAGCCGGTCTGGTGGTGACGCGCGTTGCTGGCGACGATACGGACGAAAGCAGCAACGTCGGCGCGGATATGAGCGCCCAGATGCTGGCCAATCCCAAGCCGCTGCTCGTGGTTTCGGGGCTGTTGGGTTGGCTGGCTGTCGTGGCGGTACTGGCCGGGAGCGTCGTGGCCCTGCCGGTGCTCATCGTGGCGGCGGTGGTGGCGCCGGTGGCGTTCAGTCTGCGCAAGCGCCAGCAGGCGTTGGCGGCGCAGGCGGCCGAGAAGAAAGGGGCAACGGCAGAGACGCCCGAAAGCGACGACATCCAGCCGTCCTACACCGTTCCGATGGCGATTGTCACCAGCCCTGAGCTGGCGCCCTACATTGACCCGGAATTTCCGGCCGGGGCGAAGTTCCGCGAAGGGCTGACGGCGCTGCGCAACACGATGTACTACGACACCGGCGTGCTCATGCCGCAGATTTACGTCACCGGCAACGCCCCGCTCGAACCCTTCCACTATGTGTTTGCCGTCAAGGAAGTGCCCGTGGCGCAGGGCGTCGTCAAGCCGTTTCACTTCTACGTCAACGATTCGGTGGAGAACATCCGGGTGTTTGGCATCGAGGGTGAGGAAGTGCGCAATCCGGCCGATCTGCGTCCCGGCGCGTGGGTGCCCGATGACTACCGCCTGCTGGCGGCCGTGGCCGGTCTCAAAATCTGGGAGCCGAGCGACTTTCTGCTGCTCCACATCTCGAACATCCTGCGCCGTCACGCGCATGAATACGTGGGCATCCAGGAAGCGCAGGCGCTGCTGGATTTCGTCGGGCGCGGCGCGCCGAAACTGGTGGAGGAAGTCGTCCCGAAGATTGTTTCGCTGCACCTGTTCACGGATGTCCTGCAGCGCCTCGTGCAGGAAGGCGTCTCGATCCGGGATGTGAAGTCCATTCTCGATGCGCTGGCGGAATGGGGACGCATCGAGAAGGACCCGGCGCAACTGACCGAATACGTGCGCGCCTCGATGAAGCGGGTCATTTCCTTCAAGGCTTCCGGCGGGCGCGGGACGCTGTTTGTCTATCTGCTTGACCCGGAAATTGAGGACATCGTACGCGGCTCGATCCGGCGCACCTCGACTTCGGCCTTTCTGGCGCTTGACCCGACCATCAGCAACGACATCCTGGCGGCGCTGCGCCATGAGATCGGCGAGTTGCCGCCCACGGCGCAGAAGCCCGTCATCGTGACAGATATGGACATCCGGCGGTTCGTCCGCAAGCTCGTGGAAGTGGAGTTTCCGAATGTCTCGGTGCTTTCCTATCAGGAATTGTCGCCGGATTTGACCATCCAGCCCATTGCCCGGATTGCCCTGCCGCACGGCGGGCGACTGGCGGCCTAGCCGGGTTGGGTGGGAAGCACTGCGCCGGCTGGCGCGGGCGGCCAGCGCGGTTTTTTCTGCATCCGTCAGGTTTTTTGTAGCCCCACCCCTTCAGGTGGTGTTAGCTTGGTAACACTTTCTGGTGTTCCACACCCGTCCTGTTTTGGGTAGCCGAGTCTCTGCCCGGTGGAGTCCTGGTGCATTGTTTCTACCCGATGCAGCTCAGGTTCGGCCGTCGCACCACAAAGGGATCACACGCCACTTACGGAGACCAACAGAATGACAGCGCAACCTGTTTATCGCCTTTACGCCCGGCATCGCTGGCCGTCGCTGGCCGCGGTGCTGGTGACACTGCTATATGTTGCCGCCTTCATCCCCCGGTTCTGGCGCAGGACCGGAAACCGGCCGGGACCAGTCTGCGCATGACGGTCAGTGAGACGCCGGGGCGCAACAACGGTCAGCAGACCACCGACCTGCCGCCCACGACGCTTTCTTCACCCGTCGTGCTGTGGGACAACGGCCCGTTCAACAATGTGACTGGGCTGGCTTCGGAGGAAAACACCTTTGTCACAAGCGCCCGCACGGCGGATGACTTCGTGCTGACGTCCAGCGCCACCATTCACACCATCACCTTCGACATTTACGCCGACACACCGGTCACCCAGCCCGGCGCCGTGGACATCTATGCCCACAGCGGCGGAATCGGGCCGGTCAACGCCCTGCCGCTAGCCACCTACACCTCGACGACCTTCACGGTCGTTGGGTCAAACTTTGGCTTTGACATCCGGCGCTACACGGTGACGCTGTCGCCGCCGCTGAACCTGGCGGCCGGGCGGTACTGGGTCAGCGGGTATGTGATTGGCACTGGCAGTGGGCGCGGCTTTTTGTGTACTTCCAACGGCGCCTCGCCGAGCACCGAGCAGGAAGGTCACTTCCGCAGCGCCTTTTTTGGTTACCCGAACTGGGTTCCAACGAGCACGGTGTCTTCCCCACCACACTACGCATTTACCGTGACGGGTTTCTTCAGCAAAACCAATGTCAACGCGAACGTGAACCTGGTGACCACGCTTACCGGACTGCTGGGGTCGGCCTGTGGGCCGGACTACCTGAACCAGTTCAACATCAACGCCAACCTGGTCAACACCGGGGCGGCGGTGCTGGGCAATCCTGAGTTTCAGGTCGTGGAACTGCAACAGGCCAACGGAACGCCGCCGCCCAATCCCTACCGGCTCAAGACGGCGGATGACTACGTGGCTTGCAACACTGGCGGGGTGGTGGGTTCAACGCAGCAGGTATCGCCAGCACCGTTCAACCTCAACCCGGGCGCTTCCGTCCCGGTGGCGTTTCAGCTTGACCTGCCGGGCCCCATTCAGCCGCGCCGGTTCCGGTTTTTCGTGGATGTGTTTGCCGTGGTGGGTGGCGTTTCGGAACACGTGCCGGACGGCGGCAAGGGGTTGAAGCGGGAGCGCCTGGGGCAGTTGGCCATCGAGGTGACGGGCTTTGACCGGAGTGGAGAGCCGCAGTTGGCAACACGGTTTGTGCCGGAGCGGAAACTGACCCGGCAAGGGATTGGCGTTGGCGTGCAGGGGGTGAAGGGGGCGCTGGTGCGGCGCTAGGAGACAGTTGAACCCCTGTGGCTGACTGGCGGGCGGACCTGCCGGCGCGCATCCAGCGCTGGAAGCTGTGTCTGCCAGAAAGGTCAGTGCCGGTAAGCGGTCGGCGGCGTTGGGGAAGCCTCAGCGCCGCCGATTGGCTTTTCCAACTGATAGCCGGAAGACACCGGCGTGTGTTGCCCAAGGTAACGCCAGCCGAAGAGCGCCGGAAGGACGCTGTTGATGACAAACAGCAACAGCGTGGCATTGACGGCCGTGGCGACCTGTACGCCACAGGTGTGCAGCAGTGCCGCGGCCGTCCCCTCGCGGACGCCCAGACCGGCCGGCGTGATGGGCACCAGATTGGTGAGCAGAATCCAGGGAAAGGCAAAGGCCACGGCCGCAAAGGCCACCGGCTCGAAGGCGCAGGCCAGCACGTACAGCGACACGACATCCAGCGCCATAAGCACAATACTGGCAAGCAGGTTGACCGCCACATCGCGCCGGCGCAGCGCCGCAAAGGCCGCCGCCAGCGTGGCCAGCCGCGTGCGTACCGGCTCCGGCAGCCGTTCCCACCGGAGCACCACCGGAACGACAGCCGGCAGCGCCAGAACCAGTCCCCCGGCGCTGAGTCCGGCCAGAACGAGCCAGCCACGCCATGCCGCCGGCGCAACGGCCGCCGTGCCAAAACCGGCCGCCATGGCGATGGCCGCCACATCGGCAGACCGATCTACAAGAAACAGCCCGCCCACGGCCAGCCGCGCGCCCGGCGGAAAGGCCGCGGCGCGCCCAACCTCGCCGATACGCCCCGGCGTCAGCAACCCCAGCGCCATGCCGCCCAGCAGGGAGCGCCAGGCGTAAGCCACCGGCAAGCCCGGCAGGACGCGCCGGAGCAGAACCCACCACTTGGCCGCCCGGATGACCAGCATGATGCCGCCCAGAAGCAGAGCCAGGGCAATCCAGTGCCGTTCCGCCCGGCGCAGCGCCGCCAGAACTCCGCCCAGGTGTCCCGACCGGGCCAGAAAAACCACGAGAGCCAGCAGGAACAGCCACCGGACGACGGTCCACCACCGGCGCGGCGGTCGTCCGTCCGGCATGGCCGTTGTCGTCGTCACAACTGGAAACCATCCCCAAGCTGGCGGATGTCGCGCTGGGGCAGAGCCGTACGCACCGGCGGCCGCCCACCCTGCTCGATGAACGTCAGCAGCGCCCGCGCCCGCTGGATGTAGGGTGGCGGCGTTGGCTCACGGACAAGCGCCACCGCCCGCTGCAAATCGGTGCGCGCCCCGGCAATGTCACCCAAGTGGAGCAGGGTTTCACCCCGGTTGACGAGCGCCACGGCGTCGTCGGGTGTCGCCGCCAGGACGCGGTTCAGATGGGGAAGCGCCCCGGCATAGTCGCGGATACGCAGTTTGAGCGCACCCAGCGCCGACTGGAAGTACAGCGTCGCCGGCACGAGCGCCGCCAGCCCCTCAAACACCGTAATGGCTTCCGCATGGCGGCCCTGCTCGGCCAGACTGTAGCCCAGGTCGGTGACAAGTCGGACTTCTTCGGGCGTCCAGCCGGTCGCCGCCGCCAGCGACAGCCCTCCCTGCAACCAGTCGTGGTCCTGTTTGGTGAGCATGGGCGCTTTCACCTGAAATGTCCTGCTGCTGCGCACAACGCTACCCGTGGAAAGGCACAACTGCAAGCCGGCCTTTTCCAGTCCCCGGAAGCGCCACAGAAAGCCGGGCTTTGACATTTCAAGCCGGCTTTGCGAAAACAAGACGCTTGCCTGAAATCCACGGCGCGCAAGGTATCTCCGGCAACGGCATCTCCGGCATCGGTCGCATCCGCCCTATGTTGAAAAAGATTCCCCTGCACTGGCAAATCCTGGCCGGGATGGCAGCCGGCATTCTCATCGGCTTTGTGGCCGACCGGCTGGGGGCGCAGCAGTTCGTCAGGCACTGGATCAAGCCCTTCGGGACGATCTTCATCAACCTGCTCAAGATGATTGCCGTGCCGCTCATTCTGGCCTCGCTCATCAAGGGCACGTCCGACATGAAAGACATCGGCCGCCTGTCCCGGATGGGCGGGCGGACCTTCGTGCTGTACCTGCTGACGACCGCCGTGGCCGTTGCCTTGGGGCTGGTCATTGTCAATGTCGTCAAACCGGGCACCGGCGTCACCCCGGCCACACGCGAAACCCTGCTGCGCGCCTACGCCGGTGAGGCCGGCCAGCGCATCAGCACCGCCCAGGCCGAACAGGAAAAAGGGCCGCTCCAGCCGCTGGTGGACATCATTCCCGACAACGTCTTTGCCGCCACGACGGACAACCGCCGCATGCTCCAGGTTATTTTCTTTGCGCTGCTGGTCGGCGTCGGGCTGATGCTTGTGGCGGAAGACAAAGCCAAGCCGGTCAAGGACTTCTTCGACGGCCTGAACGAAGTGATTCTCCGGTTGGTGGACCTCATCATGCTGGCCGCACCGGTGGGCGTCATGGCACTGCTGGCAGCCCTGATGACGGAATCGCCCAGCGCCGACATTCTGGTGAGCCTCGTCTGGTATGCGCTGTGTGTGCTGGCCGGCCTCGCCGTACTGGTGCTGCTGTTCTATCCGCTGCTCGTGCGGACCTTCACCGGGAAATCCTACGGCTTCTTTGTGCGCGGCATCCTGCCGGCGCAGTTGGTGGCCTTTTCGACGAGTTCGAGCGCGGCGACCCTGCCCGTGACGATGGAGCGCGTACAGGAACATCTGGGCGTTCATGAAGAAGTCGCCAGCTTCGTCCTGCCGGTCGGCGCGACAGTGAACATGGACGGAACGGCGCTGTACCAGGGCGTGGCGGCGGTATTCATCGCACAGGTTCTGGGGCTGGGGCTCGACCTGGGCGACCAGTTGAGCATCCTGCTGACGGCGACGCTGGCCTCGATTGGAGCGGCCGCCGTGCCCGGCGCCGGACTGGTCATTCTCGTCATCGTTCTGGGTGCCGCCGGGATTCCCCAGGAGGGACTGGCGTTGATTTTCGCCATTGATCGCCCGCTGGACATGTGCCGTACCGTTGCCAATGTGACGAGCGACGCCTGTGTGTCCATGCTGGTGGCCCATAACCTGGGTCTGCTGGGCGAACCGCACGAGCGCCGCTTGGATGACTTCTATCCCAAACACACGGCGTCAGTTTCGGAGACGCCGGAATAGGCCCGGGCGCAGCGGCCCCTGGGTTTCCGACAGTCTCCGGCCGGCTGCCACGCGGAGAACAACGCCATGGGAAATCCCACCGACTGGTTACTGGCACTGGCGCTGGCGTATGAGCGCAACACCGCACAGCAGCCCATTCCGCCTTCCGAACTGTTCGCGCTTCTGCCGGCAGAGGCGCAGCAACGCCTGACTTCCCGCCAGCAGGAAATAAGCGCGCAGGATGACGCCACGGTGACGGCCTGGCTGGCGCAGACGCTCGACGGTTTGCGGCAACGGGTGCGGCAGCGGTCACCAGCGCTTGATGAACGGGTTCATCCGTCGCACATCGCGGCGGCGCTGCGCCATGAGCCGCTCTACATTCAGCGGCTGTTGCTGGCGTCGTTGCCGGCTGCCATTGGAACGGCCGTGGCGCGCGCGCTCCGCCAGAGCCAGATGCGCCTCAACATGGATGACCTCGCCCCCGTAGCCCCGGTGCTCAATGCCATCCGCCAGCGTTTCCTGAGCCAGTTCGTGAGCGCCGACCAGATTGCGCCGCTGACGGTATTTGACGAACTGACCGAAGCTGAGTTGTACCGGGTGGCGCACGCCGTGGGCGTTGCCGAGGTGGCGCTGGCCAGCTATGACCTGCCCACAACCGAGGCCGTGACGGCATTGCTGCGGCGCTTTGCCGAAGCCGAGGCCCGTGCCATCGCCGAACAGATTGCGGCGCTGCGCATCCGGCCCCGCCCGCCGGCAGCCGCGCGGCGGGAGTTTGCGCGCCAGCTCGTACGGACGGCCATGACGGCCCACAAACGCGACCCCGAACTGGTGACGACGCTGGGCTGGCAGGTCATCATGGTGGCGCTGCCGGCCGCCGGTGACGCCAACCGCCTGGCCTTTGCCTTTCAGAAGTTGCCGCCGAAGCTCGTCCGGCGCCTGCAGGAGTGGCTCGACGCCCCACCGTCCACAGCCCGCCCGGAGCTGCAAAAACAACTGTTTGAAGACGTTTCGCGCTGGGCGCAACATCATCGTAACCAATCTATGCCCGACTTGTCGGGCGCAGCCGTCGCGCTCGAATAGCGCCCGTTGGTCCGGCCCACGTTGCCTATGCTCGTCGTCAAGCCATCTGTCCCGGAGTTGATTCCGCTCACCGGGGGTATCGTCAAACGCGCCGTCGTCGAGGCCCGCGCGGAGTCCCAACGGCTTCTGCGGGAAGCGCAGGCTGAAGCTGACCGGCGCATTGCCGAAGCGCAGGCCGAAGTGGAGCGGATTCGTGCGGAAGCCTGGAAGGCCGGTTACGAAGCCGGACTGGCGGAGTTCACCACGCGCCTGCTGGATCTCCAGCACCGCCGCGAGGCGCTGCTCACTCAGGCTGAACAGGAAGTGCTGCGTCTGGCGCTGCGGGTTGCCGGGAAAATCGTCGGGCGGGAGCTGGAAGTCCAGGAGACGACGCTGCTGGACATCGTCCGCACGGCGATGCGTAACCTCCGCCAGGCGAGTACCGTGACCATCTGCGTCAATCCGGCTGATGTACCCCGGCTCGAACGGCACCGCGAAGCCATTGAAACCCTCCGGCGGGGGCAGTTTGTCAACATCGTTCCCGATACCCGCGTGTCGGTGGGGGGCTGCATCCTGGAGAGTGAATCCGGTATCGTAGATGCCCAACTCGACACCCAACTGCGCGTCATCGAGCAGGCGCTGCTCGAAATGCATGCCATGCAGCGGCGTGAAGCGCGTCAAAGCTCACCTGAATGAACTTTCGGACGCAACAGAAACCCGCGGACAGTGCCCGCCTGGTGGCTCTCGGCATCGCCACGGCAGTGTGCCTGTTCCTCTCCATTCTGCTCGGCGGCGGATTGTGGTTTTTCTTCGGAGGGCAGTCCCCGCCATCTCCGGTGGCTGCGCCGCCATCCCCGCCAGCCAACCTGCCAGCGTCGCCTCCGCCGCCCGCGCCGTCACCGGTGCCACCCACGCCGGTCATCGGCACCGTTCTCATTCCGGGTGGAACGGTCGCTGTGGGCGGCGTTGAGGGCATTCCCCCACGCAAGGTTGCCGTGGAGACGTTTTTCATCTCCGAAACGGAAGTGACCAACCAGCAGTATCACGAATTCATCGTGGCCACGCGCCATGCCGCCCCGGCCGGCTGGACGGGAAGCAACTTTCCCGTCGGAACCGCCATGCAGCCGGTGACGAATGTTTCCTGGCACGACGCCAATGACTTCTGCACCTGGTATGGCACGAAAATTGGCGCGACCGTCCGCCTGCCCACCGAAGCCGAATGGATGCGCGCTGCGCAGGGCGATGACAACCTGATGTATCCCTGGGGGCGCGCCTGGCAGGACAACGTGGCCGCTTCCAAACAAACCGGCGGTAAGATATTTCCGGTCAAGAGCTTCCCGGCCGGGCGCAGCCCCTACGGCGTCTATGATCTGTCCGGTAACGTCTGGGAATGGACGAACGATGTGGAACTCGATGCCGAAGGTGCGCCAAAAACGGACGAAAAGGGGCAGACCCGGCGCATCATCAAGGGTGGCTCGGCGGACGAGGAGCCGCGTACGCTGAGCCTTTCCGTACGCAAGGCCGTTCCGCCGACGGTGACGGACCCGATGCTTGGATTTCGTTACATCGTCGTGCCAAGCTCAGCACCGGCAAACAACGCCACGACCGTCGGCACGCCCCGGCCGTCCACGACGCCCTAGACCCAGGCCAACCCCTGGCGAGGTAAGCTGATGAGGTGAGGAAGCATGACCCGGCCATCTGATGCAATGCTTGTGGGGCTGCTCATCGGGCTGATGGGTGGGAACTGGTCGGAGGCTTCCTGCCTGGCCCAGGAATCCAACATCGAGCGGCGCGTGAAGGGTGAGCCAAAGCCGGCCGAGCCGGCCCCCGAACCGGAGCCCGGTCCCGCTGGCGACAGAAAAGCTGCACCACGTCCACGAACTCCAGCGTCGCCACGGAAGAAGCCCGTTCCGGCGACGGAACCGGCGCCGCCGCCGGCCGCCCCGCCAGCCGAAGCGCCACCCAAGCCGCTGGACATTCTCGTGACGGTCAATGTGTCCCAGGCTGACATTCTCGTTGGGGAAAAGGTGGTTGGCGTCGCCCGCCGCGACCAGCCGCTCAAGCTCCAACTGCTGCCCGGTGTCGTGCGCATCAGCGCCACAAGTGAGAACTACCTGCCCTTTTCGCAGGAAGTCGAGATCATCCCGGAGACAAAGCGCCTCGACATTGCGCTGGATTACGACGTTGGCGCGCTGCTGGCGCGCTATGAGAACCCCCGGACGACGAACCTTGTCACGGCCGAGGAGTGGGAAGCTCTGGTGGAGACGGCCAACCGCCACATCGAGGCGGGAGACCTGCGCATCGAATACCGGGCTTTGGGGCTGCTGGGGCAGGGCCAGTTGGCGCTGCGCGTTGGCGATACGGCCAGCGCCCTGCCCCGGCTGCTGGAAGCGACCCGGCTGGTGCCGGCTTCCTCGATTGCCAACTATGCCTTGGGGCTGGCCTGTCTGGCCGCCAACCAGCCGGCCGAAGCCACCACTGCCTTCCAGCGGGCGATTGCCGCCAATCCCGTGCTGCCCATGGCGCACTACGGCCTGGGGCTGGCTTTGCTGCGGCGCGGTCAGTCGCGCGAAGCCATCGCCAGTCTGGAACGCGCCGAAGCCCTGGGTTACGCGCCGCCGGAACTGCCATTGCAGCTTGCCCGCGCGCTGGTGGCCCAACGGGCATATAGTGCGGCTATCGAGCGTTTGCGGCCGCTCATGCTGTCGCCTTCGGTCGAGGTGCTCATCACGCTGGGTGACGCCTATGCCGGGCAGAAGAAAACCGATGCGGCGCGGGAAGCTTACGAAACCGCCCTGCAACGCAACCCGTCCTCGCCGCTGCCCCATGCGCGTTTGGGCGAAATGTGGTTCCGCGCCAAAAAGTACAAGGAAGCGCGCCCGCACCTTCAGCAGGCCGTGGAGCTGGACCCGGATGGGCAACAGGTCAACACGACCGAACTGCGTACGTTGCTCCAGAAGGCCGCCGGCAAGAAGAAGTAGAAGGCAGCGGATGCGAGAAGATGTCTGTTTCCGGGACGCAACATCGGCCGCGAAGTACCGAAAACCTGGATGGGCCGCCATGTGCCGTTACGTTTCACTGTTCGGAGTCATGCACCAATGAAGGTCAACCCGTCGGCAAACCCGTCAGCGTCTTCCCGTCCCACCGGCAAACCGTCCACTCCGCCACCGACGCGCGGCTTTGATGACCTGCTCGGCCAGCTCGATGGACTGACCGAAGGCGAAGCCGCCGGCCAGCCTGACGCGGCCGCCGCGTTGGGACAGGAATCCCTGCACGAAGCGCAGGCCGAAAGCGCCGGCGCGTCCGACCACAAACAGACGGCCGAAGACGACCGGAAGACCCCGACCGCTGCCGAGGACGCCGCCCGCGCGGCCATGCTCCCGACCAACCGGGAAATCCGCCCGGAAGCCACGGCCGAAGTGACGCCACGCCGTATCCTGCACGTCCTCGACATGGAAAAAATCGTGGCGACGGTGCGAACCCAGACCTTTTCCGGCAACGAAGCCCAGGCCACGATTCAGCTCAGCCATTCGGTGCTGCACGGGCTGAGCATCACGCTGCAAACCGACGCCCGCGGCCGTGTCTCGGCGGAAATCACGGCCACGACCGAAGCCGCCAAGCGCATCGTGGATGCCCACGCGCGCGAACTCAATGAACTGCTTCAGGCGCGGGGCCTCGATGTGGCTGCCTTCTCGACCAGACTGGCCGGCGCGGACGCCGGGGCGTCGTCCGGCAACGGCGGCGATGGCTCGGCGGCGTCAGGCTTCGGCCAGCGCCAGATGGCCGACATCGCAGCCGAGGGCGTGGAAACCACGGACGCCACCACCCCGGCGGCACTGCCCGGCGGCGAGAACATCTACACGGCCTGAACGGCGTTCCCGTCAACGGCTGCCTGCATCGTGCGGCAGAACTGCTCCACAGCCGGCCCGAAGTCTTCCCCGGCGGCGCGGATGATTTCGATGATCCGCGAGCCGGTGATGACCCCATCCGCGCCCAGCGCCACCATGTGTTGCGCGGCCGCCGGCGTCGAAACCCCGAATCCGACACAGAGCGGCAGGTTCACCACGGCGCGCGCCCGTTCCAGCGTCACCCGAAGCTGGTCGTCGAAGTGCGTCTGGCTGCCGGTGATGCCCAGGCGTGAGACGACGTAAAGAAAGCCCTCTGCCAGCGCGGCCAGCCGCTGCAACCGCGCGGCATCCGTCAGCGGAGAGACCATGAAAATCGGCGCAATGCCGGCCTGCCGGGCGGCGGCCGTCATTTCGGCCGCCATTTCCGGCGGCAGGTCGGCAATGAGAACGCCATCCGCGCCGGCCGCGTGCACATCGGCAAAAAACTGCCCGGCCCCACGGGCTGCCACCGTGTTGTGATAGACCAGCAGACCAATGGGAATGTCGGCATCCCGTTGCCGCACCTGGGCGATGAGCGCCAGCGCATCGTGAACGCCGAAACCGGACGCCAGCACGTCATGGGTGGCCTGCTGGATGACCGGCCCATCGGCAATCGGGTCACTGAAGGCAATGCCCAGCTCCAGCGCCGTCGCGCCGCCGGCCAGCATGGCCTCGATGCTGGCCAGGCAGCGCGCCCGGTCAGGGAAGCCGAGAACGGTGAAGGGAATGAAGGCTTTTCGTCCAGCCTGGCGAAGCGCGGCAAACCGCGCGGCATACCGATTCATGGTTGGTAAGGGTTCGTTCGTGCGGGAGTGTTGGATTCAGGAAGCATAGCGCAGCGGATCGGTTGCGCCGGCCTCGGCAAATCCTTTCAGACGAAAACGGCAGCTATCACAGCGGCCGCAGGCAAGTCCTTCCAGTGTCGGGTCATAGCAACTGTGTGTCAGGCCGTAGTCTATGCCCAGCGCCAGTCCACGCCGGATGATTTCGGCCTTGGTCAGCGTGATGAGCGGCGCGTGAATCTTCCACGGCCGGGCGCCTTCAACGCCGGCGCGGGTCGCCAGGTTGGCCATGGCTTCGTAGGCGCGCAGATATTCCGGCCGGCAATCGGGATAACCGGCGTAGTCGTAGATGTTGACGCCCAGAAAAATATCCGTGCACGCCAGGGTTTCCGCCCAGGCCAGCGCAAAGGAAAGAAAAATCGTGTTGCGGGCCGGGACGTATGTTGGCGGAATTCCCACGCTTTCAAGGGGGCGGTCTTTGGGTACGGGCAGATCAGAGGTCAGCGCCGAACCGCCGATGGCGCGCAGGTCGAACGTCACCACCAGATGGCGGGCTACGTTGAACGCCGCTGCCACCCGGCGGGCGGCTTCCAGTTCCAGCCGGTGCCGCTGTCCGTAGTCGAACGACAGGGCATGGCAGGTGAAGCCTTCGGCCTGAGCAATGGCCAGCGCGGTGGTCGAGTCAAGTCCACCGCTCAGCAGAACGACTGCCGGGCGGGATGAATGGCTCATCTGCGACATAGGGTGACTTCACGTGCGGGCATGATGGGGGCGGCAGGCATCACTGGCGGCTGTCGAAGACAACCTTGCCGAGATCACGCTCAACCCGGCGTTGGGCGCGCAGCCGTTCGGCTTCTTCGAGTTCCAGTGTGATGATGGGGAATTCATAGAGCACCTGCCCTTGGGCATCGGTGCGTATCTCGCCGGGCAGGTCGCGCACCAGCCGCGCCAGGATGTCTTCGACAGTCTTTTTTGAGAGTGGTTCGGGCCCGCCGGACTGATTGACAATACGCAGCACCTGTTCCGGCGTTTGCGCCCGGCCGCGGTTGAGAAAGATGGCGCGCATGACCCTGCGGCGTTGGTTTTCGGCGTTGCGGCGCGCTTCCTGCCGAAGTACCACCGGCAGACGCAACAGCGGCACGGCAAAAAAGATGACCGAAAAAAGCAGGGGCACGGTTCCCAGCCAGAACAGCGACAGGGCCTCCTCGAACGCACCGGACAGGATGATAAGCGAAAACAGCAGGTTGAAGCCGTTGAGAAAGACAATCAGGACATTCATCTGGGGCGTATTGCCGGTCAGAACATGGGGCGGCTCATATTCGTCCCAGTAGTACACGATACGCCCCTCATCCTCACCGGCGGTACGCAGCAGCCGGTCAAACCACCCGTACATCAGCTTGCGGTCGCTAATCCGAATATCGCCCTGAAAGCGTCCGATGCAATCGGAGAACAGAAGCGCCGCCGGCGTCGAATCCAGTCCCGTCAGCGCCTTGATTTCAGAAACAAAAAGAATGCCCTTGTTGCGGCGTATGTAAGCTGCAATTTCCTTCTGGTTTTCAAGCGGGTCACGGGTTACACGCGGCGGCCCGAAAACGAAGTCATACACGGAAGCGATGAAGCTCTTTTTTTGGGGTTGCGCGGTTTGGGCATTCTCCGGCCTGAACGGAGACAATGGGGCTGACTTGGGCTGGTAGGTTGCGTACCGATAGCCGTGCTGATCGGTCTGGTAGGTTGTCGTCGTCGCCGCCGTCCCCCAGTCGAAAATGGCCACGAACAGCCGCGCGGCGTAGTAGATCAGGTGAAACGGAGCCGCACTCTGCGAGCGTCGTCCCTTGCTTTTGTTGTCTCCCGCAAACAGCAGTGCAATGACGGCCATCACGAGTATGGTGAGGAAAATCAGAAAATAGACCACCAGTGTGATGGCAATCCACGCCTTGAAGAACAGGACAAAGCCTTTCCACAACAGCTCCAGAAACTCGTCGAGATATTCACGGAATGATTTTTCATCGCGGCGATGCAGTCGCGGGCCGAAGTCGTAGATGAGGTCGCCGTTTTCCGTGACCTGAAGAACGCAGTCATAGCGCATAAGCAGTTCACGGAGCGCAGCTTCGGCTTCGTCAATGGACAGTCCGGTGGTTGCAGCCGCCTCAGTGAGGGTCAACCGTTTGGCGCCTTCCGCCAGCCGGCGCTCCATCACGCTGAATCGTTCTGCCGCAGTGAGGTTGGTCATAGAGGCGTTGGACTGAAGCAGGATCGGAACGAAGCAAGCATACGCAAGCTGCCGCCCGCCAGGCAAAACGCGGCCGCAGGAGTCCGAAAACCCGGTTGGTGCCACCACACCGGACAAGGCGACACTCAGAAAGCGGCCACTCAGACTGGACGGTAGGCGGTGGCAGTTGCCGGTCGCTCGACAAAGAGTGTCGCGCCGGCCGCCGCCAGCAGGCTGGCCCCGCCCAGCAGCACGACAGAGAGCGGGTTGCCGCCAAACACGTATTTGACGAGCGGCTGGAAGGTCAGCGCCGCCGCAATTTCAGGCAGCACGATGAAGAAGTTGAAGATGCCCATAAAAACCCCCATCCGGTTGCCGGGCAGAGCGCGCGCCAGAATGGCGTAGGGCATCGAGAGAATCGAGGCCCAGGCAATGCCGACGCCAACCATGGCAACCAGCAGCCAGTAGCGGTTGGCGATGAGTCCCGTTGAGAGCAGTCCCAGCCCGCCACAGGTGAGGGCGATGGCATGGACGGTTGCACAGCCATGACGCGCTGCCAGCTTGGGCAGGGCAAAGGCCACGACAAAACAGACGACCGAATACGTGGCAAAGCAGATACCACCCCAGTTGATGCCTTCATCGTAGGCGGAAGCCTTTGGATCAGCCGCCCCGAAGACATGACGCGCGATGGCCGGGCCAAAAAACAGCCACATGCAGAACAGCCCCAGCCAGGTCAACACCTGTACCACGGCCAGACGCTTCATCACTGATGGCATGGTCGTCAGGGCCGTTCCAATGTCGCCGACCCAGTCAAAGGGGCCGGACTGGGCTTTTGCCCGATGGAAAGCCTCCGGGTCTGGCGGTGGGTCTTCCGGCGTCGTCAGGACGGTGACAAGGACGGCACCCAGAAACGCTGCTGCACCAAGTTGGAAGGAGTAGAGCGTTGCCAGCGGTACGCCATTGGCGGCGCGCCCGGTGATGTCCAGCCATTCGCGCAGGATGTAGGGAAGAACATTCGCCAGTGTTGCGCCAACGCCGATGAAAAAGCTCTGCATGACGAAGCCCAGCGGACGCTGTTCGTCATCGAGCCGGTCAGCGACAAAGGCCCGGAACGGCTCCATGCTGACGTTGATGCTGCTGTCGAGAACCCAGAGCAGCGTCGCCGCAACCCACAGCGCTGGCGAGTGTGGCATGGCAAACAGCGCCAGACTGGCCAGAATGGCCCCGGTCAGAAAGTAGGGCCGGCGACGGCCCAGGCGCGTCCACGTCCGGTCACTCAGCGCGCCGACAATGGGCTGGACGATGAGGCCCGTCATCGGCGCGGCCAGCCAGAGCAGGGGAATCTCATCCGGCTGTGCACCGAGTTTTTCGTAGATGGCACTCATGTTGGCCATCTGCAGGCCCCAGCCGAACTGGATGCCCAGAAAACCAAAATTCATGGTGAAAATGTCGCTCATCGGGCGACGACGCGACAGAGCAGAAGACGGAGACGAGGCCATGGTCATTTTGTTCTCCGGGTACAAACACGGCGGTTGCCATTGCCGGGTGACGTTGCCGAAGGGCACCAACGGGGGCACCAGGCACACCATCGCTCCCAGGAACCCGGAACCAGTTTTTTTTTCACCTGTCGGCCGGGGGGTGGTTGACACCGTGAAACAGACTTCGTAAGTTTCCGTACGCTCTAACACGCTTGTAACGCAGCGTCAACGTTGATGACGCGCTCATTCCGCCCCCCCAACGGAGTGGGCCCTGCCGCCAAGGGTAATCAGGAGATGTGCGCCCGGAAGCGCGCCTGCATCCAGATCTGATGAGCGGACGTACAACGTGCGCAGATGCTTCAGCCCAATTTGGCCCGACTTGGCCACCCCCTGTCGGCTGCGATGAGAGCGTCATTTCTCAGGAGGAATCCCCCTATGTCTTACGCTCACCCCGCGCGCATGGGGCGGTGTGTGTCAGCCGCAGAAACCGGTTTGAAACGGCGGCGAACACATTGCTGGCTCCGTTCGTGCGGCATACTTTTGGGCGTTCTGTTTGGTTTCGTCTGGCCGGCGCTGGCCCAGAGTGATACGGCGCGGCTGACCGGTGTCATCACCGACACGAGCGGCAGCGTCATTGCCGGCGCGACCGTCACCGCCACCGAAACCGCAACGAATGCCAAACTGGAAACAACAACCAACGCCGATGGCGTCTATGTGTTTCCGGTACTCAAGGCCGGAACCTACCTCATCGAATTTTCAGCGCCCAACTTCAAGAAACTTGCTCGCCCGGAAGTCGTTTTGCGCGTCAATCAGGTGCTCAGCCTGAATGCCGAGCTGGAGCCGGGCAACATCACGGATGTCGTGGAGGTCACGGCTGGCGCGCCGCTGGTGGAAACCGCGAGTTCGTCCGTCGGGCAGACCATCACCGGCCGGCAGATCGTTGACCTGCCCATCAACGGGCGGAACTTCACCCAGTTGGCCACGCTGACGCCGGGCGTGACGCGCGGCACACCGGGCAGCAACGCCGATGGGTCCGGCGGCAACGCCGAAACCTTCCGCCAGGGTGACACCGGCTCGGCGGCGCTCTCCGTCAACGGTCTGCGGGAGCAGAACAACAACTTCACCCTCGACGGGATTGACAACAATGAGTCCATTGTCAACAGCATCGTGTTTTTCCCGCCCATTGAAGCTATCGAGGAGTTTCGGGTCATCACGAGTGTGGCCCCGGCCGAGTTCGGGCGTGGTGGCGGGGCTATTGTCAGCGCCACGATTCGCTCCGGCTCGAATGATTTTCACGGCTCGGCTTTTGAGTTTTTCCGCAACTCGGCCATGGATGCCCGCGCCACTGATCTCGTCGGCTTTGTGCCGCCCAAACCGGTGTTCATACGGAATCAGTTTGGCGGCACCTTCGGCGGCCCCATCGTCCGTGAAAAGACGTTTTTCTTTGCCGACTACCAGCAACTGCGGTAGCGGCTGCCGCGTGAGGAAGGACGCACCTTCACCGTGCCGACGGCGCGCATGCGGCAGGGCGATTTCAGCGAACTGCTCAATCCCAACTTCACCGGTCTGGGCGCGGCGGTGCAGATTTTCGACCCGCTGACCGGACTGCCGTTTCCGGGCAACATCATTCCCCAGAACCGGCTCGACCCGGCTGCCGTCCGGTATCTGAACTTCTTTCCGCTTCCCGACCTGCCTGACCGGGCGCGCTTCAACTTCTTCAACCGCCAGCTCCAGCGGCAGAACTTCAAGGGCGGCGACCTCCGGCTGGACCACCGGTTCACGGAGCGGGATACCGTCTTTGTGCGGTTCAGCATTGCCGACGACCCGCAGTTCGATCCGGGGCGGCTGGGCATCAACGCCCAGACCGGCTTTGGTTCAGGAACGAACCGGCAGTTCAACCACAGCGTGATGGGCAACTACACGCGCACGTTCACGCCCAATGTCGTCAATGAGCTGCGGTTTGGCTACGTCAAGCAGAACATCGAGTTCCTGCCGCTCGGCTTCGGGACGGACCTCAACCGTCAGCTTGGCATCCCCGGCATCAACGGCATCACCCGCGCCAACGGCATTTCGCTCATTGGCGGCGGCAACGGGGACTTTCTGGAATACCTGGGCGACTTTGGCGAGTTCATCCTCAACCAGCGGACGATTCAGTTCACCGATGCCGTGACCTGGGTTACTGGCAACCATTCGGCCAAGTTCGGGGCTTCCATCATTCAGCGCAACATCCGCTCGGTGCAGGCGGATTTCAGCAAGGGCTTCTACTTTTTCTCCGACCAGGTCGTGACCTTCCGCCCCGGCGGGCCGCCGCCGGCGAGTCCGGGCCTGGGGCAGACCGGCTACCAGGTGGCGCAGATGCTCGTCGGGCGCACAGCCTTTACCACCACGGCCAACCCGGAAATCCCGGCCGCGACGACGCGCAGCTATGAGATGGGCTTTTTTGCGCAGGATGACTGGCGCATCAACCGTCGGCTGACGCTCAACGCCGGCCTGCGTTATGAGCTGTTTACACCGTACTACGAACTCAACAACCGGATGGCCAACTTTGACCCGTTCAGTGGGCGTATCCTGCTGGCCGGGCGCGACGGCAATTCACGTTCGCTGGTGGATACCGACCGCAACAACTTTGCCCCGCGCATCGGGGCGGCTTTCGACCTGTTCGGCAATGGACGCACGGTGGTGCGCGGCGGCTGGGGGCTGTTCTACTCGCTGGACCGCGGCGGCATTGCCAACCAGTTGACGCAGAACCCGCCGTTCATCGTGACGCAGTTCCGCTTTGACGGTCCGGGCTCCAATGTCCGACTCAGTGATCCGATTCCACCGCCTGATCCGATCAACCTGGCGTCACCCAACCTTCCGCCCGGCACGCAGATTCGCTACACACCCCGCAATACGCAAAATACGCGGGTACAGCAGTTCAACGTTGCCTTTGAGCACCAGTTGACGGACTTCCTGGCGTTGCACATTGCCTACGTCGGCACACGCGGCGCCAACGTCACCGCCGTGACAACTGTCGGCGGCTTTGGCGATGCCGAAATCACCCGGCGGTTGACGACCATCGCCAACGTGGGTGAATCGCGCTATGACTCGCTCCAGATCAAGGTCAACCAACGGGCCTGGAAGGGATTGAGCTACCTGGCGGCCTACACCTTCGGGAAAGCCACCAACAACTCACCTGGACCGTTTCCTGGAACGGGCGGGGCCGGCCGCTCCACGCCGGCTGACCCCGGCGGACTGGCTCCGGGTCTGGCCGACTATGACGTACGACATCGGTTTACCTTTGGCTTCAATTACGACCTGCCGTTTTTCAAGGAAGCCAGCAACCGGGCCGTCCGGGCGCTGCTTTATGGCTACCAGCTCAACGCCATCCTGACGCTGCAGGGCGGAACGCCCTTCTCGGTCTTTGGCGGCGATGGCGGCCGGGCGCGACTCGTGCCGGGGCAGAACCCCAATGCCGGTCGGCGCAGTGCCGCGCGGTGGTTCAACACCGCCGCCTTTGCGCCTTCCGCCAATCCGTCCGAACAATATCCGCGCAATGCCTTTCTCCGGTCGCCGGGTATCTCCACAGTGGATGCCTCCATTTTCCGGCGCTTCACGCTCACCGAGCGCTTGAACCTGGAGTTCCGGGCAGAGGCGTTCAACCTGTTCAACAAACCCCAGCTTGGTTTCCCGAACATCTTTTTGGGCGGCGACTTCGGGCGCATTTTCTCGGTGCGCAACCGCTCGAACCGTTCGGTGCAGCTTGGTCTGCGGCTGTCCTTCTAGCCTGTCACCTGGCTCACTCCGGGCGTGAGCGGAATCCTTTTCCGCTCACGCCGCTTTCCGGCTTATGAAACGAATCAACTGGTTGTTCTGCGCCGTCGGCGCTGGCTGGTGGCTGGTGTGGCTCACGGCGGTGGGCCTGGCCCAGGTTGTGACCAAAGTCGAGCCGCCCGACTGGCCTACCGTGACCCGTCCGACGACCATCGAGCTGCTCATCACGGGTGAACATCTGACCGGCGTGCGCCTTGACAGCAACACGCCCGGCATCACACCCGGCCGGGTCGAAGTGACCTCCAGCGGGCGCTATGCGTTCTGCGAAGTGACCATCACCCCGGAGGCGCGTCCCGGACCTGTCCAACTCAATCTGCTTACGCCCAATGGCGCGCGGCCGCTCCCCTGGGCGCTGTTTGCGCCCCTGCCCCGCACGGCGGCCTTTCGCGGCCTGACACCGGATGATGTCGTCTATCTGCTGATGATTGACCGCTTTGCCAACGGCGATCGCAGCAATGACGCACCACCCGGAATGCCGCCGGCCAACCGTGCCAACCCACGGGCCTATCACGGGGGCGACCTGCGCGGCGTCATCGAGAAACTCGATTACCTCCAGGCGCTGGGCGTCACCGCTATCTGGATGACGCCGGTTTATGACAACGCCGATACCAGCGAGGACTATCACGGCTACGGCGCGACGGACTTTTACGCCGTCGAGTCCCGCTTTGGAATGCTGGAGCAGTACCAGATGCTGGCGCAGGAAGTGCGGCGACGCGGCATGAAGCTGCTTCAGGATGTCATTCCCAACCACACCGGGCCGTTGCACCCATGGGTGCGCCGTCCGCCAACGCCGACCTGGTTCAACGGAACCCCGGAACAACATCTCGTCTGTAACTTTGACATCCCGGCATTGACGCGCCCCGACGCCACGCCGCACGAGCGCGCGCTGGTGCTTGAAGGCTGGTTTGCCGGCATTCTACCGGACCTCAACGGCGCAGATGAGAAGTACAAACGCTATGCCATCCAGAATTCCCTCTGGTGGGCGGAAAAGGTGGGGCTTGACGGCATGCGGCTCGACACTTACCCCTATGTCGTCCGTCTGTTCTGGCGCGACTGGCAGCGCGCCATGGATGACGCCTTTCCGAACTTCACGGCCGTCGGCGAAATCTGGCATGGCGATCCAAACATCATTGCCTTCTTTCGTGGCGGGAGAACCGGTTGGGACGGCATTGACACCGGGCTGCGGTCGCAGTTTGACTTTCCGCTCTTTTATGCCATCCGGGACTTTGCCGCCGGGGATGCTCCGGCGTCCCGTCTTGCTGGTTTGTTGCAGCAGGATGCGCTCTACGGCAACGCCCACATGAACGTCACCTTCATCGGCAATCACGACGTGCCGCGCATCATGCGCGCCTGTGGCGGCGACTGGCGGCGCGTCAGACTGGCCCTGACGCTGCTGATGACGCTGCGCGGCATCCCCCAGCT
>Ga0272446_1001357_pt1 | contig 35585 bp, 38 predicted proteins | sample YNPCB0061_FD_194587 | JGI IMG/M metagenome (GOLD analysis project Ga0272446, IMG submission 194587) | Hot spring microbial mat communities from Yellowstone National Park, WY, United States - YNP-CB-006-1 | ecosystem: Environmental > Aquatic > Thermal springs > Hot (42-90C) > Sediment | place...
CGTCCGCGCCGTTCTCCGGATGCGGCAGATTGATGTTCCAGTAACCGCGCCCATCTTGGGGCTGCTCGAGCACGAATCGAAGGGCGGCGCGCGCCCGGCGGCGGGAACTTTCCCAGACGAGCGGGCGGGAACGCACGATGTACTGCGAGATCGCCAGGCCGGAGCGGCCGAGCAGCGCCGCCTCCCGCGCCGCCGCCACCGTTCCGGAGCAATAGATGTCCGCCCCCAGGTTTCCGCCCTCATTGACGCCCGCGAACACCCAGTCCGCGTCCGGACACAGTTCCCAGAGGCCGAGGCGGACGCAGTCCGCGGGGGTGCCCTGCACGCGGAACCACCCCCGCCGGACTTGTTCAACCGCGATGGGCGCGTTCGTCGTCAGCCGGTGCCCCTGCTGGGAATGCTGTTCGGCGGGCGCGGCCACCATCGCTTCGCCGAAGTCGGCGGCCAGTTCGGCCAGCAGCGCGAGCCCCGGCGCGTCGATGCCGTCATCGTTGGTCACCAGAATTTTCGCCACCGTTTCCGATTATTGCAGGATCAGGTTGTGGCGCTTGAGCGTGTTGCCCAACGCCTGGTCCAGGCGCGCCACCGCCTTGTTGAACTCGAGCGTGGCCGCCACTTCCCGCTGGCGCGAGTCAGCGAATTCGTTCTGGCGGGTCAGCACCAGAAAATTGGTTGATTCGCCGGACTGAAACAGGCGGATCTCGCTGTCGAGCTTCTCCTTCGCCGCTCTGGTCGAAGCGGCGGCCGCGGCCATGCGCTGCCGCGCGGTCTGAATCGCCTGGTACGCATTCCGGACCTGGGCCTCGATCAATTGTTCGGCCTGCGCGCGCTGTAACTTCAGCCGTTTCTCCGCGATGTTGGTCTGCGCCAGGTTCGAGCGCGCTTCCCGGTTGCGGAATGGCAGGTCGAATTCCAGCCCGACCTGCACGGACTGGAAATTGCCCCCGAACAGGTTCGAGAGGGTTTGCCCGTAACCCCCAACTAACTGCCCGGGAACCTGCCCGAAACTGACCGCCGGAATCGGCGGGAGTCCCGCCAGGCGCGACAGTTCGTTCAGCCGCTCCCCCGAGAGCCGCTGCAAGCCGGCGAACGGATTCTCCTGGGTTTGCAGCGTTCCGGCCAGGCCGGTATTGATATAGGCCGCCACCAGGTTGACCTGCGGTTTCACCAGGTTGACCGCCTGCTCTTTTTCCACCTGGTTGATCTGCTGACGCACTTCGATGGCGCGCAGTTCGGGCCGCTGCTTGATGGCCAGGTCAGCGCTCTCGCGGAGTTCGAAGATCTCCGGCGGACCAGACACCGAACGGTGTTCGATGGGCACAATCTCATCGGCCCACAGCGGGTCGCCGCGCTCGGGGGCCAGCAGGGTCTTCAGCGCGTTTTCCGTTTCCGTGACCTGATTGACCGAGGCGTACCAGGAGTCGAGCCGGCGTTGCAGTTCGGCTTCCGACGCGGCCAACTCGACCGGCGGAAGCACGCCGGCGTCGATCTGCCGCCGGTTGCGTTCCAACTGCTCGCGAGCCACCTTCACCGCGTCGGCGCGCACTTCGACCGCGTCCCGCGCTGCAGCCAAGTCCCAGTAGGCCTGTTCGACGCGCAGGGCGATGTCGATCACCCGCAGCTCAAAGTCGATTTGCGACAGATCGAGGTTCTTCTGGCGAACTTTGAGCTGGGCGCGCTCGCGGTCGATCAGGCGGTTCCGCAGCAGCGGCGCCGAAATGCCTACCGTCAGCTCCGAAGTCAGAAACGGGTTCAGCGCCGCGAAGGGATTGTTCGTGGAAGTGCGGCGGTTGGTGAAATCCAGGTGCGCCTCCACACCCTGCCAGGGTAGCCGCTGGCGCAGAAAGAAATTCTGGAGCAAGAGCCGGTTGCTGAGTTTGCCTTCCTGGCCGAGGAGGGCGTTTTCCGTGGGCTGGTTGCGCGAGTCGATCGTCGGCGTCCACCGGAAGCGCGGGTCCAGAAAGCCCCGCGCCCCGAACAGCGCCTGCGCCGCCGCATCGCGGTTGGTGCGCTCGATCTCGATATCCAGATTGTTCTTCAGCGCGAGCGCCACCGTCTCCTGGAGCGTCAGGTCGCGCTTCAAGGGCCCGACGCCCACGCGCGCGGGAAATACTTCGGTCTGGGCCAGACTGCCGCTGGCGCCCGCGCCGGCCAGCAGGAAAGCAAACAGGAAAGAAGTTCGCATGAGTTTATCCAATAAAGACATCCACCCGCAGCCCCGCGGGCAAGGTTTGACCGGGCTCCAATTCGATCAAGGCCTCCAGCACCTTGGTGTCGACCCGCTCGCTGGGCCGGTCGGTCCGCACTTGCTTCTTGCCGACCAGCATCCCAAGGCGCACCACCCGTCCCCGGAAACGCTGCTCGCCGTAGGCGTCCGCCGTCACGTACGCTCCCTGGCCAAGCCGGACCTTGGCGACATCGGTTTCGTCAATCTCCGCGCGGACGCGCAGAACACGGTTGTCGCCGACGGTGACGATGGGAGCCTCGGCGCCGTCCGGCACAGCCTCGCCCGCGCGCAGGTGCTTGCGTAAGACGACGCCGGCGATCGGCGAGCGGATGATGGTGCGTTCGAGCATGGCCTTGGCTTCGGCCAGGCGGGCGCGTGCGTAGGCGACGTCCGCCTCGGCGCGGGCCCGATCCTCCTCGCGCGCGTCGGCGTCGATAAACGCATGGCGCTGGCGGGCTTCCTCGGCGCGGGCCTGGGCCACCTGGAACTCGCGCTCGGCGCGGTCCGCGTCGCTGCGTGACAGGTCGCCCGAGGCGAACAGGCTCAGCCGGCGGTCACGCTCGGCGCGGGCGTTTTCGAGCACGGCTTCCGCCGCGCGTACCGCTGCCAGCGCCTCCCGCCGCTCCTGCTGGCGCGACCCATTCATCACACGCCGCAGCGCCGCCTCGGCCTGCTGCACCTGTGCCTCGGCCACGCTGACCCGGGCGCGGAAATCCGCGTTGTCCAGCACTGCCAGCGTCTGGCCCTTGCGCACCAAGTCTCCTTCTTCGACCAGCACCGCCGCCAGTTTTCCGCCCAGGCTGGATCCCACTTTGATCTCCTCGGAAACCGGTTCCACACGGCCGGCCGCGGTCAGCAGCGGACGCAACTCATGTTCCGGCGCGGAGACGGCCGCCGCGCCCTGCGGGCGGGCTTCGGAAACACGCCAGGCCGGCAACAGCCCCGCCGCGGCGAATCCCGCCGCGAACACCAATCCCATCATGCTCAAGCGTTTCGTCGTCATGCCACCTTCTCCTCCATCAAAGCGTCGGTGATCCGCCCGTCTTCCAGGTGCACGATGCGGTCGGCATAGCTCAGCGCCCGGTTGTCGTGCGTGACCACCACCACCGCGCGCCCGCGTTCGTGCGCCAAGCTACGCAGCAGGTCCAGCACCGTCCGGCCGCTAAGCGAATCGAGCGCCGCCGTGGGTTCATCGGCCAGAATGATTTCGGGATCGCCGGCCAGGGCGCGGGCGATCGCCACCCTTTGCTTCTGCCCGCCGCACAGGTCCGCGGGGAACGACCCGGCCTTATCGGCGATACCAACCATATCCAACAGTTCGCTGGCGCGCCGGAGAGCCTTCGTTCCCCGAATCCCCTTCAGATCCAGCGCGAGCGCGACGTTCTCCGCCGCGTTGAGGGTGGGAAACAGATTGAAGCCCTGGAAGATGAACCCGATGTGCTCCAGCCGCACCCGCGGCAAATCCCCCTCGCGCAGCGAGCTCACCTCCCGTCCTCCCACGTACACCTGCCCGGAGGTCGCCCGGAGAATACACCCCATGATTGATATCAAGGTGGTCTTCCCGCTGCCCGACGGCCCCATCAGCAGCGTCACTTCCCCTGGAAAGACCTCCAAAGTGACTCCGTCCAACGCCCGGAACGCCTCCGCGCCCCGCCCATATACTTTGGTCAAATCGCGCACCGAAATGGCTGGTTCCATGTTCACCCCTTGAACACCATCGCCGGGTCGATGGTCATCACCTTCCGCACCGACACGAGCGACGCCGCTACGCACATCAGAATCGAAATGACGAACATCCCGCCCAGCACCTCGGGGGGCGCGACGATCAACGCGGAGCTGTCCTGGCTGGCGCGGACCACCGGCAGGACCGCCGCCATCGCCAGAAAATAACCCAGAGCGCCGCTGGCTACCGCCTGCTTGACGATGACGCGAATGATGTAGGCGTTCGAGGCGCCCATCGCCTTGAGCGTCCCGTACTCGCGCACGTGATCCATCGTGGACGCGTACACCGTTTGCGCCACCACCACCAGGCCCACCACGAAACCCAACGCAGCCGCGATCAGAACGGAAATTCCCGCGCCGGTGTCGAATAACCAGTAGGTTTCGGTCTTCCGCGCGAATTCCTCCGTCAGAAAGACATCGACATCGGACACCCGCGCCTGGATTCGCGCCTTCAACGCGGCGGGGTCCACCCCCGCGCGGGCATTCACCAGCACAAACACCGATTCGTCTTCCTTCACCGGAGAATAGTCGTATGCGTTCTTGATCCAGGTGAACGCGTGCGGCGCGGTCGTGAACGAGCGCAGACCGCGCGTAAACCCGACCACTTTGGCGCGGCGGTCGTTGATCTCGACCACGTCCCCCAGTTGGCGCACGCCCAGTTTACTCTTGTAGAACTCGTCGATGATGATGGTGTCCGGGCTTTTGAGATCGCTCAACCGGCCCGCCACCAGGTCCCGCGGCGTGCCCAGTGGCACGTCCGGATCCAGCCCCACGACTTCGATGCTCTCCTTGCGCCCGTCGGGCAGTTTCAGGGTCGAGAAGGCCACAATGTAGTTCTGGGCTTGAGCCACGCCGTCCACGGCGAGGATTTGAAACCGCTTGCGCTCCTTGATCGGCACCGCGAGGTCGACGGACGGAATCCCCGCCGCAGTCACCCAAAGGTCGGAGCCGGAAATGTCGATCAGGGTAAGAATCTGTTTCTTGAAGCCGAGATAGAGACCAAGCTGAATGACGATCAGGACGATCGAAAAAACAACTCCCGTAAGAGTGACGGCCAGCCGGGTCCGGTCGTGAAACAGGTTACGAAGAGCTAGGGAAGCCATAAATAAACACGCCTTTGTGGATTTACGGTGTTAACTTCCTGGTACAAAAAAATCACCGGCGAAACCCCGCGATCATGCGATTGATGACTTCGGAAACCAGCTTGTCCCGCGCCGACCAGGGGAATTCCGGGTACTGCACCAGCAAGGATGTGACGCCGTGAACCGCCGCCCACAGAGCTTCGCTCGCCAGATCGGCATCCACCCCAGCCTGAAAATGGCCACCGCGCACACACTCTTCCACCGCCTGCCGCAGGTAGTTGAACGCGCGCATCGCCATCGTGTCCGGATCGCAGTACTTAGCGGATTCCTGCGGCCGCTCCGGTTCGGTCAGAAACGCGACCTTGTAGTGATTCGGGTGCTCCAGCCCGAAATTCACGTAGATCTCCAGGCCCTTGCGCAAATACTCGACCGGATCCACGGACCCGGCGCCGGCTTTGCTCGCGTGAAGCGCCTCGAACTGCTCTGACAGTTGTCGAAACGTATCCTCGCAGACCTGAAACATCAGGTCTTCCTTATCTCGGAAGTACAGGTAAATGGTGGTCGGGGAATACTCGATCTTGTCGGCGATCCGCCGCATCGAGACGTGCCGGTAGCCTTCATTTACAAACAACTCGCGGGCGGCTTCCAGAATCTCCTGCCGGAGTTCGGTTTTGTGCCTCGCCTTGCGTTCCGCGACACCCATCTGACTTCGTTACCTCTTTCCACTGCTCTTTCGATGAACAGCGTTAAGTCGAGAATAGAGTTTCTTCTTAACGCTGTCAAGTAAAATTTTTATGTTTTCTCGTCCCCCGCTCGCGCTGCGCGCTCCCAGCCGATCGTGCTAAGGGTAGGAAACAAGCGGCAATGGAAACGGCAGTGACGGTGGAGGTGGCGGGAGAAACGCTGACCTTGCTGCCGGAGCGGGGCATCTACTGGCCCGCGCGGCGGTCGCTGATTTTGGCGGACTTGCATCTTGGCAAGGCGGCAGCGATGCGGGCCCAGGGCGTGGCGATCCCGGGCGGCACAACACGAACCACCTTGGCGCGCTTAACCCGGATGCTCGCGCAAACCGGGGCGGAATCGCTCATTGTGTTGGGCGACCTCCTGCACGCCCGGCAGGGGCGCGCCCGCGAAACGCTGGCGCAAGTGACGGCATGGCGAGAGCGCCACTCCCGGCTGGCGATCCGTCTGATCCGCGGCAACCATGACCGGCGCGCGAGCGACCCGCCGCCCGCTTGGGACATCGAGTGCCTCGACCCGCCCGCAGCTTTGCATCCCTTTGCGCTGGCGCACGACCCGGCGGACCGGGTGCCTGGGATCTACACGCTCGCGGGGCACTTGCATCCGGCATGCCGCCTGTCGGGTTCGGGCGGCCAGTCGCTCCGGTTGCCGTGCTTCTGGTTTGGCGCGGCCTGCGGGGTGCTGCCCGCCTGCGGAGAGTTCACCGGAACCGCCCGGATACAACCCGCACGCGGCGACCGGATCTACGCGATCGCCGGCGGCGAGGTGATGCGCGTTCCCGCGTGCGTCCGCCGGCGCATGGCGCCTGCCCCCTGACGCGGCCAACGGGCGCGAACGTTACGGCTGCTTCGCCGCCGTCAGCGTCACGTTCCACCAAAGCTTCTGGAGCTCCGCGACTTGGCTTTTCGCTGCCGGGGAGAGCGGATTGCCGGCCAGCGTCACAAAGCGGGGCGATCCTCCCTCGTCCTTTTTCGCAAGAGTGATCAGCGCGGTGAGATCGCGGACCCGGTTTTTGTCCAGGTAGAGATTCCGCAGCGATTTCATCCCTTCGAGCGGAGTCAGGTCCGCAACGCGGTTGCCCTCCAGGCTCAGCGAGGACAGAAACGGCAGCCCGGCGATCGGTTTCAGGTCGGCAACCTGGTTGTTCTCCAGATACAACGACCACAGCCGGTTCAGCTCCCGCAGCGGCGTGAGGTCGGACACCCGGTTACCGGCCAGATACAGCGAATTGAGCGACGTCAGTTTCGCCAGCGGCGCCAGGTCCGAAACCTGGTTCCCCGTGAGGTTGAGGTATTGCAAATTGGTCAACGAAGCCAGCGGCTTGAGGTCGCGCACCTGATTGTTGGTCAGGTCAAGGCTTTGCAGTAAAGTCAGAGGCTCAAGTGGCGTCAGGTCGCTTACCTGGTTATCTGGAATTTCCAGCAACATCAGACTCTTGCACTTTTCCAGGCCGGCCAGGCTTTTGATGCCTCTGCCGCGCGCGGACACCGTCGACAGACTCTTGACGTCGTCTTCCGTCAAGGGCTCTTTGTTGTCGCGCTTGCCGAACACATACTGCCGGACCGCCGCCTCCAGGTTGGAATCGGCGAACAAGCCGGCCGCTGCCGCGGGCCAAGGTGCAGCGAGAGAAAGCGCTGCGATGCTGAACGCGAACACGCGAAGGAATCCGGTCATCGAAACCTCCACCAGGCGTAGAAACTGATCGTTTTGGGATGGACGCGGGGAAACCGACGTCCTGGGCCGCCGGGCCGAAGCCCGAACGCCTCCCATCGTAACCGATTTGCGGGCCCGCGCGCAGCAGCTTGGCAGAGCGTTGGGCGGCCGCCGGGCGGGCTATGCTAGGCAGTGACATGCTGCAATTGAAATCTGTACGCCTGGAGATTCCCGAGGGCGGCAACCTGATCGCCGGACAGTCCCACTTCATCAAGACCGCCGAGGACCTCTACGAAGCGATCGTCAACACCAATCCGAATATCAAATTTGGCATCGCGTTCAACGAAGCTTCGGGGCCATGCCTGACCCGCCTGGAGGGCAACGACGACGAACTGAAGGCTTGCGCCGCGCGCAACGCGGCCGCCATCGGCGCGGGGCACACATTCGTCATCGTGCTGACGCACGGGTTCCCCATCAATGTTCTCAGCCGCATCAAAGAGGTTCCGGAGGTAGTTTCTCTGTTCTGCGCCACCGCGAATCCGGTGGAGGTGATCGTGGCCGAGAGCGAACAGGGACGGGGCGTGCTCGGCGTGATCGACGGTTTCGCTCCCAAGGGCGTGGAGACGGAAGCGGACGCGGCGGCGCGTCATTCCTTCCTGCGCAAAATCGGATACAAGCGATGACGATCGCCACGGAAGAACAACTGGAAGATGTGCTTTCCACCCCGTCGGAGGCGGACGTGGAGGCCATCCGCAGACTGGAAGGCGACCTGCTGCTGCTCGGCGTGGCGGGCAAAATGGGACCCAGCCTGGCCCGCCGGGCGGCCCGGGCGCGAGACGCCGCCGGCGTCTCCAAGCGCATCATCGGCGCTTCGCGCTTCTCGGCCCCCGGCGCGCGCCAGTTCCTGGAAGCCAGCGGCGTCGAGACCTTGGCGGGCGATCTGCTCGACGACAGCTTCCTGAACTCCCTGCCCGGCGCCGAAAACGTCATCTTCATGGCCGGCCGCAAATTCGGTTCGAGCGAGAATCCTTCGCTCACCTGGGCGATGAACGTGCTGCTGCCCGGTAAAGTGGCCGAGCGTTTCCGCCACTCCCGCATCGTGGCGTTTTCCTCCGGCAACGTATATCCGCTCATGCCGCTGACGCGGGGCGGCGCAACGGAGGAGACGCCCGCCGAGCCTGTCGGCGAATACGCGCAGAGCGCGTTTGGACGCGAACGGATGTTCGAATACGGCGCCTGCACCTGGGGTACGCCCGCCGCGATTCTGCGCCTCAACTACGCGATCGATCTGCGTTACGGCGTCCTGCTGGATATCGGGCGGAAGGTGTTCGAACGGCAACCGGTGGAACTGGCGATGGGACATGTCAATGTCATCTGGCAGGGCGACGCCAATTCCGTCTGTTTGCGTTCGTTCCCCCTGGCTTCGGCGCCACCCTTCATATTGAACCTGACCGGGCCCGAAACCGTGTCCGTCCGCTGGCTGGCGCAGCGCTTTGGCCAAATCTTCGGCGTCGAGCCGGTCTTTGCGGGAACGGAAGGTCCCACCGCCCTCCTCAATCAGGCCGCCAAATGCCACGGGCTATTCGGATACCCCGCCGTGACGCTGGAACAGATGATCGCCTGGGTGGCCGCCTGGATCGGTATGGGAGGGCGCACCCTGGACAAGCCCACGCACTACGAGGTGCGGGACGGGAGGTTTTGATGGACTGGCGGGCCCGGTTGCGGCAAGGCTTACTGATTCCGGCCCATCCGCTGGCGCTGACCGCGGAGCGTAAACTCGATGAGCGGCGGCAGCGCGCGCTCACGCGCTACTACGTAGCCGCCGGGGCGGGCGGCTTGGCGGTAGGCGTCCACACCACCCAGTTCGAGATCCGCCTGCCCCAGCACAACCTGCTGCGTCCCGCGCTGGAGCTGGCGGCGGAGGAGACGCGGGACACCGGCGTCGTGCGCGTGGCGGGGATCGCCGGAGCCACGGCGCAGGCAGCACGCGAAGCGGAACTGGCCGCCGAACTGGGATATCACGCGGGCCTGGTCAGCCTGGCGGCATTGCGGGAAGCCACTGTGGATCAATTGATCGAACATTGCCGCGCCGTGGCGTCGATCCTGCCCGTGTTCGGCTTCTATCTCCAACCCGCGGTGGGAGGAAGGCTGCTGCCCTATACGTTCTGGCGCCGCTTGGCGGAGATCGGCGGCGTGGTGGCGATTAAAATTGCGCCTTTCAACCGCTACCAGACGCTGGATGTGCTGCGCGGCGTGGTGGATGCCGGCCGCGCCGGCGACATCGCGCTCTATACCGGCAATGACGACACGATTCTGGCCGATCTGCTCACGCCGTTCCGCATCGGCGGGGTGGACGTCCGGATCGTAGGGGGACTGCTGGGACACTGGGCGGTGTGGACCCGGCGCGCGGCGGAAATCTTTGCGCGCGCGCGGACTTCTCCCGCCAGTCCCGAACTGCTCACCCTTGCCGCGGAAATCACCGACGCCAACGCCGCGTTCTTCGACGCCGCCAACGGGTTTCACGGCTGCATTGCGGGTCTGCACGAGGTGCTGCGCCGCCAAGGATTGCTGGCCGGACGCTGGTGTCTGAACCCCGCCGAGGACCTCTCCCCCGGCCAGAGGGAGGAGATCGACCGGGTGTATCGCGCCTACCCGCACCTCAACGACGACGAGTTCGTGCGGGAGCACCTGGACCACTGGCTGGCCTGACTGGCCGCGGAAGGGCCGCGCCTTCTCTTAGCGGGCCGCCTCGGTCCAGGCGAGCACCGCCTGACCGAGCGCGAGCCCGCCATCGTTGGCCGGGACCCGCTGGTGGGTGACTGCCCGGATGGCGGCGGCCTCGAGCGCCACCACGGCTTGCGTGGTCAGCCGCGCGTTCTGGAAGCAGCCGCCGGAGAGTACGGCCACGCGCGCGCCGCAGGCCCTGGCCACCCGTACGATCACGGCAGGCAGCGCGCTGTGGAACCGGGCGGCAAGGACCGGCGCGGCCACTCCGGCGGCCGCGTCCTGAATCAGCCGGCGGACCAGCGGTTCCCAATCGAGCGGTCCTTGCTCGCCGGCGATTTCATAGGCGCCGGAGGAGTCCATCGGTCCGCGGCCGGCGATCCGTTCCCACAACATGGCCGCGTGCCCCTCAAACCGGCTGCGCGGCGCGATTCCCGCCAGCGCCGCGGCGGCGTCGAACAGCCGGCCCATGCTGGTTGTGGACGGGCAGTTCAGGCGGCGCGCCAGCATCTGCCGCAGCGCCCGCCGCGTTGCCGGGCCGACGCCGGGCGCGCCTTCTTCGTCCCCGATTTCCCACCGCAGCGCCTCGGCCACCCGCCACGGCTCCCGGATGGCTGCTTCGCCTCCCGGAAGGCGGAACGGGCGCAGCCAGGCGACGCGAGAGAACCGGCCGTTCTCCACCCAGAAGAATTCCCCTCCCCACACCGCGCCATCGGTCCCGTAGCCGGCGCCGTCCCAGGTGACCGCCAGATAGGGCTCGCGCACGTCGTTCTCCGCGGCGCACGAGGCGGCGTGCGCGACATGGTGTTGCACCGCGGCAACCGGCAGGCCGCAGGTCCGCGCCCATTGCGTAGAACCGTAGTCGGGATGCAGGTCGCACACCACGCGCTCCGGCGTGGTCCGGTAGAGGCGGCACAAATCGTCGATGGCGCGGACAAACGCCCCGCGGGAAGCCAGCGTGTCCAGATCGCCGATATGCTGGCTGACGAATACCTGCCGGCCTACAGCCAGCGCGATCGTATTCTTTTGGTGCCCGCCCACCGCGAGCGTGGGCGGCAGTTCCTCGCCGATCGGGACCGGCAGCGGCGCATACCCCCGAGCCCGCCGCACCAGCGAAATCCCACCCCGGAACACCCGCACCACGGAATCGTCCACGGGCCGGGCGATGGGCCGGTCGTGGTCGACCAACAGGTCCGCGATGGGGGCCAGCACGGCGCGCGCGTCCTCGTTGGTGGTCACGATCGGATCGCCGCTCACGTTCCCGCTGGTCGCCACCACGGGAAATCCGGCCTCCCGCATCAGCAGATGATGGAGCGGGGAGTAGGGCAGCATCACGCCGACGAAAGGGGAGGCGTCGTTCACGTTGGCGGCGACCGGGCTGTCCGGCGCGGGCTCGGCGAGCACAATCGGCGCGGCCGGGGAGGTAAGCGCCGCCTCCTCTTCCGGGCTCAACAGACAGGCGCGCCGGGCGGCATCGAGCGACGGCATCATCACCGCCAGCGGCTTGGCCTCGCGATGTTTCCGCTCCCGCAACCTTGCCACCGCGGCTTGGCTCCGGGCATCGCACAGCAACTGGAACCCGCCGACGCCCTTCAGCGCCACGATCCCGCCGGCGCGGAGCGCCGCCGCCGCCTCCGCGATGCTCGACTCCAGGTGCGGGCCGCAGCGCGGGCAGGCGATGGGCTGCGCGTGAAACCGGCGGTCCGCCGGGTCGCTGTACTCCCGCCGGCACTCGTCGCAGAGCGGAAAACCGGCGAGCGTCGTGTTCGGCCGGTCGTACGGCAAGTCGCGCACGATCGTGTAGCGCGGGCCGCAGCGCGTGCAATTGGTGAAAGGATAGCCGTACCGGCGCTGCCCCGGATCCAGAATCTCGGCCAGGCATTCCGCGCAGGTGGCCAAGTCCGGCAGGACCGCCGCCGACGGCGAAGCGCTTCCTTCACTCCGCCGGATGGTGAAATCCGCGTACCCGGCCGGCGCCAGCCGCGAAATCTCGCGCGTCAGGATGACGCTGGCCGGCGGACGCTCGGCCTCCAGACGCTCGGTAAAGCGCGCGAGGTTCTCGGCAGCGCCCTCCACCTCCAGTTGCAACCCGGAACTGTCGTTGCATACCCAGCCGCACAGTCCCAGATCGGTGGCCAGACGGTACACGAAGGGCCGGAAGCCGACTCCTTGCACGGCCCCGTGAAGGGAGATGCGCAGCCGCTGTTCACCCCCCACGCGACCCGAACGCCCCTCTCGCTACTCGGGCCTCTGCGCCCCGAGGATCACCCGCCTGTCCGCCGTGCGAGATTCCCGGCCGAGTTCTACCCCCGCCTTTGCGCGGGCGGGTGATCTGGTGAGCATACCCAAAGTGTAACGCCGGACAAAAAAGCCGGTGCGCTCATTCCTGCGCGGCCAGAGGAACCCGAATCGAGATCTCCTTGCGCTCCCGCATCACTCCGAGCGTAATCGCCGAGGGCGTCCGCTCGCCCCGGAGCAAAGTCGAAATCTCCTTGGGACTCGACACCTTCTGGTTCTCGAAACGGACAATGACATCCCCGGCGCGCAAACCAGCCTTCTCCGCCAGGGAACCTGGCCCTACGGCGCGCACCAGCACGCCTTCCTTCACGCCGAAGTACTCCGCCAGTTGCTGGCCCAGGGCTTCGCTTTCCATGCCGAGCGCCGCATTCCGCCACGAGACCACCGTGCGAGGCATGTCGGGCAGGAGCGTTTCCCGGGGCCTTGGCGGCGGGGGTGGGATGGGGATCTCGAGCGTTTCCTCGCCAAACTCGATCACCGCGCGCTCGCGCTGACCCATGGTCGCCTCGAGGGTCTGTTCGGCCCCGTTGCGGAAAATCAGCAGCTTTACGGCGCGCCCGGCCGGGGTTTGGCGCACCAGTTTTGCAAACTGCTGCACGCCCTCAATGGGTATGCCGTTGTAGGTCCGCACCACATCGTATTGGCGCAGACCCGCCGCCGCCGCCGCGCTGCCTTCGTCCACCCAATTGATGATCACTCCGCGCCCGTCCGGCAGCCGCAGCGCTTTGGCTCGTTCCGCGTTCATCTCGAGGACGCCGACGCCCAGAAAGCTCTGCGGTCCCCGGGTGACCGTAACCGGGCGGGAGCCGCCTTCCCGTTGCGCGAATCCAGGTCCGGCCGCCAGGGCGGCGAGCAAGTACCACATCGCGCCGGTGCGCATCCAAACAAACATCGTGACGTCTCTAGATACAGACTCTACCGCGGCGCCGACGTTTCGGCGCGCTACGCGCAATTCTTTGTGGGGGGCTTCCTGTTGACCGGGAACGAGGCCGCCGGACCAGAGCGGTCAACGCTGCCGTTTGATGTAGATCGTACCCCCGGCGCCCGCCAGCCGCAGGAGGGGGCCGCCGCCGTTGATCAGGCCCTCGGCTATGACCAGGCTCCCCCGGCGGCGGATGGTGAGGTCCGGGAACTCCGAGACGATCCGCTCGCCGCCGGCCACGCGGTTCTGCGCCTGAATCAGCAATCCCAGGCTCGGAGGAACCCACAGCGTAATATCGCCGCTGCCGGTCGTCAGGGACGATTCTTCGAGCGCCGCCGCGCGCGCCAGCCTGGCGACGATGCTGCCGACCACGGTGGTCGCGTGGACCGCGCCCGCCGCATCCACCAGTTCAATCGCGCCGCCGCCGCTCTCGCAACGGACGCCCGCCGCCGGACCGACAAAGATGGGCCCGCCCATGGTGTGGGCGACGACTGGTCCCTGGGCGGCGCCGACGCGGATCTCGCCGCCCGCCGTGTTGGCCTCGACCGAAGCGCCCGCCCGCTGAATCTGGATGCCGCCCCCGGCGGTCGAGGCGGTGACCGGCCCCCGCACCTCGCGGATGGCGATGTCGCCGCCCGCCGTCTCGAACCGCCCCGCGCCGCCGATCTGTCCGGCGCGGATCTCGCCGCCTGCGGACACGCAATGCGCCGCGCCGCCGATCGCTCCGAGCGAAATTTCACCGCCGGCCGAACGCGCGGACACATCTCCGCCGACCCGGTCTATGCGGATCCGGCCCCCTCCCGTGCGCAGGTGCGCCGAACCCTCAAAGCCGGCCACCTCCACCGCTCCGCCGCGGGTCTCGACCCGGACGGCACGCAGCGTTTCCGGCGCATGCACGGTGAGTTCGGCGGAAGTCTGGATGCCGCCGTGGATGACCTCGATGAGCGTGACGTCGTGCAACCGCCCGGTCCGGACGAGCGGCTGGCCGAGCAGACGCCGCGCCTCCTCCTCGGTTTGCGCTTTCACCCGGATCGTGAATGAGTAGGTGGCGGCGGCAGCCGACGGCGCGCCGCGCAGCGACACCCGGCCGCTCGCCGAGACGCGAAGCTCGCCACGAGCCGGCACATCCTCCGCGCCCCGAACCGTGCGCAGCCAGAAAGCCCCCTCGCGAGTCAGCCGTTCTTCCCACGCCTGCGCGGCGGTCCACCCGGCGGCGCACAGGTAGAGACACAGCCACCGCCGCATGGTCAAAACGCGCCCACCGACGCGCTCATCTCCTCGAGCGCGTTCTTGCAGCGCATGCGCACGTACTGGTTGTCTTCCCGTCCTACCAGTCCTTGCAGCACCGCCGCCACCTGGTCGTCGCGATGCTGCACCAGCAGGTCGATCGCCAGCACGCGCACGCCCGCGTTGTTGTCGTGTTGCAGAGCCCGCATCAGCGTCTTGCGGACCTCGGCATCTCCCGCCATGGGCTTCAAGCCCTCGATCGCCTTGAGCCGCACGCCCGGGTTGGGATCGTGCTCGAGCGCCCAGAGCAGCGCCTGCCGGATCTCCGCCGATTCGGGCTGCCGCCGGAGAATGTCAATCGACTCGACGCGCAAGCCGGGGTCGGCCTGATCGCGCACCGCCGCCATCAGCAGTTGCGCGATGCGCCGGTCGCGCAGATCACCCCGGACCGTGCGGCGCCGCGTCTCATCGAGCGAAATCGACACTCCCCCGGCATCGTCCGTCCGGACGGAACGGATCGCCGCTAGCACCGGCTCTCCCGCCGGCCCGTCCCCGTTGCGCGCCCATTCCGGCGTCCAGTAGCCCGCAACGAAGCCCGCCGCCAGCATGGCCAGCGCGCCCGCCGGTTTCGCCAAGGGCTGCAAACTCCGGCGCAGCCACTCTCTCCAACCCGGGCGCCCCGCGGCATGCTCGCTTCGGATCCGCGCCATCAGTTCCCGGCGGCACTGGCTGGCCGAAAACGGCTCCGGCTCCGCCCGCACCCTGTCCAGCGCCTGGCTGATCTGCCGGTAGGCGGCATACTCGCCCTGGCAGGACGCGCAGGCGTGCAGGTGCGCCTCCAGGTCCTCCTCCTCCTGGGGCGGAAGCTCCCCGTACAGGTAAAGCGGCAGGCGGTCGAGTGCGTCACGGCAAGTCATACAAACTCTCCCAGAACCGCCCGCATCTTTTGCGTCGCGCGAAACAGACAGTTCTTGGCGGCTTCCTCGCTGGTGCCCAGGATCTCGCCAATCGTGCGCAGGCGCATGCCCTGATAATGACGCAGTTCAAAAACCATCCGCTCCCGCGGGGTGAGATCTTCGAGCGCCCTCCCGATCCGCTGGCTCAACTGGTGGTTCTGGTAACGCCGCTCGGGGTCGCCCGCCGGGCGCTCCTCTTCCACCGCGTAGGTCCGGTCCAGCGGACCGTCCCCGGTCTCCACCACCGCCGGCTCTTCCTTCCGGATCTTGCGCTTGCGAAGGTAATCAAAGCAGAGATTGGTCACGATCCGGTACAGCCAGGTATGAAAACTGCAATCGAAACGGAAGCTGTGAATGTTCTTGTAGACCCGCAGGAATGCTTCCTGGTAAACGTCGCGCGCATCCTCGGGCGATCGTAGCAGGTTCATCGCCAGCCCCAGCACGGTCTGATCGTAGGAGCGCACGAGAGCCTCAAACGCGTCCTGGTCGCCATGCTGGACCGCCCGGATCAATTCGTGTTCATCAAGTCGTGGTGCCAATTTGGCGCCCATTACGGCTGCCGCATGCGAGGTCATAGGTTACCGGCTGCACCGATAGACGAACGACGCGGCGAAACGTAAGCAAAGCCGCTGGTTTGGATCTAGGGAAGAGTACGGGCCAAACCTGGATTTGTTTCCAGAATCTTGCCGCCAGGCCGGAGGCGCTGGCGTCCCCGCAAGACAAGGTCAGATTTTCCAAATAATTAGCTTGGGTTCGGTCATCTCCTCGATGGCGTACTTCGGCCCCTCCCGGCCCATCCCGCTCTGCTTGACGCCACCGTAGGGCATCTGGTCGGCGCGAAACTGGGGCGACTCATTGATCAGGAATCCCCCCACGTGCACCTGCTGGGCAGCGCGGAACGCCGTGGTCAAATCCCGGGTAAAGATCGAAGCTTGCAACCCGTAAGGCGAAGCGTTCACGCGGGCGATGGCCTCCTCCAGCGTTTGATAGCCATTGATGCAGACCACGGGACCGAAGGCCTCCTGGCAGGACAGGCGAACGGAATCGGGAGCTTCGGCGACCACGGCAGGTTCGATGGTGGCGCGGTGGAGACGGCGGCCGCCCGTAATGAGCTGCCCGCCTGCCTGCCGCGCTTCTTCGATCCACTCGCTCACGCGCGCCGCCTCGCCTTCGGTGATCAGCGAGCTGACGTCCGTCTGGGCATCGAGCGGATGCCCGATCCGCAACCGGCGCGCGCCGTCGGCAAGCCGCTCGAGGAACTCGCCGCGCACGCCTGCCTCCACAAAGATCCGTTGCACGGAGATGCATACCTGTCCCGAGTGGGCGAAACTGCCGGTCACGCAGCGGGGCGCCGCTGCCTCCAGATCCGCGTCGGCGCAGATGATGACGGCGGAGTTGTTGCCCAGCTCCAGGGTGACTTTCTTCATGCCCGCCAGACTGCGCAAGCGCATGCCTACCTCCGCGCTGCCGGTAAACGTGATCATCGCCACGCGCGGATCCAGCGCCAGCCGCTCGCCGATCGACCCGCCCGGGCCGGTGATCACGTTCAGCGCGCCATCCGGCAGTCCGCTCTCGGCGAACAGGCGCGCCATCTGCAGCGCGGCCAGCGGAGTCCAGGACGCCGGTTTGTGCACCACGGCGTTGCCCGCCGCCAAGGCGGGGGCGATTTTGTGCATGGGCAGGTTGAGCGGGAAATTAAACGGAGTGATGGCCGCGACGACGCCCAGCGGTTCCCGCACCGTCATGGCCATCCGGCCCACACCGGCGGGGGAGGCGTCGAGCGGCACCACTTCTCCCGCCAGGCGATGGGCTTCCTCTGCCGAGAAGCCCAACGTGCCGGCCGCGCGGTCCACCTCCACCAGCGCTTCCCGAATGGGCTTGCCGCATTCGCTGGCGATCGTGCGGGCTATCTCGTCCCTGCTGGCGAGCAGGAGCGCTTGGGCGCGCCGGAGAATCGCCGAGCGTTCGTGTCTAGGCAGCGCCCGCATCACCCGCGCCGCGGCGGCGGCGCAAGCCAGCGCGTGATCCACCACTTCCGGAGTCGCTTCAAATACTTCGCCGACCACGCTGCCGTCGAACGGCAACACTACCGGACGGCGTTGCGCCGTCGTGACCTCCCGCCCGCCGATCCACATGGGGAATACCGCCATCGTCCTGCTCCTGGTTTTTGGGTTGCGGCGCGGGTCTGCGCGCCGGCTGGAACCCAGCATAGCCAAGTTCTAGAACCAAGGCTATAGCGCTCATTTCACTTGTGTTCAGCGCCGGGAAAGAACGGGCGCCCTCGTCGTACTAGGCATTCCTGCGGATTGGAGCCTTCACCGTTCCCATGCCAAACTGATGACAAGCCGGGGCTGCACGCACCGGAATGAAGGAGATTGGAGTTCTATGGGATTTGAGCCGCCCGCCGCCGTAATCGATATGGCGCAGCTTCGCAACATCACGCTCGACGACGAGGAACTGATGAAGGAAATCGTGGCAGCGCTGGTGGACGACGCAGCCTCGCAAATCGGCAGGCTGGGCGAAGCGCTGGACCGCGCCGACGCGGGCGAATGCGCGCGCGTCGCCCACTCCGCGCGGGGCGCCTGCGGCAATGTGGGCGCCGTCTGCCTGGCGGCCCTGTTCTCTTCGATCGAGCGGGATGCCCGGGGCGGGAACCTGCCCGCGTGCCGCTCGAATCTGTCGCGGCTGCGTGAGGAACTCGAACGGCTCCGCAACGAGTCTCAGATCATCTAGCCGTCCGGTTCCAAGCGCCAACCAGGGCGCGGACCGCATCCACCCCCAACTGCGCGGCATGCCGCGACTCCCGGGAAAGACCGCCGACCGCCTCCTCCAGTATCCCCGCCGTCAGCCCCTCCAGTTCGCTGCGGGTTTTTCCCCCCAACCATTCGCAAAGCGCGTCTCCCACCGCGATCGATGCGGTGCAACCGCGGGTCTTATACCGCGCCTCGACCAGCACTTCGCCGTCGGTTCTCGCGAACAGCCGGAGTATGTCGCCGCATGCCGGGTTCAGCGCCTCCACCGCTAACGCGGGCGGAGGCAGTTCGCCGCAATGTCTGGGGTTGCGGAAGTGCTCCAGCAGGCGGTTGCTGTAGAGAGCCATCAGCCTCCATCCTACCGTGTGCGAAAGTGAAGGAACATGACGACGGTGGTAGGCGGCCTTATCGAGCGCGCCGGAAGAATCCTGATTGGACAGCGCACCCCGGAACAGGCGCATTCGGGCAAGTGGGAGTTTCCAGGGGGCAAAGTAGAGCCGGGCGAGACGCTGGAGGACGCTTTGCGGCGAGAATTGGCTGAAGAATTGGCCATCGACGCGCGCATTGGCCCGGAGGTGGAGCGATACGTGTTTGCGTATCCCGGTAAGCCCCCCATTCTGCTCGTGTTCTTCCGGGTTTCCAGCTTTTGCGGCGAGATCGAAAACCGCGTCTACGCGCGGGTCGAGTGGGCGCCGCCGCGCGAGCTCCCGAAATTCGATTTCCTGGAGGGAGACGTGGCTTTTGTTAGAAGGCTGGCGGAAAGCGCGGAAAAAATAGATCGCGGGGAGTAGGTTAGGCGACTCGTTTGACCTCACCTACGCCCCGCGACTACTTCCTTGCCGACTCGGAGGAGAGAAGGAGACGTGCTATTCAGTTCCTACCGGCTACCTGTTTTCACTGTAATCGATCTTTCGAGAAATGGAAAGTCCTGTGAAGCCAGTATATTCGCCGGGGTGCTAAGGGCTTCCGCAACTCAGTCGTACACGTAGTGGAGCACTGCTTTGAGGTCTTCCCATGCCTCTTTCTTCGCGCCTTGGTTGTAGGCCCTCAGCAGGTACGAGGGGTGATACGTCACCATTACTGGAATCTCATTCCATTTGAACCAGTTACCGCGAAGCTTGGTGACGCCCTCCTTTTTCCCGAGCAAGGCCCGCGCGGCGGTTCCCCCTAGGGCGCAGATGGCCTTGGGGGCGATCGCCCGGAGTTGCCGCGCCAGGAACTGACCACAGACTTCCATCTCGTCCGGCTCGGGCGCCCGGTTATTTGGGGGCCTGCATTTCACAACATTACAAATGTAGACATCCTGCCGGAGCAGCGCCATGCCCTCTTTCCGGGCGGTTCCCTCGATCATCTGCGTCAGCAGTTGCCCGGCGCGCCCGACAAACGGCAGCCCTTGCCGGTCTTCCTCTTCGCCCGGACCCTCTCCTACGAACACCAGCTTGGCCTCAGGATTGCCGGAACCAAAGACGATTTTCGAACGCCCCTCGCACAGGCGGCAGCGTTTGCAGTCGCCGATATCTTCGAGGATCTTCGGCAAGGAGTCGGAAGCGGGGAGCAGTTCGGGAAGGGGGAGTTCCGGGGTCAAAAGAGTTTCCTGTACCGCCAGCTTCGGGGGAGCATCGGCGGAGGAATCGCCAACCGGCGCCAAAATCTGCCGCCGGTACAGCTCCCGTACGCCAAGATCCTGATAAAACTCAAGATATTGGCGCAACTGCCTTTCTTCCATCACGAGATTACCGGCTTGCGTACAGCGCCAGGCGAAGGGTCAGGGCCTCGTCGAAGATGGCGTCCGCCACTTTGCGCTTGGAAGCGCGCGGCACTTCCCGAACCTCGCCCGTCCGCATCACCAGGATCACTTCGTTCTCATCGGACTCGAAGCCCGCCCCCTCGCCGACCAGGTTGCCTACAATCATATCCGCGCCTTTCGCTTCCAGCTTCCGGCGTGCCTCGGACTTCAGGTTCTGCGTCTCGGCGGCAAATCCAATGAGCAGCCGGTCTTCCTTCCGGCGGCCTAACTCGAGCAGGATGTCCGGCGTCGGGTCAAGCTCCAGCGAGACGCGCGCGGCGGTTTTCTTGATCTTCTGCTCCGCCACCCGCGCCACCTGAAAATCGGCGACCGCTGCGGCTTTGATAATGATCGTCGCTTCCCCAAGGTGCTGGAACACGGCGTCGCGCATTTCGGCGGCGGTGCGCACGGGGACCAAAACGACGCCCGCCGGCGGGCTGAGCGTTACCGGACCCGACACCAGGACCACCTTTGCCCCCCGCGCCACGGCGGCTTCCGCCAGCGCGTAACCCATCTTGCCGCTCGACCGATTACTGATGTAGCGGACCGGGTCGATCGGTTCCTGGGTTGGGCCCGCCGTAATCAGGACGGTCTCACCCTCCAAATCTCGCCGCCCCGAAAGCTTTCGTACAACCGTCTCGACAATCGACTCCGGTTCCGCCAGACGGCCTGGCCCCACCATCCCACAAGCCAGAAACCCGGAGTCTGGATCTACAATGGTAATCCCTCTGGCTCGCAACGTCGCAAGGTTGGCCTGCGTCGCCGGATGCTGCCACATCCCGGTGTTCATGGCCGGGGCCAGCACGGTGGGACCGGGAAAGGCCAGGTACAGAGTGCTCAAAAAGTCGTCCGCCAGACCGTGCGCAAACTTCGCCATCAGGTCTGCGGTGGTGGGAGCCACCAGCAGGAGATCGTTTTCCAGCGCCACCCCGATATGTTCGACCGCGCTCGAGAGCGTGCCCTCGGCTCCGCCCTCGGGAAACAGGCCGGTGATCACTTTCTGGCCGGTGAGCGCCGCGAAGGTCAACGGGCGGACGAACTCCTGCGCACTGGACGTCATGATGACGCGCACCTGTACGCCCCGCTGCGCCAGCAGGCGCGCCACTTCGGCCGCCTTGTAGGCGGCGATGCCTCCACCGACGCCCAATGCGACCCGCATGGATCAATTGTCCTGTTGCGCCGCCGACGGCACTTCGGGCTTGGTCAGCAATTCGTACTTCACCAGGCCTCGCCGCACCTCTTCCATGGCGATCACCGTAGGCTTCTTCGAGGTCGTCGGCAGAAACGGCCGCGCTCCGTTCTGCAACTGGCGGGCCCGCTTCGCGGCCACGATGATGAACCGGTTCACGCTCATCTCCGGATCGTCCGGAATCACGCAATTGGTGACATTGCGAATTGCACGATCAGACATCTACTCCTGCTCCTTACCTGCCTCGAAAGTTTCCAGCACGGGTCCGATCCGCGTCTCCATCCGGGACCGGCGAATCCGTTCCGCCCGCACGACCGCTTCCAGCGATCTCACGGACTCCTCCAGATCCTGATTGACCAGCACGTAATCGTACGCGTGATAATTCAGAATCTCCCGGGCCGCGTCCCGCAAGCGCCGGTGAATCACTTCGTCCGCGTCCTCCCCCCGGGCGCGCAGACGAGCTTCCAAAACCTGACGGGAGGGCGGGAGAATGAAGACCGAAACCGCGTCCGGAATCCTTCTCTTCAATTGTGCCGCACCCTGGACGTCAATGTCGAGCACGACGTCCGCTCCCTGCTCCCGCGCCCGGTCGAGGACGCTGCGATGTGTCCCGTAGTAGTTGCCGAACACCTCGGCCCATTCGAGAAATTCGTCGCGGCCCAGACGTTCTTCAAACTCATCCCGACATATGTAGAAATAGTTCTCCCCGTCCCGCTCCGCTCCCCGCGGTTTGCGGGTCGTGTACGACACGGAGAAAATCAATCCCGGCACGTCGCGCAACAGGCGCGTGACCAATGTGGACTTGCCCGAACCCGAAGGAGCCGAGATGATGAAGACGATCATCGTTATTCCAGATTCAGGCTCTGCTCGCGGATTTTGTCGATTTCCGCCTTTGCGGCTAAGGCCAGGCCGGTGAGCGTCAGCCCCAGTTCGCCCAAACCGCTCGTCTTGGACAGGATGGTATTGGTTTCGCGATTCATTTCCTGAAGCAGGAAGTCCAGCTTTTTGCCGGTCTCACCGCCCCCGTCGAGCAAGCCTTCCAACTGGCCGGTGTGCGTTTTCAGGCGCATCAATTCTTCGGCGATGTCGCTGCGGTCGGCCAGCAGGGCAGCCTCCTGCGCGAGGCGTTGTGGTTCCACGCCCGTGCCTCGCAACAAAGCGCGCATGCGCTCTTTCAGCCGCTTTTGAAACTCGGCGGTGGCGCGCCCGCGGATTTCCTCCATCTGATCGGCGCTGCGCGCGATCGCCGCGCAACGCTGGCGCATCTCGGCCGCGATGGCGGCGCCCTCGCGTTCGCGGAACCGGTTCAGGATCTCGATCGCCTCGGTCATCGCCTCGCCCAGCGCCTTTTCCAGTTCGGGCCCGGACTCGACCGGCACCTCGGTGCGGAACATGCCCGGCAACCGGAGGGCTACATTCAGGTCCGGCTCGCCGGGAAGGCCATGCTGCGCCGCCGCCTTGCGGAACGCCGCCACGAACGCGGCCAGCAGGGGCTCGTTCAACCCGTCGGCCGCCGCAGTGGTCGGGGTAAACGAAGCGTGGATCTGCAAATGGCCCCTGGCCACGTGATTCTTGATCAGACCGCGGAGGAATCCTTCAAAGGGGTCAAACTCCGGCGGCAGGTGAAAGTGGAGATCCAGACCGCGGTGGTTGACGCTCTTGACGCTGAGCAGGATCTCCCCCTGGGGCGTCGCGCGGCGCACGCGCGCGAAACCGGTCATGCTGCGGATGCTCACAAGTCCACCACCGCGTCAGGTTCCAGAAATTGCAGTTCGTGGAGCTTCTGATACATGCCCCCCCCTATCACCAGATCTTCATGGCGTCCCACCTCGCGGATCCGCCCTTGTTCCATGACGACAATTTTATCGGCCCGCCGGATTGTCGAGAGCCGGTGGGCGATGACGATGACGGTGCGGCCCGCCATCAGGTTGGCGAGCGCCTGCTGCACGAGCCGCTCCGATTCGCTGTCCAGGTGGGAAGTCGCCTCGTCCAGAATCAGAATCGGCGCGTCGCGCAGCAACGCGCGGGCGATGGCGATGCGCTGGCGTTGCCCGCCGCTCAGTTTGACGCCCCGTTCCCCCACGATGGTTTGAAAGCCTTCCGGCAGGCGCTCGATGAACTCCTCGGCGAGCGCGCTCCGGGCCGCGGCCCGAATGGCCTCGGCCCGCGCCGCCGGCGCGTCCGGCGGCAGGCCATAAGCGATGTTGGCCGCCACGGTGTCGTTGAACAGGAACGTGTCCTGCGCCACGATCCCGATGTGGCGGCGCAGGGAGGCGAGCGTGAGGTCCCGCACGTCCACGCCGTCAATCCGAAGCGCGCCCTCGGTCACATCATAAAAGCGCGGCACCAGGTTCGCCAGCGTCGTCTTGCCCGCTCCGCTGGGACCCACCAGCGCCACCAGTTCCCCGGCCCGCACTTCCAGTTCGATTTCCCGCAGCGCAAAACCCTCCGGGTGGGAAGGATAGTGGAAACCCACCCGGTCGAAGACAATCGACTGGGCAAAGCGTTCCATTACCCGCGCGCCCGGGCGGTCGGCCAGGTCGTCGGGCCGCGCGAGCAACTCGAACACTTTCTGCGAGGCCCCGATCGCCTGTTCAAAGATATTGTGAATCCCGGTCAGCCGCTTTACTGGCTCGTACAGCATCAGCAGCGCGATCACAAAACTGGTGAATTCGCCCGCCGTCAACTGGCCGGCCTTGATCTGCCCGCGCGCGTAGGTGAGCAGCCCGACGATGGTCAAGGCGGCGAAAAACTCGATCAGCGGCGAGGCCAGCGCCTGCTGCAAAACGTATTTCAGGTTGCTTCGCCGCAGCTTTTCCGCCGCCGTCCGGAACCGGCCCTCCTCGAAGTCTTCGCGTCCGAACGCTTTCACCACCTGCTGGCCCGACAACGTTTCCTGCAAAATCTGGTTTACTTCGGCCGCGTCGTCCTGCGCCCGCCGGGTGGTCCGCCGGATGCGCCGGCCGATCCGCGCCGTGGGCACCAGGACGAACGGCAGCACCGTCAGACTCACCAGCGCCAGCCGCCAGTCCCGGTGCATCACGACGAACAGCAGCCCCAGCACGACAAACACTTGCCGCAGCAAATCGGCCAGAATGTGCGACACCGCCACCTGGATTTTATCGATGTCGTTCATGATCGACGACATCAATTTGCCGGTCGAGTGGGTTTCAAAGAACTGGCTGCCCTGGCGGATCACTTTGGCGAACACGTGGTTGCGCAGGTCCATCACGGTGGTGAAGCCCACGAAGCTGATCAGGTAATTGCCGGCGTAATCGCAAACCCCCTTGATGGCGAACACGGCCAGGATGCCGAAGGCGACGCTGGTCCAGACATTGTGAATGCCCGCAGGGACCAGTTGGTGCAGGTAGATCGGGTAGTCGGCGACCGGCACGCGGAACAGCAGCACCGGGGTGTCCGGGGAAGCCGGATTGAGCACCCGGTCGAACACCGGCGCCAGCAGCAGCGCCATCAATCCGTGCATGGCGCCCACCACCGCCATGAGAAAGACCGAGCCGGCCAGCATGGGCCAGTAACGCGCGGCGTAGCTCAGCAGTCTCCAACGCTCGGTCATGCGGCTACCCGGAGTTGCGCCACGGCCCGCTGCACGTCCTCCACCGTCACGGCCGCGATGCCGCCCGGGGCATGCAGGACCGCCGCCGGCGTCCGCCAGGGGGCCCACACCTCGCGGTCGGAAGCGCCAAAGATCACCACCACCGGCAGACCAAACGCCGCGGCGACATGGGCCGGACCGGAGTCGTTGCCCACGAACAGCGCGGCGCCCGCGATCAGCCGCACGGTCTCCCGGAGCGGCCTCCCCCGCAGGCAGCGGAACCCCGCGAAAGGGCGAAAATCGTCTTCCTCTCCGCCCGTGAACACCGCGCGCAGCCCGCAGGAGTCCTCCAGCCAGCGGGCCAGCGCCGCGAACCGCTCCGCCGGCCAGGTCTTTTCCGGGTGCGAAGCAAACGGATGGAGCACCGCATACGAGCCGGCCACCGGGGAAGGTCCGCCCGTCACCAGGCGCGCCCGCGGCACCTCTTGCCGCGGCACTCCCAGAAAAAACATCGCTGCGGCGAGGTGCTCCGCCGTGTGCACGCGCCGTTCGACCCCGAGAATGTCCTGCGCGCGCGGAATGCGGAGGTTGTAGATTCGGCCGAAGCGATGGTGTTGAAACCCCGCCCGGTAGCGCGCCCCGCTCAGGACCGTGAGCCACGTGCTGCGCGTGCCGCCGTGCAGGTTAAGGCAGAGCGCCGGGCGGAAGCGCCGTAACGCGGGCGCCTCCGGGGGCAGGATCTCGGCGACATCGGGATTGCCTTCATAGACGCCCGCAAAGCGGGATTCCACCGCGACGCCGATACGCAAATCAGGACGGTGGCTCTTCAACAAGTGCAGGGCCGGCGTCGTGAGCACGCAATCGCCCAGCGAGCGCAGGCGAAGGATCGCCACCCGGGCTCCGCCTGGCAACCGGTCGAGGACAGTCAGTGGTGCGGGAATCGGCGTCAATCCTCGATTTTGGCTTCGTCGATCAGCATGACCGGGATGTCGTCCCGAATCGGATACACGCGCCGACACTGCACGCACCGGAGCCCAGTCCCCGCCGCGGTCAGCTCGACGGTGGCCTTGCACAACGGGCACACCAGGATTTCCAGCAACTCCTTGCTGATAGACATATTTCGCCTCAGTGTATCAAGGTTGGGCGGCGGGGGGCAGGTTCTCTGAGCAGAGAGCTGCGCGCGGCAACCGCTGGCCTCCCTTTTTCTGTAGACCAGGGTTCCCGCATTTAAGTCTCGTTGGCAATTAAACAGTCAGAGGCCAAATGCAGGCTTATCCGGCCCGGATAAAAAAGTGCATTTCGAGGTTAAGTAATACATACAAAATGGGATAGCAAGAAAACCAGACCACCAAGTGGCCGGATCAGCGTAAGGGCTGAGCGGAGACGCGGGGTTCGCCGGCACGTGCCGCGGCCGGAGATTGAGGCGGACGAGCGCCGAAGTACCGCCGGCACCAGGGGAGAAGGCCCCGATGGATATGGCGATCCCTGGTGGCGCCGGTCTCCGACCGGCGATGCGTTCTTTTGGTTGTATCTCCCGCTTGCGATGGATGGGCCGGCCGGAGACCGGCCCCACGGGGTGAACATGGCATACTGAAGACCGGAGTCAGTCCATGGCCACCGTTTCGATTGACGTTCCCCGAGAATGGATTGCCGAGTTCTGCCGGCGGAATCACATCCGCAAGCTGTCGTTGTTCGGGTCGGTGCTGACGGACCGCTTCCGGCCCGACAGCGACGTGGACGTGTTAGTCGAGTTCGAGCAGGATCACATTCCCAGCCTCTTCGAGGTCGTGCGCATGGAGCGGGAGCTGTCCGAGGTCTTGGGCAGGAAAGTAGACCTTCGCACCCCGGAGGACCTCAGCCGCCACTTCCGGGAGCAGGTGGTATCGTCCGCCTTGGTTCAGTATGATTCCCGCTGACCGCCTGCGGCTTGAGCACATGCTCGAAGCCACGCTCGATGCGGTGTCATTCGCGCGAGGGAGAAGCCGCCAGGATCTCGCGGCCGACCGCATGCTGCTTTTCTCGCTCGAACGCGCGCTCTAGATCATTGGCGAGGCGGCAAGTAAAGTGTCCGAGGAATTCGGTTCGACGACTCCCGAGATTCCGTGGGCCGATATCGTCGGCATGCGCAATCGGCTGATCCACGCATACTTCGACGTGAACCTCGACATTGTCTGGACTACCGTGGCGTCCAGCTTGCCCGAACTGGCGCGAAGCTTGGAACGGCTGCTGGCGCACTCGGAATGACCGTCACACTCGGGTGGTCCGGCCGGAGACCGGCCCCACAGGGTGGACGTGGCATACCGAAGACCGGAGTCAGTCCAATGACCACCGTTTCGATTGACGTTCCCCTCGCGGACGCCGGTGAGGAAACCATGCCTCCGAGTCGCCCTTCGTGCGCGCGCGGTTCAGCGGGTATAGGATCGGCTCGCGGATGGCGTTCGCGGCGCAAAGCAGGAACCTGATGAGCAGGCGGCCGAGTCGGCCGTTGCCGTCGAGGAGTGGGTGGGTCGTCTCGAATCGCTCGGAAGCAGGCCGGCCTTGATCAGCAGCGGGATGCCGGGCGCTGTTCGTACAGAAAGAGTGCCAGCGCACCAAGGCATTCCATTACCAGTTCCGGCGGTGGGTTCACAAAGACAGCGTTGCCCGGCCGGTGGCCGAGGGCCGGGGGAAGCTAACGGTTTCGCCGCCGCCGGTCTTCCTCTTCCCGCTCCTGGCGCTGGCGCTCGAGGCGGCGCTCTTCCAGGCGGCGTTCCTCTTCCTGCCGCTCCTGGCGGCGGCGCTCGAGGCGGCGCTCTTCATCCTGGACCTCCTGGCGGCGGCGTTCAAGGCGCTGTTCTGCGTCGCGGGCCTCCTGGCGCCGCCGGTCCAGGCGCTGCTCCTCATCACGAACCTGCTGGCTGCGGCGTTGTTGGCGCCGTTCCTCGGCGGGGCGTTCCTGCTCGCGCCTTTCCGCGGACGGGGAAGGCGCCGGGTGGGGCGCGGCGAAGGACGCCAACAAGGGCAGCAACCCGGCGAGAGGGATCCACTTCATACGCTACCTCCGGCGGTGAGTGAACCGGCCTACCTCAAGCTTAGCGGGCTTGCGGAGGCCCGGGAGAGCGCTACCGTGCGGGGCAAAGGAGGGAGCGGGAACGCACGGCGCCGCGGTTCCAATTTGCGGCAAGGGACACCCGCCGAGCCGATATTCTCAGGAAAATTCCGAGCAATAAGGCGGGCGGACGGATGAGTCCGGACGCTTCGCCGGGCAGGGGTTTCTTGCACGGCGAAGCGTCCGGAGGGGGAATGATCAGAATGTTACTGGAATCCCAGGGGGAGGCGGGCAGACACTTCTAGTTAGTTAAAAACAAGTTTGGTGTTGGTGCCCCCCAGGCGAATTTCGTACAGCCGGTACTTGCCATCGGCGTCCTGGTACCGCACGGAAGTCGCGGTGAACTTCTGCTCGCTGGTTTCGGCTCGGGCCTTGGTTTCCACGGTCATCTTCCCTTGGCGGATTGTGACCTTGTCGTCTTTCACGTCGACCTTGTACTCGCCGGGAGGAAGCACGGTGTTTTCCACCTGGGACGGTTGAAACAGCGTAACGGTGTAGGTTTTGGCGTGCGCGGCCGCGGCCATCGCCAGTACGGTGAAGACCAAAAGCGACTTCTTGATCATGTGCGTCATTCGCTCCTTGTAGAGGATGTCTACACCAGAAAATACGAACGACGCGAAAAAATGTTCCGGGTTTTCCTCAAGTATTTTCCGGCGGCGCGTTTCCGGTCCCGGAAGGCGCCAGGAAGGCGGCCGCCTCCGCGAGGGCCTGCCGGAGTACGTCCGGGTCGCCGCCGAACCCGCGCAGCCAGCGCACCTCCGGGTCGCGGCGGAACCAGGTCCACTGCCGCTTGGCGTAGTGGCGCGTGTCGCGCTGGGTGTAGAAAATGGCCTGCTGGACCGTCAGTTCGCCGCGCCGCACCTGGAGCGCCTGCCGGTAGCCGAGCGATTCGAACGGTTTGGCGGATTCCGGCACGCCGCGCGCCAAAATCGCCTCGACTTCCTCCCGCAACCCGCCGGCGAACATCTCTTCGACGCGGCGGTTCAACCGCTCGTAGAGTTCTTCGCGCGGCGGCGAAAGGCCGAGTTTGAGGCACCGGAAGCCGGTCAAGGCGTCCCGCCCGTCCGCGAACCATGCCGAAAGAGGCTTGCCTGAGACCAGGCGGACTTCGAGCGCCCGGATCAGCTTGGGAAGATCCCGGGCATGGATCGACCGGGCGGAGGCCGGGTCCATCCGGCGCAGCAGGCGGTGCAGCGAACCCGGACGGCGCTGTTCGCGCGCGGCCAGGCGCGCCCGCACCGCTTCATCTCGTTGGGGACCGGCGAATAACCCGTCCAGCAGCGCCCGCAAGTAGAACCCCGTCCCACCGACGACCACGGGCAGGCGGCCCCTGGCGCAGATCTCTCCCAGCAGCAACCGTGCGCGCCGCGCGTACTCGCCGGCGGTGAAAACCTCTTCGGGCTCCAGCACGTCCAACAGATGGTGAACCACCCCCGCGCGCGCGTGCGGCGGCAGTTTGGCCGCGCCGATGTCAAAGTAGCGGTAGAGTTGTACCGAATCGCAATTCACTACTTCTCCACCCAGCCGCTGGCACAACGCGATCGCCAGGGCGCTCTTTCCGGAGCCGGTCGGACCCACGATGGCGATCAGCGCTCTCATGGCGGAAAGTGGAAAACAGGGAGGGAGAGTATACTATAGGCAGGAGAGTTTACCCTCCGCCGCCCCGGCGGAGCGAAAGCCGAGTTTTCGGATGAATCACCCCAGAGTGCTATCCCTATTAGGCTCCGCCCTGCTGCTGGCAGGCGCCGCCACCCCCGCCCCCCAGGAGAAGACGGAAGCGGCCAAGCCCGCGGCCGCCGAGAAGGCCAACGCCTACTATCACTTTGCGATGGGCCACCTGTACGCGGAACTGGCAGGTGCATACGGCATTCGCGGAGAATACTTCAACAAGGCGGTCGAGCACCTCAAGAGCGCCCTCAAGATCGATCCGACCAATGATTATATCCTCGAAACCCTGACCGAACTCTATGTGGCCTCCAACCAACTGCGGGCGGCGGTGCAGGAAGCCGAGGAGATGCTCAAGAAGAACCCGGATCACCTGCCGGCGCGCAGGATGCTCGGCCGCATTTACACCCGCCTGATTGGGGATCCGCAGCAAGGGCAGATTCAGGAGGAGATGGTCAAGCGCGCGATCGAACAATACCAGATCGTGACCGCCAAGGACTCGTCCGATTTGGATAGCTGGCTGACGCTGGGGCGGCTCTATCGCGTGACGCGCAATTCGGTGCAGGCCGAAAAGTCCTTCCGGCGGGTGCTGGAAGCGGACCCGGAGAACGAAGACGCCCTCACCGGGTTGGCCATGGTTTACTCCGACGTGGGCGATACGCAGAGCGTGGTCGCCATGCTCAAGAAGGTGGTGGACAAGGCTCCCACGCTGCGGACCCTGCTGGCGCTGGCCAACGCCTACGAGCAGATGCGCGATTACGCCAGCGCCGCGCAGGTGCTGAAGCAGGCCAACCAGCTCAACAGCGCCAACCCGCAGATCAAGCGCGCGCTGGCGCAAAACCTGCTGTATGCGGACCAGGCCGACCAAGCCCTCGAGCTCTACCAGCAACTGGTCACGGACGAACCTCGCGATGCGCAAGCCCACTTGCGGATCGCGGAGATTTACCGCAGCAAACGGGACTTCGCGCAGGCCCGCGCCGCATTGAACAAAGCCCGCGAGCTGGAGTCCGACAGCCTGGAGGCGCGCTACGAGGAAGTGAACCTGCTCGAGTCCGAGGGCAAGTTCGAAGAGGCGATCGCCGTGCTGCGGAGCATCCTCGAGGAGACCGCGAAGAGCGAGTATCAACCGCCCGAGAAGGCCAATCGCGCGATGTTCCTGGAACGGCTGGGATACCTCCAGCGCAGCGCCCGCGATGTGGCCGGCGCAGTGGCGACTTTTCGCGCCCTCGGCCAGTTGGGTCCCGAGTACGCTTCGCGCGGCGCGGTGCAGGTGATCGAGACCTACCGGCAGGCCAAGGAGTTCAAGCAGGCCGAGCAGGAAGCCGCGGCGGCGGTCCGCCAGTTCCCCAAGGACCGCGTGGTGCAGGTGGTCTACGCCAACCTGTTGGCCGACACCGGCAAGGTGGATGAGGCCGCCGCGCAGGTGCGGGGGTTGCTGAAGGGCGACGGCGACCGGGAAGTCTACCTCACCCTGGCGCAGATTTACGAAAAGGGCAAGCGTTTCCGCGACATGCAAAAGGCCCTGGAGGATGCCGAGAAACTGTCCAAATCCTCGGGGGAGATCGAGGCCGTGCTGTTCATGCGCGGCGCCATGTTCGAAAAGATGAAGAACTATGACGCCGCCGAGCGCGAGTTCCGCAAGGTGATTGAAGCCAACCCAAAGAACGCGGGCGCGCTGAACTATCTCGGCTATATGTTTGCCGACCGGGGAGTGAAGCTCGAAGAGGCAAAGAGCCTGATCGAGCGCGCGCTGGAGATCGATCCCGGCAATGGCGCCTATCTCGACAGCCTGGGATGGGCGTATTACCGGCTCAACAACCTCGAAGCGGCGGAGAAGTATCTCCGGCTCGCGCTCGAACAGACGCACGGCGACCCGACGGTGCACGACCATCTGGGCGACGTGCTGATCGCGCAGGGCAAAGTCGAAGAGGCGATCCAGCAGTGGCAGAAGTCGCTGCACGAGTGGCAGCGCAACTCGCAGGCCGAGTCCGATCCCGCGGAGGTCGCCAAGGTGAGCAAAAAACTCGAAGGGGCGCGCGTACGGCTGGCCCGCGAAAGCAAGCGCTGACCGGACGCAAGCGCGGGGAGTTTATTGCTTCTCGGCGGCGCGCGCGAGTGCCGCTTCCAGGTCCGTCTTGGCCATCGCGGTGCTGATGAACAGTTCCTGACGCGCTCCCGCGCTCAACGCGATCGCCTTCCACCCGTTGGCCGTAGGCACCGTGACGCGCACCTGGGTCTTGCCGCGCGCGTCGCGCACCGGCCGGATGACCCCAGGAATCACCGAACGAACGTCCGGATTGTCCGCGAGCAGGCGCTCCAGCAGCGGGCGGAGCCCGTCGATAATGCTGTGCTCCACTTTCAGCCGGTCGCCCGCGGCGCGCAGACGCATGATTCTATTCTCTCCCGGAGCCGATTCCGTGGCGCTGTTGCCGCGCCCGCGCGGGCGAGCGGCCCGGCGTCGATGGCGCGTACTCGGAAGGGTCGGGCGGGCCGGGGACAATAGACTGCATCCTTCCATTGTCCCAGGCCGCAGCCGGTTCGCCTACTTCAGGGTGCGGATGAAAGCCAACAGGTTATCCAGATCGGCCGGCGTCAGGGACTTGGCGATCGCCTTGTGGGAGGCTGCCTCCGCCATCTCCTTCTTCAGGGCGGCGTCACTCTGACTCTGAATTTCTTTCGAAGCCAAGGGTTTTAACTTGTCGCCGTACTTCTTCAACATGGCAGGGGTGCCAGCTCCGTTCTCGGCATGGCACATCTTGCACTTCTTCATGAACAGTTCTTTGCCTTTTTCGGCGTCTCCGGCCGCGAACATCGTGCCCGAGCAGAGAAGGGTCAAAATCAGGACCGCGCAAATGGTCAGCGTGTATCGAAGCATCCGAAGTCTCCTTCTGAAGAGAAATCATCACGTCCACAAGGACTACTTCGACGGTAGCAGCCGGGGAGACCAGGAGCAATCGGGGCCCGCGGGAGCGTCAAGGCGCGAGCCGCACGAAATCGACTCCCGGGGGCGCGGGGCCACAGACGAATTCGCCGCTGTCTTCCTGGCGGTCTGGCGACGTGGCCGGCGGAAATGCGCTTCGCGGCGCCGGACCGGCGCGCTCGACTAAACGTTGGCCGACGGCGGCCAGGTAATCCGGGGCGTGTGCAGCCAGGGCCTGGGCGGCTGGTTCCGCCGTAACGCGGAGGTGATCGCGGAGGAAGCGGACGGCTGCCTCCGCGCTGACCGCGGCGCCGCCGGCGTCTCCAGTGGCCAACGCCAAGGCCTGCTTCATCTTCAGATAGGCCAGGAAACCGAGTTCCACGGCCAGGTGATCGTCCGCTTCGGCGGTGGTGGCCGGGCAGTAGCCGAACGCGTCGTAATACGCCGCGAGTTCCGCCAGGAGATAGCCGAACTGGACGCCTCCCTGGCAGGGGGCTTCGCGCACCGGCACGAGGCCGCCCGGACCGAACAGGGCGTGGTGTTGGCCGGGCGAGGCGTGCGTCAAGGCGGCGCGGCCCGACTCGCGCAATTCTGCCTCGGCCACGTCCGGCAGGAGCGCCGCCATTTGCTCGCGCCACGCCTCGGACGGATATTCGAACAGCAGGCCCAACAGGCGCCACTCGGCGGCTTCGCGCAGCAGCGACGTCACCTCGGGAGGGATGGTCTGTGTGCCCATGTTCATTTCGCCCGCCGCACCAAAGGAATCCAGCCGGTCCGCATCTTGCGGGCGCCGGTCTCGTGCTGCGAGCCCTCCCACACGGCCAGGGCGACGTGGGTGCGCTGGTCGACGTCCAACCCGCCGGGCAGCTTCCGGCTGATCACCACGGACCAGCGCTGCCGGCCGTAGACGCCCCTGCCCTTGGCGCCGAGCGAGGGGCCCGGCGACAGCGTGCCGGGACCCGCGGCGATCAGGTCTTCCACGGGCTGGCTGCGAGGACCGGCGCGGAGATTGCCGAGCGCGCGCGCCGGCGCGTAGCGCAAGGCCATCTCCTTGTGCGCGGCGGCGCCGCCTTCAAGCGTCTTGGCCTCGTACGGATAGTGATCGACCGACGCGTTCGGGTAGAGGTCTTGAATCGTGTCGCCGCGCCCGTCCACCGTGGCCTGCCAGTCGGCACGCCAGTAAGTCACCTGGACCCGTTTGCCGTCCTGGCCCATTTGCGGTTCGGGCAGATCCTTGTCGAGCTTTTCGGGGATCTGAATGGCGCAGGCGTCGTTCATCCTGGCTGGACCCGGCTTGTCGCTCCTGGTCGCGTCCTCCCACTCGAGCCGGAACGAGATCTCCGTCCCATCGGTCAACGCGCGGACACGTACTTCAGGGGTGGAGGGCGTCATCAGGCGCGGCTCCACCAGGTCCTGCGGAACCATTTTGGCGACATGCTCGGGCGCGCGGTCCCAGGCGGCGTCGGAGGGCGACGCCGGGAGTTGGGCCGCGCTCACCGCGACGACTTCGCTGACTTTTTTCGGCGCGCGGGCGCAACCGGCGGCCAGGAGCAGTACAAACAGAACCGTGTATCTCATGGAGCGGCTCCTTACGGGCAGTTGATCCGGACCAGTTGGTTCTTGGCGTCGAACGCCGGCCGCACGTAAACCGGCTCGCGCATGGGCACGCGCACGATCTCGGCGCCCTTTTCATCGCTCCCGATCGCAAGGCCGCCCTGGCGGCGGAAGCGGGGAACCACCATTTCCGTAGACCCGAACAAGCACAGCAGACTGGCCAGGTCGGGGTCGTTCATGGCGTTCCGGTAGACCTTCATTGCCTCCCCCGCGCCGGGTCCGAAAAGCTGCTGGTTAAACGACACCGGCGCGTGGATAGGCGGGATGTAATACACGTTTGGCTCCAGGCCGAACTGCGGGAACAGCGGCAGGGCGACCTTTTTGATGTGCACCAGGAAATCCATGGGATTGTCCGCGCGCGCTTGTTCGGGCCTGGAGATCCATCCCGCCAGCCGGATCTTGCCGATGCAGTTGACAAAGCACTGGGGCTGGATGCCCTGCTCGATTTTGGGGAAACAGGCGATGCACTTTTCCGACGTGCCGGTGAGCGGGTTAAAGAACACCTTCTTGTAGGGGCAGCCTTTGACGCACTCCTGGTAGCCGCGGCACCGCCCCTGGTCGACCAGGACAATGCCGTCCTCGTGGCGCTTGTAGATCGACCCGCGCGGGCAGGAGGCCAGGCAGGCCGGATACGTGCAGTGGTTGCAGATCCGCGCCAGGTAAAAGAACCGGTTCATGTGGGGCAGAGAGAGAAACTTGCCCCCGTCCACTTCCCCGGCGCAATCGTCCTCGCCGACGTTCGGATATGCGAAGTCCTGCTCCTCCGGACGCCAACCGAGCACGCGCTCGCCCGCCGGGGCCGATTCGAAGACGGTCTGCCCGGCGTATTCACGGCCATTCCACTGCTGGCTGTTCAGCATCTCGAGCAGCTTCAGGTCATACGCCAGAGGGTACGAGCCGTAGGGCTTGGTCTCGACGTTGTTCCAGAGCATGTACTCCTGGCCCTTGCCGGAGGTCCAGGTGGTTTTACAGGCCAGCGTGCAGGTCTGACACGCGATGCACTTGTTGGTGTCGAAGACGGCGGCGAACTGCCGCTGAGGACGGGCCGCGGGATACCAGTACGACATCTCGCGGCCAAGTTGCCAGTTATACACGCGCGCCATTACGCTTTCTCCTATGATGGTTTGTCAACTCCACATTTATCGAGCAGCTCCTCCTATGATGGTTTGTCAACTCCACATTTATCGAGCAGCTCCTCCTATGATGGTTTGTCAACTCCACATTTATCGAGCAGCTCCTCCTATGATGGTTTGTCAACTCCACATTTATCGAGCAGCTCGGGGCCGACCAACGGGAGGCCGCACAGAGCCGCAAACGGAGAAGGGTTTGCGTTTGCCCGCTCCTATGATGGTTTGTCAACTCCACATTTATCGAGCAGCTCGGGGCCGACCAACGGGAGGCCGCACAGAGCCGCAAACGGAGAAGGGTTTGCGTTTGCCCGCTTTCCCTTCTCATAGGTAAGTCT
>Ga0272446_1001358_pt1 | contig 35553 bp, 31 predicted proteins | sample YNPCB0061_FD_194587 | JGI IMG/M metagenome (GOLD analysis project Ga0272446, IMG submission 194587) | Hot spring microbial mat communities from Yellowstone National Park, WY, United States - YNP-CB-006-1 | ecosystem: Environmental > Aquatic > Thermal springs > Hot (42-90C) > Sediment | place...
CTTCTTGCGCTTTTGTCTTTCCATGCAAAAGCAAGAAAACCATCAAAATAGCCCAAAGAGGTGGTTTAAAGATTTTTTTCATTATTTTTTTCATTATTTTACTTTTGCCTACTTACTTTCAGGCGTTTCAGCCGTAGCCTTTGGTGGCTACAATAATATAGCATTTTTTTCAAAATTCCTGCTACTTATAGGGCGATTTTCTCCGCCACAGTGCAAGCCATTCATAGACAAAAAGTTACCAAAGTATTATTTTGTCATATTTTAACGAATTTTAAGATTAATTGGCTGTTTGCCATAGACAAGCCTTTCAAACTTTTGATGAAAGTTTGAAACTCTTATTTTTTTTATATATTTGCCAATAAAAATTTTTAACGAAAAATTAAAAAAGATGAAATATCAACGGATTCTTCTCAAACTGAGCGGGGAAGCACTGATGGGGGATAAAAGCTACGGCATAGACCCAAACCGCTTGGAGCAATATGCTCAGGAAATTAAAAAGGTAGCTTTATTAGGCGTTCAGGTGGCAATTGTGATTGGAGGAGGAAATATTTTTAGAGGAGGGCAGTCAGAACGCATTGGCATAGACCGCGTACAAGGCGACCATATGGGAATGCTTGCTACGCTGATAAATGGTATGGCTTTGCAAAGTGCCTTAGAAAAAATAGGTGTTTTTACCCGCTTGCTTTCTGCTATCCCTATCAATCAAGTATGCGAACCTTTCATTAGACGCAGAGCCGTAAGACATTTAGAAAAAGGCAGAGTAGTTATTTTTGGAGCAGGAACTGGTAATCCATATTTTACTACTGATAGTGCGGCAAGTTTGAGAGCCATAGAAATAGAAGCCGATGTAGTCCTTAAAGGAACACGCGTAGATGGCATTTACACCGCTGACCCAGAGAAGAATCCTGATGCAAAACGCTACGTCAATGTTTCCTTTGAAGAAGTTTTCAACAAGGGACTTAACGTTATGGACATGACTGCTTTCACGCTTTGTAAGGAAAATAACCTGCCTATCGTGGTGTTTGACATGAATATTCCCGGCAACTTACTCAAATTGGTACAAGGCGAGGAGGTAGGGACTTTGGTTACAATGTAAAAAAATACATAACTTAATCATAAACAATATGAGTGATATAAATAAACATCTGAAAGAAGCCGAAGATGCTATGGACAAAGCAGTGAAACATACTGCTTCTGAGTTACAAAAAGTAAGAGCAGGCAAAGCCTCTCCTGATATGCTTGACAATGTGATGGTAAGCTATTACGGTCAGCAAACACCACTTCCCCAAATGGCGGCGGTTACAGCGACTGATGCACGTACCCTTATGGTCAAGCCTTGGGATAGAGGTACTTTAATAGAGATAGAAAGAGCCTTGCAAAACAGCGACTTAGGAGTTTCTCCTAAAAATGAAGGAGATGTTTTAAGAGTTATGTTTCCCCCTTTGAGCGAGGAGAGAAGGAAAAACTTGGTAAAACAAGTGAAAAATGAAATTGAAAATGGCAAAATTAAGGTGCGTAATATCCGCAAGGATACTAACGAAGCGCTTAAAAAATTGGTTAAAGCAGGCACACCAGAAGACGATGTGAAAAAAGCAGAAACCAACGTTCAGAACTTAACTGATAAGTTTATTAAAAAATTAGATGAAATGTTAGCTAATAAAGAAAAAGAGTTGCTAACAGTATAACTACCTATACTACATCTCCATTTTTTTCTTGACAATTACAAATAACACTATTCTCTCAACTTTCCAAAAGCTTCAAACTTTTGGAAAGTTATATCAACGAAGCATACTTTACTTCCTTATGCAAAAAAGATTTATTCTAAGTGGGGCTATTTTAGCCATGTTAGGCGTAATGATAGGTGCTTTTGGTGCGCATGCCTTGAAGCCGATGTTAGAAGCTAACGGCAGAGTAGATACCTTCGAGACTGCAGTAAAATATCATTTTTATCATGCCTTAGGCTTACTACTCCTTGGACTACTGTCGCATCTTCGCCCTTCTAAGTGGTTAAACTATGCAGGCAACTGTCTTTTAGCAGGTGTAATTATCTTTTCTGGCTCTTTGTATCTCCTTTGTCTTTCTGGCATTACTTTTTTAGGGGCTATTACACCTATTGGAGGGGTGTGTATGATAGCTGGTTGGCTGTTAGTAGTGATATCGACAACTAAATGATGATGCAAGCAACCCAACACTACATAGAAACTTTAAAAAAAATTGATTTTCTACAAGCCTCCGAACTTTCTTTACGCACGGCTTTTGAAAATTACATCAATGAATTTATTGTAGAAGCAAAAATCCCTCCTTGCAAAGTTTTGCATGAAGGTAAACGAATTGGAAGTTTTGGAGTTCCTGATTTTCGCATTTATCAAAACGCTTCTATACTCGGATACATTGAGGCTAAGAACACCAACGAAAACCTTGACAAAACCATCAAATCTGAACAGATTGGTAAATATCGTGAACTATCGCAAAATCTACTCATTACCAATTACATAGACTTTATTTGGATTAAAGGCGAAACTATACATCGCCAAAATTTGTGCTATCTATCTGATATAGAAGATAAAAACTTCAAATTAGATAGCGAAAAAGTCGAGAAGGTCGAGAAACTTTTGCTTAACTTTTTTTGCCAAGTTCCTCAAAAAATTTCATTGCCAAAAGACTTGGCGCTTGCTTTGGCTGTTCGTTGCAAAAATCTCAAAGATTTTATCCACCAAGAACTGACAAGGCAAAATCAACAAAACCAACAGGAAAGATTGCAAGACCTTTACCAAGCTTTCAAAGAAAATATTTTTTCTGAATTGACCATCGCTGAATTTTCAGATGCTTTTGCGCAAATGCTTGTGTATGGTTTGTTTTTGGCGGGATTAAATGCCGATACCAAAGCTATTTCTTTGGAAAATGTCAAAAAATATATTCCTGCAAGTTTTCAGCTCATTAGGGAGTTGGTCAGTTTTCTTGATGAACTGGAAAAACCAGAGTATAAAGAAACCAAATGGATAATTGACGAGTCTATTGCTATCGTAAATAATATCGAGTGGGCAGACTTCATGGAGAATATGCGTTTTGATAAAAAAGTCAAAGACAGCGAAGATATTGAAACTGACCCATATATTTATTTTTATGAAACATTTTTAGCGACCTATGACTATCATCTGCGAAAAGCAAAAGGCGTTTACTATACACCTCCGCAAGTGGTCAGTTTTATAGTTGGCGCAATCCATGAGGTTTTAAAGCATGAATTTGGACTTTCACAGGGTTTGGCAGAGCGAAACAAAGTAACCCTGCTGGATTTTGCCACAGGCACAGGCACTTTTTTATTGGAAGTATTTAAAATTATTTTAGAAAATACGCCCAGTGAAAGCTACGAGAAACGTAGGATTATCATTCAAGAACATATTTTAAAAAATTTATTTGGCTTTGAATACTTGATTGCGCCTTACACGGTAGCGCATTTGAAACTTTCGCAGTTTTTGAAGGAAAATGGGTACGAATTTGGAGAGAAAGACCGCTTGCAGGTTTACCTAACCAATACCTTAGAGCCAGTAGATAAGCAGGTCAGAGTGCCGTTTATGCCTCAACTTTCCAAAGAAGCACAAGCGGCACAAAAAGTAAAAGATACTCCGATATTGGTAATAGTAGGCAATCCGCCGTATTCAGGACATTCCAAAAACAAGAGCGATTGGATAAAGCAAGAAATCAAAAAGTACAATTTTGTAGATGGCAAACCGCTTGGCGAAAAAAACTCTAAATGGTTACAAGATGATTATGTAAAGTTTATTCGCTTTGCGCAGGACAAAATGGACAAGTCCGAACAGGGCATAGTAGGTATTATTACTAATCATTCGTTTTTAGACAATCCTACCTTTCGCGGTATGCGTCAGAGTTTGATGAATACCTTTGACCAACTGTATTTTATTGACTTGCACGGCAATACTAAGAAGAAAGAAAAAACACCCGAAGGAGAGAAAGACCAAAATATATTTGATATTGAGCAAGGTGTTTGTATCTCTGTTTTGATTAAAAAGAAAGGATTGAAAAAAGGCGTTTTTCATACCGATTTTTGGGGCGATAGGCAAACAAAGTTCAAGTTATGTTTGAATAATTCCCTCAAATCATTAATATTCAACGAATTAACACCTAATTCACCGTTTTATTTGTTTGTCCCACAGAATCAAGCGACAAGAGCCGTTTATGAAAGATTTTGGTCGGTGAAAGATATTTTTGAGGTAAATGGAACCGGTATAGTTACAAAACGAGACAATTTAGCAATTCATTTTGACTCAAAAGATGCTTTACAAGCGGCAAGAGATATTATAAAATTAGAAAAAAAAGAATTTTATCATAAATACCAATTACCCAAAGACGTAAGAGACTGGCGTTATGAATGGGCAAAAAAAGATATAGAAGAATATGGTATAAAAGAGAGTTTGATAAAAAAAATTCATTACCGTCCTTTTGATGTGAGAAGCATAGTTTATACAGGAAAAAGCAGAGGCTTTATAGGCTGGCCGGTTGTTCACGTCATGCAACATTTTGAAAAAGAAAATATAGGATTGATTACGATTCGCCGTTCCAGAAGCCAAGGTGAATGGAATTTTGTTTTTGTAAGTGATAAAATGATAGCAGGTGCAACTGCTGTTACATCATTAGATATTAATTACCTATTCCCACTTTACCGTTATAACGGCAATGGCGACAGCAATGGGAGTAAGTATCTTTTTAAAGAAGAAGGTAAGAAAGATAATTTTACTCAGGAGTTCAGAAATTTCATCAAAACCTACTACCAAGCGAAACCCACCGATAAAAATCAAATTGCCAAGTTAGAAGCTACTATCCAAGTGCTTGAAAATCAAATAAAACAAATTCAAAATATTATTTTAAGACTTCAAAAATTAGATGCAGACAGTGCTATCATTGATATACAAAAGCAGTTTTTAGAAAAGATAAATACTATAATAGAACAAAAACGAGAGGAACTCCACCTTGCTCATCATTCGCAAGAGGCTAACTACGAACCAAGTACAGAAGAGATTTTCTACTACATGTATGCTATCTTGCATAGCCCTACTTTTAGAAAAAAATATGCTGAGCTTTTGAAAATGGATTTCCCACGTATTCCATTTACCCCAGACCTAAACATTTTCCAGAAGTTATCGCATCTTGGCGAAGAGCTTGCTCAAAAACATTTGCTCAAACAAGTTCCGAAAGATATAGCATACAAAGAACTTGGTGTTTACAAAGGCAAAGGCGATAACATCGTTTTGACATCTGATTTCAGAGTAGAAAAAACAGAAAATCAAACCCAGTACAAACTGTATATTAACCCGACACAATATTTTGAAACTGTTCCCGAAGATGTTTACAATTTTCACATTGGAGGCTATCAAGTGTTAGATAAGTATTTGAAAGACCGCAAAAATCGCCAATTAACGCTTGACGAAATAGAAAATATTGAAAACATCATCAAAGTGTTAGCTTTTACCATTCGGCAAATGGAAATCATTGATAGCCAAACAAAAGAATGGATATGAACTGCAAGAACTTTCCAAAGGCTAAAAAACCTTTGGAAAGTCAAAGATAAGTTTATCTAAAGTAAAATCCATTGGGTATGACTCCCACGCTCATAGAATCCACTGCGACCCCGTTGGGATTATAGCGAATTATCTTGCCGTTAGAAACAAAATTTCCTGCGTCAGCGGCATAGAGTAGGTTGGTCTGTGTATCAAAACCTAAGCCATAGAAATACTTACGAATCAGAGGATTGGTAGATACGCCGCTATTGATATTTTGGCTGAATACCTTGCTGTCATGCGTATAAAACAAAATATTTTTAGCAGAGTTGATAATCAGATTGCTTAATCCATGCTTACTAAAAGTGAAGTTTTGTTCTATTTGATTATTGGCAGGGTTAATGCGAATAAGTTGGGCGGTACGTACTGTTTCTACAAAGGAACCATTCCAACGTCCTACTCCTGAGCAAGTTACCCAAATCTTATTATTGGCATCGAGTACTAAGCTATTAGGATTGTCTGGAGTAGTGATAGTAGCGATTACTTCATCTCTTTGAGTATCAATAACAAAAATCCGATTGTCATTGTCAAAACCTCCGTTACAGGCTACATAGACTTTATTGTCCAATTTGAGCATTTTTTCTGCTCCCTTGCCTACGGAAATCGTCTTTGTAACTGCGTTAGTTCGCAAATCTATCACTTTGATAGCACCGTTTACGCCGCCTACTCCCCATTCAGAAACGTATCCCTTGTTGTCGTCTATGCCAATGAAGTAGCGAGGCATTTCCAAGCCTTGAATTGTGGCTACTTCCTTAAAATCCCATGCTTGGACTACTTCTACTTTTTTTGCATTGTTCACTACGATATAAGCCTTGTCTTTTTGAATACCCATAGATTGGACTATGTTGCCAAGTGGTCTGCCGTTTACCGCTTGGAAAATATCATTTTCTACCATTTTAGTTTCGCGATTCAGAAAACTTACCGTGCCTGTCCCTGTTTGGAAAGGTCCCTCATTGACAATAAAAACGCCTGAAGAGTATTTCCCTGAGGGGATAGCATCTTCGTTTTTGGTACAAGCCAAAGCAAAAATTGCTAAGAAGATAAAAGCGAACAATTGAAGTTTTAAGTTTTTCATGTGTGTAAATGTTTGATAATTAAAAATTTATAACGTTATGTTTTAGATGCTAAAATTGATAGCTTACTACTACCTTCCAGTTTCTCATAGGCATTGGTCTGAAAGCAATCTGTTGGTAGCTTACATTCCAGAGATTATTTACTTGGAGTTGAAAATGTAAGTGCTTGATTTTATGGCTAATAAATAAGTCGCCAAGCGTAAAAACAGGGAGTTTTTGCGTATTGTCCGAAGTAGTGAAGCGTTGCCCTGTAAAAGTGTGATTGTAAAATAAATTTAAACTTCTGTAAACCAATGAGATACTTGCTTGTGCGGTATGCTTAGGCACATATATCAACTGCTTGTAAAGGCTTTGTTCATCGCCTTGCCCTACTTGTTCGTTGGTAGAAACTACATAGTTATACATGATTTTAGGTCGAATGTGTAGATTACTCCAAGTCAAACTGCTTTTAGCACTTACTTCTATCCCCCTCGACCAAACTTGGAGGACGTTGCTGGCAGACCATCTGCCTTGACTATTAGGTAGCCAAGCTATCCAATTGTCTATAAGGCTATTAAACGTAGTGAGTTGGATACGTAGATTTTTTCCCTGCCCGTAGGCTATTCCTACTTCGCCACTCCAACCATGTTCAGGCTGTAAGTTTGGGTTGCCCCCGTCCTGCCAATACAAATCATTGAAGGTAGGCACTCTATAAGTTTTGGCAATATTTCCTTTTAAAATCCAATGTTGATTAAAGATTTTTTCAAACCCCAAAGAAGGAGTAAAAGGTGCAAAATACTTGTCTATCAACTCTTTGCGTACCCCAATGACAGTATTCCAAGTATCTTTGGCATTTTTGATTTTATAAGAAAAAAACAAAGAAGTTCTATGTTGGATTTTTCCTGCTCTGTATCCATCAGTTACTGCTTGGAAGTAAGTATAATTCAAACCAATATTCAAAAGTTGGCGAGGCGAAAGATGAATCTTACTTTCTGCTTCTCCTATCCAAGTATTTGCTTTGCTCAATGCAATTAGCTGAATATCAGGATTTTGGTAAACTAACTTTTCTTTGAAAAAAGCAGAGCGTACATAGTAAGTAGTCGCTTTTCTTTTCATTTGCCAATTGCTTGTGAGTCTGAGGCTTTCGTCTTGTTGTGAGGCTTTACTCTCGCCAGTGGTCAGCGTAGGAGGAATTTGTCTGTCTGCATTTAGGTACCAAATATGCAAATCAAGTTGTTGATTGTCATTGATTTTAAAATAGTTTTCTTGTAAAAATCCATATTGGGCAAAGGCATTATTGCTCTGCTTTTCCATAGGTCTCCCCAGTTTAGCTGTATTGATAAAAGGGAAGCTGTTTTGGGCGGTATGGTGCAAGAGTTTTAGGCTTGTAATAAACCTTTTCTTGCTGATTTTCAACTTTATACCTTGCATAAAATCCGTAAAACTACCTGCACTTAGGTTTGCTAAACCTTGGAAACCAGTATCAAATTCGGAGGTATTGTTAAGGTGAACCGCTCCGCCTACTGCACCGCTGCCAAACAAGGCGCCTGCTCCACCATGCTGAATGTGAGTATTTTCCAAGAAGAACGCAGGCAATAAGGCGAAGTCCACATTGCCATTCATGGAGTTTTGCAGGTTAAATCCATTCCATAGCACTGCTGTATGGCTTGCTCCCGTCCCTCTTAGCGAAGGAGTTGCTAAGCTACCTAAGCCGTAGGTTTTGATAAAAACTTGCGATTGGGAAGCCAATAAATCTGCCAAGTTGTTAGCTTGGAACATGGCAAGGACAGCACTGTCTATCTTATGGAGATGGTTTCCACAAGAAAAATAGTGCAAGCGGTTTGCCTGAATAAACACTTCTTTGAGTGCTTTTGTAGGCAAGCTATCCTCTTGTCCAAAAGCAAAACGAGCCGTGCTTAGCAAAGCTAAACACAGTAAAAATAGACGCATAGCATTGATTTTAACTACTTTACTTTCTTGCTTTTTACCCGAAAGCCAGAAATACGATAGGCTATGGCAGGTCTCCTGACTTGCTCCTCTTTTCCGCCTTCCCGTTGTCAGAACAGTGGCAATGAGGTATGGAAAAGAATAAAAAAGTGAGCTTACAGTTGCGGGAACAGTGCCTGACTTGCACAGGGCTTCCCTTATTAAGGCAGTAAGTCGGTTTACTTACAAGCCACCAATAACCAAACACAAAGGTAGGTTTTTTTTTCCAAATGCAAAATATTTGGTATAGCAAAAAACTTATTCGTGTTTTTAAAATCAATTAATTTTAGCATATTAGCAACTCAAAATACAATACATGATGCTCAACTCTTTTAAAAGTTTTTTGAAAAAATATTTTATAACCAAAGCAGAATTTCAAAAAGAGATTCAACTCATAAAAAAAGAAATACAAGCCAATCGTTTTTTGCTTGGACAAGTCAAAGTTCAGCAACTCAAAGAATCAGTAAATAGCATCAGCTCTATACAAGAGGCAGAGTTTCAGGTATTTTCCCAATTTGGAGATGATGGGATTATCCAATACTTAATCCAACAAATCCCTGTTGGTCAGCAAACTTTCATAGAGTTTGGGGTGGAAAGATATACGGAGGCTAATACACGCTTTCTGTTGATGAATAATAATTGGAGTGGATTGGTCATAGATGGAGATAAGAAAAATGTCGATTTTATCCAACAGGACGAAATTTATTGGCGATACGATTTGACAGCAGTTTGTTCTTTTATTACGGCAGAAAACATCAATCAACTTTTGGTAAGTAATGGTTTTGTGGGAGAAGTGGGTTTGTTAAGCATTGATATAGATGGGAATGACTATTGGGTTTGGAAGCAAATTACTTCGGTTAGTCCTATACTTGTGATAGTTGAGTACAATAGCGCATTTGGACTACTGCCGATAACTATTCCTTATCAGGCAGATTTTGTGCGGACTAAGGCTCATTTTTCTAATCTCTATTGGGGAACTGCTTTGGGTGCGTTGTATCACTTAGCAGAGGAGAAGGGCTATTACTTTGTTGGGACGAATAGTGCAGGGAACAATGCGTATTTTATTAGAAAAGACAAACTCAACTTAGATGCTACGCCAAACTTAAGCCCGCTTACCTTAGAAAGAGGTTTTACCGAATCAAAATTTCGCGAATCGCGTAACCAATACAATGCTCTTACATTTTTGAGGGGAAAAAATCGCATCAAAGCCATAGAAGATTGCCAAGTGTATCATGTGTTAGAAGATAAAATATTTAAAATTAAAGAATTGATGTAATTAACAAATTATCACTATCAAAATTAGCGTAAATGATAGTTTTTAACAAAGCAACTCCTTAACTTTGTATTGCTTTGTTTTCGCCTTCAATGAGTCTTTTTGAAAATAAAAGGTATATTTTAGCTTTTTAATAATAAAAATGTCAGAGGAAAAAGAAATGTCGTTTTTAGACCATCTGGAGGAACTCAGGTGGCACATCATCAGGTCATTAGGAGCTGTGGTAGTATTTATGATTGTGGCTGTTTTCATTAATCAATACATCTTTGAGCATATTATTTTTGCTCCTTCTAATCCTGATTTTATTACTTATCGCTTGCTTTGCCAGCTTTCAGAAGCTACCTGTATCAAGGAACTTCCTTTTGAAATCCAAAGCCGACTGATGACAGGGCAGTTCACTATGTATATTGCCTCGCTTTTTGTAGTAGGTCTGATATGCTCTTTCCCATATATCTCGTGGGAAATTTGGCGCTTTGTAAAACCGGGGTTGTACGAGAATGAAAAAGGAGCGACTAAAGGTGCAGTATTTTTTGTAAGTTTTCTTTTTATTGTAGGTATTTTATTTGGCTACTTTATACTTACTCCTTTGGCTGTCAATTTTTTAGCTAACTTCCAGATTTCGCCGACTATCAAAAATGAGTTTGATATTGTATCCTATGTTTCTACGGTAATGATGTTAGTATTAGGCTGTGGTATCATTTTCCAACTTCCCGTAGCTGTATTTTTCTTGTCAAAGATAGGTTTTATTACGCCCCAACTTATGCGTACCTATCGCCGCCATGCGATTGTGGTAGTACTCATATTGGCGGGCATCATTACTCCGCCTGACGTACTTAGCCAAGTGATTATCAGCTTACCTGTAGTACTTTTGTATGAGTTAAGTATTTTTATTTCTGCTTGGGTAGTAAAAAAGCAAGCCAAAGAGGAGGCAGAGGAGTTAGCTAAAGACCAACTGGCTCAAAGTACAGAAGTGCAAATATAGCTTTATTTGATTTTCAATAATTTAGATATTTTTGAAACCAAGTTTACTTATTCTCGCCGCAGGGGTAGGAAGCCGCTACGGTGGACTGAAACAAATAGATAGCATAGGTGTTAATGGAGCGACTATCTTGGAATACTCAGTGTACGATGCTCTGCGGGCTGGTTTTGGGAAAATAGTTTTGCTGATTCGCAAGAATATAGAATATGATTTCAAAGCAGTTTTTGGGGAGAAGTTCAAAAATTTACCTGTGGTGTACGCCTTCCAAGAAAGCGAAATGCTCCCTGCGGCTTTTGCTCATGCTTCTATTTCTCGGCAGAAGCCGTGGGGAACGGCTCACGCCGTTTGGTGCGCTCGCTACGCTATCCAAGAACCTTTTACAGTTATCAATGCAGATGATTTTTATGGGGCAAGTGCTTTCCAAGTCGTTGCAAACTACCTAAAAAATATTGATAATCAAAGCAACGACTACTGCATGGTGGGCTATTATCTGAAAAATACGCTTTCTGAATCTGGCTCAGTGGCTCGAGGAGTTTGTGAAGCTGATGAGCAAGGCTATCTGACGACGGTAGTAGAGCGAACAGATATTCAACAGACAGAAAATGGGATAGTCTGTAACTTACAAGCTGAGCCTATCTATCTAACGGGCAATGAGTTAGTTTCTATGAACTTTTGGGGCTTTACTCCTACTTTTTTTGATTATACAGAAAAATTGTTGAATGAATTTTTAAAGGAAAATTTGGAAAATCCTAAATCAGAGTTTTTTATTCCTTTGGTAGTAAACTACTTAATACAAAATCAGATGGCAAGAGTCAAAGTGCTAAGCAGTGCAGACGAATGGATAGGGGTTACGTATGCCGCAGACAAGGAAAGTGCTTCTCGAAAAATTCATCAATTAGTTGCCGAAGGGAAGTACCCAAGTAAGCTATTTTGAAAATTTAACCTTAATTTCCGATTAAAAAATGGTAGCCGACTCCTTTGATAGCCAAAATCTCTATTTTCTCGTCTTCTTTAAGGTAATCTCTCATACGCGTAATATATACATCTAAGTTACGAGAGTTGAAAAAAGAGTCGTCGTTCCAAACTCTTAGCAATATTTCTTTCCTTTGTATGATACTATTCTGATTTTCAGCAAAGATTTTAAAAAGTTCTGTTTCCCTTGCAGAGAGTTTGCGCACCTGCTCACCTAATTTCAACTCATATTTTTCAGGGTTGAGTTCGTATTTGCCTATCTGGATTGTCCCACTAAAAGGGTTAGCTTTACGCAAGGTAATTTGTAACAAGTTATTAATGCGAGCTATCAGTTCCTCTAAACTAAAAGGCTTTCTAATATAGTCATTTCCGCCTGATTCAAAACCTTTTAATACATCTTCGGTCTGTGTTTTTGCTGTAACAAACAATATAGGCAAGTGCGGGTTGATTTTGCGGATAGTTTGAGCCAAAGAAAATCCATCTTGATTAGGTAGCATGACATCAAGTACGCAAATATCAGGATGGAATTTCTCAAAGACGGATAACACCTCCTTGCCATCAGCTACCAACACTACTTCAAATTCCTTAGTTTCTAAGGTATCCTTGACAATCTTTCCTAAGAAAATTTCGTCTTCTACGTATAGGATTCTGTTCTTTTTCATTGGTTAATCAATTGCTTGGGATTAGGTTTACGAAGAACCACCCTTAGGATATTTGCTTTTCCCAAATCTTCTTGCAATCTTAGATGCCACTTTTTGAGGCTACCTAACTATCTTGAAATATTTTTCTGCCAAAACTAAAACAAAATTAAATCTACCAAATTTTAAGAATTTTGGCACAATTATTCTACAAAGTATTTGATAAAAGCAGGTAAAAAACTTACTTTGTAAAAAATTAGACATAATTTTATAAACCTATTTTGTATCAAAACGTAAATATATCTTAGAATGGAGCTTCTAATACAAAACGAAGATAATTTTCATATCATCAGTATTATAGGAGATTTAGATGCGAGTTCTTCTGTCATTTTTGATAATGCCTTAGAGGAAGCAATCAGCGCAAAGGCAAAAAATATATTGATAGATTGTTCTGAGTTGAACTACATCTCTTCGCCTGGTATTGGTGCATTTACTTCCCGATTAGAAGAGTGTAACCAGAATCATATTCAGTTGGTGCTTTATGGAATGAGTCCTAAAATTGAGAACGTATTTAAAATCTTAGGCTTAGACCAACTTATAGTGATTAAAAAAACTAAAGAAGAAGCCAAAATTTACGCAAATGATGCACAGTTTACAAGTCCCTTGCACTAAGGAAAATTTAAAAGAAATAAGATATTTTGTTGAAAATGCCTTAAACAGATATGAAATATCTGCCGAGGATGTCTATTTCATCAAACTCGCCATAGACGAAATCTGTGCAAACCTCATCATCCATGCGCATCATTGCAATCATGAAGACCTTATAGAGGTCAAGATTAAAAATGAAGGAGATACTTTTATTTTTGAGATTCATGACCAGTCTAATGACAATTTTAATTTGTTGGAATATAAAGTCCCTGATATTCAACAAATTATTACTAATAAGAAAAGCGGGAGCATGGGCTTGATTTTAGTAAAGAAAATTATGGATGAGATAGAATTAGAAAGGTGCGAAGGACATAATATTTGCCGACTTTATAAGTCCATTCCTCAAGCCAATAGGTAACTTCCTGTTGCCCATCTACTACGCAGAGCAGAGGCAGTGGGTTCTTTATTCTCCTCCTGCCTCAATCAAAGCAAAAAAGCGAGATTAATTTCTCAATCCTTCATTGAGCAACAATTCTATGTCTTTGATAAGCAAATCAACTTTCTCAGCTTTAGTCCCATCGTAATAACCTCTAATTCTACGGTCTTTGTCTATCAGTACAAACGCTCCACTATGGATAAAGCCGCCTGCTTCGTTAGCATCTTCCTTTGCCGCTACGAAATATCCCTTTTCTGCAATTTGGTAAATGTCCTCTTTTGCTCCTGTAACAAAGTTCCATTGTTTGGTATCTACCTCTAAGCGAGAAGCATAGTCTTTGAGGACAGCTACCGTATCGTGTCGGGGGTCTATGGTATGAGAAAGAATTTTTACTTCTGGGTTGTTCTTAAAATGCTCGTGTAGTCTAAGCATTTGCGTTTTCATAATAGGGCAGATAGTAGGGCAGGAGGTAAAAAAGAAATCTACTACATAGATTTTATTTTTAAAATCCTCTTGAGTAATCCATTGGCTATCTTGGTTAATAAACTTAAAGTTAGGTACTTGGAAATAGATAGTGTCTATTACTTCTTTCCCGTCAATGATTTTGCTTATTGTTTTTTTTTCGCCTAAAATAGGTAAACTTCTTTTTTCCTGACAAGCAGAAAGAAATAGTAAGCCAGCAAAATAAATTAAGACAAATATTTTGATTTTCATAAAATTGGTACGAGTTATTTTTCTACAAAAATACAAAATTCAATATATTTGTTTCAAAGAAAAATCAAATGACTGACCATACTTTATTAATGTTGCTTATTGCGATTCCCGTAGCAGTAACTATGGCTTTAGTAATTTCTAAGATAGTGCAGGTATTTGTAGGTGATGGAGGTAAGCGACAAAACCTGCAAGTAATGGAAAATAAAATCCAAGAATTACAACAAAGAGTAGAAAACTTAGAAACTATCATTACAAGCATAGACCCAGACTTGCTTGAGGGTATGATGAAAATACAACACTTTAACCATCCTAAAACTGCCCAAAAGCAAACCCAACGCTTAGCAGGTACAGCGAGTAGGCAAAATGATATTCCCTTAGATGAAAACTTTAAAATAGTGTTAAATAAGATTTTAATGAAAATAGATAGTTTTTTAGAAGATAAGAAAAAATGAATTTTTCCGATAAGTTATGGTTTCTTATGTGTGGCAGAAAGCTTAAAAAAATATTTTTTATTCTGATTTTCAATATTCTGAGTTTATCGGCGTACTCGTGGGGGTTCTTTGGACACCAGCGCATCAATCGGATGGCGGTTTTTACGCTTCCTGCGGAGATGTTTACTTTTTATAAGTATCATATTCGCTATATTACTGAAAATGCAGTCAATCCTGATAAAAGACGCTATGCAGTAGTAGGAGAAGCAGAAAGGCATTATATCGATATAGATGTATATGGAGATAGTGCTATTTTCAAGATGCCACGCCGCTGGGAGGAGGCGATTTCCAAATACACCGAAGATACTCTAAGAGCTTACGGTATAGTACCTTGGCATCTGCAATTAATGAAGTTTCAGTTAGTTAATGCCTTCAAAGAGCGAAATACTATTAAAATTTTGCGAATCTCGGCAGATATGGGGCATTACATTGGTGATGCCAATGTGCCTCTGCACACTACGGAAAATTATAATGGACAAAAAACAGGGCAGTACGGGATTCATGGCTTTTGGGAATCACGCCTTCCAGAGCTTTTTGCAGATGACTACGATTATTTTTTTGAGAAAGCACGGTACATCAAAAACATTTCAGAGAGAGCATGGGGAGCAGTTATCAAAGCGCATTTAGCTTTAGATTCGGTGTTGCGATTTGAGAAAGAACTTTCTACCCAATTCAGTGAGGATAAGAAATTTAGCTTCGAGACTCGTGGGAATGTTACAGTCAAAGTGTATTCTAAGGAGTTTTCTGCGGCTTATCACCAGTTGTTAGCAGGTCAGGTAGAGCGGCAGATGCGTTCCTCTATCCAAATGGTAGGAGATTTCTGGTACACAGCTTGGATAGATGCGGGGCAACCTAACTTAGATAGCTTGTTATCAACCAATAAAGAAGAACTTAAAATGATGCAAGAGGAGGATAATCACTTGGAGGAGAACCCTAATATCAAGGCTCGCCCTCACGATATGGGTATGAAATCTAATGCAGGAAAACCTACCTCCTATTTTGGGAAAAATGTATTTAGAAGAAAAGAAGAAGGATTATTCTGAAAGCATATTATATTGCACTGAAAGTGTGATGTTAAGCCCGACCTTATAGGTTTTTAAAACCTATAAGTCTAAAAGACCTTGATTGAAAATGAACATTTACAAGGTTTTAAACCTTGTAAATGTTCACAAGATAAACGTTCGCAAGCCATTTTGTTTCGAGCATAATGCTTAATGATATATATTGCTAATATGGCAATCTTATAGAGTTAGCATATAAACGCTAATTCAGTTTAAACTTACTAATTTCTTCTTTGAGTTGTTGGGCTATATTAGCCAAATCCTTGCTTGTAGCTGTTAGGTCGCCTACGGTATTATTTAGTTGGATAGAAGAACTTGCGATTTCTTGCGTGCCTGTGGCAGTTTCTTCGGATACTACTACAATTTTTTCTATATTTTTTACTACTACGTTGATAGATTCTTTTTGGTCTTGGGTAGCTGATAAGATTTCTTTGGAAAGGGCTAAGTTCTTCGTACTGTTCTTATTGATTTCATCAAAAACATTTTGTGCATCTAAGGTGGCTTTATTTCCATTTTCTACATTCAATTGCATTTTTTCAATAGCTTTATTAGAAAGTGCTATATCTTTTTGCACATCTCTGATGACTTTTTCTATTTCAGTGGCAGAGCGGCGAGAGTCTTCGGCTAATTTTTTGATTTCCTCAGCGACTACTTGGAAGCCTCTTCCTGCATCTCCAGCCCGAGCAGCCTCTATGGAAGCATTGAGAGCAAGCAGGTTGGTTTGGAAAGCAATTTCTGTAATGACATTTAAGGTGCGGGATATTTCCTCTGAGCGGTTGCTTAAAGTGGTGATAGAAGTAGAGGTAAAGTCAGCAGACTTGGCGATTTCATTCATATTTTCTACCACGGACTTCATAATTTTTAGTCCCTCTTCGCAACTTCTCTGCCCCATTTCTGCGGCTTTGTCAATGATAGAGGCTTTGGTAGCCATTTCATTAGAAGATTTTAAGATATTTTCTACCAAACGCGAGGACTCATCTGTGCGTGCCGCTTGTTCTTGCGCTCCGTCTGCCATCTGTTGGATTGCTGTTACTACTTCGGTAGTGTTTACTTTCATACCTTCTGCCTTTTTGAGCATATTGTCAGCGGCTTGGGCTACATACTTTGCACTTCCTTCTATATTTTTAAGTAGCTCATTGAGATTCCTTATGGCTATGCTCAAAGCATTTATCATGTCGGCAATATCGCCTTGCGCTTTGATGTCTGTTTTCTGGGTTAAATCTCCCATAGACAAGCCCAAAACTAATTTATTAATATCCATGATAGGTTGGAATATGGATTCTAATAGCTGATTAATAGAGTCGACTAAGTCCTTCCATGCACCTTCAATTCCTGCCAATTTGAGTCTTTCGCCTAATATACCTTCTCTGCCTGCTAAATCGACTACTCGGTTGATTTCTTTGACTATGCTCTGCAAGGTATTTCGCAGTTCTATATTGTCTTTGACCATTTTAGCAATTTCTCCTTGTGCTTTGCTTGGGTCTATTTCAAATTGTGCATTAAAGTTTCCATTTTTAAGTTCGTTCAAGAACTTACTTACTGCTTGCAAAGAGAGTGTAAATTCGGTAACATCATTGGCTAATTTTATCACTTTTACTACCTCCCCTTTCTCGTTAGTAATAGGAGTATAAGTAGCATTGAGCCATACCTCTTTACCGTCTTTAGTGATTCTTTTGAAGTTTCCCGCTTGAGAAATACCCGACAAGACTTTTTTCCAGTGATTTTTATACTCCTCACTTTCAGCATAAGTTTTTTCTACAAAAATCTGGTGGTGCTTGCCTTTGACTTCCTCTAAAGTATAGCCCATAAGTCGGAGAAAAATATCATTTGCATTCAGTATTCTACATTCTGCATCAAACTCAATAAAGGCAAAAGCGTCATTAATGGCTGTTAGCTGGGCTTTCATTTCTCGCTCTCTTATTTCAAGTTGGGCTTGGGTAGTTCCGAGCATTTCTAAGTTTTCCCTTAGCATTTTCTCTGTAGCATCTCTTTGCTTGCGTAGTTCTACTTCATTGGTAATATTTTTTATAAAAGCAGTAAAGGAGGTTTTTCCATTTTCTTTGCTCTCAGCAATGGTAAGCAGGATAGGCACAGTACTCCCTGATTTGGTAAGCGCCTCTACTTCTCGTCCAATACCTATTACTTTAGCTACTCCTGTTTGCATGTAGTTTTGCATGTAGGTTTCGTGCTGTCGAGCATGGAAAGCAGGCATAAGTATATCTATTTTTTTACCTAAGACTTCATCTCTGTTATATCCCCAGAGTTCCTCTGATGCTCTGTTAAAAAACTCTATAACTCCCTCACTATTAGCAGAAACTACGGCATCATAACATCCTTCTAATATTCGCTCATAGCGCTTAGCAGTTTTTACGACACTTTCTTCCGCTTGTTTTCTTTTGTTTTCATTCTCTACCTCTGTACGTATATCGCGAATAAAAGCAGTAAATAGTACATTTTTTTCCATTTTTGCTTCTGTAACAGTGAGATGAATAGGGACGATTTCTGCATTTTTAGTAATTGCTTCTAACCTTCTTCCTTTACCAATGATTTTAGCGTGGCGGGTTTGCAGATAATTGCTCATGTAGGTATCGTGGTTGCGAGAATGTTCCTCTGGCATGAGAATACGCACATTTTGCCCTATAATTTCTTCTTTGGAATAGCCCCAAAGTTGTTCTGCTGCCTTATTAAAAAACTCAATTTTGCCAGAATGGTCAGTGGTAACTACGGCATCATTACAGTTTTCTAAAACACTTTCAAAGCGTTTGGCAGTTTCTAAAACCAATTTTTCGCTTGCTTGTAGTTGCTCTTGCGTTTCAAACATCTTCTCCATCGTTAGGCGAAGGTTGTCTTGGGTAGCTTCTAATTCCTCTAAGTTTTGGCGTAGTTCCTCCTCGGAAGCCTGTGATTTGACCAATTGCTCTTGAATTTCTTTTTCTAATGCTTTTTGCTTGGTAATATCTTTGGCATACTTTATTACCTTATAGGGCAAGCCGTCTAAGTCTAAGATAGGTGTATAAGTGCCTTGAATCCAAATAGTATTTCCATTTTTGTCTATTTGCTCAAACTCTCCGTATATGGTTTCTCCTTTTCGCAATCTGAGCCATAACTGCTTGTATTCTGTGCTGTCTTTGTCTTCTTCTTTCACTAAAAGGCTGTGATGTTTTCCTTCTACTTCATGGGCTTCGTATTTAAAAGTTTGTGTAAATAGGGGATTTACCTTTTTTAGTTTGCCCTCCAAGTCAAATTCTATAACGATATTAGTTCTGTTAATTGCTTCTAATTGGCTTTGTGTATCGTTATTTTTTAAGCGTTCTTGGGTAACATCAATGGCAATTTTAATGATACGAATGACTTGTCCTTTTTCATCAAAAACGGGGGTATAAGAACCACTTATCCAAACATTCTCCCCCTTCTTATTCAGCCTTTTAAAAGTTCCGGAGAGGTGCTTGCCTGCTCTTAAATCCATCCAAAATTGCTTGTATTCTTCTGATTGGGCGTACATCGAGTCTATGAAAATGCGATGATGCGTATTCTTTATTTCATCTAAGGTATAGCCCATCATATTCAAAAATAAGTCATTGGCTTTGAGAATGTAACCTTGCGTATCGAACTCCACAAAAGCAAAAGAATTATTGATAGCATTCATTTGCCCGCTTAGCTCTATCTCTCTCATTTTGAGTTGGTCTTGGGTAGAAGCAAGCTCTTCCATATTTTGACGCAACTCCTCTTCGGTAGCTCGAAGTTCTTCTATTTGGTGCTGATTTTCTGCACGAATCTGTTTAATCTGCTCTTCGTAGCTTTCTATTTTTTGCTGATAGCTTTGATGTACCTCCTCTAACTGCTCTAAGTTTTGCTTCAACTCCTCCTTATATTCTTCTTTTTCGCTCATCAATTGTTTCTCCCGAGAAATATTTTTAGCAAAAATAGCCAAAGCGGGTTTACCATCTTGCTGTGTTTCTACTACTTTGATACGGATAGGCATGTAGCCACCGCGTTTGAGTACTGCTTCTGCCTCTTTACCTTCTGAAAAATTTTCTTTGGGACTTAAATAGTTCACAATGAAGCCTTTTTCCTTGTCTTCCCAATCACTTTGGATTAAGGCTGATACCGAGGAGCCAAGTGCTTCTTCTTTGGCATAGCCCCACAAATGCGAGGCGGCTCTATTATAGAAAATAATTCTCTCGAAAGGGTCAATGATAATTACTGGCTCTTGGCTACTTTCCAAAAGTTGCTCACAATCGCTAATACTAAGACTTTTCAACTGTTCATGAATAGGCAATTGCTTGACTTGTTTTTGTTTTTCTTCTTCAGAGGAATAGAAGAAATTTTCATTTAACTCGTTCATATTGATTTGATAGTAAGAAGGTACTATTACTTGGAAGTTATTATTTTCACATTAGTATTGCTTCGTGAAATGTAAGTAAAATTAACATTTTAAAATTTGATAACAAATAACATAGCTAAAATTATTATTTTTAAAGTCCTTGCTTAGTGAAAATTAACGTTTGTAAGATTTTAAACCTTATAAACATTTGCAAGCCCAAGCTAATTTGACTTATCGCATAGCGTTATATCTTGAATACTACCATTTTCTTTATATAATATCTGCTTACTCTTTGGCTCTATTCATTGAGTAAATAAAATTATAAGGCACAAAATTTTTTTTAATAGTTTGCAACTTTTTCCATACATTCGAGGTCTTATATTTAGAAGCGTCTTCCCACATACATATCACTTGTTTACTTAAAACTATTCCATTTATCTTTTATGGAATAATGTATCATTAGGCATCTTGATTATAAACTGACATTATTAAGCCATACAAACACTTTAAAACAACAGGAAATCTTCTAAAATCACTTAACTTTTAAATCAGTATGGAACGTTACACACAAAAACCGCAGACTCAAGGCGAGCGAAGAACTGATAATACGCCAACTCCTGTAAAAACTCAGCAAGAGCGGGACAAGGAGGTAAAAAATATCAGTCAGGTACTTACCAACCTTTGTTGGAAGGTGTTTAAAAATAGTGTGGCTTGTTTAAATGGGAAGCAAAAGATAAAAACTATTTGGTAAAGTATTACACTTACCTTCTTTTGCTTCCCAATAAGCCCTGCTTGTTGGGAAGTTTTGTTTTAAGGGGAAATCGCTTCTGATGAGAATTAGCCGTGTTATTTTAAGAAGACGCAATGATTAAGTAGTATATACTCAGCCAGCTATTTTTACTTGATTTCTCTGACCTCTTGTTGGCAGGGAATCGGTAGGTTTAAAATGTTATAAACATTGCGGTTGTAAGAAAAATGCCACCATTCTGTGGACAAGGCTCTGAAGCCGTTTTTTTCTAAGACCTGTTTCAATAATCGTCTGTTGTTTAGTACTTGCTTTGTAAGTTTGGTATAAGTTATATGCGCCTCCTCTCCGAAGAAGTCGTAAGGTGTTCCCATGTCTAATTCCTTACCTTGGCTGTCCACCAAAGTCAAATCTACTGCGCAGCCTCTATTGTGCATAGAGCCTTTGTGTGGGTTGCCTACATAGCGTTTGTCAGGGGTTAAGTCCCACATTTTGAACTGCACAGAGTGAGGGCGATACGCATCAAAAATCTTTATTCTATATCCCAACTTTTTAAATTCTTTATGGGCATTAAGCAAATCTTTCGCTACTTTTTTTCTTAGAAAAGCTCTTGGGCAATCGTAAAGTACCTGTTTAGTAAAGTTATCCTTAGTTGCATATTTTATATCTAATACAAAATCATTATCATAGCGTATTAGCTCTACCATTGCCGTATCAGGTAGGGTTTCGTAATATAGGCTATCTTCTTTGGTATAGGACAAATTAGTAGCAGTTTTTTCTGTTGCGACAGTAAAGAGAAGTTGGAAAGAAATAAAAATGAGCACAGGTAACGAAATAAAAATAAAATTGACGAGTTTCATAGGAAAAGAATTTAATTTTCACAAAATTAGAGAAATTTTTGCAATACTATCTTAAACCTATTTTCCTCTGTTACTGATTGTATAATCTATTGCTTTTGTAATTTTACCTTAAAAGCAAAACTAAGTTTGTTATGTTACCCCTTTTTACAACTTTGATTCACCATTTGGGTTTGGTATGCCAGTTTTTTACTTTACCAAAGCTAAAACTTGGAAGTATTTTGCTAACTCTTTGCTTACTCAATGTAAGAACGACTAATTGCGAACAGAAATTCACCTTCTTCTTCAAAGTCCAATATGACAACACTTTTTGGATAGGAGAGGATTTATATGGGGAATGTGGACAGTCTAACCTTATTCAAATTTTTTTGAGGGAGGGGAAGCCCATAGTAAAAAAAATGGAATTAGCGCATTTTGAGAGATGGGAATGGACTGAACAGGTGAAAAAAGCCATGCGCATAGAAAAACCTTATATTTTTATGCCTAATAGTAATAAAATTATTGATGATGCAAACACAGGCATAAAAATTAAACCTCCAAGACAAAATGACCGCTTGTATAATCAATTCATAGAGAATTTTGCAAAAAACTGCGCCCGTCAGTGGAACAGTGCGATGCAAGAAAGTGGCATAGACGTACCTCAAACTTGGAACATGGACTTAGATTTGTTGTATTATTATCCTGAAGGACTGTATTTTAACTATGACATAGAGAAGGTGTTTGTGTTTCCAGAAAGTAGCCTTTTGCTCGTCATGACTAAAAACAAAGAAAGATGTGCAGGCGGAGATACGATGAATGGATTTTTGATTTTTAAGTTTAAGAATGTATGAAAGTTTATACAGGATTGCAGCGGGGGAGTAGCCATAAAAATTATTGTGAGGACTTTCTCCTCACTATTCCCATTGGCAAGCAAATCTTTATAGGCATGGTAGCAGATGGCTGTTCCGCAGGCAAGCATGCACATTTTGCCTCTGCCTTTCAGTGCAAACTTATGCGGAAAGTTCTCTCTACTAATATTTTTATTCAAAAAAGCATATCTATCCAAGCACTTGCTGACATGCTTTTATTAGAATGGATGCGAGAGTTAAAACATTTTAAGCAAGCCCTGCTGATACCCGAAAATGAATTACTATCTACTTTTATCTTATTGATTTACAACAGTAATACTAAGCAAGCCTATATTTCTGCTTTGGGCGACGGTGGAATCTTAATAAACCAAGATTTACATGAAATAGACCAAAACAACTGTCCAGATTATCCAATACATCACATAGATGCCTTAGAGGAAGAGTGGTTAGAGTACTTGAACGAACAGTCTTTTTTCATAGAAGAACCCTCCCAAATAGGAATAGCTACTGACGGGATTTTCTCTTTTTATTCTACTCAAGGCATTAGCCCAATTCCTCAAAGCAAATTTGCAGAATACCTTATGCGAGATACAAGCCTTAAATCCTGCGGAGATATGATTCAGCAAAAAATTGATTTATTAGATACTAAGTTTGGCGTAAAGCCTTACGATGATATTGCTATAGTAAGGATATTATTTGATGCTAATTTGGAAATAGAAGTATTTTAAAAGTCAGATTTCCCCGTGTAATCATATTTTATTATTAATTTTGAGCCAACTATAAATCTAAATGATACCAACGCCTGTGAAGCCTAAAATCGATATCCAAGCTGTCTGCTCCATAGCCATACAAGCAGGAAAAAAACTCTTAGAATTTTACAAAAAAAATGATTTGCAAGTTCAGTACAAAGAAGATAATTCTCCTGTTTCTACAGCAGATTACGCCGCCAATAAAATCATCGTAGAGGAAATAGAAAAATTAGCTTATTCCTTTCCTATACTATCAGAAGAAGGAGCAGATATTCCTTATGAAGTTCGTAAGAATTGGGAAACTTTTTGGTTGATAGACCCTTTGGACGGCACCAAAGAATTTATCAAAGGCAACGATAATTTTACCGTAAACATAGGCTTAGTATATCAACGCTTTCCTATTGCAGGTGTAATTTACCTTCCTGTAATTGATACATTATACTTTGCCGATGAGCATGGAGCTTTCAAACAAGTAGCCAATAAAGAGCTAATTCGCTTACAACTTCCGCAAGAGCCAGATTATCAAAACCTAAGAGCAGTAAAAAGCAGTAGCAGTGTGTATCGCCCTGAGGAGTACGAAGTCCTTAAAAAACTTAATGTCAAACAAATTACCCCCATAGGTAGCGCTATCAAATATTGCATGATAGCAGAAGGTAGCGCAGATATTTATTATCGCCAAAGTCCTAATATGGAGTGGGACTCAGCCGCAGGACAGGCTATTATAGAAATCAGTGGTGGAGAAGTATTAGGGGCAGATAAGCAGAGGTTCGCCTACAACAAACCTTCGCTTATTAACGAGGAGTTTATCTGTTATGGTTTTAGCAATAGTAGTAGATTTGTCTTGTAGCTAAGGTTATTTATTGTCAAATTCTTTGAATCTACTGTCCACAGTGAGGATTTTTAACCACTCACAGGGAGAAATACTTTTTTCATCTATTTTTTATCAAAAAATTGCGTATCTTAGAGCAAAATTCTTTTAAATGAATATGAAAAGGTATTTTTTATTACTGATAATCAATGCTTTATTTTTTACTTCGTGCAATACTTTTTATAATGAGCATCACAAACTTCCTAACTTACAATGGGAAAGGTCGCAGGAAATTGTCTTCGAAGTAGATATTCCAGAAGCTAAAAATTATACTATCAATATTCACCTGCGTCATACTTCACAGATTCAATATAGCGAGATAGACGTGAAGTTTACTGCTATTCCGATATCTTCTGACGACGTACAAGCTATTGATAAAGAAATAATTATCCCTATCCGTGATAAGCAGACAGGGCATCTGCTTGGCGATGCTATGGGGGATATTTGCGATACGACCTACCCACTTTCTTTTAGCTTTGAGAAAAAGGGCAAGTACAAGTTAATACTTAGCCAACAAACTGAAGATGAAAGTGTTGTATCTATTATAGAAGTAGGTCTATCTATTGAGAAGTAAAAAGAGTTTCTGTTTTATGGCTTTAAAGATTTTTCCAATAGATAAAAGTAATTATCTAAAAGGTCTGTATCTTTGATTTTGTAATAATAAGTTATAATACGCATTTTGCGTTGTATAACTTGCAGCAAGCCAGTAATTTGACTCCAAAGTACAAAAGCTACTTCTATGGGATTTATATAGGGATTGATGCTTCGGTCTTCTATGCCTTTTTTAATAGCATTGATTAGTACAGCAATTACGGCATTTCCTCCTTCTAAGGACTCTATGGAGTGTTGGGAATCCATGTTTCGCCTGTCAAATTGGTCGTTCTGATAGTAAAGAATCGCATTAAAATAGCCCAAATGCTGTTTGGAAAACTCTATATAGGCTTTGGAAATAGCTTTGACGTTTTGTAAGCCTGTTTCTGCGGGTATTGCCGCTTCTTTTAGCTTGCGTTTGAGAGCTATAAAACCTCTAATCACAATAGCTTTGTAGAGTTCTTCCTTACTTTTAAAGTATAGATACAATGTCCCTTTGCTTAGTTCGGCTTCCAAAGCAACTTGGTCCATAGAGGCATTCTCTATGCCTTCTTTGAAGAAAACACGTTCTGCGGCATCTATGATGACGTTGCGTCTTTGAATTTTCTCTCGTTCTTTTCTCTCGAGTACACCCATGGAAAAGTGATGTATTGTTTTTCAGGTGCAAAATTCGCATTTTTTCGGATAAAATGAAATTATTTAAGGAACTTTCCCCAAAGGCAACAAAAAGATAAGATTTATTTAATACTCTCTAACAAACTCTCCAAGCCCATGCCTCTTGACCCTTTGACGAGCAAGTAGCTATTTTCTATTTGATTTTCTTGTAAATATTTTTGCAAATCTTCTTTATTTTCAAAAAAGCAAAAATGAGGAAAATCTTTTGTCAGACCATCACCTGCTCTGTAAAAATCTTTTCCACAGAAAAAGGTTTTCGTAAAGTGCATATTTGACACTAAATCAATAATTTCCTTGTGTTTCATTTCACTGAAACTGCCCAGTTCGAACATATCCCCTAAAATGACTATTTTATTTTGAGCAGGCATTTGCTCAAAGTTTTCTAAGGCGGCTTTCATACTGGACGGGTTTGCATTGTAGGCATCTAAAATGATGGTATTGCGTTCTCCTCTAATCACTTGTGAGCGGTTATTAGTTGGAGCATAATGAGCGACGGCTTGATGAGCGGCTTCCATGTTCACCCCAAAATATTTCCCTACACAAAGAGCAGTAAGGATATTATCAAAATTATAAGCACCAAGTAGTTGTGTTTCAATGATTTTACCTGCTTCATTTTTATAGACAATATAAGGAGCGGCAGATACTAACTCCGCATAGTAGAAACTTTGGGGCGTGCCATAATAAACTACGTTAGCCTGTTCGCTCCGTGCTAATCGCTTGCCCATGTTTTGCAGGATAGCACTGTTAGCATTGATAAAGGCAGTACCTCCTTTTTTTAATAGGTGGTCGTAGAGTTCGCTTTTTGCCCGCAAAACGCCTTCAAAACTGCCAAAACCTTCTAAATGTGCCTGCCCAATATTGGTAATCAGACCGAAATTAGGCTCGGCAATGGTGCAAAGTTCTTGGATATCTCCTACATGGTTTGCCCCCATTTCTATGACTGCTATCTCGTCCTGCTCGCTGACTTCCAATAAGGTAAGTGGAACGCCAATGTGATTATTTAAGTTGCCTTGTGTGGCTTTGGTTTGAAATTGAGTGCTAAGTACAGCATTGACCAATTCTTTGGTAGTGGTTTTCCCGTTTGTGCCTGTAATGCCAATAAAAGGAATGAGTAGCCTATTTCTATGGAAATTTGCCAATTCTTGCAAGGCTTTGAGGCTGTCTTTTACCAATAAAAACTGTTCAGAGGTTTTAAAATCTGCTTCATCTATCAGTACATATCTCGCTCCCTTGTCTAAGGCTTGTTGGGCAAAATAGTTACCATTAAAGTTGCTTCCTTTAAGCGCTACAAATAGGCAGTTTTCTTTAATCTTTCGAGTGTCAGTAGAAATCCCTGAGCATTGGCGAAAGTAAGTGTATAGTTCGGAAGTAGTAAGCATACAGAAAGTTTACAAGCACATTTGCAATACTAATTTTTATACTCCATCGAAATTGGTTTTGATTGAAAATTAACGTTTATTAGGTTTCAAACCTTATAAACGTTTGCAAACTATTTTGTTTTAAGTATAAAACCTCGTGCAAGTTAGGCATAAAGATAAATAAGCCAATACTTCTCGTGTAAAAAATTCAAGTGTTCTTTTATGGAATCCCTCCTGCCTTACCATCTTAAAGATAAATCGTTTGCTAAATCAACGTCTAATATCTAATATCAATTCTTATGAAAACTTTGCACGGCAACGGCAACTATTTTTACATTGACAATATCAACGAAGCCAAAAAGGTTTTCGTCAAGGAGATGCGTGCAACTCTTTTTACTATTGCCAAAGACGTAAAAATTCAAGTAGAATTCAATCCCGCCAAAGTGCAAACCTATCGCTTAATCGGCTATGAAAATCGCATGCTTAAATCCGAGGATTTCAATGATGACAAAAAAGATGCTGGTGAGCTGGGTGCAGGGCATACTGTTACTGCTCTTTATGAGATAATTCCTGTGGGAGTGAAGTCTGAATACCTCAAAAGTGTAGATGAGTTGAAATATCAGAACTATCAACACACAAAAACTGCTAATAGTAATGAACTGATGACAATTAAGTTTCGCTATAAAAAACCGAATGAAGAGGTCAGCAAACTCATTACCCATGTATTAAATGATAAAAGCAAAAAATTAGAAGAAACCAGTAATAACTTTCGTTTTTCTGCTGCTGTGGCTGAGTTTGGCTTGTTATTGAGAGATTCTGAATTTAAGGGTAAAGCCAATTATAATCAGGTCGTTAGTTTGGCAAAGAAATCCAAAGGAGAGGATAGCGAAGGCTACCGAGCAGAGTTTGTCCGATTAGTAGAAAGTTACCAATTGATGCAAGGAGAAAAGACGCAAGATTAGCACTACACTAAATTTTTTCTATCTTTGCCCAAATACAAGTTTGTCTATGAAAAATCTACATATCGTTTTGCTAATTGGGTTTTGTTTGGCTTGTAGCGAAAATAAAGAAGGTAGAAAAAATGATGCTAAGCCAGAAGAAAATAAGGCAATAAAAAAGCAAGCAGAGCAAGCAGAAAGAAAAGAAGTAAACTTACAAGAAGTACTTTTAGATAACCAAAATGTGGTAGAGGTTTTGACTAAGTACGGGGAACAGAACCCTGAAACAGTGGTGCTTATCAGTACACGCTTAGGCGACATCAAAGTAAAGCTTTACAAAGAAACCCCCTTGCACCGTGCTAATTTTATTAGATTAGCTAAGAAGAAATATTTTGACGGTACGGTATTTCATAGGGTAATCAAAGATTTCATAGTACAAGGGGGAGGTTTTGATACCCCACGACCCTCGGTAGGCAAATATACGATTCCTTCGGAAATAAGACCTGAATTTATCCATAAAAGAGGAGCATTAGCCATGGCGCGTGAGTATGAAAACAATCCTGAAAAACGCTCTGCTTTTCACGATTTTTATATCGTACAGACCCAAAAAATGACCTTGCCCGAACTGCAAGCCTCTGCCAAAGAACACAAAATTAAACTGACTCCTTTGCAGATAAATACTTACACTACGCTTGGAGGGGCTCCGCACTTAGATAATCAGCATACAGTTTTCGGAGAGGTAATAGCAGGTATGGACGTAGTAGATAAAATTGCGGCTGTCAAGACGGACAAGGGTGGCTGGCCTATTGAGGACATAGTAATTAAAATGATAGTAATTGAGTAGTTTATTAAAATAAATTTATTTATTTTTGGCTGTTCTACTCCTTTATATTCTTTAAATTCATTTTTTTACTTAAAGCATTAAGACCATGATAAACTTATTTAAAACCAAACAAATCAAAGAAGCCATAGATGCTAATCCTGAAAATACTCAACAGATAATCAATGGCTCAGAGTATGCGATTTGCATTACTAACGCCACAGGGCATTTTGTATTTGTAAATGATAACTACTGCCAAGTCTATGGATATAGCCGAGAGGAACTCATCGGTAACCACTTTAGTATGGTAGTACCAGAAAACACTAAAGCCATTCTAAATCAATTACATGATGAATACATAGAAAAGCAGAAAGAAATCTCTAATATTTGGGAAGTACTAAATAAAAAAGGAGAACTCATGAAAATCAATGTAGATGCACGCTTTACTAATAAAATAGATAATCAACCTCATAAGATTACTTTTGTAGAGAAAATGTAGATTTCTATTAGTGCATAGAGAATAATCAAATACAAAAGCTACCCGTAGAGGAGGTAGCTTTTGATAATTTGTTCTAATTGTCGCTCTTTGAGATTAATACTTCCCGTTAGCACTGTTATACCAAGTAAGTTCTAACTTGCGCTGCCTAAGCAAACTTGAGTTAGGTTTACCTTTGATATTTACCCACTTGAGAATCTCCTCCTCTATGGGTTCTCCACTTTTAATTTTCTTGTAGAGCGTACTTTTTTGTAATTTAGCCGTTCCAAAGGCATAACAGAAATGAGTCATTGCCTTTAATTGATTCCCTTTCAGTTTAAGATTCTTTTTTACCCAATCTTTGTAGTATTCCATATCGCTATGGAGTAAGGAATCCGCCTGAGCTTCTGTAATTCCTGCTTTGAGATATTCCTCTCCTTTGGTAATTACGTGTCCATACCCTACGCTGAGGTGTCCTCCCGGACAAGTGTACGGCTGAAACTGTAAACTCTCCCGACGCTTCACCATGCTTAGCACACTATCCCAAGTAACGATAGAGTGGTTTTTTAGTGAAGCGGCTTGCAAATGTGCATCTTCTTCTTTAAATCTCTGCTCTGCTGTATTATTCTCACTTACTAATTTTGCGCTCACTTGGCTATCAAAAGTGGGCATAATTACGGCTTCATTAGGATTACTACTACTCAATCTTACTGAAGAAAAGAGAGATAAGATGCTTGTAATCAAAAACTTCCGCATAATTTTTACTTTTATTTCAAAATCGAGGTGCAAAATTAAGGCAAATTTTGGAATTATCAAATAGTAATCAAATACTTTATTTTCAATTACTTATGAGAGTAAAAGTAACATTTTTTGCGTAGAAAATTGGTTTTATCTATTTTTTACTTAAAAAAGTCATATTTTTTTCGCCAAAGTCCTTCTTTTAGACCATTTCAAATTTTGATTTAATTATTGAACAAATTTTATATTATTTATTTTTTAAGCACTTGATTATCAATAGTATGTAATTTTTAATATTTTCTACTTTTGAGATTAGACACCATTTGGAGTGAAAATACAGATTTAACAATTATTTAACATTGATAGTACAATGATTCAAAAGCTAACGATGCCAAAAGAGCAGTCCCCATTTTTATTGTATGAAGGAGTATTTTTTGCTAATTACTTTTTAACTTGGCATCTCAATAACCAATAATTGCTATTATCACTGACTGTCCAATAAACGCGCTTATAATTATCAACTTTACCATTTTACTTATTATATTTCTAACAATCAATGGGTAACATACTAAACGTAGTCAAACAAAAAATAGGAAAACCTTACGAAGACCTTGAGTTTTTATTGGAGTGTTTTAGAGAAGTATTATTAGAGAGTAATGCCCCTGAACTTGCAAAATTACTACCTTGGATAAATCCTGCACCTGAGCATATCCAATTCCGCAAGCGCGATATTCAGTTGTATTCTATTGCTTTTCAGTTTCTTAACTTAGTAGAAATCAATGCTGCTGTTCAGGAGCGCAGAAGACAAGAGGAGGAGCATAGCCTTAGTGCCGTAAATGGTCTGTGGGCGCAAAACTTACTCAAACTTAAACAGGCGGGACTTTCGCAAGAGCAGATTGTGAGTTTATTGGGTAATATACGCATAGAGCCTGTACTAACGGCACACCCTACAGAAGCAAAGCGAACCACCGTGCTGGAGCATCAAAGAGAACTTTACTTGCTTTTGGTAAAGCGAGAAAACCAAATGTACACTAAGGCAGAGCAGGAAGAAATCCGTAGGGAAATCAAACTTTGTATAGAAAGACTTTGGCGTACAGGAGAGATTTTTTTGGAAAAGCCCGATGTAATGTCCGAGCTAAGAGGGATTTTATACTATCTGATGAATGTATTTCCCGAGGTAATACCGATTTTAGATAGAAAGTTAGTACAAGCATGGAAAAGCATTGGTTTTGAGGAGGAACTGCTAAATAATTCCAATGTTTACCCCAAAATAACCTTTGGGAATTGGGTAGGTGGCGACAGGGACGGACACCCCTTAGTAACCGCAGAAGTTACCAAAGGAACGCTCCGAATACTTCGTTTTAATGCCTTAGTAGTGATTAGAAGACAACTTTCTAAATTAGTGAAAGAATTGAGCTTTTCTTATGTGTATGAAAAAGCAACAGAGAAAATGCGCTTGCGTATCAAAGAAATGATAGCAGAGTTAGGCACCGAAGGAGAATTAGCTTTTGAAAGAAATCATGGAGAGGTTTTTCGTCAATTCGTCAATTTAATGATGGCAAAACTGCCGATAGATGTAAAAAGAGAACACGCTACCGAACTCAAAGATGAGGTAGGAAAATATAGATATGCCAAAGAACTTTTAGAGGATTTGTTTCTTTTACAAGAAAGCCTTATTATTTACGGCTCGAAATCAATTGCTTATGCAGAAGTGCATGATGCCATACGCCTTGTGCAAACTTTTGGTTTCCGCTTGGCAAGGTTAGACATACGTCAGAATAGCCGCTTTCACGACTTGGCAATTTCCCAACTCATGAAAGCCGCCGCCCAAGATGGAGATGCTTTCTTGGAGTGGAGCGAAGAGGAGAGAATTGCTTTTTTTGACAAAGAACTTCAATCTCCGCGACCTTTTACTCATCCTAATATGCCTTTGGAAAAAGAAGCCCAAGCCGTAACTAATGTATATAAGGTACTTGCCGAACATATCCAAAAATACGGGCATTATGGGATTGGTTCGTTGATTGTAAGCATGACGCGCAATGTAGCAGATTTGTTAGCCATCTATATTTTTGTGAGAGAAGCTGGTTTACTGCACGAGGAAGATGGTCAGTTAGCCTGTCCCTTGCACGTAGTACCGCTCTTTGAAACCATAGAGGACTTACAAAGAAGCAAGGAAATTATGGAAGTATTTCTCAATCACCCTTTTACAAAACGAAGTTTAGCCTATCAGCAACAAATCAACGGCTACAGCAAGCCTCTCCAACAAATCATGATAGGCTATAGCGATAGCAATAAAGATGGTGGAATTTTGGCAAGTGCTATTGCACTTTACAAGGCACAAAAGGAACTAATTGCAGTAGGAAAAAAATATGGAATAGATATTCAGTTTTTTCATGGGAAAGGTGGAACTATTAGCCGCGGGGCAGGTCCTACGCATTGGTTCTTGCAGGCGTTACCTTTTGGCTCTATCAATGGCAACATTCGCCTGACAGAGCAAGGGGAAACTATCGCTCAGAAATATGCCAATAAAATGAATGCAGTTTATAATCTGGAACTTTTAGTGAGTGGCGCTACCTGCCAAAGCATTTTACACCACTTCACCAAAGAAGAAAGCTATCCTTTTTTAAGTACCTTAGAAAGATTGGCAAAGGAAAGCAAAACATTTTATACAGAATTAGTACACGATGCAGACTTTATCCAGTTTTTTAGCGAAGCCACGCCCATAGATGCCATAGAAGAAAGCAAAATAGGCTCTCGTCCCGCTCGCCGTACAGGCAAGCGTTCCTTAGCTGACCTAAGGGCTATCCCATGGGTATTTAGTTGGAGTCAAACTCGCTATCACCTAACAAGTTGGTACGGTGTAGGGTATGCCTTAGAAAAATTAATGAAAGAAAATGCTGATGAATTTGAGCAATTGGAAAAAGCAATAAAGTCTGATGTATTTGTAAGATATATTCTCACCAACGTAGATACAAGCATTGCCGCTACTGACGAGGAGATAATGCACAATTATGCACAGCTGGTCAAAAGCAAAACGGTAAGAGAAAAAATTTGGCAAAGCATTATCAACGAGTTGAAGCGAACTAAGGAAATGCTTAATATGCTCTTAGGCAGACCTTTGGAAGAACGACGAGCCAATCACTATTATTCTAACTTGCTCAGGGCAAGTGCAATGGAGGAACTTCACCACAATCAAATAGAAATGCTCAAACTTTGGCGATGGCAGAAAGCAGAGGGTTTGACCAAAGATGCAGAAAATACACTTTTAGGCGTTCTGCTTACTATTAATGGTATTGCAGGGGCTTTGAGGCATACAGGGTAAAATCAAGTTTTTTTATACATGGAAAATATCAAACTTACACAGTACAGTCATGGAGCGGGGTGTGGGTGCAAAATATCTCCGCAGATTTTAGATACTATTTTAAAAAGCAATACTCATTATCCCGTTCCGCCACAGCTCTTAGTGGGCAACGCAACCAAAGATGATGCGGCTGTCTATGAATTAGATAGCGAGCATTGCATTATCAGTACTACGGACTTTTTTATGCCTATCGTAGATGATGCATACGATTTTGGACGCATTGCCTCTGCCAATGCTATCAGCGATGTATATGCTATGGGAGGGATACCTATTATGGCAATTGCGATTTTAGGCTGGACAATAGACAAACTCCCGCCTGAATTGGCAGGAAAGGTCTTAGAAGGAAGCCGATTTGCTTGCCACGAGGCAGGCATTCCCTTAGCAGGGGGGCATAGTATTGATTGTCCTGAACCCATCTACGGACTGGCAGTTACAGGCATAGTATCCAAAGTACACCTAAAACGCAATGATACCGCTACTGAAAACTGTCTCCTTTACCTCACTAAGCCTCTTGGAGTAGGTATTCTAAGTACTGCACAGAAAAAAGGCATATTAAAACCTGAACATGAACATATCGCTCCTGAGCAAATGATGAAACTCAACAAAATAGGAGCAGACTTAGGCAAAATCTCCGCAGTAAAAGCATTGACAGACGTAACAGGATTTGGCTTGTTAGGTCATTTGCGAGAGATGTGCGAGGGAAGCAATGTAAGTGCAGAAATTGATTTCCAAGCAGTCCCTAAGCTACCTTTCATAGAGGAATACTTAGCACAAAAATCTATACCCGGTGGTACAAATCGCAACTGGAGTAGCTACGGACACCTGATTCACTTTGAAAACGAAGCAGAGGCAAGCTACCAGAAGTATATCTTGGCAGACCCCCAAACAAGCGGAGGTTTGCTTGTTGCAGTGCTACCCGAAGGAGAAAAAGAACTGCAAACTGTTTTCCAAAAACACGGCTTAGATTTAAAACCTATTGGGAAAACGGTAGCTAAAAATGAAAAGCTAATCTTGGTAAAATAAGATGCTGGTAAGCGTACTGTTAGCGGTTAGAAATGAGGAAAAAAATATCAAATCCTGCTTAGATGCTTTGCACCAGCAGGATTTGCCTTGGGGAGAGTGGGAGGTGTTGATAGGAAATGATAGGTCAGAAGACCTTACCCGAGAGATTGTCTTGGACTTTATCAAAGATAAGCAACATTTTAAACTCATTGATATTGAAGGAAATTTAGGGCAGGCTCGCTACAAAGGCAACGTCATTGCTCACTTGGCTCATTATGCTCAGGGAGATTACTTCCTTATGACTGATGCAGATATGTATGTACCGCCTACTTGGATAAGTGGCATGGTCAAAGGTTTTCAACAAGGTAAAAAAATAGGTGTAGTTACAGGTTTTAGCCTTGTCAAAGGAAAATCTTTGATAGCAAAGTTGGACGGAGTTGATTGGGTGCAGAACGTAGGATTAATGAATATTGCCTCTATACTAAAAATCCCTACCAATGCGATGGGCAATAACATGGCAGTAAGTAAAAAAGCTTACTGGGAAATAGGAGGAATTGAAAATCAGCCTTATATGGTTTGTGAGGACATGATTATGTTCAAGGGAATCTTAGCAAAAGGTTGGGATTTTGTGCATTTGCACTCGAAGGAAATTTTGGGGATAAGCCAACCACAAGAAAGTTTTTATCAACTCTTACAACAAAGAAAGAGATGGCTTGATGGAGCCTTGCGATTGCCGTGGTACTTGCTTATTCCTTTACTTGCGAATGGTTTATTTTTATTTATTTTTATCGCATTGTTTTTTATTGTGGCTCGGGAAATCGCCATAGGAATTTGGCTATTGCGTTTTCTGTTTCATGTCTTGACTATTTCTTATTTTGCTCAAAAAATTGGTCAGCTATGGGTCATCAAGTACTTGCTACCTTACGAAATCTTTATCACTTTTTTTAATCCCTTAGTTTTCATATATTACCTATTACCAATACCTATGGAATGGAAAGGAGAAAAAGATAGGACTTTTATAAAATTGAATAACGAATGATGAATAACGAATAACGAATGATGAATGTGTAAAGGCAGTTGAGGGATAGGACATAGAAAATCAAATTGACGGTATTTTAATGAAAAGTGTAAATCTATTACCACTATCTTTGTATTTGTTTCTTCTAAATAAATGAAGTTGTTTAGGATTTATTTTTTTTATTGATTCTTCGTATAAAAATGACCGTAAAGGATAAGATAAGTAAATTTAGCCATGTATCTACTCTTGTTTCATAACGTATGATTAAAGCCTTGAATTGGTCTTGCCAAGCATTGGCTCTTTCAATCACATATCGTCGCTTGTATAAGGCTTCATCAAAATATTGACAGCTTGTACTTTCTG
>Ga0272446_1001360_pt1 | contig 35530 bp, 28 predicted proteins | sample YNPCB0061_FD_194587 | JGI IMG/M metagenome (GOLD analysis project Ga0272446, IMG submission 194587) | Hot spring microbial mat communities from Yellowstone National Park, WY, United States - YNP-CB-006-1 | ecosystem: Environmental > Aquatic > Thermal springs > Hot (42-90C) > Sediment | place...
CTACGGGGGGCACGAAGCCTATCGCGCCATCCAGACGCTGAAGCAATCGCCCGTCCCGGTGCTGGTGAGCCTGAAGTGGCCGGAGCGGGATAAGGACGCCGACCCCGAACTGCCGGAATCGCTGCGTACGCTGGAAACGCGGGAGTCCGCGCCCGCCGGACCGGCCGCTCTTGCCCAAGCCGGCATCCCGTTCGCCTTTTACTCGGGTGGCGTGGAGCGGCCGCGCGACCTGCTGAAGGCCGTGAAGCGCGCGATTGACGCGGGACTCTCCCAACAGGACGCCTTGCGCGCCCTCACGCTTTCGACTGCCTTGATCTACGGCGTGGCGGACCGGCTGGGCAGCATCGAACCGGGCAAAATCGCCAACCTTGTGGTGACCCGGGGCGGCCTGTTTGACGAAAAGGCCGAGATTCAGTGCGTGTTCATCGACGGGGTGAAATTTGAACCGCCGAAGGAGACCACCGGGGAGGCGGGGAAATGAGACGCCTGGTTTGGCTTGTAGCTCCGCTGGTGGCGGCGGCCGGCGAGGAAATCGTCATTCGCAACGCGCGAGTGCTGCCCGTCACCCGGCCGGCCTTTCAGGGGTCGGTGCTGATTCGCGGCGGCAAGATCGCCGCGATGGGAGAAAACGTCCCGGCGCCGGCGGGCGCGCGCGTCATCGACGCCGCGGGCCAGTACCTGATGCCCGGCATCATCGACGCGCACACCCACCTGGCGGCCGAGAGCGTAAACGAAGGCAGCATTTCGGTCTCCTCGATGACCCGCATCGAGGACGTGCTCAATCCGGAAGACATTTCGATCTACCGCGCGCTGGCCGGAGGGGTGACCAGCGCCAACGTACTGCACGGCAGCGCCAACGCGGTAGGCGGGACATGCGTCATCATCAAGATGCGCTGGGGCCGGGACGCGCAGGGCATCCGGTTCGAGGGCGCCAAGCCGGGTCTGAAATTCGCGCTGGGCGAGAATCCCAAGCGCGCCGGCGCCGCTTCCGTGCTGCGCACCGCGGCGCCTCGTTATCCGGCCACGCGCATGGGCGTGGAAGACGTGATCCGGCAGGCCTTCACCGAGGCCAGACAGTACCGGCAGGAATGGAAGGACTACGAAGCCAGGAAACGCCGGGGCGAGGACGCGGTCCCGCCGCGCCGCGATCTGAAGCTCGAACCCCTGGTCGAAGTGCTGGAGGGCAGGCGGCGTGTCCACATCCACGCCTACCGCGCCGACGAAATTCTGATGGCCTTGCGGCTGGCTGAGGAGTTCGGCTTCCACATTGCGACCCTCGATCACGGCCTGGAAGGCTACAAGGTGGCCAAAGAGATCGCCCAGAACGGAGCGGGCGTCACCACCTTCAGCGACTGGTGGGCGTACAAGATGGAGGCCTACGACGCCATTCCGTACAATGCGGCCTTGCTGGTGCGCAAGGGCGTGCTGGTGTCGTTGAATTCCGACGATGTGACCGCCGAGTTGACGGCGCGGTTGAACACCGAAGCCGCCAAGACGATCAAGTACGGCGGGCTGACGGAGACTGAGGCGCTCTCGCTGATCACCATTAATCCGGCCAGACAGCTCGAGATCGACAAGCGGGTCGGCTCCATCGAGGAAGGCAAAGACGCCGACCTGGTGCTGTACGACAGGCATCCGCTCTCGGCGTACGCGCGCGTGCAGAAGGTCTTTATCGACGGAAATATCTATTTCGATCGGGAAACAGACGCGAACCAGCGCCTCGAGCGGGAGAAGCGCAAAAAGGCGCTGATCGAAAAGTGGAAACGGGAACAGAAAAAGGAGCCATCGCCCGGGAGGCCGGCATGAAGGCGCTGTGGCTCATTTGGATTGCGGCCTCTGCGCTGGCCGCGGCGGACGGCGACAGTTTCGCGCTGCGCAACGTGGCGATTCATCCGGTGACCGGTCCGGACATCGAGGCGGGAGTCCTGGTGGTCCGCGACGGCAGGATTGCCGGGTTCGGGTCCCGGACAGCGATTCCGCGAGGGGTCCGCGTTATCGACGCCAGGGGCCTCGACGTGTACCCGGGCATGATCGACTCCGGCACCGCGATCGGACTGTCGGAAATCGGCGCGGTGCGCGAAACCGTGGACACCACCGAGCTGGGTGACTTCAACCCGCAGCTTCGCGCCGGGATCGCGGTGAATCCCGGCAGCGAACACATTCCGGTGACGCGGGCGGCGGGCATCACCAGCGTCCTGACGCTGCCCCAGGGAGGGGTGATCTCCGGGCAGGCGGCGCTGATTCACCTGGACGGCTGGACCTGGGAGGAGATGGAAATCCTTCGCACCGCCGCGCTGGCGATGACGATGCCGGTCATCGACACCGCCGGCCGGCGGACGCCCTCCGGCCCGGGGCGCACGCCGTTTGCCGAAGCCAGGAAGATCTACGAAAAGAAGCTGGCCGGACTGCGCGATTTCTTCGAAGCCGCGCGGCGCTACCGGCAGGCAAAGAACGCCGCGGCTGCGGATTTCAAGACGGACCTGAAGTACGAAGCCATGCTGCCGGTGCTGGAAGGCAAGGCGCCGCTGGTCATCTACGCCGTGCGGGAGCGCGCCATCCGGGACGCGCTCGAGTTCGCCGGTAAACAGAACGTTCGCGCCGTTCTCGCGGGTTGCCGCGAGGTCGAGGGCTTCGCCGCGGATCTCAAAGCCAGGAACATTCCCGTGATTCTGGGGCCGACCCACACGCCGCCGCTCGACGAAGACGCGCCTTACGACGCCTCCTTCACGCTGCCCGGCCGGTTGCACAAAGCCGGGGTGAAGATCGCCTTTGCGACGTTCACGACCGCGGCTTCGCGGAACCTGCCGGACCACGTGGCCACGGCGGTAGCTTACGGATTGCCCTACCAGGAAGCGCTCCGGAGCATCACGATCAACCCGGCGGAGATCTGGGGCGTGAGCCAGGACCTCGGATCGATCGAGAAGGGCAAGGTAGCCGACCTGGTGGTGACCGACGGCGACCTGCTCGAAACCCGCACCCGGGTGAAGTACCTGTTCATCAAAGGGCGCGCGGTGGACCTGGACAACAAGCACCTGCGGCTGTACAAGAAATATGAAGCGCGGCCGTAGTCAGACGGCCGCCTCTCCCGCGGGTTCGGGGAACTTGGTTTCTGCTGCGCGCCGTCAGGCGTTTGCGCGGCCGGCGTAGCGCCGCGCCAGTTCGGTGTCCTCGCGGACCTCGTCTTTGAAGCGCGGGCACATGCCCACGATCACACAGTCCGAGGGCTTGATGTTCTGGTAAGCGAACCGGAAGGCTTCCTCCACCTGCGCGGAAGTCTTCACCCTGCGGCCGGCGGCCAGAATCTTGAAGCCCAGGCACGGCTTGCGGGTCTGGCGGATCATTTTGCACATGCGCTCCGGGTCGCCCTCGAAGAAGGGTTCGCCCACCACGGCTTCGCGGAAATGTTCCCGCTGATCCTCGGGCAACCGCGACTGCTGGTAGAAGCAGGTTTGGTAGTAATCGACATCCCAGTCCTGGCCTTCGCAGTAGTCGACCACGGCGGGGTTATGGGTCGAGACGCCAACCATGACGCCGGTGTCGCGCACCATCTTCAGAAACTCCCGCACCTGGTTCATCTTTCCGGCGTGGAAAGCGTCGTCGGTGCGGTTGCCGTGGTGGGCAATGCCGATAGGGCCCAGTTTCGCCGCTTCGGGCAGCAGTTGCCTGGGATTCTTCTGCAACTCGAAGTCGCTCAGCAGGAAGATATTCATCTTCCCGCCTTCGGCGCGGTAGCGCTTGAGGAACGCCATCGTCTTGTCCTGATAGTGGAGCTGCCAGGTGTTGATCCCCGCCTGCTCGCAGCGCACCAGGATCTCCTGCACGCGATCCGGCGTCATGTACTCGCGCATGAACTGGTCGAGCAGCGGGTTGAAGTGCGAGTAGCCGCAGAAGGGATTGGTGCCGATGATCAGGCGGGTCACCTCGTGCCTGCCGAAGCGCACGGTGGGCAGCAGCGGCGCGGGCGCTGCCGCAGCCTGCCCGGCGAGGGTCAGCCCGGCGGCGGACTTCAGGAAAAGACGGCGCGAGTTCTCAGTCACAGGACGATCCTATTTAAGACCTGGATGTCTTGTCAAGGCCGGTTCGACCACACGGGCCGCCCGGGGTCGAAGGCGACCGGGTGGATGTGCCGGACCGGCAGCCAGGTGCGGTAGTAGTTTCCGTATGCGCCCGCGGTGGCGAAGTCGCAAAGCCGCACCTCCGGTCCGCCGGGCGATATCACTTTCAGCAGCAGGAGCGGCTGGATTGCGCCTTTGGCGGATTCGAGTTCATAGGTGACGTCGCGGGCATCGAGGGCCGGCGCCGCAGGCGGATCCATCGTGTTGTATGTGGGGTCGAAAGCCAGCAGGATGGGGCCGTGGTAGATCGACGCCAGGCTCCCCAGTTGCTTCTCGCCCGCCCAGTAGTGCAGCGACATGTCGAGGCGCACCTCCACCGTGTCGCCGTCTTTCCACTCGCGCGGCAGGGAGAGGTAGGTCCCGCTCACCGCGGCGATGTCCCGTCCGTTCACGGAGACCCGCGTCTTGGCCGACCAGGCCGGAATACGCAGCATGAGCGTGAACTTCCTCGGGCGCGGCAGCGCGACGCGCACGGCGATGTTCCCGCTGACCGGATAGCCGGTCCGCTGCTCAATGGTGACGTCCCCCGCTTTCAGCGTGGACGGTCCGTAGTAGTTCAGGACCAGCCCGTCCGGCGATTCGAGCAACGCCCAATCCCAGATCAGCGCGGCGCCGCGCGGCCCGTTCACCGAGCAGCAGTTCAGTTCCGGGCTGCCGGGACGGCACTGGAAATGGATGGTGTGGGCGGAGGCCTCTTTCACGCCGTCCATGGGCGTGTTGTAGGTCCACCAACTCCCGGAGGGCGACTGGCCGCCCAGGTTGCCGTTGAGGGTGGAGAGTTCGATCTCGTCGGCCACGCGCGAATCTCCGGTCAGTTTCAGCATGGCGATGCTCATGTCGATCCACGCCACGGTGCAGCAGGTTTCAATGGCGCCGGTGTCGTACGGATTGCCGGTGGTCTTCTCGCCGGATGTAAAGCCGCCCGTGTTGTGGCGGTCGCCCTTCAGGATGCTGAACCAGATGCGCGTGAAGGCGTCGCGGTATTTCGGCTCGCCGGTGAGCAGGTACATGTCGTACATGCCCAGGAAATCGTGCAGGCTCTCCCAGCGGTTGCCGGGGAACTCGAACATCTCCCTGCCGGCGAGCGCCATCTTCATGTACTGGCCGGCGCCCTCGAGATCCCACTCCCGGACGATCCAGCGCGCCATATCCAGGTAACGCGGGTTCCCGGTGAGCCGGTGCAGCATGGTGAAGGCGTGGATGACGGCGTAGTTCATCTGCCCGAGGCTGCCGTCGTTGGTCATGTGGCGGCCCTGGTTGAGAAAGGTGTCCGCAATCAGATCGGCGGCGCGGGCGGCGGCGCGCACGGCCGCGACGGAGTGGAACTCCTCGTCGTAAAGCAGCAGCGCCCGGATGGCCCAGTAGTGGTTCCAGATGTCCCAGTTCTTGCCCGTCAGGCGTTCCTGCCGGCTGAACGCGCCGAGGTAGCCGTCCGGGCCCTGGCTGCCGAGGAACGCGTTCACCAGCCCGTCGATGTTGGCCTTCTGCCGCGGGTCGCGCAGCAGGCGGTAGCTCAGGATGGACGAGCACAGGTACTTGCCGATGAACTCGCCGGACCACGGCAGCAGCTTGCGGTCGGGCAGACGGTCGCGGTCGTAAAACATCTGGATCATGGCCGGGTTGGAGGCCGGTGCGCGGAGTTCCCAGTTCTCGAGGTTGGCGCGCAGCCGCTCACCCACAAACCCTCCGAGCTTGATTTCGAGTCCGGCTGGGGTCTTCAGCGCCGGTTGAACCTGGTTCGGAACCGCGGAAAAGGCCGCGAGGAGGAATGCCCAAATCATGAGAAGATCATAGTCTAATTATGCTGAAAACGGTGCTGATTCTACTCCTGGCCGGTGTGACGCTGTGGCCCCAGAGCGACGTCAAGACCCTCCAGATTCAGAAGCCCGTCAACCCCCCGGGTTGGGCGGCTCTGGAGCGGCGGCTCATCGAGGAAATGAGCAAGGCGGCGTTCGAGTTCACCCGCCGCTTTACGCGCACGGGCGGAACGCTCATCTGGAAAACCAAGGGCAGCGCTTCGTTCGACGACCCCTACGAGAGCTTCTACAATTTCCCGCTGCTGTACGCGCTGGGCGGGCACGAAGGATTGCTGAAGCTGTCCTTCGACGAGTGGAACGCCATGACGCGGCAACTCGATAACGATTTCCACGCCATGCACAAGGAGTACGCCAAGTACGGGGACTGGTTCCACCACGGAGAGGGCAACCTTTTCTTTTACTATCTCGGGCTGGCGGATCCCACCGATTATGAACTGGCAGCCCGGGCCAGGCGGTTCGCGGGATTCTACCTGAACGAAGATCCCGAGGCGCAGAATTACGACCCCAAGCTGAAGATCATCCGTTCGCCGGTCAATGGCAGCCTGGGTCCCCAGTTCGGCTCGGCGGACAAGGCCCGGCCGTTCGTGATGGCCAAGGGCATGGCCGTGTACGGCCTGCCGCTGGAAGACGTGCCGGGCATCCGCACCGCCGAGGACCTCCAGAACCCTGAGAACGCCCGCCGTTTCGGCGTCGCCCTCCAGGAGCGGCTGTACCGCGGCGGAGATGTGCCTCCGAACCTGGCCGCCACTACCCTGGCCGCCAACGCCTATCTGTTTACGGGCGAGCAGAAATACGCCGACTGGGTGAAAGAGTATGTGGGGGCCTGGGTGGAGCGAACCCGCGCCAATGGCGGCATCACGCCCGACAACGTGGGGTTGTCCGGAAAGGTCGGCGAGTACTTCAACGGCAAGTGGTGGGGCGGATTATACGGCTGGCGCTGGCCCCACGGCTATCACAGCGTGGGCCAGGCCATTCACATCGGCGCGGCGAACGCCATGCTGCTTTCCGGCGGCGACGCCGGCTATCTGGAAATGCCCCGCACCACCATGGACAAACTGATCGCGGCCGGCAAGATGGAGAAGGGCCGCTTTGTGACGCCCACGCAGAAGGACTCGAACGGATGGTTCGCCTTCGCGCCGGCCGACCGGTCCTACCTGGCTTCGCTGTGGTTCATGTCGCAGGATCCGGCCGACTGGCAGCGCATTGAAAAGATCCGGCAAGCCGACCACGACGACTGGAACCACGTGCGGGACATGCACAACAAGATGGACGCCGGGCACGACGCACCCTGGCTGCGCTTCCTGGCCGGAGCGAACCCCGGCTATCCGGAGCGCATCCTGGCCTCGGCGCACGGGCAGGTGCTGGATCGCTTGCAGAAGATGCGCGATAACGTGCTGCTGATCGACGAATACCCGGGCACCTGGCGCAAAGTGGACGCCGGCAAGGTGGATTACACCAAGCTGAACGAGCATCACTGGCAGGGGCAGAACCCGGTGACCACCGAAGCGCTGGTGCAGTTGATGCTGGGCGCTCCGCAGATCCAGTACAACGGCGGTCTGCTGTTCGCTTCGGTACGCTACTTTGATCCGGAACGGCGCCGTCCCGGCATGCCCGAAGACGTGGCCGGGCTGGTGCGCAAGATCGAAGCCGGCCGCATCGAACTGGAACTGGTGAACCTGAGCCCCTTCCATTCCCGCGAGGTGATCGTGCAGGCAGGCACGTTCGGGGAACACAACTTCACTACCGTCAAGGCCTCGGGCGGCGAGGCCGTGGAAGTCAACCGCAAGTTCCTGAGCGTGCGCCTGGCCCCCGGCGCCGGCGCCACGCTCGACATGGGCTTGAAGCGCTATGCCAACAAGCCAAGCTACGCATTCCCGTGGCACGGCGACACGGTGCCGGTGAAATGACCCCCATTAGACAGGCATTGGTGGCCCTGTCGCTTCTCCCGGCCTGTGCGGTTGCGGCCGGGAGACCGGATTTCTCTTTTGCCGTCTTGGCCGATGTGCAGTACGCGGACCAGGACACCGCAGGGAAGCGCGACTACCGCGGATCGGCCGCCAAGCTGGAATCCTGCGCCGCGGCGCTGCGCGGGGAGAAGGTGGAATTCACCATCCAATTGGGCGATCTGGTGGATCGCGGCCTGGACAACCTGGAACGCATTCTGCCGTTCTTCAACCGGCTTCCGGGGCCGCGATACCACGTGCTCGGGAATCACGATCTGAGCGCGGGCAGGGAGGCGGCGCTCCAGCGCCTGGGCCTCTCCCATCCGTACTACACCTTCGAGGTTAAGGGCTGGCACTTCATCGTGCTGGACGGCATGGCGGTAAGCGCGCACGATGCGAAGGGACGCGAGGTACTGGCGCGCTTGCGCTCCGCAGGCGCGCCCAACGCGCAGGAGTGGAACGGCGGGCTGGGTGAAGTGCAGATCGAATGGCTTCACCAGCGGTTGCACGACGCCACGGCCGTGGGCGAACACGCCATCGTCTTCTGCCATTTCCCGGCGCTGCCGGAATCGAGCACCCCGGAGCACGTCTTATGGGACTACCGTGAGACCCTGGAACTGCTCGAGTCGGAACCCGCTACGGTCGCCTACCTGGCCGGACACGATCACCGGGGCGGCTACGCGGAACGCGGCGGGGTCCACTACCTCACCCTGCGCGGGCTGGTGGAATCGCGGCCCGAAGAAAGCTGCCAGGTGGTGGATGTCTACCCCGACCGGCTGGTCATGCGCAGCGCCGGAAGGCGGACCGGCCGCACCCTGCCCCTGCGGCCTTAGCGGGCCGCCGGGGCGCCCAGGCTGGGCGCGGCTGGAGCTTCCTTCAGAAACTCCTCATTCTCGATCTTGACTTCCAGGCCGGCGCGAACCCCATCCAGCCACTGCTTGAACTTCTCCTGCTTCAGTTCGTTGAAGATCTGGTCTTTCACTTCGGCATAGGACTGGGCGGTTACTTCCTCGGCGCGAAACAGGTAGTAGCCGTTGGGCTGGCGGACCGGCTCGCTGATCTGGCCCGGCTTCAGGGCAAAGACGACATTCTTGATGGCGTCGGGAATGTTGTCGGTCTTGTGAATCACACCGAAATCCCCGTCTTTGGCCGCCGATGCGGCGTCGTCGGAATTCGCTTTGATCAGCTTGACGAAGTCGGCTCCTCCACGGGCTTCAGCCAGCAGTTTCTCGATCTTGGCTTTGGCTTCGGGTTCGGACAGGGACTTCTTGGCTGCGCTGGCCGGGGGCGGCGTGGCGCTGAAGGCCACGTAGAGCACTTTGATCCGCACCTGATGGTAGCGATCCTTGTTGGCTTCGTAGTACTTCTGCTGCTCTTCGGCCGCAACCGGAAAACTGTTGATCTTCTCGGCGATGCGGGCGTTCGCCAGGATGTTCATGCGGCTGGTTTCCAACTGCTCCTTGTAGGGGCTTTGCTGGTCCAGTTTGGCTTTTTCGGCTTCGCTGGTGAGCCGCATCATGAGGGCGATCTGCTGAAGAAAGCCCTTGCGGTCGCGCAGGAAGTTCTGTTGCGCCTGGGCGGGCAGGAGGTGGATGAGCTTCTCGAAGTCGCCGTAGGTAAACTTGCGGCCTTCCACCGTAGCCACGACGGTGTCGGGAGCCAGCGCCCCGGCGGCGGGGGGTTGAGCAGCCTGAGGGGCCTGTGCCGCCAGTGACGCGGCCCAGAGCAGAGACACAAAAAGACCTCTTATGTACATGCGAGCCTTCAGTGTAGCACGCGCCTCCGGCGGTCTACCTGACCTTGGCCCTCTCGGAACGGTCCTCGCCGCGCTTGATCTGCGCCCGCCGCCGTCCTTTGGCGAGGTGGGCCGAGGCCTTCTCCCGAGCCGCCTCGCTGACCTCAATCTGGTTGGATACCCGGGCGGCGCCGGCGCTTCGAGCCAGGCGGGTCGCCACGCCTTTGTGCTGGATCACGTCGGTGTGGCCCGAGATGGTGGCCACACCGCCCTGAACCCGCACCTGGAAGCCGTCGGAGGAAATCTTCGATTTCGCGAAACGGGCGCGAATGGCTTTCTCGAGGTCGGCGTCGCTCAGGGTGGCGCCGCGGGGCGTCGCCGCGCGCGTGTGAGCAGTGATTGCGGTGGCCGGTCTGGCAGCCGGGCGGGTCTGGCCTGCACCTGCAATAGCAGCGAGAAAGACCAGAGCGGGGACTCTGAAACGAATCAAGATCCGCTCCTGTCTGAATCTGAGTTCTCTCTTACTCTAGCACTGTGCGCGGCCGGCGGAGGCGGGCTTGACCGGGGTTCCTGATGGGGGTTGTTTGCCATTCCCGCCCGCTCATCCGTTGTGGTAGACTAGGCGATTCTCAAGGCCTGTGTCCTAGATGTCCGAACAACTCCTGTTACAGGGCAAGATCCTCGGTATAGAAGAGTTTCTGCTCGCCAAGCCTCCCCAGGAGCCGCTTGCGTTCAGTGAGGACGAACTGTTTGTGGGCCGGTCGCAGTGGATTGCGCTGATCTGCGAAGTTCTGCCGAGGGCTCTGCTGGCTGAACTCGGCCTGGCGCGCATTCTGCTCGGATCGAGCGGCGGCGGGCAGTTCCTGCTGGTGTTGCCGGAAGAAGCGCGCGGCCCGGCTGAGAGCATCCTCTCCTCGGCCGGCGCCCAGATTGAACAACTGAGCCAGGGCCGTCTGAAACTGATCTGGGGCGCCACGGAGTTGCTGGGCGACTGGGCTGTGGTCCGCAAGCGCCTGAACGACGAGTTGCGCCGCAAGCGCTCCACGCCGCTGTCGGCCCGCGCGGAGGACGCTTTTCAACCGTGCGCGGCGGCCGGTTCAGCCGAGGCGGAAGAGTACTTCGCCAGGCAACTGGGCCTGGAAACGCGCGAGGCCGCGGTGATCGGATGGACGCCGGACGCCCCCGGAAAAGTTCTGCCCGGCGCCGGGAAGTACACCTGGAACCTGACCGCCAACCTTTCGCAGGACGGCATCACCCTGGCCCGCCACGCGGCCCGCAGCGAGGATGGGCATCATGCGGCCACTCCCGCGGAGCTGGGCCGCCGCGCCGAAGGACGGGCCGTGTGGGGCGTGCTGCGGGGCGACGTCGACAACTTCGGCATCCGCCTGCGCCGCCTGACCACGATCGAAGAGCACGTGCAGCTCTCCGTGCTGTACAAGCAGTTCTTCGCCGGCGAGCTCGAGGTGCTGTGCTCCATGCCCGAGTTCTGGCGCAAGGTCACCATCCTGTACAGTGGCGGGGACGATTTCGCCGTGTATGGCTCCTGGGACGCTCTGATCCTGCTGGCGCGCGAATTGCAGCGCCTGTTCCACCGCTTCACCCAGGAGAGCCTGAAGGATTTTCCGGGGCCGGAGGGCAAGACGATATCCGCGGCTCTGGCGCTGGCTCCCCAGCCCGGCACGCCGCTGGCTTCCGTTTTCGGGCAGGCCGGCTGGAACCTGGAATTCGCCAAGTCGGCCGACAAGAACTGCGTCTATGTGTTCGGCCGGGTGCTCGAGTGGAAACAACTGAACGATGCGGCTGAACTGAAAGACGTGCTCACCCGGACCATTGCCGACCTGCGCCTGTCCCGGCAGTTTCTGTTCAGCCTGCGGAGTTTTTACGGACCGGCGGCCGCAGCCAGCGGCGCCGGCGCCCTGCCGCACCTGGACCGCGGCTGGCGGTTCCATGCCCAACTGGGCCGGATGCTCGGCGGGAGCCGGGACCGGGAGGCGCAGAAGCTCCGCGCGCAACTCGTCGCCGACATAGTGGGAAAGAACGCGATTCAGCCCAAACTGCGCCCGGCCGGGCTGGTGGGCCTGGAGTGGGCCAGGCTGTCCACAGAGGTATAAGATGCCACAAGACCAGGAGACGCGAAACCGCGAACATCGCGGGCCCCGTGAAGGCAGAGGGCCCCGGGAGGAAGGCGGAGGCCGCCGCGACGACCGCGACCGGCGTCCGGACCGCGACCGGGGCCGGCCGGAAGGCCCGCCCGAGATTGACTTGGACAAGCTGATCGCCGACAGCCTGTATCTGGACAACCAGGCTCACGGCATCGTCAGCCGCATGCGCGACATGGATTCCGGCACCAAGAGCCAGTTGCGGCGTCTGTACAACGCCGTGCGCCGGGCCTGCCGCGCGCCGGAGGCCGAGCGGCAACACGAATTCGTCATGCTGCGGGCGCGGCTGGCATATACCATCGCCCGCCATTCCCTGCGCAGCCTGGACCAGATGGAAAAACTCCTGCTCCAGGTGACGCGTAAGAATGATATGCGCGGATACGAACGATTCAAGGATCTTTTCGAGGCGATTGTCGCCTATAACGAATAACTCTGTCGCGGCGCGGCGCGCCCCCGGCGAATCGAACCGGCGGGTGGGTGGCGCCGGGAGCCGCGAACGCTGAGGACTCATGAGCGCCCACACCGCCCAAACGGAACTGAGATTTATCGGCAAGTTGATTCTGGAAGGAGAACTGCACTGCGAGACCGGCCTGCACGTGGGGGCCGGGAAGGGTTCGCTCGAGATCGGCGGATCCGACAATCCCGTGGTGAAGGACGCGTTCGGCCGCCCCTATATCCCGGGCAGCTCGCTGCGCGGCAAGATCAGGGCTTTGCTCGAACAGGCTTCCGGAGCCGCCGTGCCCAGCGAACTGGTCTACCTCTCCAGAAGGAAGGGTCAGGAGGTCCGGATCCACCAGAGTGACCGGCCCGACGACGAGATCTGCCTGCTGTTCGGCCGCAATGCGGGACGCATGGACCGCGTGGTGGGCGAGCCCCTGGAAAGCGCCCATGCCACCCCGGCGCGGCTGGCCGTTTACGACGCGCCGCTGGAAGCCGAGAGTATCACTCCGGCCATGCGCGAGAACCTGGACGATGAGTTGACCGAGGTGAAAAGCGAGAACGCCATCGACCGCATCACCTCCCAGGCCAATCCGCGCACGCTCGAACGGGTTCCGGCCGGCGCGCGGTTCCGCATTCGCATGGTGACGGACCTTCTGTGCGAGGAGGATGCGCCGCTGTTTGCGCGCTTGCTGGAGGGCTTGCGCCTGCTCGAGGACGATGCCCTGGGCGGCGGCGGATCCCGCGGCAGCGGGCGGGTGCGCTTCAGCGACTTGAAGCTGACCTGGCGGCCGAAGGCTTACTATTCCGGAACCGCGCCCGAGCGGCAGCTCATCTCCGGTGCTGACCTGGCCGGCCTGCAAGCGCTCATCCGCGAAAGCCAGTACGCGTTCATCAGCGAATCCCAATGACCCCCGGTCTGGTCATCAAGCTCCGCCCCACCACCCCGTGGCGCACGGGCTCCGGCTCCGGCGCCAGGGAGCAAGTGGAGCCGGCCTATCACAGCGACTCGCTCTACTCGGCGGTCACTTCGGCGATGGCTTCCTTGGGAGTCCTCGAGGAGTGGCTGGATGCGACGGCGCGCGCCCCGGCCGGCCCGGCGGTGCGCTTCAGTTCCGCATTCCCGTTCCTGGGCGACGTGTTGCTGATTGTGCCGCCGAAGAGCGTGTGGCCGCCCGCGCCTTCACCGCGCATCCGCTGGAAGAGCGCCCGGTTTGTTCCCACGACGCTGATTGAACTGCTGCTGAAACGCCGGACGCCCGACGAAGATCGCTGGGCTGTGGACGGCGCGAGCGGGTGCCTGATTCCCGCCGGCGCCCAGGGACCTTTCCGCGCGGCGGTGCGCTTCCGCGCCGCGGTGGACCGGCTCGCCGGTGGGGTGGAAACGCACTCGGCCGCCTGCCTGGAGTTTTCCCCCGGCGCCGGTTTGTGGCTGGCCGCCGCTTTTGCCGGCGAGCCCGAGAAAGAGCGCTGGCTCGGGCTTGTCGAAGCCGCCTTCCGGTGGCTGGCCGACTCCGGATTCGGCGGAGAACGCTCGTCCGGTTGGGGAAGGGCCGAGACCCCGGAATTCCTCGAAGGGGTATTCCCGGACATGATCTTCCCGCCGGCAACGCTGGCGCTGCCCGAACGCGCCCCCCACCGTGGGGAAGCGGAGCAGGAGGCCCAGCCGCCGGCCGAGACCGCCTACTGGCTGTTATCTCTGTTCGCTCCCGGAAGCGCTGACAGCGTCGACTGGCAGCGCGGCGTGTACGGCCTGCTGCCGCGCGGCGGCAGGGTCGAGAGCGCCGCTGGTTGGGGGCAAGTGAAGAAGACCCTGAACATGATCGAAGAGGGCTCCGTATTGCTGGCCGGGACGCCGCTAAAAGGCTCGGCGCGGGACGTCGCCCCAGACGGTTTTCCACACCCGGTGTACCGGGCGGGATTCGCCCTGGCGGTGCCCGTGCCCTGGCATGCCCCCGTGAACCAGCGCACTGTGGCGAAGCCCGCGCCGGTCCCCAAGCCCGAACCCGAGGCGCCGCCCGAGCCGGCAGCTCCGGCTGCCGGGCCCGAGACCGCCGCGCCTCCGGAAACCCCCGCCGCCGAGCCCGAAGCCGTGCCTCCACCGGAAGCCCCCGCCGCCGAACCGGAACAGGCTCCCGGCGATGAGGGACCGGAGAAGGAGGCCCAATGAAGTACCGCCTCACCTGCCTGACTCCCCTGCTGGTCGGCGATGGTCATCGCCTCTCCCCCATCGACTACATGGTGTGGAAGGACCAGGTGAACGTGTTGGATCAGCGGCGCATCTTCCGGTTGCTGGCAAAGGGGCCGCGTCTGGATGGCTACCTGTCCCAGCTCAAGCGGGCCGACAAGCTCGACTTCGCCTCCTGGGGCGGTTTCGCGCAGAACTTCGCGGACCGCCGGATTCCTTTCGAGAACCCGGCTTTGACGGCCTACTGGCAACGCGCGGCGGGCGAAAGCCTGCATATCCCGACTTTCGCCACCTGCGCTGCGGGCGCCTACCTGCCGGGCAGCGCCATCAAGGGCGTCTTGCGCACGGGGCTGATGTTTTCGGTGTTGAAGGAGAGCGCGCTGGCCGAGGTTGCCGCCCGTCTGCAAACCGACAGGCCGCCCCGAAACCCGGCCGAGGGCCCGGAGGATCACGCCATAGGCAACTCCGGCGCCAGCCGCATGCGGGTGATCACAGCCGGAGATTCCGCCGTCATCGACCGGAGCCAGTTCAAGGTCTACCTGCTCAGAGTGTCCACACTCGAGAGCCGCGCCCCCGGTTCCCTGTCGCTGGCTTGGAAACAAAGCCCGCGGGGTTCCGTGGATGCCCGCCGGGTGGAGGACTCCACCCCGTGGTTTGCCGAGATGGCTGTGCCGGGAACGGTGATTCAAGGCGACTGGAAAGAGAGCTCTTTTTTCTCCCAGCCGGAAATCTGGAGGGCGTTGCGGTGGGGCGGGCCGATGGACCGGGTGCGGATTTTCCGGGGCGCCAACGCCTATGCCGCGCAACTGCTGGCGGTTCAGAAACAGTACGCCGAGCGCTCCGGACTCCGGTTGCTGGCCGAAAGCATCGCCGGGTTGGAGGCCCGCCTCGAGCAGGTCAGCGGGGACGCATCCGGCCGGGCCTGCCTGGTCTCGATGGGCTGGGGCAGCGGCCTGCTCGCCAAGACACCCTGGCTGCGCACCGATGATGAGGCGTACCGTCAGGTGATGCGGCACATCCCGATCTACGAGCGCGCCATCCGCAGCGGCCTGCCGTTCCCAAAGACGCGCCGGATCGTCTTCCTGGGTAATCAGCCCGCGGCGCTGCCAGGCTGGGCGCTGCTGGAAGTCTCGGACTGAACGACAACCGCCGCCAACCGGGAAGCCGTATAATTGGGACTTCTATGCGCGAAATCACCAGACGTACGTTTGCCTGCGCCGCCGGCGCGGGACTTGCCGGACTTCTGCCGGCCGCCCGGAAGAAGATCCCAATTGCCGTACAACTGTACTCGGTCCGCCAGATGTGCGCGAAGGACCTGCCGGGGACCATTGCGGGCGTCGCCAAGCTCGGGTATCAGGGAGTGGAATTTGCGGGTTATCACAACCACACCGCGCCGGAGCTGCGCAAGATGCTCGACGACAACGGCCTGAAGTGCTGCGGCACGCACATCGGCATCGAGACGCTCTTGGGTGACAGCCTGGCCCAGACCATTGAGTTCAACAAGACGATCGGGAACCGTAACCTGATTGTTCCGGGGCTCCCGGAGAAATACCGGAATTCGGCCGCGGCGTGGCGCGACACCGCCAGGCTGTTCAGCGAGCTGGCCGAAAAGGTGAAGCCGCAGGGAATGCGGGTGGGGTATCACAACCACGCCTCCGAATTCCACCCCCTGGATGGTCAGACCGCGTGGGATATCTTCTGCTCGAACAGCAGTAAGGATGTGATCACCCAGCTCGATTTCGGCCACGCCCTGGACGGCGGCGGCGACCCGGTAGCGGCGCTCAAGCGTTATCCCGGAAGAGCCAAGACCGTGCACGTAACCGAATGGTCGGCCACCAAGAAAGACGCTCTGATCGGCGACGGCGAGGTGAAGTGGAAGGAAGTGCTGGCGGCGTGCGAGAAAGTGGCCGGTACGGAGTGGTACATCATCGAGGAAGAGACCAGCGGGCTGCCGGGCCTGGAAGGCATCGACCAGGCTTTGAAGCGGTTCCGCAAGCTGCTTTGAGAAGGGGGCCCCGGCCGGATTCGCCCGGGGGTGGGGTAAAATAAAAGAAACCGGCCGTGAAACCGTCATCCGATCACGCGCGAAGCGGGCTTTGGGAGGGATCGCGCGCAGCGTCCCGGTGGTTGCTGCGCGCCGGAGCCGCGTTCTGCCTCGCGGCACTGTGGCTTCACGCCCAGGCGCCTCCGGGGACCCAGGCGCCGGCTGGGCCCAAACCCGAAGAACCGCAAACCCGGATTCAGATCCAGGTGAACGAGGTGATTGTGCCCGTTACGGTCACCGACGAAAAGGGACGTTTCGTTTCCAACCTCGAAGCCAAGGACTTTCTGATCTACGACGAAGACCGCCGGCAACAGATCCGCTTCTTCAGCCGGGAGCAGAAGCAACCGGTGGTGGTGGGGTTCCTGATCGACTTGAGCAACTCGAGCCGCCTGCACTGGAAGACCTACCAGGACGCCGCCATCGAGTTGGTGTTGAACATGCTGCCCGGCGATCCCAAGTACAGCGGTTACCTGGTCTCCTACGGCAACGACGCGGAACTCCTGGTGAACACTACCACCGACCCGGAGCCCCTTCTGGAGAAGATTCGCAAGATGAAGCCCGGCGGGGGAGCGGCGTTGTTCGACGCGATCTATAAGGCCTGCACAACCAGACATCTGATTCAAGGCGAGCCTTACGAGCCCCGCCGTGTGCTCATTATCATCGGCGACGGCCACGACAACGCCAGCAAGAAGAGCATCGAGGAGGTCCTGGAAATCGCCCAGCGCAACCTGGTGACCATCTATGGGGTGAGCACCCAGGCGTTCGGGTTTGTCCAGGAAGGCACCGAGAACTTGACCCGCTTGTGCGAGGAGACCGGAGGCCGGGTCACGTTTCCGCTGGAGAAACTGTACTCCGACGTGTCCGGCTATCTCTCGACCCCCTCGGACGAGGGCAATTACGCCTACAAGGTGGGCACCGGAGGGTATGCGTCGGAGGTGGCCAAGGGGATTTTCAAGTCGATCGCGGCGATCGCCGGAGAGGTGACCACGCAGTACATTATCCGTTACGTGCCGGACGTGCCGCCCGGATCGGAGAAACAGTTTCGCAAAGTGCGGGTGGAAGTAGCCGGTTTGCCGAACGTCAAGATCCGCGCCCGGCGGGGCTATTATCCGTTCCGGCCCTAAGGGACCGGCTGTTCCGGCCGATAAGGAAGTAGGATACTACCAGCATGGGTCCGGTACTGGTCCAGACAACGCGGGAGGGGCAGTTTCTAATCTTGCAGTACGCCGGGCCCGGCCGCCCGGTCCGCAACATTGGCATCCTCCTGCTGGACCCCGCCTCCGGCCGTGTCCACATTGACCTCCTCCGGGATTTCAGCCGGATCGCCGATCCGGACGACGAGGAAGTGCTGGCCTGCCTCAAAGACGATCTGGAGGCCAAGTCCGCCGAAATGGGGGGTGAGGCTTTCCTGCGGTATCTGGAAGATACGTTGTCGAACGTGCTGCTGGTGACCGAACGCGAGACGGTGCGCATCGAAGACGGCGTGAGAGTCACCCTGGCCCGGCTGTTTGACCAGCACGTCGAGAAGAGCAAAGTGGTTCCGTTTGTCACTCATCTGCCCCTGTATTCGCTGCGCGCGGCTGCCGGCAAGTTCGGGGAAGACATGGAGGTGGCGGAAGAGGACTGGCTGCCCGCTCCGGAGCGCCTGCGGCTTACCGAAGACATGTTTGTGGCCCGCGTGGTGGGGCGCTCCATGGAGCCGCGCATTCCCGACGGCAGCCTGTGTGTGTTCCGCTATCACGTGGTCGGAAGCCGCCAGGGCAAACTGCTCCTGGTGGAGTTGCTGGGCGCCACGGATTCGAGCGCCCGCTACACGGTCAAGCGGTACACCAGCAGGAAGGTCAGCCTGGGTGAAGACGAATGGCGGCACGAATCGATCCGTCTGGAGCCGCTCAACCCGGAGTACGAACCGATCGACCTGGAACCGGACCGGCTGCGGGTCATCGGCGAGTTCATACAGGTCCTTGAGTAAGCCATTCGCTGCGGCGCTGCGGCGCTGGTATCTGCGCGGCTCCCGCCGGTTGCCCTGGCGCGGCGCTCAGGATCCCTACCGCATCTGGGTCTCCGAAATCATGCTCCAGCAGACCCGCGTCCAGACGGTGATTCCCTATTACCAGCGCTTCCTGGCGCGTTTTCCGGATGTCGAGTCGCTGGCGCGGGCTCCCGAAGCCGATGTCCTGGAGTGCTGGAGCGGGCTGGGCTACTATTCGCGCGCGCGCAATCTGCAACGCGCCGCGCGCCTGATTGCCGAACAGGGCCGTTTTCCCCGCGATTACGAATCCATCCGCCGGCTGCCGGGCATCGGTGATTACACGGCGGCGGCGGTGGCCAGCATCGCCTTCGGACTCCCTTACGCGGCGGTGGATGGCAACGTGTTGCGAGTGATGGCGCGCATCGCCAACGACCCCGGTGAGATTGGCTCGGCGGCCACGCGTAAGCGCTTTCGCGACATGGCGATGGATCTGCTCGACCGGCGCGATCCAGGCACGTTCAATCAGGCCATGATGGAACTGGGCGCAACCGTATGCCTGCCGCGACAACCGCTCTGCGACGCGTGTCCCGTGGCCGGTTTCTGCGCTGCGCGAAAGGCAGGGACCGAGAGCCGGCTCCCGGCGGGAACGCGCAAGTCCGAACTGCAACAAATCGAGCTGACCCTGGCGCTGGTGGAACGCCGCGGGCGATTTCTGATGTGGCGGCGCGGGGCGGAGGCGCGGCGCCTGGCCGGCTTCTGGGAACTGCCCGAGGCGCGCCAATTGCCCGGATTCGAGCCCGGTGAGCCGCTGGGCTCGTTTCAACACACCATCACCAACCACCGCTACCAGGTAGCCGTGATCCGTGGTTCGGCGCCCCGCGCACCCCGGGGATGGCGCTGGATTGAGGCGGCCGCGCCGGACCGGCCGCCGCTCAGCACCATGACCCGGAAGGCATTAGCGCTCCATGCGCGGCCGCCGCGTTTCAGCTCTTAGCGGCTGGATCAGCCGGAGAGCCGGCCGGTTGTTGTACTCCGCCCGCCATGCGCGGTGGGCCTCGTCCTCGGGATAGCGCTCGCCCGCCGGATAGGGATAGGCGCTCATGCCATGGAAGGGGAGCGGCTCAACGCTGCCGGCGAATGCCGTGTTGGCATCGCCGTCCTTGGACCAGCCGTCCACCAGCAGCAGGAAGTCTCGTTTCCATCCCGCCGGCAGGGCGGGAAGCGCGGAGGGCTCGAAGCGGAGGGCGAGTTCATCGCCCGAGCCCATGATGACGAAGCGGTCGTCCACCTGGCGGGTCAGCGCGCCCACGTCGCCGTAGCGCGTGTAAAGCCCCGGGGTGGGATTCCAGTTCGACGCCGGAGAGACCTTTGCATACTCGTATCCTTCGGGCTGCTTGCGCGCCGGATGCAGCACCAGTTGCGAGAATCCGCGGAAACGCAATGCCGCGGCGTCCGCATCCAGGGGAGTCATCCGCACCTGGGGCGCGCCGGTCTCCTCGCTGAGGAACACCTCGTCCCAATACAGGCACAGGTTCGACACGATGCGGACTTCCCGCGAATCCGACAGGAACTTGCCGGTCAGATCGACGGCGATGGTCTTGGGTCCGCCGGAAGGCAGGCCCATGTCTTCGATCACCGTTCGCCAGTTCCCGGCTGCGTCTTTCACCTGCAAGTAAGGCATGACGAGCCCGCCCCGCTGCGAAGCGTTGAGAAAAGCGCTGCCGTCCGCCCAGTCGATCCAGCCGTTCAGGATCAGCACGGCGCGATTTGCCGGCGCTGCTCCGCGCCCGAAGTCGAGAACCAGATGGTGCATCTCGGCGATGCCGGAGAAGTCGCGGCGGAATTCGTCCGGGTAGGTGCGGTCACGGGCCAGCACCTGGCGCAGGACGTCGCGGCCGCGCTCGTCGCTGGCGCGCCGCGGGGCGATGCGGCGCCGGACGCCAAACAGGCGGAATTCGGGGAAGGGCGGGGCCTTGAACTTGTCGTTGGTGTAGATCTCGACCGCCGCCGGATGATCCACCGCAATCAGCCGAACCTGATCGATGTAGGAGACCTCGTGCAATTCCTCGGTGATCCGGATCTCGTACTGCCCGCCGAGAGGCCGCAGCATTTCGCCCGGAATCTGCAAGTACTCGTCGTGGTCGACGGGGAATACCTTCCCGTCGCCGGCGCTGGCGCCCAGCGGCGCCACGCCCAGTACGTCGGAAAGAAACTCGAAGCTGCGTCCATTCCAGACGAACACCATGGGGCAGGAGCCGGAGAGCCGCGGCGCCTCCTTCACCCGCGCGATCTCGGTAGCGCGCTGGTTGGGCACGTTCTGAATCATGCCGTTGGGCCAGGTGATACGAATAGTGTCGGCTTGGGGATGGGGGCCCATGCCGAACAGCACCGGCATGCCCAGGTACGGCTTCTTTTGGTAGGAGGCCCCGGCCTTGACTTCTACCTCGGCGCCGGGCGCGAGCTTCATATTCTTGATGCCCTCCAGGTCCACCTTCACCCAATGGTTCTTGTTCTCGATGCGGTTCAGCAGCACCCGAGGCGCGCCGTTCGGGTCCAGGCCGGCCAGGTCGGCCCGGCCGTCCTGGTCAAAGTCGGCCGACGCCAGCGCCTGGGCGATCTTATCCACGGTGGCCGCCCGCTTCAGGTTTCGGTACAACCCGTTGCCGGCCACCAGGTCCGCTGCGCCGCGGTTCTCCAGGTCCACCGGCACGACGGCCGCCGCGCCCGCGGCAGCCAACGGCGAAGGCTCGAGTTTGCCCTCGCGGTTCATCAGTACAGCCCGGTCGAAGGCGACATCCAGCCAGCCGTCATTGTTCACGTCGTACGCGGCCAGCGGGCGGGCTTTGGGAGGCAATCCGGAAAGCGGCACGGGCGTGTAGCGGGCCCTCATCTCGTCGCGGTACAACACCCCGGACCGATCGGCGTAACTGACCACCAAATCGAAACCCTTGCCATCGGCGATAAGCCGGAACGGCACGGCGTCAATGGCGTGTCCGGGCACAAACGGAAAGCCGGCCGTGCGATCCTCGAAGCCCTTCTCACCCAGGTTGCGCAGTAAGACGGATTTCCGGCCCAGCAACAGCAGGTCGAGATCGGCATCGTGGTCGTAGTCCAGCCACACGGCTGTTTCCGCGGGAGCGGGAGGCTGGGGGCAGGGGACCGGGACGAAGCGCCCTTTGGTGTTCTGGTAAAGCTTCGCTTCGGTCGCAGTCAGGACGCACAAGTCCGTCAAGGCATCGTTATTGAAGTCGGCGGGCGCTACCTCGACCACATCCTTGAGTTCGCCGAGGCCCGTATCCACGGGTTCCACGCCGCGGCGGTATGCCTGCACGCCGGCCCTCGACCACACCAGCAAGTCCGGGCGTCCGTCTCCGTCAAGGTCGATCGCAGCCATGCCCGCCGCCTTATCGACGGGAGGGGAAAGGGTCTTCTCTTCGAATCGCAGCGGGGCCGGAGGAACATCCGGGGCTGGAGGATTGGCCTCGAGCGGATCGTAGATCTCGGCGTAGTAGCACCATTCCATGTCCTCGGATTCGTCCCACTGTTTCTGCTGCTCTTTAGCCTTTACGAAGACCGCGAGCGCTTTGGCGGCTTCCTGCTCGTTCCCCGCCAGGCGATACATGTTGTAGATCTGGAAATACGGCGCCACCAGCTTGGGATCGAGTTGGGACGCAGTCCGAAACTGCTCCAGGGCGGCCTTTTCCTTGCCCGTCATGTTGTAGAGCAGACCCAGATTGAAGTGAGTCACCGGCTCGTCGGGAACCAGCCGGGCCATTTGCTCGAGCTGTTCGATGGCTTTCGGGTAGTTCCCCATCTTCTTGTAGGCGATGCCAAGGTTGAACCAGGTGTGGGGGAGCTTGGGGTTCTGCTTCTGCGCCTTTTCGAGCTCGGCGATGCCTTCCTTGAGACTCCCGGTCTTGGTCAGGGCCAGTCCATAGTTGAGCCGTTCGCGGAAAGAATCGGGGGCCAGGTCGAGCGCCTTCTTGAACTCTTCCACCGCCTGCATGGTCATGGTGGGGTTCTCATAGAACGCTTTCCCGAGGTTGCGATGACGCCAGAGTTGCTCTTCGTTGACCCCGGCCACCTCACCGGTCCGGAACAATACCAGTGCGGCCGCGGCGATCAGCAGCGGCGGCAGAATGGAGTTGCGCAAAGGCAATTTCATGGTGTTTGACCCCGCCGCCCGTCGCTGCCCGGCGGCGCTCTTCCTCATCATAACCGCAACGTCAGGGCAGTTTTCCAGTCACCCGCCGCAGCGAACCCGCGGAGGCGATCCGTTTCCCGTCCGCAAAAACACGCAAGCCAGAGCCCTGGTGGTATCGTTTTCCGGTGCGGTCGTACAGAATCGTGAGCGTGCGGCCCCGATAACTGACGTTGTCGAGTGCGAAGTAATCCCAGGCGCCGTCCGGAACGAGCGGGTTTACCTCCACCGTGTCGTCGTCGCGCGGCCGGAGTCCTGCCAGCCCCGTAATTACGATGTCGCAAAAGGTGGAATGGTTGTAGTCTTTGCCGCGATCCTTGTCCGGGCGGTTGCGGGCGTAGAGGATACTCCGGGCGATCCACTCACCCGTATCCGGGTCCAGGTTTTCGTCGATCCAGGAGACCACCTTCCCGTCCGGCCGCTGGAGCCTGTGCGAGCGCGCGTAGATGCGCACCAGATCCAGATAGTCCTTTTTCGAGACGACATTCTGCTTGTAGTTGCCCAGCAGATTGGCCATGGCGGTCAGCGTCACGGCGGTCGAGTAGGGCCAGCTCGGACCGTTCCACAGGCACTCATGTTCGTTCTTGAAGCGGAAGCGCGGGTGGCGCCGCTCGGCGGTGGTGGGGCCGTAAGGCGCGAAGAACCCCTGCGGGTCCATGATCTGCTTCCAGGCCGGGGAACATCGCTCGCCGGGAAGGTTGAAGTACCAGGGCGTGTATCCGTGCAGCTCGCGAACGTCGGCCAGGCGGGCGTTGCCGCCGCGCGGCAGCACCTTGAAGAACTCCGCCGCGGGGTCCCAGAGTTTTTCCTCCACCAGCGCCCTGATGGCCTCGGCTTTGCGCCGGTAAAGGCGCGCCAGGTCAAACTTGACTCCCATCTCGGCAATCCGGACAATCGCCATCGCATCGCCGTACATGTAACTGTTGATGGTGGCCCGGTAGCCGCTGCCGCCGATGGAGATTTCCATCCCGTCGCGATCGTCGCTTTGCCAGAACAAGCCGTTGGTGTCCTGGTGGCTCTTCTCCCAGGCCGTGTAGTTGCCGACCAGGTCGTAGAGCAGGTCGAGCGTCCGGTTCTTGTCGCCGGTCACCAGGTAGCGCGCCCAGATGGAGTCGGCGGCCCAGAAGCTGTAGCGCCGCGGCTCCCCGCCCTTTCGGAACCAGAAGATGGCGTAGTCGTCCAGAAATTTCGGCGAGCGCAGCCAGCGTCCCTCATAGAAGTGGTGTCCGGCGGCGCAGGAGATTGTGTTGTACTTTCCAGCCCACGGCACCGGCGGCTGGAACTCCAGGATGACGAAGCCGTCCGGAGTCTCCTTGATCGCTTTGCGATAGGTCCACCAGCGGAAGTAGTAGGTGCGCTCGATGTCCGGGTCGGGGCACTCGAACAGGGGGATGTTGTTGTTCAAGAACTCGAAGGCGGCGGCGTTGCTGATGTAGTTGACGATGGTTTCGTTGTCGTCCGCGTTGAAACCGTCCACGTATTGCCGGAGCCGGCTGTTATCGAGGGTTGCGGCCGCGGCTGCGCCGGCGCACGAGGCCAGGAACCCGCGCCGGCTCCAATGGGAAACCGAAGCTGACTGCACGCTACGATTCTAGCGTGCTCCTCCCACAACTGAGTGACGGTGGACTTCGGGTCCCAGAACGGGGTCAGGAAGGCGACGTAAGGAGCCGCGCCGCCGGCTTGGCGAAGTAAGTGAGGATGATATCGGCTCCGGCGCGGCGGATCGAAGTGAGTGACTCCATCATGGCCCGTTCCTGGTCGATCCATCCGTTGCGCGCCGCGGCCATGATCATGGAGAATTCGCCGCTCACCTGGTAAGCGGCCACGGGCGCGTCGAAGCGGCGGCGGGCTTCGGCGATCAGGTCCAGGTAAGGCATGGCAGGCTTCACCATGATGATATCCGCCCCCTCCTCCAGATCGAGCGCGATCTCCCGCATGGCCTCGCGCGCGTTGGCCGGGTCCATCTGGTAGCTGCGGCGGTCGCCGAATTGGGGCGCGGATTCCGCCGCTTCACGGAACGGCCCGTAGAAGACGGAGGCGAACTTCGCGGCGTAGGACATAATCGGGATTTTCTGGAATCCGCCGGCGTCGAGCGCCTTGCGGATGGCCGCCACACGTCCGTCCATCATGTCGGAAGGCGCCACCATGCCGGCTCCGGCGCGCGCGTGGGATAAGGCCGTCGCGGCCAGCCACTCGAGGGTCGCGTCGTTGTCCACGTCATTGTCCACCACTTTCCCGCAATGCCCGTGGCTGGTGTACTCGCAGTTACACACGTCGGTGACGATGAGCAAATCCGGCAATGCCGACTTGACGGCGCGAACAGCCCGCTGCACGATTCCGTTGTTGTCGTAGGCTCCCGAAGCCACTTCATCCTTGGTTTCGGGAAGCCCGAACAGAATCACCCCGCCGATGCCCAGGGATGCCGCTTCGCGGCACTCCTCGACCAGTTGGTCCACCGACAGTTGATAGTTGCCGGGCATGGCGCCGATCTCGCGCCGCACCCCCTCGCCCGGGCACACAAACAAGGGAAGGATGAACTGGGACGGGCGCAGGTGAGTTTCCCGGACCAGGGAGCGGAGGGATTCGCTCGAACGCAACCTTCGGGGACGATGAACAGGAAAGGGCATCAGCTAGGATTGTAGCGCGCTCGCAAACCCGGATCGGATTACGGAACGGGAGGAATTACCGAAGCGAGGAAAGTTTGTCCAGAACCGCGGCGCTCTCCGCGAACTTCTGCTGCTGGTAGAGAGCGTCAGAGAGGCCCAGAATGGCATCCCTGTTCCGTTCGTTCAGCCGGAGAGCCGAGCGGTAGTTCTGCTCGGCTTGCGCCCAGTCTTTCCGGGCCGCCTGGGCGCGAGCCAACTGAATCAGCGCGTTTTCGTCTCCTGAGGCGGCGGCAGGCCCGGAATGTTCCGGGGAGGGCTGCGGGGGAATCTGGGCGAGCACCGTGGACATGGAGGAAGGGTCGGAATGGGCGTGCGAGTTGAGCACTCCGAGCAATTCGAGACCCGTCAGCCCGCCGGCCACGGTAAGCATCGAGAACGCCAGGGGGATGCGCCAGCGCTTCTTCGGTTTCGGATCCGGCGCCAGCAGATCGAGAGCGGAGGCGCCAAGTTCGCTATCCGGGACGGTCTCGGCTTCGACGGCGATCGGGGTCGTGCCGTTCGATTCCGCCCGGGCCTCCGCCGGTGCGGGCTCGGTTTGCGGCGCCAGCGACTCCCTGCGAGGCTCCACGGAGGGTTCGATGGGCCCCCCGGCAGCTACGGCGACCGCCTCCGGCGCCGGAGGCGGGCCTGGGGCCGGTGGCGCGGGTTCGGCCGCGGGCGGCGATTCCGCCGGGAGTGGCGCGGCGCTGATCTCGGCCGGCTTGGGCTCCGGCGCCGCCCGCGAAATCTGCCGCTCAGTCTGGTCGCACAGCTTTTCTACGGCCAGCAGCAGTTTCTGCATGTTCTGGTCCGTGCGCAGAGACTTGTCGCGCAGCCCGCCAATGGCTTCGGACTGCCCCACCAGATTGGATTCAAGGTCTGAGATGCGTTGAACCACCTTGGTCTCAATCGTCTGGACCAGCGCTTCCAAGGTGCGGCTTTGGGCCTGCTCGAGATCGGCCTCCAGCTTGCGGTTCAGTTCCGCCATGCGGACGCCCAGAGCGGCATCGATCGAAGCGGGCAGGTGCGACTCGATTCGCTGTAGCTCCTGGGCCACCGCCGCCACCTGCTCCTGGTTGCGCCGGTCGCCCGCCTCGATCTCGGAGCGCAGCCTGGTCTGAATCTCGTCCAAACGGCGGCTCAGCGTGTTCACCTGCTCGGTCTGGCGGCCCGAGGCTCCTTCCAGTTCCGCGTTGAAACGGGCCTCCACCTGTTGGAGTTGATCGCCCATCAGGGCAATCCGCTCAGCCAGACGGGACTCCAGAGCGCCCAGGGTGCGGTCCAGGAACTGGGCGGTGGAATGCTCATCGGGCGGTGCGCCTGAGCCGCTCCACGGCGGGCGGTTCTCCACGCTCTGAATCCGTTCCTCGAACAGATCCAGCCGGCTAGCCAGCGAGCTTAGCTCGCTGCTGCCGGTCTGCCTGGGCCTGGCGGCAGCTTGCCCTAGTTTGAAGCCTGCGCCCAGCGCGAGGCCGCCCCCAAAGGTGATCGCAAGTCCCTGTAATAGTTTCTTTGCCATCGCTTATCGGACCGGGGCAAAGACACCCGGCCCTCCTCTTTGATCGTAAGGTCCGTGCCGTACGCGGACAATCCGGGACCGGACCGGCTTTTGCTTAAGCCAGGGCGGAAAATTACCTTAGTACTTCCCGCCCGACGCCGCCGGCGCGGCTCTGCCCTGCCAGGGCGGATGCCCTCATAGGGGAGTGGCTCTCCACGGCCGACATTCTCCGGGAAAATGGCGCCGCCCGGCTGGCAGGCGCCGATCCTCACCCTTTCGAAAACTGGGCATCCGCCCAGATTGCAAGGATTGCCGGCTGCTTGACTCGGCTATCCCCGGCCCCTAGAATGGTTGAGAAGGAGACCGTAATGAGATCCATCGGCTTCCCAGAACTTCTCGTCATCCTCGGAATTGCGGCGCTGCTGTTTGGCGGCCGGAAAATCCCCGAGCTGGCGAAAGGCTTGGGTGAAGGGATTCGCAACTTCAAAACCGCTTTGAAGGGCGACGAGAAAGTCGAAGAGAAGAAGCAGGCATCGTAAGGCTTCAGAAGCTGCCCGCAAGTTGGGCGGATTTCATCTCGGCTTCGGAAAACCGGAAAGGGAACCCCGCGGTCGCCCCGCGGGGTTTTCGTTTGTTGGGGGCGTGTTGCTTTACTTCGCCTTCTTCGGCGGGACGATCGCGTCCTTGAACGACTTCGCGACCCGGAACTTCACTACCTTCTTGGCCGGGATCTTGATGGCTTCGCCGGTGGCAGGGTTGCGCCCCACGCGCGCTTTGCGCTCCACACGAACCATCCTGCCGAGCCCGGGCAGCACGAATACACCGTTCTTCTTCACCTCGCGGGTGGCGGTTTCCGCCAGGCACGCCAGAGCTTCCTTGGCGACCTTGTTCGGAATCTGGCAGGCGCCGGCGATGGTCTTCACCAGTTGCGTCTGCGTCATTCGTTTGTCGGCCATAAGCCTCCTTCTGTTGAATTCTCCCGATTGAACTTGCACGGCCACTCGGCCGTGGCGAGGACGCATAGGTCCTCAAATCGTTATCAATCATAAGGGAAGGCACAGGCGAATGTAAAGAGAAATATCGCTCAGAAAGCCCATTTTTTGCGGTTTTTTTGCAGCCTGACGCTTGGAAGGCCTGTCAAAAGGGGCTTTGAGGCGTCCGGCAGGCTGTGACCCTAATAAAATCGGCTTTCCGGAGCCTCAGGGCGTGGCTGCGGCGGCTGTTTCCGGCGGCGCCGGTTTGCGCTCCTGCTCCCGCGCCGGAGGCAGGCCCAGGACGCACCGCAAATCGTCTGCCAGGGCGGCGAATACCGCGGGCTGCCGCCGCAGATTCAGAAGGGCCTCTTCGCGGTCCCGGCCCACCAGCCATTCCCCATAGCGGTATCCGCGCCCGTCCCGGGTGACGATCCCCTGCATCACACCGAGGTCCAGCGCATCGCCCTCGCGCGAGATGCCCTCACCGTACAGGATGTCGAACTCGGCCACCCGGCAGGGCGGCGCCAGGGTGTTCTTCAGAATTCTGACCCGGGTGCGGCCGCCGATCGTACCGCCGCCGTGCATGACCCGGGCGACCCGCCGGACTTCGGCGCGGATGGCTGCGCGCAGCTTCAGGGCGTTGCCGCCGGTCGTAGTCTCTGGAGCGCCATAGGCGGCCTCGCTTCGCTGGCGGAGTTGATTGATGAAAATGGCGCAGGCGCCCGTCCGCTGCGTCAGGCCGGCCAGGCGGCGGAGGCCGCGGGACATCAGCCGGTCCTGGAACTCGAAGAAGTCCCCGCCCAGCCGGCCCGCCAGTTCCTCACGTGGAACCAGGGCCGCCACCGAATCCACCACGATGACGTCCAGAGCCCGGGAGGCGGCCAGCGCTACGGCAATGTCCAGCGCCTGGTCCCCGCAGTCCGGCTGGGAAAGAAGCAGATTTTCAATATCCACGCCCACCCGGCGCGCGTAGCCCGGGTCGAACCCGCGCTCGGCATCGATAAAGGCGGCAGCCCCTCCCAGGCGCTGCGCCCCGGCGACGGCCTCCAGCGCCAAAGTGGTCTTCCCCGAAGAGGCCGGCCCGAAGATCTCGACGATTTGCCCGCGCGGGAATCCTCCCACCCCCAGCGCCGAATCGAGCGAAATCGATCCGCTGGGAATTACCGGCGCCACGACACCATTTCCACTCGCCATACTGTGTATGGTGGGAAACGGGCCGCCGGATTCTCCACCGGGCCCAGGCGGTTCAGCGGCCGCGCGGCGCGGCGGCAGGCACGGATTTCGGCGCCGCCGGAGCGGCCGGCGGTTCCTCGCTTTCGGACTTGATCAGCCCGAGCTGCTTGCGCAGCTCCAGGTCGAGCCTGGTCCGGATATCGACGTTCTCTCTCAAAAACTGCTTGGCGTTTTCCCGTCCCTGGCCGATGCGTTCGCCCTTGTAGCTGAACCACGAGCCGCTCTTCTCGATGACGTTCTGGGCCACTCCCAGGTCGATCAGATCGCCCTCGCGCGAGATGCCTTCGCCGTAAATGATATCGAACTCGGCTTCCCGGAACGGAGACGCCACCTTGTTCTTCACCACTTTGGCGCGGGTCCGGTTGCCGATCACCGCCTCGCCGTCCTTGATGGCGGCGATCCGCCGGATGTCCAGCCGGACCGAAGCATAGAACTTCAACGCCCGCCCGCCCGTGGTGGTCTCGGGATTGCCGAACATCACCCCGATCTTCTCGCGGATCTGGTTGATGAAGATCAGACAGGTTTTCGACTTCGAGACCACGCCGGTGAGCTTGCGCAGCGCCTGCGACATCAGGCGCGCCTGCACGCCCATGTGGCTGTCGCCCATCTCGCCGTCCAGTTCGGCCTTGGGAACCAGCGCGGCCACCGAATCCACCACCAGCACATCGATCGAGCCCGAGCCGATCAGCGCGCCGGTGATCTCCAGGGCCTGCTCTCCGTAGTCGGGCTGGGAGACGAGCAGGTTGTCCACATCCACGCCCAGCTTGCGGCAATACAGCGGATCGAGCGCGTGCTCGACGTCGATGAACGCCGCCATGCCTCCGGCCTTCTGCGCCTCGGCAATCACCTGGAGAGCGATGGTGGTCTTGCCCGAAGACTCGGGACCGAAGATTTCGTTGATCCGTCCGCGCGGGAAGCCGCCTACGCCGAGAGCGGCATCCAGCGAGATCGATCCGGTCGAGATAGCCTGAACGGGCACGACCGCATCCTTCGAACCCAGCCGCACGATGGATCCTTTGCCAAACTGCTTTTCAATATGGCCCAGGGTCAATTCGAGCGCGCGGGCGCGTTCTCTTTCGTCCATGAGGGGGGTGAGCTCCTTAACGAAACCAAATTATACCAAGCGGGAGCTATTTCAGAATCTGCAAAAGATTGCTGTAATCGTCGGTCCACATCCGCAGGCGCGGAGCGGTCCGGCACAATTTGCCCGCCTGCCGGAACACAGGAGCGTCAAAGATGCCGGGCCGGCCCGACACCAGCACCCAGGTGGCCTCGAACACATCGTTGGCCTCGTCCTCGCCGTTATCCACCACCAGAGCCTGCTTGCCCAGGGCAAGAGCCGCTTTTTCGACCACCGGGTCCAGGGCCAGGTACCGGTTCGAGACGTGCATGGCCAGGATGCCGTCCGGCTTGAGGTGCCGGAAATAGAGGGCGAAGGCCTCCCGGGTCAGCAGGTGGACGGGGATGGCGTCTCCGGAGAAGGCATCCACGGCCAGGACGTCGTACTGCTGGCCTGGTTCCCGCTCCATGGAGAGCCGTGCGTCACCCAGCACCACTTCCGTGCGGGCCTCGCTCTCGCGCAGAAAGCGGAATTCGGAGCGGGCCAGTTGCACCACCTGCGGATTGATCTCGTAAAAACGGTAGACGTCGCCTTTCCGGCCATAGGCGGCCAGAGTTCCGGCTCCCAGCCCGACGATCCCTACGCGTTGCGGTGTGCGGCCCGAATATTGCAAAGCCAGCCCGACCCCTGTCTTGGGGCCGTAGTACGTCGTGGGCTTGCGGCTGCGTCCCGGCCAGAGGAATTGCTCGCCGTGATTGATGGTGCCGTGCATCAGCTTGCGCGTAGCCTCCTCGCCGGAGCCTTCGTCCATCACGCGCAACCCGCCATAGAAGCTGCGCATGCGCACCCGGTAGTCGGCGATGGAGGAGCGTATCCCCATTCCCAGCGTGGCCACCAGGCCCGCGAGCAGAACCAGCAGGCCGGCCCATGCGATCCGCCACTTGCCCCGGTAGAGAGGCGTGGCCGGGTCGAAGTACAAGACCAGGAGAACCAGCGCGCCGCACGCGGCCAGAATGACCGGCAACTCGTAGTACCCGCGGAACAGGTAGGGCGCGGCGAAACCCACCAGGATGCCGCCAAGCGCGCCCCCCAGGGCGATCATCAGGTAATACGAGGTCAGGAAGCGGGGGTCCGGCTTCAGGCGCGCCAGCTCGCCGTGACAGACCATGCAGGCGATGAACAAACCTGCGGCGAATAGGGGGATCAGCACGCGCAGGTCGGTCGTCTCGTTGTCCTCCGAAATCGTATAGGCCATGGTGGCCAGGGCCACCGCGAGCAGGCGCAGAAACAGCTTCCTCCGGTACCATGCCTCGCGGTCGAACGTAATGATGAAGCTCAGCAGGTAAATGCTCAGCGGCAGCACCCACAGGAACGGAATGGCCGCGATGTTCTGGGTCAGGTGGTTGGTGACGGCCAGCAACAAAGCCGACGCGCAGGCGGGCAGAAGGACCCACAGAAGGCGGGTCGCCAGGTCCGGTCTTGCGGCGTTTCTCCCCGCCGGATCGGGAGTCTCTCCGGCCGCCGGGGCGGTTTTGGCCAGGCGCCGGCGGCGCAGGGCAAGCACCATCGTCAGCGCCACGAACAGACCGTAGCCGAGCGACCAGAGTTGCGCCTGGTGGCGCGTCGTCGTAAAGGGCTCGACCAGCACCGGGTAGCTCAACAGCGCGAGCATCGAACCCAGGTTCGAGAGCGCGTACAGCCGGTAGGGAACGGCCCCTTTGCGGTCGTCCACATACCAGGCCTGCGCCAGGGGACCCGTTGTCGAAAGCAGGAAATACGGCAGGCCTACGGTGACGCCCAGCAGGCCCAGGATGCGCAGGATGGGGTCTTCTCCGCCGGCCGGCTTCCACGCCGCCGCGGGAATCACGGGCAGAAGCAGCAGGCTGGCCGCCAGCAGGGCCACGTGCACCGCGGCCTGCGTGCGGGGCGCCAGACCGTGGGTGGTCCAATGCGCGTAGAGGTAGCCGCCGAGCAGCGCCACCTGAAAAAACAGCAGGCAGGTGGTCCAGACGGCGGCCGATCCGCCGAACCAGGGCAGGATCATCTTCGCGATCAGCGGCTCGATCTGAAACAGCAGAAATGCGCTGACGAAGATCGTTACGGCATACAGCATTACCGAAACGGACATCCGCCGGCCGGAGGCCGCATTGGCGGGCGGATTAGCGATAAGCGGGGACACCCGTCACCCTTTCCCCGATCACCAGGGCGTGGATGTGATCGGTGCCTTCGTAAGTCTTTACCGTTTCCAGGTTACACATGTGCCGCATGAGGGGGTATTCGTCCGTGATGCCGTTGGCGCCCAGCAGGTCCCGGCTCATCCGCGCGCATTCCAGCGCCATCGCCACGTTGTTTCTCTTCAGCATGGAGACATGCGCGTGGTCCGCCTTGCCCTGGTCCTTCAGCCGGCCCACGTGGAGGGCAAGCAACTGGCCCTTGGAGATCTCGGTGATCATCCAGGCCAGTTTCTCCTGCACCAACTGGTGGGAGGCGATGGGGCGGTCGTCGAACTGTTTGCGGTCCAGGGAATAGCGCCGCGCCGTCTCGAAGCAGTCCATGGCCGCGCCGAGCGCGCCCCACCCGATGCCGTAGCGCGCCTGGGTGAGGCACTGGAGAGCCGCCTGCAACCCCGCCGCTTCCGGCAGCAGGCTGCTTTCGGGGATGCGGCAATCGGAAAACGACAGGCTGGAGGTAACCGATGCCCGCATCGACCACTTTCCGTGGATGTCGGCCGTGCGGAAGCCGGGCGTGTTCTTCTCGACGAGAAAACCGCGAATCCCGCCGCCGGTTCTGGCCCAGACCACCGCAACGTCAGCGGCCGATCCGTTGGTGATCCAGGTCTTCTCTCCGTCGAGCACCCAATGGCCGCCCTCGAACCGGGCGGATGTGCGCATGCCGCCGGGGTTGGAGCCGAAGTCCGGTTCGGTCAGCCCGAAGCAGCCCACGGCCTCGCCGCACTGCAAGCGCGGCAGCCAGCGCTGTTTTTGCTCTTCCGAGCCGAATCTCCAAATCGCGTACATCACCAGCGCGCCCTGCACCGAGACAAAACTGCGAATGCCGGAGTCGCCGCGCTCCAGTTCCTGCATGATCAGTCCGTACTCGACGTTGCTCAGGCCGGCGCAGCCGTAACCCTGGAGGTTCGCGCCAAGAAAGCCCAGGCCGGCCATTTCCCGGATCAGTTCGGACGGGAACCGCGCCTCGCGGAAGCAGTCGCGAATGAGCGGGATCACGCGCTCATCGACAAACTGGCGGGCGGTTTGACGGACCAGCAGCTCTTCTTCGGTGAAACAGGAATCGATGGCGAGAAAATCCACGCCTCGGAAAGGGGCCATAAGCTCATGGTATCGCGGCACGGCGCTCACGCCGCGGCAATCAGGAACAGGCGCGCAAAGGGAAACAGCACGCGGCCGTCCACCCGGCGCGGATACTCCCGGGCGATTGCCAGCCCAAGCGTCTCCAGAAAAGCGGCCTGGTCGGATCCGGCAAGTCCTTCCAGATACGGGCGCAATCCGGTGCCCCGCATCCAGCGCACGATGGAAGCGGCGTCTTCCATCACATGGAGGTACTCGGTGATCCAGGCGTCCACCCGCCGCGCATGGGGCGCCAGGATGTCGTAGTATTCCTCCGGACTCCGGATCTCGAACACGTGCCGCCGGCAGGCGAATCGCCCGGCGGTCTCTTCGATGAGGGCGTGCACCCGCGAGTGCAGGTGGTACGGGATCTGCATAGCGAAAACGCCGCCCGCGCGGACGCGCCGCATCAGCCGCGGCAGCAGATCGGGATGGCGCGGGACCCACTGGAGGGCCGCGTTGCTGAACACCAGGTCGAACTGCTCGTCCGGATCCCAGCAGGCGATGTCCTGCCGCACCCAGTGCACGGCGTTCGGCCGGCTGGCGGCGCGCTCCAGCATTTCCGCGGAGTGATCCACGCCGGTGATCCGCGCATCCGGCCACCGGCGCGCCAGCACGGCCGTGCTGTTGCCGGGCCCGCAGCCGAGGTCGGCGATCTCGCCCGGCCGCGCCAGTGGGATGCGCGATACCAGGTCAATGGCGGCCTGGGTGCGTTCGGCGTCGAATTCCAGATAAAGCTGGGGATCCCATTGCATAGGGGCCTGAGAAAATATGCTACCCCATGGCACTACCTACTTAGCCCATGTGGAGTACTCGATTTTTGCCGGTTTCCGGCTGGGGCCCGGCCGGGCTGGTGTGGCTGGCCGCAGCGGTGCTGTTCGCGCAGGCGCCCGCTCCGGCCCCGGACCCGGCTTATGAGCCCCTGGACCGCGCCTACAAGGCCCTGCGCGAGAAGCGATACGACGAGGCCATCACCGCTTTCCTGAAGGGAATCGAGGCCGCCCCCGGCCGTGCCTCGATTCGCAAGGACCTCGCCTACACCTATCTGAAGGTCGGCGAATCCGAGGCTGCCCGCGACCAGTTTGGCGAGGCAATGCGTCTGGAGCCCGCGGATTTCCATGTGGCCCTCGAATACGCCTTCCTCTGTTTCGAAACCCGGGAACAGGCCAAAGCGCGGCGGATCTTCGACCGCATCCGGAAGACCGGAGACCCGGCCTCGCGGGCCACGGCCGAGCAGGCCTTCCAGAACATCGACGGACCGCTCCGGGAGGGCATCGAGCGCTGGAAGAAGGCGGTGGAACTCGCCCCTGACAACTACAGCGGGCACTACGAACTGGCCCGTCTGGCCGAGCAGCGGGACGAACTGGAGCTGGCGGCGGACCACTACCTCAAAGCCTGGCGGCTCTTCCCGGACCGCAAGTCCGGCTTACTCGATCTGGGCCGGGTGTGGAAGGCGCTGAACCGCGTCGAAGAGGCCAACGCGGCGCTTCTGGCCGCCTCCCGGGGCGGGGAGCCGCGCGCGGCTGAAGCGGCGCGCGAATTGTTGCCCGCCCGCTATCCCTATGTTTACGAGTTCCGCCGCGCCCTCGAACTCGACCCCGGGAACGCCGAACTGCGCCGCGAGCTCGCCTACCTGCTGCTGCGCATGGGCAAGCAGGACGAGGCCGAACGGGAGTTCAAAGCCGTCACCGACTCCACCCCCGCCGATCTGCTCTCGGCTGCGCAACTCGGCTTTCTCCTGCTGGCCCGGAAGGATTCCCAGCACGCCATGCCCTTGCTGGACCGCGTGCTGAAGGGCGACGATCCGGTCCTGGCGGCGCGCGTGCGCTCGGCCCTGGGAATCGAGCAGCCGGCCCTGGCCACCCGGCGCGCGGCGCCGGCCAAACCGGCCTCCTCCGAGGTGAAGTTGCTCGCCGAGCGCAGCTACAAAGCGGGTTACCTCAAAGACGCGCTGGGATACCTGAAAGCTGCGCACGCTGAGGATCCGGTGGACTTCGAGGTGATGTTGAAACTGGGCTGGACGCTGAACATGCTCCACAACGACGCCGAAGCCATCCGCTGGTTCAATCTGGCGCGGCGCAGCCCGGACCCCGCCATCTCGGCGGAGGCCGCGAAAGCCTACCGCAATCTGCGCCCCGGCCTGGCACGGTTCCGCACCATC
>Ga0272446_1001361_pt1 | contig 35530 bp, 34 predicted proteins | sample YNPCB0061_FD_194587 | JGI IMG/M metagenome (GOLD analysis project Ga0272446, IMG submission 194587) | Hot spring microbial mat communities from Yellowstone National Park, WY, United States - YNP-CB-006-1 | ecosystem: Environmental > Aquatic > Thermal springs > Hot (42-90C) > Sediment | place...
ACTTCATTCACTCAAAGCGCCCACACAGTTTGTCTTCTATCTTCTTAATGAACCCACCCCGAAGGCGTGATGCGTATTCTACTCATCCCTATCTCCTTGTCAAACACTTTCTTTAATTTTTTAGAAATTTTTCTTCCAACTCATTTTATGGTTAGGTAAATAACCGGCTATCCAGCTGTTAAGGCTAAAGCAATTTTCTGCTTAGGAGATAATTCTAATGAGGCAATGCTGCATTTTACACCAAAAGAATAAAATTTGCACTAATTGATATTATTTTGCCATTCACTTATTTTCTCAAAAAGCCCCTTTTGCCCTAATGCGTATTGATTCGGTTAAAGCGGCAAAAAGTCAGATCATATTTGTTCTTATGGTCACGCTCACGGAATGTTGTTTCGTCGCAGCGCCATATAGATTGATCTAACTCAGGAAAAAATACATCTGCTGCAAATTGGTGGTGAATTATAGTGAGGTATATTTTTGAAGCGTAAGGTAGAGCCTGTTCATAGACCGTTGCGCCTCCAATGATCATTATTTCAGGTGCTTCAGTCGTTAAGGCTAGGGCTTTTGCTAATGTATCTACCACTTGCACGCCATCAATTGCAATTTTATGCCTGCTTAACACAATGTTTTGGCGACCTGGCAAAGGTTTCCCGATAGATTCATACGTTTTCCTTCCCATTATGACCGGCTTTCCCATGGTAATACTTTTAAAATGTTGGAGATCAGCAGGGAGGTGACAAAGAAGCTCATTGTCTTTACCTAAACCATTTTGTTCATCAACAGCGGCGATTAAACTAATTTTTGTCATTTGTATTCCCTTGCTTTAGCCATACTATTAGCCATGTTAACTGCAGCCAGCATACTACCCGTATCCGCTAACCCAGTTCCTGCTAACTCTAAGGCTGTGCCATGATCAACAGAAGTACGAATAATTGGCAACCCCAATGTTATATTAACGGCCGAACCAAATCCTGCATATTTTAATACAGGTAAGCCTTGATCATGGTACATGGCTACAAAAGCACTCGCGTGTTTTAGATTCTTTGGGGTAAACATCGTATCTGCAGGGAAAGGCCCATGGACTTTGATTGCTTTCTCTTTAAGCTGCTTTAATGCTGGGCTTATTACTTCAATCTCCTCACGTCCTAAATATCCTCCCTCACCAGCATGAGGATTTAAACCAGCAACATAAATTTGTGGATTAGCAATAGCAAACTCCTGTTGTAAGGAGGAATGCAATTGCTCAATTACGTCACAAATTAACTGTGAAGTAATAGCATCCGCCACCTCTCTTAAAGGAAGATGTGTAGTGACTAAAGCAACTTTCATCACCCCACAGGCTAACAACATCACTACAGTCTTGGCTTTGCATCGTTCAGCTAAAAACTCAGTGTGGCCAGTGAAGGTCATTCCAGCTTGATTAATAACTGCTTTATGTACAGGTGCAGTAACCAGCGCTGAAAATTCTCCTTGTAAACACTTATCGGTAGCCAGACTTAACATTTTAACGACGTAGGGTGCATTGAGAGGATTTAATTTTCCGGCAACCACTGGTGCTGCACAGGGAATTGAAAGGACAGTTAAACAGTTAGATATGGGCTGGACTGGAACGTTGGCCTGATAATCAATAATAGTGATTTTTTGCTTTAACTCCTTCGCTCTTTGGGCGATTAAGTTTTTATCGCCCAAAACGACTAAAGGGAACTCGCATGACGCAAGTCCAAGACATAAATCAGGACCTATTCCTGCCGGTTCGCCACTGCTAATAAGCAAAGGCTTCATGCTAGACTTTTATCCAAAATATTCACGTAAGAATCAGCTCTCACATGTTGCTGCCAATTTTGTACCGCTTCTGTAAATTTGCGTTGTTGCAAAAACTGCCTAACCTGTTGGCGCTTAAACGCCAGGGAATCATCAATTTTTTTGCGCTCTAATACTTCTATTAAATGCCATCCAAAAACGGACTTTACAGGTTTACTCACTTGATGAATTGGCAAATTGTCCATTGCTTTTTCAAATTCAGGGACTAGCTCACCTGGATTTACCCAACCAAGATCGCCACCTTTGATTGCGCTTGCAGCATCTAAAGAGTACTGTTTTGCCAGAAGAGCAAAATCTTTCCCTGCTTTTATCTGCTGGTACAAGTTGTTTGCTTGCTTCATTGCCTCATCCTCAGTCGTACTCGCATCTGGCTTCACCAAAATATGACGGACGTGAGTCTTAGTCACTTCATGTCGCTGCTCACCGCCATTAACAGCGATTAGTTTAATCAACTGAAAACCATTCCCAGTTCGTATTGGACCAGTAACCTGACCTACACTCATGCTAACAACCCGTTTAGCGAAAACCTCAGGAAGCTCTGCCAAATGCCGCTCACCTAAATCGCCCCCTTCCAAAGCAAACTCTCCGCTTGATTCAGCAATAGCTAAACGGTTGAAATCGTCGCCACGGTTAATTTTGCTTAGTAAGTCTTTCGCCTTTTGACGGGCTTTGTTTAGTTGCTCCGTAGTAGGTTCCTCAGGCAAAGGAATAACGATATTTTGTATGTGGTAAGTTTGCTGGGTTTTGTTATCATTTTTAGCATTTTTTAGATAATCTTCGACCTGTTCTGCTGATACTGTAATCTCATTGCCCACAGCTTTCTGCTGCACACGGCTAATCAATATTTCTTTACGAACATTTTCTCTAAACGTTTCCCAACTTAAGCCTTGTTTGCTCAATTCTTCTCGTAACTGAGTTAGAGTTAGATGATTGTTACTAGCAATCTTGGCAATCGCATCATTTAAATCTGTGCTATCGACTGAAATATCATTTCGCTTTGCCAGTTGCAATTGTAAATCCACATCGATTAAATGCTGAAGGACTTGTTTACGCAAAATCTTATCCGAAGGGAGTTGCATCTTCTTAGCAATCAACTGTTCTTTTAAGATCTTAACTTGTGCGTCTAGTTCACTAGCAGTAATGACTCCATCATTAACAATAGCTACTACCTTATCCAAAGGTTGTGCTACAACCGTTAATATAGGCAATAGCAGTATAATAAACACAATCCGCTTCATCATGCCATTTTCCCCTTTACTATTTGTGTGGGCAATTTAGGTGATTCTTAAACAAAATACAAGCAATCTTATTCTTGTTAATCACTTATTGCGAAACATATCATTATAACCTGGAATATAAGTTCTTATCCTGCTAGACGGATCACTATTTCCGACGGAGCCAAGTCCTTTTAGCAGGATCTGTAAAAACACATTGTTATTATATTGGGGCCGCGATAAAGAATCCAAGCTGCGAAATGCCCGTCCTCCAATCAATCGAACCGCCCAACAACAACTATCATATTGTACTCCAAAAAGGGACATCATTTCATAACGCTTGCTGATGTTGTAGTTGTACGCACCTAAAGTACTCCAATGGGTACTGAAGGGCCAAGCGTAAGCAAAAGTTGCTTGATGTAACGGATTATTCTGTAGGTTGGTGTAGGCTACTCTTGTAATATCGCCATTTACAAGATAGGTGTAGCCGACGCCAATAATTTTGTTGCTACTTGATTCCGGTTGATAATGAAAATTGACATGACCATTATTAGTCGAATGCGTTGCAGAATCCCACACATAATCTGCTGACATTACCCAGTTGGGGTTGAAGTGATACTCTCCGCGGGCTGCAATAGGTGAAAATTTTTCAGTAGGCGACAAAAGCCCTAAAGTATCAGGATTATCTTCGCAATAACCGGTGATGCTTTGGCACAGTTTTACTTTTCTTTCTGAGAAATAGCGGGCTTGGCCAATCGAAATATTCGCCTTTTCCTTACCTGTCTCATCAGATAACCAACGGGAACTCAACGCATAGGAGAGCTGATTTGCATCCCCAATGCGATCAAAACCAGAAAATCGATTATTGCGAAATAATTGATCATAACTAAAGATCATATAACCGGAATCGAACACCGGAATTTGGGTCTGGTTATGGTAAGGAACATAAAGGTAAAAAAGACGCGGTTCTAAAGTTTGAGTAAATTCCTTACCTTTAAACACAGTTGTACGATCAAAATACAAACCACCATCAATATTATAGCGAGGAATAGAACGATTAAACTGTGATTTTGCATAGGATGGTTGATTGCTTACATTATAATAATTTTCGACCAATTGAACGGAAGGAGTGATATAACCCCAGGATTTTGACCGCGGAAATGAGAGAGCAGGATTTAAATGATACCTTGCCCCTTCAGGTTGGAATAAAATTTTTGCCGGCCAGAGAAAATAATCAAATTGCCCTTGCATGGAAAAACTGCTGTCCAAAGGCAATTCATCATAGGATCCTTCCGCCAGCAGTTGAGGTAAGCGTTGATAATTATCACTCACTGGTGTCTGGTTGATTGGATGCAGTGTTTGGTAACTTTGCAACATACCGCGGAAAAACCAATGATCCGTTGTATAAGACAGATCCCCCTGACGTAACAATTGCCTCTCCGTTAGAGTTGCCAGATTAGTACTAAAATCTTGTAAAAAATAATCATCCGAAACCTGATCAAAATTGATACCGAGATGAAAATCACGAGTGATTAAAGTTGAATTTTGTAACTGAAATGACCATCGGTCAGAAGACTTTGCACGTAATAAGGGATGTTCATCCCTATTTTCTAATAAAAATCGATTAAATGCGCGATCATGAGGCAAGTATCGACCACGAATGATGCCAAACGACTTTTGTGTTAGATAACGAAACTCGCTTCCCATCATAAAACCGCGTTTTGTATACACATGGGGAATTAACGTTGCATCATAATTTGGGGCGATATTCCAATAATAAGGTAAAGCAAGATCAAACCCACCTACATTTGAGGAACCAACAACAGGCATTAGAAATCCTGATTTTCGTTCTTTCGAGGTTGGGAAACTTAAATAAGGGGTATATAAAACAGGCCAATTGCGAATCCTTAATTTAGCATTTCGTGCTACTCCAATCGATTTGGCATTATCCAATTTAATACTGTCTGCTTCGAGTTGCCAAGCATTATCTTCAGGGACACAAGTTGTATAAGTCGCTTTTTTTAATAAATAATCTTTGTTGGCAAAGCGCTCAATCAAACTTGCTCGCCCCCAAGCAGGTTGAATTGCACCACCTTTTCGGACATTAAAGCGATACAAAACATCCTCAACTTTGCCTGATTTATCTTGCGGATTAATTGTCGCTTTCCGAGCAATCATCAGCCTTCCTGCTTCTAAATACTTTACCTCTCCTAACAATTCAATTTGGGTTACTTTATTGGTTTTAGCATCACGGTATACATAGGCAGTTTGTGCGTTAACTACACGCCCCTCTTGCTGAACTTCCACATTTCCAGATAGTTCCGAACGTCCCTCCCGGTAGAAAGAAACATTATTCGCCGTAATGCGTACTTCATCGTTCGAAAGGGGAGTAATGGCAATTGGTTTATAAAAACCGCCGCAAAGTGGAAAAGAGCGATTTGCCTGCCAACCCAAGCATTGAGCAAATTTTGTTCGATTGGCAGCAGTTAGCTCAGCCTCTCTTGCCACCACACAAGCTTGCACAGGCTCAACCATTATTTCTGAGGCGTGGGTAACGACGTGATACGTACCCGCGACTATCCCTATTGCAGTGGTTAATCCCACAAACAAATAGCGATGACAAGTTATTTTTTCGAATTGTTGTTTAATCGAATCAAAGTTAATTTTCACCGCCACCAAAATACCTTATGATTCACATGCGCTAGGGCCTACTTACAGTCCCTGATTTGCGCCCAAAGAAATGAGCAGAGGAGTATAGCATGCATGATCGACAAAACGCACTTAGCAAATGGCTTGAGCAAATTCTTGCCTCAACGCAATTTACCTTAATTCCTCTTACAGGAGATGCTAGTTTTAGACGGTATTTCCGCCTTCATTATAAAGGATCAACTCAAGTCATCATGGATGCTCCGCCTGATAAAGAAACCCTCGAGCCTTTTTTAGCCATTGCTGATTTACTGAGCACCAATGGCCTATCAACACCAAAAATTCATGCTGTCGATAAAAAACAGGGATTTGCCATTCTTGACGACTTTGGCGATACACTATTGCTCCATGCTCTTTCTTCACAACCTGCTGATAAGCTTTACAAAGCAGCGATGGACACATTGAATATCCTTCAATTGAATACTATATCCAAGGCAGCACAACTACCTCCATTTGATAAAAACTTTATCCTATATGAATTGAATCTATTCAAAGAATGGTTCTTACACGCTTATTTAAAACTCAACCTTTCGACCACAGAGGAAGCACTCATTAGTCAGACTTTTGATTGGCTTAGCGCTGAAGTGACAAAACAGCCTAATGTCTTGATTCATCGGGATTATCACTCACGGAATATTATGCTGCTTGAACAAGATGATAAAATTAAGTTAGGGATCATTGATTTTCAAGACGCAATGTATGGACCCTTTACTTATGATCTCGTTTCCCTATTAAAAGATTGTTATATTCAATGGCCGCGTGAGCAAGTCATGAGTTGGTTATCATATTTTTATGAGCATTCATCACTCGCAAAACAATACTCATTACCCGATTTTATTCGAGCCTTTGATTATTGTGGTTTGCAACGCCATTTGAAAGTTTTAGGCGTTTTCTCCCGTTTGTATTTGCGAGATAATAAACCCAGTTATTTACAAGATATGCCCTTGACTCTTCATTATGTCGTTGCTTGCTTGGAATGCTATCCACAATTCGATTCCTTTTATCACTTCATTCAAAATAGGGTTCGTTTGCCATGAAAATTGCGATGATTTTGGCTGCTGGCCGAGGTGAGCGTTTAAGACCACTGACTGATACTCAGCCCAAAGCCATGTGCCTTGTTCACCAAAAACCGCTGATTCAATACCATGTTGAGAAATTAGCAAGATCGGGCTTCGAGCGAATTGTCATCAATCATGCCCATCTTGGCGGACAAATACGCCATTATCTCGGAGATGGAGCAAAATGGGATGTCGAAATCTGTTACGCACCAGAACCACCAGGGGGCCTGGAAACAGGCGGAGGGATTTATAATGCTTTGCCTTTACTCGGTAAAGATCCTTTTATCACCGTGAATGCTGATATTTTTACAGATTATGAATTTAGCTCTTTGCACTTAGCGAATGATGCAAAACTCCATTTAGTGCTGGTTAATAATCCTTCACATAATGCTAAAGGGGATTTTGATTTAATTCATCAAAACAAACTTAGCAATAAAAACAAGCGCTACACTTACTCTGGTATAGCCTGCTATCGACCCGAAGCCTTCGAACAATACAAAGCGGGAAGATATTCGGTTGTTTCTTTGTTTCACAGCTTAATTAAAGAAAACCGAGCTACTGGAGAACTTTATCAAGGATTATGGGTGGATATTGGCTCCGCAGAACGGCTTAAATTTGCTAACGCTTTGTTATAGTACATCTGTCTGCTACAGATTGAATGCTGCTTGACGAGTCCCTGCTTACTGAGAGACTCGCACATTGTCTACTGGTCCACGCATGGCTAAGCTCGCGTTAATACTTAGGCTGCTGGAGCACTAGTAGGCGCTTCGTCACCACTACTTGGCGTAGGCGCACCAGGAGCGGGAGCCTCTTTGACTGCAGCAGCTCTTCCTGTAACTTGCTGAGCAGCTTTTTGAGGCTGTTGCTTAGCTTGACCGCTTCGACTTCTCACATCAGCTTCAATGCCATGCTCACCAAGGTAATCTTTTAATTCTGTTTTCATCAAGCTATCCACTTCCTCTGGATCGGCTCTTTTAGGTTCACCTCTTTCATATTTCATGTCGCCTTCTTTTGTGGCTTCATAGAGAATGTTACCTCTATTGGCTATATCATTTTCCCCGAAGAACGCGTTAACGAGTTTATCTAACGGCCTAGCTTGTTCACCAGATATTTTCTGGCCTTCATTGACAAACACCCGCTTATAGTGAGAATTTTCATCAACAGCGAAATCCACTCTGATAGGACCTTGAATGTTTTCAGCCACCTCTTTAGCCGCTTTGTCAGCAATATTCCTTTGCAAGTTCTTATAGTCGCCCTCTACAAATTCACCAAACCATGCCTGACCATTTGTTGCGCTTTTCATATGAACATATTCTCTGAAATCCTCTAAATGTCGTCGCATTCCTTTAGCTTCTTCGGTCATGCCTAACTCATCCATTCTATTGTCAAAGCGATCAACCAAATAATCAGCGCCTTCAGGACTATGTCGAACACATTCCTTGGCAGCATCAATTGCTTTTGATTCAGGGGCTAGCGGTTTTATTCCTGTGCCGCGGGTTGTCGTGCGTAATGTGGCTCTGGGCATTTCAAATTCTCACTGCTTTGATTATTCACAAAAATATAAGATTAGTTACGCATTGTGAAAATAATTCGTTAGATTATTATAGCAAATCAACAAAGTTTTTTGGTGCTTAACTTTTATCCTTAACCGTTAAGAGAAAGTAAAGATATTGAGACAACGGGGTAAATTTTAGATAAAAAAGAAAAAGCCTTGATGAATTACGATCATCAAAGCTTTTTCTAAAAGCTAATCCATTGGATTTGGAAAAGTATCCGCAAGAGAAGCAAAACTCTTCTTTTTCAAGGAGTCAAAAGAAAACTCGTCTACCTGAATGGCATCCCAGCAAGCTCGCTCTACGCTGATGATATTATCAGCTTCTGCTTGAGATAACTCGCCTTTCGCCACTTTTTCAGCGATTTTTTCTTTCAAAGCGCCGAATTTATACCGTTTAAGATCGTTTATCTTCTTGTACAATTCATCATGGTTAATAATGAGTTGCAAAGTTTGCTCCATTCTGTCGACCGGTTGTTTTCGATCCCCGCTTAAAAAGATCAATTTCGACATGCGATTCCGATAATGATTATTTTTCATCATCAATCGGGCTAACTGATGATCAAGTTTGTCACTTGGATAAGCCATTGTTTGCCCAAAAGGAAAGGCAACTAAACGCATTAAGAATCCCAATGGTCTTGATGGAAAATTACGGCAAAAAGCAATCATCGATTTTTGTGCTTGATAGAAGCAATACTTTAACGCCCATTTAGCATGCAGCTTCTCATCTGGGTTCTCATTATTTTCTTGGTAGGAACGAAGTACAGCCATTGCCATATAAAGGAAAGACATCCCGTCCGCTAGTCTTGCAGACAAACGCTCCTTACGCTTTAAATCCCCTCCCAAATAAATTAAAGATAAATCTGCTAACCAGGCCAAGGCATGGCTTAACCGGGCCAATTTTTTGTACCCATAATTTAGTTCATTTCCCGGAGCTTCGATAAATAAGCCAGCAGTCCATGCGGAGCAAAGTGCTTTGGCAAAATTACGCATTGAATAATTAATATGCTGCCAAATCAATTGGCGAAAACCCTCTTTATCATTGCGGGATATCGCATAAAACTCATCCCGTACGTAGGGATGGCAAGCCATAGAGCCTTGCCCAAAAATGAGCAAATTGCGGGACATGATATTTGCCCCCTCTACAGTCACCGAAACAGGAATGCTTTGGTAAAAATCAAAGAGGTAATTGCGCTCTCCTGTGACCACAGCACGACCCGCATGGATATCCATCGCGTCATTGATCGCAATTCGTGCGAGCTCAGTATTAAAATATTTAGTAATCGCAGAGGCCACAGAGGGTTTTTTATGTTGATTAACTGCAGCTACAGTTAAGAGGCGGGTAGCATTCACTATGTAATTTAACCCCGCTACTTCTGCCAGCTTTTCTTCTATCCCTTCAAAATTGCCAATTTCGACTGCAAATTGCCGACGAATCCTGGCAAAAGCCCCGGTCGTTAGATAAGCGACTGAAGAAGACGCAGAACCTAAAGCAGGTAAAGAAATTGAGCGGCCAATGGATAGGCATTCAACTAGCATCTGCCAACCATGACCCGCATTTTTTTGTCCACCTATGATAGTAGTGATGGGAACAAAAATGTTCTCACCACGTAAAGTTCCATTCATAAACGATTGTTCAGCGGGTAAATGCCGGTTACCGATGATCAAATTCTCAGTGTCACGTGGGATTAACAGACACGTTATGCCTTCAGAACCCTCCCCTTTCAACAAACCATCGGGGTCTTTCAGATTCACTGCGAGCCCGATGAGTGTAGCGACAGGGGCTAAAGTAATCCATCGTTTATTTAAAGTGATGTTTAATCCTAAAACCATCTTACCATCGACTTTCTTTTTAACCACAATCGCTTCAGATTGAATTGAAGTAGCGTCACTGCCAGCCCCCGGCTCAGTCAGGGCAAAACAAGGGATATCAATTCCTTTTGCCAAGTTGGGTAAATAGTTAGCCTTTTGTTCATCCGTTCCGTAGTAAGTGAGCAACTCACCTGGGCCAAGGGAATTTGGCACCATCACCGTGACAGCTGCTGCAGGGGAACGACTCGCTATTTTGAGCACGACATCAGAATGGGCCCGCGCTGAAAATCCTTTGCCTCCATATTCCTTAGGGATTACTAATCCTAAAAAGCCTTTTTCTTTGATATAAGTCCAAATGTCTTCTGGTAAATCCCCGGCTTGCTTTATTTTCCAATTATCAAGCATGCTGCATAGTGTTTGCACTTCATTATCGAGAAAAGCTTGTTCTTCTGGAGTAAGTTGTGCAGAAACATTTTTTAGAGTTTCCCAGTTCGGAGATCCGGTAAAAATATCCTTTTCAATCCAAGTATCTCCAGCATTTAAAGCTTCTTCTTCTGTTTTGGTTAACTTGGGAATTGATTTACCCGCATGATGAAACAAGAAATCACTGATTGCATCGCGCAAAGATTCAACATTAATGAGTACTACTGCAGCAATGATGGCTAACCAGATGAGTAATCCGAGAAACCAATTCATGCCAATTACAAATGTGGCTAGAATCAGATAGATAGCGCTACCGATTTCCCAGCTCATTGCATTCATCCCACGATAGAGTACAACCAGAGTAAATACTAAATAGATAAGAAACAGCAGAGTAGCCATGTCAGCACCTTCCTTTGCTTGGAAAAGCAGTTAAGCTTTAAGTATATACCTGTCTTTAACCATTTTGCGAGTGATAAAACCAGAATAAATTACTATATTAAACAGTAAATTATGCAATAAGCATTGCGATGGTTAGCGTTTACTGTTATGAATCAACTAGTGTAAATGTTTTTATAGATTGATGCTCATGAACACACGCCTAGTTTGGAATTTTGAAATCGAGAACGATAACATGCTCAATTTGCAAAATTTAAAGGCAGCCCACGAAGAAATACGCTGGGAAGCACGGTATTTCTGGCCATCTAACACAACGATTACGTTACATGGCTTGGACCATCACTTTCTATCTCTCTCGAACTATGAAACCAAACACCGGCAAGATTGTTATTCTCTCTTGCCTAAGTCTAATTTCAATATTAAACGCCGGCGAATGCAAATGCTTTATAAACCTTTACTCAAAGAAAGCGGTATGTTACGTGGCTACGGCAAAAAAATTAACCTTGAAGATTATCCAGACAATGAAATTCTACCAGGCACTGACGGCCTCTCAGCTCCTGCTTTATTAGCACAATTAAAAAATAACAAACGAGATATTGAGGTAGAGAAGGATGCGTTAATTTATAAATTTGCAAGTGAGCCGATAATCAAACTCGAGTTAGCACGCCTTACCATAGCCGAACAAATTTTCTACAGCGCTTGTATCGAAGGGAAATCCAAAACACTAGTCTCTTCCATAGCAAAACACTTGCTGGGAGAACGAGTTTCCTGCGACTATGTTAATTTTCTTAAACAAATTTTAGCCTATGATGAATAATCTTCTCGCCATTATACTCAGCTTTGGCAAAATTGGTTTCATCTCCTTAGGTGGCGGTAATTCCATGTTAAAACTTTTGGAATACGAAGCGGTCACCAATCGCCACTGGATTACCTCAGAAGAATTTGTCAGTATGGTGGGGGCAAGCTTCCTTTTTCCTGGTTTGACTGCAGTCAAGCTAGCAGCATTAATCGGCTATAAAGCATCAGGAATACTGGGTTTAATTTTGGCATTAACTTGCTTAAACCTTCCAGGGCTGATTTTAGCCGTCTTAGGCTATCAGGTGTTGAGTTCGAATAATAGTCCCGTCACCCACAAAATTATGGTCAGCGTTCAATACGGCGCCTTAGCTCTTTTAGCCGCCGCTTCTTACTCAGTCGCGCAAGGTATTTTTGGTGTGTATTACTCGCTCCCAATTACCATAGCGACTATTTTATTTTTTATCGGACTCACTTATTTTCAGCTCTCACCTTTTTGGGGATTTATTGCGTTTATTGGAATTTGCTTTTTCCTCGTCAAACCTAGTTAAGATTCATGGCCTTAGTTCATACACAAACTTCTCGCTACTCGTTTCCTTTTGCTCGCATTTTTTTAGAGCTACTGGCAAAATGAGCAATATATGATTTGTACGAGCCTTAGTTTTTATTCCGAGAGGTATAGACTGTGAGCAATGATTTGGGTAACCCAGAATACTATATCAATCGCGAATTTACAGCATTATCTTTTAATGAGCGAGTCTTGCAACTGGCGAAAGACGAACGTGTCCCTTTATTAGAACGTATGCGTTTTCTTTGCATTTGCAGTGGTAATCTCGATGAATTTTTCGAAATCCGAGTTGCTGGTTTAAAAGAAAAAATGGCGCTTCATTCAAGAAAGCTCTACATTGACGGACTTCAAGCTGACGAAATTTTTGGGCAGCTCAGTAAAAAAGTTCATCTCCTTACCGATGAGTTATATGAAATCTTCAATAAAGAACTCATACCCGCAATGAAAAAAGCGAATATCCATTTCCTTCCTGTCGAAGAATGGGACGATGATATTCATCTCTGGGCAAAACATTATTTCAAAAATGAAATTCTACCTATTGTCAGTCCTATAGCGCTTGATTTAGCACACCCTTTTCCGCGGTTATTTAATAAAAGCTTGAATTTTATTATTTCTTTACGAGGTAAAGATGCATTTGATCGGAACATCGACTACGCAGTGGTTCATGCACCTCGTTCCTTACCACGTATGATTCCCTTACCTTCAGAACTTTGTACTGAGGGAGGTAGTTATTTTGTTTATTTATCTTCGATCATTCAAACCCATATTCATCGATTATTTCCTGGGATGGAAATTAACGGTTGCTATCCTTTCCGCTTAACTCGTAATAGTGATTTATTTTTACGCGAAGAAGAAATTGAGGATTTAGCTGTTGCTGTTCAACGTGAATTATTTACACGACACTATGGTCATGTGGTGCGTCTTGAAGTAGACATTGATTGCCCTGCAAATATTGTTGATTTTCTTCTGCAGAAACATCACTTACACCATGAAGATGCTTATTATTGTGATGGACCAGTCAATTTACAGCGTTATTACAGTGTCGTAAACCGTATTGATCGCCCGGAGTTGAATTACCCGCCTCTGACTGTCCAATACCCAGAATTCATCCATCAAAAGCGTAATTTGTTTAATGCCTTGGATGAGCAAGATATTTTATTGCATCATCCCTATCAAAGTTTTGAAGTAGTGATTGATTTTGTCCGCCAAGCTGCAGCAGATCCGGCAGTTTTAGCGATTAAACAAACCCTTTATCGAACGCACTCTGAATCAGTCATGGTAAAAGCCCTTGTAGAGGCAGCCCGTTCTGGCAAAGAAGTCACAGCAGTGATTGAATTGCGTGCGCGCTTTGATGAAGAATCCAATTTAAAACTCGCAAATCGTCTACACGAGGCCGGTGTTCTCGTTTTATATGGCGTAATGGGCTACAAGACGCATGCTAAAATGACGCTTGTCGTGCGGCGTACTCACGGAAAACTAAAACACTATGTCCATTTAGGAACGGGGAATTATCATGAGCAAACGGCAAAACGTTACACCGATTTAGGGTTACTGACTTGTGAACCAACGATTGCTGCCGACACCCAAGTGATTTTTCAACAGCTCACAGGATTGGGACGGGCAGTTAAACTTAAAGCCCTTTGCCACTCTCCATTTACTCTACAAAAAAATTTGCTGCAACTCATTGAACAATGCCGCCAAGCAGCCAGTGAGGGACAAGAAGCAGAAATCTACATAAAAGTTAACGGATTAACAGATAAAACGATGATTCAGGCTCTTTATCAAGCGTCCCAAGCCGGAGTGAAAATAAATTTGTTAGTGCGCAGTGTTTGCTGCCTTAAACCAGGCATTCCGGGCATTTCTGATAATATTCGTGTCATTTCGATAGTCGGCCGATTTCTTGAACACCATCGAGTCTATTATTTCCGCACAGGAAATGAAGAGCGTTATTACTGTGCAAGTGCTGATTTGATGGAGCGCAATCTTTATACACGGATTGAAGTCATGTTTCCTATTCTTGATGAGGCTTGTCGTCGGCGGATTAAGCAGGAAATTTTTAAAAATTATTTAAGGGACAACACCAATGCTTGGGAAATGCAGGCTGATGGCAGTTATAAACGACTCGGAAATGGAACGTATAGCGCGCAAGAGAAACTATTAGAATTGTATTCAAAAAATGGCCATTAGGAGTAGCGGCTAATTCTTATAACCATAGTTTATGCGCTTTACCTGGTACCTCACGCACTAAACGAGGCACTAAATAACCAGGTAATAAGCTTTGTAATTGTAAATGAATCGCACGAGCTAATTTTTCTGATAAATCAAAATGAGCCGCACCCACCACTTTATCTAAGACATGCAAATAATAAGGCAAAACACCACAATCAAATAAGCGCTCACTTAAATTAGCCAAAATTTCTGCGTCATCATTGATTGCTTTCAATAAGACAGTTTGATTGAGCAAGTGGCAACCAACCTGACGCAGTGCACTACAGACTTGCTGCACCCCCTCATCTAATTCTTGAGGATGATTACAATGCAACACAATCACTTTGCGCAATCGGGTATCGGAAAGTATGGTTAATAAAGCATCGTTGATGCGTTCCGGCAAGACTACTGGGATTCGTGTGTGAAACCGAATTGTACGTATATGTTGGATAGTTTCTAATTGATTTATAAAATCACCCAGCATTTTATCTGTAGCTAACAACGGGTCGCCCCCACTCAATATAACTTCGAAAATTGTTGGATCGTGACGGATATAATTCAGAACCTCCTGCCAACCGTTGCGGCCAGGATTATTATTTTGATAGGGAAAATGGCGTCTAAAACAAAAACGGCAATTAACAGCACACACACCTGTTAATGTGAGAAGCACCCTGCCTTGATATTTATGTATTAATCCCTGCAAAGGATTAGTAGAGGACTCAGCAAGGGGGTCAGTGGCATAGTTATCCACTGTCTGCAACTCCTCATTAACCGCTAGAACTTGCAATAAAAGCGGATCATGTGGATTCCCCGGCTGCATACGCGCTGCAAACCCTCGAGGAACTCGGGTTTTAAATTGTTGTTCAGCTACCGCACTGCCTAATTCCAAAGGTAATGATAGGAACTCTAGCAATTCATTGACGGAGGTGAATCCTTGCGCCAGGATTTTTTGCCAAGTCACAGCGTAATCTCGCATTGATTAAAAGTTATGATGAATCCAGATTTTATACTATCTTTATACTATCGCTTTTTTCATCTCAACCGTACTTAAAAACTCGCAACAGGTGTACAAAATTGATAAACTGCGAACTCTATCGAAAATGCAATAAAATCTCAACAGTGGAGCACTAATGGCTACCTACAGCACAAATGAATTTAAGAATGGCTTAAAAGTCATGGTCGATAATGCACCATGCAGCATCGTTGATTGCGAATTCGTTAAACCTGGTAAAGGTCAAGCGTTTACTCGAGTCAAAATTCGTAATTTAAAAACCGGACGCGTGGTTGAGCGCACCTTTAAATCAGGTGAAACACTAGAATCAGCCGATGTAGCTGATGTGGAAATGCAATATTTGTATAACGATGGGGAACAATGGCATTTTATGGTTCCTGATACCTTTGAACAATACGCGGTAAGCCGAGACACATTGGCTGACGCAGCACAATGGTTAAAAGAGCAAGACATTTGTATTGTTACCTTATGGAATAATGAGCCTATACAGGTTACTCCACCTAATTTTGTTATTCTAGCAATAACTGATACCGATCCTGGTCTTAAAGGGGATACTTCTGGAGGCGGTGGCAAACCAGCGACTCTTGAAACTGGTGCTGTAGTCCGTGTTCCTTTATTTGTACAAACAGGCGAGCTTATTAAAGTCGATACACGTAAAGGAGAATACGTTTCTCGGGCTAAAGAATAAACGAGACTTATACAAATCTAGGTTGGGATAATCGACCCAACCTATTCAGGAAAGACAGACAACCCTTTTAGCCCAAAGGCTATACGTTACCATCTACGGCCTTCAAACCAACTGCGATTTGAATAAGCACGATAACCACGCCAGTAACCCACGTTTCCCCAACCGCCAGAATAATAACTGGTCCAATAGGGCCGATAGCCGTAATAACCAACAGCATAGACATAATCATTATTGTATCCAGGGGAGTAGGAGGCTTCAGAAATAGTACAACCGGTGAGAAAAGTTGCAGGTAGAACCATCGATACTGCAATTATTATTTTTTTCATGATCGCTTCCTTGTTATGATCTGCAAATTAATTATATAACACGATCACAAATTAAACAAAATTTGATAAACTGATTTGCTTATGAAATGAGAGGATTAGCATACAGGCAATGACATAAGCCTAAGTATCTGAGCCGCAAAATGACGCACAAAGTGGCGACCTATGAAGTGTTTTAGGTTTTCTGCCTTGCAAGATATACACACCACACTTCAAAACCGATCTCCTTATCTAAACTTGAATTTTGGTTCAGCCAGGTCAGTCATTGCCTATATGTTTTATGATAGACCATTGAGGTCTATTTTTGAAATGACTGCTCCTATTCGACAACAAATAGACAATTGCCCTAAAAAATGTTTATCCTGAATTCAAGGACTTATGTATTGGATTACATTAATGAGAAATTTGCTACTAAACCCTTTTACTTCATTTAAAGATTTAGAAGACTACATTCGCGACGAGTTAAATAATGAAAAAAAAGAGCTTTGTTTATACAATATTCGTCTTGATTCTTACACTGAGGAACAAATTACCCATTTTTTGGAAGTCATTACGACAACAGGGGTCACTTCGCTTTCATTTAAAAACAATCATGCAGGTTCTACCGTCTCCCTATCCTGTTGGCAAACTTTTTGCCATGGATTAATTAATAGTTCCGTAAGGGAGTTAAAAATTGATGATAACCAACTGTATCAATTCGGAGTCGAATATTGGCAAGCTTTAGATTATTTTATTGAGAAACGGCTAGAAAAAGATTCCGATGCTCTGGAGTTACTTTCTTTACAAAACAATAACTTAGTTGAACTAAGCGAGGAGAGCCATCAAGTTTTAAATAGTCTCATACACCGTTTAGACTGCCCTCGCCTGATTAGTTTTAATAATTGGTGCAAAAATTTACTTCGTTGGGGGGAATTAACCTCTATCGTTGATGAATCGCTTGCTATTGCTCGCCGCAACTGGTTTACAGAGAATGCAGCCAAGATGGATACCCAAAAAGTTGAAGTATCAGACGGTTTGTCTATTAACCCATCTTGAATAATCGCTGCACTCCAAGATAAAACGGATTGAATTCAATCACGAAAATTCTCAAATTGCAGGGGCAGCTTAATATCTGATTTTTTTAACAAAGCGATAGCCTCTTGCAAATCATCGCGTTTTTTTCCAGTGACGCGTATTTTATCACCCATAATGGATGTTTGTACTTTTAGCTTGCTATCTTTAATAAATTTAACGATTTCCTTTGCCGTTGGTTGATCAATACCTTGTTTAAAGGTCATGGATAAGGAAAAAGTTTTACCGCTATGAACTGGCTTATCGTCTATATCAACCCCAGCAGTATCCACATTTCGCTTAGTACAATGGTTGCGGAATAAATCTTCAAGCTGCCTGACTTGAAACTCCGATTCTGACTTTAATGTGACGGTCAACTCATTTAAATCAATGCTGGACTCTACGCCACGGAAATCAAATCGGGTTCCCAGTTCTCGTATAGCATTATCAACAGCATGGCGTAATTCTACTTTGTTAATTTCTGATACAATATCAAAAGTAGGCATAATTCTTTATTTCCCATTTAACTCGTATTAACCAAGTATATTATCTCCTTTTCAATTCACGTCAAATGCATGACTAATCTTTTATTTTGTTAATTGATTGTAAAAACCCAGCCTTCCCAAGGAATCAAAATGCACTCGTGTATAATTCCTCTTCGTTTTACTTTAGAGGAATAGTTGTATGGCAAAATATCTTAAGCAGTTAGCTGTGAGCGGTTTATTAGTGGCTTATATCAACTTCGCAACCGCTGCTCATACCAACGACATCAAGCAACTTGTACAATTTCTTATCTCACCTGAACTGCTGATTGCCAGCAAAGATTCTCAAGCTGTTCCTTTAAGTTATTACATTGGCCATGGCGATGATATTGCAAGATATTTTGGTGATTATATTTGTTCCTCTAATAATACCTGCACGGTCATTGACAGCCTCTATACTAATCCTTACGCTATTCTTGGGCGTGGCTTACCTCCTCAACAGGGAACTGAGCAAGAAATTCTCCAAGCCCAAGCACAAATCGAACGAACTGATATGAAATACGGTGCCGATATTTATGATGCGTCTACCTGGCAAATTGCTTTAGCTTTGGCAGCCAAGAATGGCTATTTGGATCAAGATAAAGCAAAAACATTGATTGCCAATCAGTTACAAGCTATCTCTCATAAAGAAAACCGCGCAACAAATACAATGTTTCAATATGGCTATAAACAATCAATTAATGATCCTAAAATCGCTTTTACTTTTCGCATGATCACTACAAATTTTCAAAATAAAGACCCTTTCTACCAAACTAAGTATCAAGACTACATTAGCTGGGACTATGATCCTGAAGAAATGGCTGAACATGATCCTCAGCATCATTCCCCAGATTTCTTTAAATATGTCAGTACCTGGTCGGATTGGAAACCTATTACCGGAGAAAATGCCTGGGCTCAATTAATCGGTCCATTGCAAGCGGAAGCAATACTTAACCATGGCAAAGTGGATTCAAATTCCCCTGCCTTAAAAAATGCCATCGCTAGCCTTTATGCATTTTCAGCAATGCAAGCGGGTATTGGTGCATTTTATTATGCCCCAGGAGGGTCGCAAGGTAATCAAGGCCCAATTCCTCAAGGCGAAATTTCAATTGAAAATAATTTTTCTGTCCTTGGCGGCTTACAAATTCTAAAACAAATCCTGCAAAATAGTGGCCAAACTCCTGAGGTTATCCAAGCATTAGCCTCTATCGATGTGATGCTAAATGGCGGAACCACCGTGAATGGCTACCAAACGATTGGCCTGTTAAGTTTCCTTTATAATGGCGCTTATGATAAGAAGCGAGGGGTCTTTTATACTCACGGCACAGCGGCTGACCCGGCATCAACTAACGGATGGGTTCCTGATACTTCACAACAAAGTGGGGCTATGGCGGTTGATATTAACACTTGGGGAACCTCTGCTTTGGGTGTTGAGACGATCGACAAATGGTATGGCGCCGGAACTGCATTAACGATTTGGAAGAACGTGCGCAATAAAGGAGGATATTTTAACAATGGGCAACTTTGGGGCGTTGGTTACACCTTAAATAATAATGCAGGTGACCAGCCTGAAAAAATCATGTCAACAGAATGGACAGCAGGGGCAATTAATACCCTTTATTCATTAATCGATTATTATGAAAAACGGGGAATCGATACCAGTGAGTTGAAAACTGATCTCGCCAGCATGCAAGAAGGGATTACACATCTTCGCAATGATTTATACCTATCTGCCAATTTTAATGGGTCAACACCCAAAGAATATTATGTAACCCTTCCAGAAACCGCAGGACAAGCTTATCTTTACGCAAGCAAACGCTTTGCTATACCCTTTGGCTGGAATGCCAATACTCTACCGAGCACCACATCAAATGCGTGGATATTAATGAACGAATTTAAATTCAACCCATTCCAATACTTAGGCAAATTAAGTGGTGAAAATTACCCTACTCCTCCCAAAGTAGCTATTAGCGGAGATATTCCTCCAAAAAATGAATCCTTACCTAAAGAAGTGACGGTTAAATTCACCGCTGGTGATTTAGGACCAATCACTAAGCTAAGCTTGAACTACAATCTGGACGGCTCTCAAACCAACTGGATTAACGCTGCCACAGTCGAAGAACGCGAAGGTGTTGCCACTTTACCAAAAGGAACGAAGGCCATTTCCATCGCCTTTTTTAATGAAGGATGGTCTGGGGCTTGCCAAATAAGGCCTGCGACAAAACTTTGTAAAGAGGATAACTGTAATGAGACTAAAGTAATTGATACCCGTTGGAGTGCAGACGGAAAAGGCGATTGCGATTTAGTCAACTAACCGACACGAATCCCGCGGGAAACCGCGGGCATGATCGAATAAACTTCATTTCAAATAATTAAAATTTTATTTCAAATTTGCAAAAAATTAATTTGCTTTGAATTATTTGCTACAATCTGCTCCCAAAATGACTATGGAATTTGATGCCATTAGGTTAATTCCGATTGCTTAGAGAGTTGTTATGTATAAGATTGGTGAAGTATTAGCACTGGCTAATAAATTTGACAACTCATTCAAAAACCATACAATTCCCGAGCTTCCACAGGACTTACTTAAACAACTAACTTCTCTGCGAGAACTCGTTTGCCAACAGACGCATACTAATGGAACTTTGTTAACTCAGGTAACAATTTCTCTACTAATACGGGTTTATTTACTAGGCATTGGAATATTGGATAGAGAAGCCCATTACACTAATGAAGAAAAAATTAGAATCGCAAATAACATCATCACCTGTGCAAATTTAGTAGGTAGAGTCCTCACTCAATCAAATAATGAAGAAGCGTTTATTGATTTAGAAAAAATGCTCCATGCAGGTACCTTTGAATTAAGGGCATTTACATCGTGGAAACATCTCTTCCTCTCTGCAATTGACAATGTCATTAATGGTGTCAATACAGGTCGAGCCTTAATTTTTCGCAGCACCTATTCTCGCAGCCGCTTAGCCACGCGTGAGATAATTAGCGAGACTCTCCAGGAGTTTCTATTTGTTGCAAAAAATCAATTCACTACACGCAGCTTATTATCCTCATTACAACCCGCAGAAACGTTCAGCAATTTTTATTTAGCAGAAAATCATAAAGCACATATTCTGCATCTCGACAAAGGGCTGTCCGACTTGTACCAAGCGTTTTATCATTACCATCAACAAGATAGGGAAAGGATTTCGGCAGCAAAAGCAATGATTGAATCGCTTGATCATTTTGCAAAACAATCTGCACTCGCTAAAGATAATCAAATAATCAATGCCTATGCCGAGCAAGCTTTTTTAGCAAGTCAAGAATTAGTTATTGAATTATTAAAAGACAGTAAACCTTCTGTTCAGCGGATGAAACGGTTAGCGGCCTGCTTTGAGCAAACTGCACATGTCATTGCAAACCCAGGCAAGAAATCCGAAGTTAAAAAATTGGAGAAACTGGTTGAAGAAAGTGACTATAAACGGTTTCATTGCGACAAGGAAAAAACAGCTTACGCAATCATTCATATTCTCGTTTCAGCAGCGCTTCTTGCTTTGGCGATAGTTGAAGCAGTCGTTAGCCATGGTATTTCGTTAGCAGCGCATTTGTGGATCATTGGTGCTGAAGGAGGAAGTTTAGGGGTTGGTTTCGGGCAACTTTATTACTTCTCAAGTAGTGAAATTAAAACTACTTTTTTCGCCGATTCGATGAGTAAACTGGCACAAGTTACCCGATCAAAATCAAAACATGAAGACTGGCGGGATAAAGGAGACATCGAGAATCGAAGAGAGCAACTACTTAATACGCTTTATCAAGATAGTTTGGCCAACAATTTTTATAATAAAGAGGTCAAACAGTTACTCTCCTCTTTGCAAGTGTTACGAAATAATGTGCATCAATCCAAGCAAACACTCATTTATTCGCAAGCACATGCTGTATTACAAAGTGCAGAAGAGCTGGCCATCGATTTAGTTCGCTCTAAGTATCCCTCGCAGATAAGAATCCAAAAATTGCGAGAGTGCGTTGATGCAGCGAACGCGGTTGTCTTGCAACCTGAAAATGTGCAAGCAATTAATCAATTAGTCACTTTAGTGAGTCATGGCGATTACGAAGCTAAAAAGATTATTAAACGAGATATTGTGATCGCCAGTTTATTAGCACTGGCAAGCATTGCTTTGTACATTGTCACCATCACAGGAACTATTTTTTCAGCTGGCGCTACTTCTGGAACAATTCTTTCACCGATTATGCTATCTGCGGTGGCCGCCCATAAATTTGCCAACTCAATTCATCGGGAGCGTACCCGCTTTAGTGAAGAGGCTAAAGCATTAACCGAATTTGCTCAAACTGCGGGAAAAAATTTAACCTCGCCATCACAGATAAGTGAATGTCCTGATGAAACCAGTTCCTTTCCCAGTTATAGGAGTTTCTAAGACTTAGTTTGCTACTGAAAAAGTAGCAATCATTTTATCGGATAGCTGAAGCTCTATCTGATCCCCCTGACGCAAGCGCCCGACTCCACCTGGGGTGCCGGTAAAAATTAAATCGCCTGCCTGAAGTGTGAACATTATACTTAGATAGTTAATGATATGGGGAATATCAAATATCATTTGCTGAACATGACCTTGCTGCCGCATTTCTCCATTTAATTTCATTGCAAATTCAAGCTGTTGCGGTTTGGCAACTTCCTCTGCAGGGATAAATTTGGATACGCAAGCCGCGTAGTCAAACCCTTTAGCCAAGGCCCAAGGTAACCCCCTTTCTTTTGCTTGAGCTTGGAGATCACGCGCCGTCAGATCGAGCCCAACTGCATAACCCGCAATACATGAAAATGCATCTTCTGGTTTAATTTGTTTTGAATCGTGACCAATTAGCAACACCAATTCGGTTTCGTAATCAATTTCACTGGAGAATGAGGGTAAGCGAATAACATGTTCTGTATTTAATGCAGAAGTTGGCTTTAAGAAGATAAGAGGAGTATTCTCCCGTTTGTTTTTCAATTCCGCTATATGATCACCATAATTACGCCCAACACAAAAAATATTACCGACAGTGACCGCATGATTCGTATTGTAAAAATAAACTTGTCTCAAAAAAATCTCCTGACTCGAGTAACGCATTAGTTTTGTCTAATTTAATGGATAATTCAATGTCTGTTTTCTAGTTAAAACGAATAAAAAAACTAGGAAGAGCGATTATGTTACATTATATTTATGGTTTTTAGATTTACTTTAGAGTGATTTTTTGTGCATCAATATCAAGATTTAATTACAATTTTTAACGATTGCTTCGCTGAAAACTATAACACCAAATTAGTAAAAGGAGGTGATGAACCCCTTTATCTTCCTGCTAATGAACATTGCCCGTATCACGCCATTTTTTTTGCACATGGCTTTTTCAGCAGTGCTCTTCACGAATGCGCGCATTGGTTAATTGCAGGAGAGGAACGCAGAAAACAGGTGGATTTTGGTTATTGGTATGAACCCGATGGAAGAAACGCTGAGCAACAAAAACGCTTTGAAAAGGTCGAGGTAAAACCACAGGCCTTAGAATGGATTCTTTCAGTTGCCACCGGTTATCGCTTTCGAGTAAGTATCGATAATTTAAATGGTGTTGAATCGGATGCAGGGGCATTTAAGGAAGCTATTTATCAGCAAGTTCTAATCTATTGTGAAAAAGGATTATCTGAGCGGACAAATTTATTTCGCAATGCTTTATGCCAGTTTTATAAAACAAACCCTACTTTAAGAGCAACCGATTTTTTAAGGGAATCATTGGATTGATTTATTCCTTACTTTGCTCCTGAAAAAGTGCAACGAACTTGTCTTTAAGTTGCTTTGCACGATCAGAAATTGGAATAATCGCTTCACCCAAAGAGGCATAAACAGCTTTAATTTGTGGTAACGCAGTGAGGTGAGAAAGGTGTTCCCTGACAACCTCAATATCCCCTCTCTGCAATGGCCCGGTAAGTGCATTTTTGTGATTGAATTTTTGTAAATTTTGTATAGCCTCGCTCATGAGCATAGAGGTCATTTGATATGCTATATTTTCATCTACCCCCGCAAACCGGTAACATTCGCTGGCTAGGTAATGAAGACCTACTATGTAATTATTAGCAATAACACCAGCAGCATGATAAATGGGTTTCTGCTCCTTAGTTATTGGAAATAAGATTGCTCCCATACCAGTAAATAATGCATTCAAAGTGGGGAAAACAGCCTCATCTCCTTCGTATCCACAATAGGTACCGGAGAATTGATCAACACTTAATTCGGGATTTGCAAAACTTTTAACCGGGTGCACACTGAAGGCATAACAACCAGCATCCCTGGCCTGCATAAGGACATCTGAAGATAATGAACCACTACAATGAATAATGATTGCTCCTTTAGCAACCTTTGCCTCGGCAATCAATTGGTTACAGACTGTTTCAATCAGATCATCACCTGTCGTAATAAAGTAAATATCTGCTGTTGGGAGTTCACTGTAATTGGTGCAACTCTTACCTGCACCGATAAATTCAACTGCTTTATCTGCACTTTTCAAAGAAGTAGTAACGACCCCCTCTACCTTACCCAAATGGTGTACTGTTATTAATCGCCCAAGCGTTTTTCCTAAATTGCCGCACCCAACAAAGTTAATCGCTAGCATTAATGATTTTCCTACAACTTGATTCACCTTTCAGCAATTATCGCTTATTTCGCAATGACTCACCAACCTGTGCTAAATCCTGAATCATTCAGTAAGCTTAAAAGATATTGCCCATATCCAGATTTGGCTAATCGGCTACCGGACGTTTCTAATTGCTCATCATTTATCCATTTTTGCCGCCAAGCAATTTCTTCAGGACAAGCGATTTTAAACCCCTGCCTTCGTTCAATCGTAGAAATAAAGTGAGAAGCTTCCAACATTGCTTCGTGAGTCCCTGTGTCAAGCCAGGTGTAACCTCGCCCCATAATCTCGACTTTAAGCAAGCCAGCCTGCAAATAACGGCTGTTGACATCAGAAATTTCTAACTCACCGCGTAGCGAAGGTTTGATTGATTCAGCAATCTCAACAACATGGGGATCATAAAAATATAATCCTGTTACAGCGTAACGGGATTTAGGATTCTTAGGCTTTTCTTCGATGCTTAGCGCCTGACCATTTTTATCAAATTCTACGACACCGTAACGTTCAGGATCATGAACAGGGTAAGCAAAAATACTGGCTCCAATTTCAATTTGCTGGGCCCGCAGTAAAATGGCCTTTAAATTATGGCCATAAAAAATATTGTCACCAAGTACTAATGAGCAAGGTGAACCGTTTAAAAATTCTTTAGCTATGATAAATGCCTGAGCTAATCCATCAGGAAAAGGCTGCGGTGCATAGCTTAAATTTAATCCCCACTGTGCCCCATCACCCATTAGCTCACAAAAATTAGGGAGATCGCGAGGAGTAGAAATCACCAAAATCTCTTGAATTCCTGCTAACATCAAAGTTGTTAATGGATAGTAAATCATTGGCTTATCAAAAATGGGCATCAATTGTTTGGAGATAGACAATGTTGCAGGATATAAGCGCGTGCCTGCGCCCCCGGCTAAGATAATTCCTTTTCTTTTCATGCACTCACTTCTTTTTGTTGTTGATGAAAATAATGTCTTTGAAGCCATTCTTGATGATTACGGGAGATTACGTCGTTTAGCCATTGTGAATTATTCAAATACCACTCGACAGTTTTTCTTATGCCGCTAGCAAACGTTTCGACTGGCTTCCAACCCAATTCACTTTCAATTTTCTGAGTATTGATTGCATAGCGTTTATCGTGTCCTGGTCGATCTTCAATGAAAGTAATCAATCGTTTATAGCTTCCTCTGCTGTTAGGTTGAAATTCATCGAGTAACTGACAAATCGTGCTAACAATTTCTAAATTAGTCATTTCGTTGTGACCACCTATATTATAGGTTGAGCCGATTTGTCCGAGCGACAACACGCATTCAATTGCCCGGCAGTGATCAATCACATATAACCAATCACGAATATTTTCTCCGTCACCATATAAGGGTAAGGTTTTACCAGCTAATGCATTGGTTATCATCAACGGAATAAGTTTTTCTGGGAATTGAAAAGGGCCGTAATTGTTAGAACAGTTGGTAGTAAGAACAGGGACACCATAAGTCTGATGCCAAACTCGAACTAAATGATCGCTAGCCGCTTTACTTGCTGCGTAGGGGCTATTAGGTTCGTAATTTTTCTTTTCGGTGAACGAAGGAGCATCTGCCATCAAAGAACCGTATACTTCATCCGTAGAAACGTGTAAAAACCGGAAGTTCCCTTTTGCTTCGGTACCCAGGTTTAACCAATATTCGCGCACTGACTCGAGCAGGTGGAAAGTACCTTCTATATTGGTTTTGATAAATTTTTCTGGATTATGAATAGATCGATCCACGTGACTTTCGGCAGCAAAATTAATTATTGCTCTTGGTTTAAAATTAACCAATAATTGCTTAAATAACGCCCTATCTGCGATGTTTCCGTATACAAATAAATAACGCTTGTCTTTTTTTACCGTCGATAAATTGTCGGGATTAGCGGCATAAGTTAGAGCATCGACATTAAGGACTGGTTCATCATGTGTCTTTAGCCAATTCAAAATAAAATTAGCACCAATAAACCCACATCCTCCAGTTACTAGAATCATTAGACTATCCTTTTGTCCAAATTCATCGAATGATAATCACAAAAAATTTTCCATTTCTGTAAATCGATGAGGTCAACCCACACCATTATTGAATGGTTTTTTGATCAAAATATCCGATGTTTTAAGAAAGTGCTGGATCTGCCGTTCCATCCACATGGCCAACTAATTTGCTGGCAATACCCATGACAATGCCGTAGGGAGGAACTGATTTAGTCACAATCGCCCCCGCTCCTATCATTGCCCCTTCACCAATTGTAAGGCCGGGCAAAATCACTGCACCCGCCCCTATTGAGGCCCCTTTTTTAATATGCGTTTGCAAAAATTTTTCTGGATATTGCTTTGAACGTGGGAATTTATCGTTAGTAAATGTTACATTTGGACCGATAAATACATCTTGCTCAATGCGAATCCCATCCCAAAGCTGAACACCCGATTTAATTGTTACTCTATCACCAATGATTACATCATTTTCAATAAAACAATGAGAGCAGACATTAACTTCAGCGCCGATTTTAGCCTGAGGCAAGATGACAACAAACTGCCAAATTCTTGTACCTTTGCCGATCGTTTGTGATTGCACATCAGCCGTTTGATGTATGACAATTGATTTATCCATTAAAAATCAATCAAAGCCTGTTTTTTAGATAGCAGGAGTATAGTCTGAACAAAAATAGAAGTCTATTGTTGCCATTTAGAGCAGACACCTTGGCAAAGGCTATTCTATTGGGGAATCAATAAATAATTAACGGTAAATTCCCCTCCAATGCACATCCCTAAATTGTTGCCCCACTTTTCGGCATCCTTTTTTGTTATCGTGTCTGGAATTTGGGAATAATATTTTGCCTGGCATTTGTCAAAGCTTGCAGGGATCAATGTCAGGCACTTTTCGTAGTCAATTTTTGCAGCTTTCATCTTTTTATTTAAGTCCGAATCTTGAATAAAACTTTTGCAGATTATCTCCGGTGCCAATTCCTTGAGGTCGCGAATCCAGGCATCTTTTGGCGTTTCGTCCGCAAATACCAAAGTAGAAAGAAAAGCGAAACCTATACTAATTATTATTCTAAAGAATAGGTTATTACGCATGATGGTATTTCCTTGTTATTCTATTAATTAAAAGAATAGATGCCGTTGGTCTATTTTTCCATATTAGGACCACTATACTTATTTAGACAGAAAAATTTGGAATGAAATAAAATGGAAAACAAACAAATTAGGATGCCTGGTTCCGATCACCCTATAACCATCGAACAAAATACAAATCGCGTGATCATTAAAATTGAAGAAAACGTGATTGCTGATACCTATAACGCTTTGATTTTACGTGAAGCTAATTATCCTCCGGTTCAATATATTCCTCGTGAAGACGTCAATATGGCATTATTGCAGCCAAGTACTCATAAAACCTTCTGTCCTTATAAGGGCAACTGCTCTTATTACAACGTCGCTATCGACGATAAAAAAATTGAAAACGCAGCTTGGTCCTATGAAAATCCTCACAACGCTGTGGAACGAATCAGAGGATATATTGCTTTTTATCCCGAACGGGTCGACTCGATTAACGAAACGCAATTTGCTTAAATAACTGGCTTGAGCGATTCAAACGCTTGTTGTAAAAATTCGTATGCTAGTTTGTTTATTCCGGGGCAATTTGATTCTCGAGGACCGGCAATATTGAGCACGACAACATGATGCTCTTTCAGCCACTTTCTTAGCTGCTCTAATGCTCTCCTCTCTTTTTCATCCAATCTTATAATTAAACAAGGCTTGTTTTGCTGCTGAGCCTCTGTGATTGTAAGGTATGTGCCGTCTGTTATTTCCTTAGGCAGCGGCCAGGTAGGTACGATAACCAAAGTTCCATCCGAATCACGAATATTCAGTTTAGTCCTTTCTTGAGGATCTGCAGTCGCGGTTTCCTTTAAGGAAGGGTATTGCCTGCGGATACAAAGGCCATTCTCATCCAATCCATCTTTTGGACACCATCCTCCCCAAGGAATCCCCATTTGTTCGGCAATTGCAAGACCGGCCTGATCCACTCCGGTTTGGCCACCTGAGACAATTTTAAACATTTATAAACTCTGAGACTGGGTATAACTATGGATTATACCCACCCATAACTAGAACGAAAATATCCAAGATATCTCTCTTTAGCATGATGACTGCGAAAGCACCACTAGGACTCCATCATTGTAAAAACTAATGCAGCGCCTTCGATACACTTGGTTAGTTCAAAATATAAATATTAGAGAGTGCGATTTAAATTTTCTTTAGTCCCATTATTCAAGAACAATAGGGCTTTCGATTTAGTCGGTAAGCATCCTTGCTTACATCATCATCGATGAAGATAGATTCTCCGCGTCAATCTCCTCAGCCCGGGCCAACCCTAAGTCAGAAAACAATCTGGGCCTAGCCGTTGTAAATTGTTCTTGCAGCAACCTAAAGAGCGTTTGTCGTTCATTTGGAGAATAATTTTTTGTTGCATCAATAAATGCTTCTTTATTAAAAGCCTTATCCTCACCAGAACCGCTCATGTAATATTCTTTAAAATAAGTAGGGTAAGTGCGCAACAAAATTTTAGCGTGGTCAAACAGCTTTTCCCTGAGACAATGCACAAGAATATCATCGCTATTTTCGTCGATAAAAGAGAATAGCTGATGCAAGTTAACCTCTTCTTGCTCTTTAATTACGTTCATCACTGCTTGAAAGTCTTCTTTGTCTAAAGTAGAGATCGCCTTATGCAAAAAGGTCTTATCGGTACGATCATGCACACATAAATTTGCTTTGTTATTAATGAGTAACTTAATTATTTCCACATAAGCACGCTTATTATCAAGAGTAGCTGAGTAGCCAATTAATGCAAAAAACAGGGGACAATTGCCTGAGTGATGTTGTTGTTGATTAATATTGGCTCCCTTATCAATAAGCCACCGAACATTTTCAAATTGGCCTAAATAGCAAGCGAGCATCAACGGAGTGAATACATCTGCTTGCTCGAACCTAAGGATATTTCGACGATATTTTCTGAGATAAGGAAGATTTATTTCTTCGGGCTCATAGGGAATATCGATTGTGGATAAATTTTTATTTCCTAAAATAGCCTTCCCTATATTCGTTGCAAGCAAGTTATTTGATCTTTTTATGTCCAGCTCTGGCATATCTATAGGTGGCCTAACTGTCTGATATGAATAAGCAGAATATAAGTCTTCGGTCGATCTCCAATTGTCACTGGGACTTAGAAAATAAAAATGCTTCGATGCGTTTTCATCATAAACATTATAGTCCACTAAAAATTGCTGCCCTGCCTTGATATCTGTCGTTGTTATTACTTTTACAACTTTTTGATACTGCAATCGACCTGCTACGAAGCATACATTAGCTTGAGTATCTGAGAAATTAATATAGCGCGTGTAGTTCCCAGAAGTACTCGAATCAATTATCTTTTCTCCAATAGTCATCGCATAATTACCATTGGCTTCAGCGTTTTCTTTTAGATATGCCTCAAACTCATCCAATGAATATTCTTTCCCTGTATAAAGACCCACACAAGTTCCTTTAGGAATGTCACACCTAGCAAATAAACCATGTCCATCCATATTCGTTAATAACGAAACTTTCCGGACAGTAACCCAATCAGGCTTATCTAAAGGAGAAGGAATGTAAGAATCCAAAGGCATGTCTTCTAATCCTAGATCTTTTAGGGTTTGTTGTAAGAAAGGGGGGTCGGATTTGTCACTAACGCTTGCAATCAATTTCCTTTTCTTACGCGGTTCTTCTGAAAAAAATGAAATTGGGTCCTTTCTTTTTTTTGATGTTTGAGATTCAGAGGAGGTATACGCAATCGGAGTATGTATTACAAAACCTTCAAATTTTTTAGGAAAAGATCTTTTTCGTTTGGTGTGTCTTAGCATGATAAAATTCTTAGTTGGTGTTTTTAGGCTTCAGAGCACTCTAAGTGATTATATAAATGCTCATTAGCGTAATAAGGGAACAGAATTTTATATTAATTTTATTTATGTTGCAAAATTTAAACTCTTTGTGAATTTAAAAGAATCATTTAAGGATTTAATTAAACATTTCACACTGGGAACAACCTTTTTCTTTTTTACAGTGTATTAAAGATGATTGTTAAATAGCACTGCAATTCACTGTTAGTCATTGTGAGATCAATATAATCCTCAAAAGATGCATCAGAAAAATAGCAGTGCCAGAAAGGATAAATTGACCATAGTTCAAACTTAACTTACCAGGCCAAGTTTGAACTATTAAGTCTTGAGGGTTTTAGTTTAATTTTTCTTTGGCATATATTTTCATCGCTTCCACTAAAAACTCAACCAAATCAGGATGATAATTCGTATAGAAGCTCTTAAAATCAGGGTGTTCAAGGTACATCTGCCCAAGACCAATATAACTTTCTTGAGTTGGCGTCCAAAATTTTTTCACCCATTGATAATGCCTTTGAATCAAATCTTGAACCTCTTTGGCTTCAGGTTTCGCTCCATTAAGGATAGCATTCACTAATCCTTGATTAATTTCCTCACCCTCCCGCTGATGATCTTCCCAATTGTTTTTTTTCCAGTGACGAACATTTTTCCAACTTTCGTCAATTTGCTTTTGTGTTACTTTTCCCGTTTGCAGTAAGTAATTCTCATACTCCTGCTGCTTTTTCGGATCGAAGCCTTCATACATTTCAATGTCACTCATGATCAAATTTCCTCTAATATGTGAAATAGTTTTATCAATAGTTTTAGTCAGGATCTTGATTCGTTTAAGATCTTCCAAGAGGATAGATTTATGCTCAGTCAATGCTTCAATCTTATCAAAGCCATCGCTATGAATTATCCTCTGTATATCATTTAGAGAAAATCCAAGCTCACGGAAAAATAGAATTTGCTGCAACATCAGAAGCTGCTCTTCCTCGTAGTAACGGTACTGGTTTTCTCCGTAATAAGCCGGCTTTAATAAACCAATCTCGTCATAAAAACGAAGAGTACGCGGACTCACACCTGAGATCTTAGCTAATTTTTTTACCGTGTAGGACATTTTATTTTCCTCTAAATTGACAAATCACACGATAAGGGATTACGTAACGGAAAAGTCAAGGCCAAAATTAAATTCCTTATTTTCTTTCTTTGCTTAATAGTGCTATTTTTCAGCAAGGAAACGGATTTTCTTAGAGGGATACTAAATATGCTAAGGATTGCGATAATTTTATTTAGCTTTGCTGCATGTTTGGGACTAACCATCGCAATACCTATTTTAAAAAATGAATACCCTCGAAAAATAATGGTTTTTTTGCATGGGATCGTGGCAATTTCAGCGATAATAGCCCTGTTCATTGCTATGATTTTAGAACATATGCATCCTTTATTAATCGTGAGTGTGGTTTTATTTATCTTTACAGCCTCTTTTGGTATTTGCATCTTTAAAATTAACATAGTACAAAAAGATGATCTCTTTAAATTACTCGTTATTTTTCATTTGTTGCTTGCAATGGTTTCCTTCATAGTACTGATCACTTATCTAATAGCAGCGCACAAATTCGGAGCAACCGGCTACTGATTGGACACCACTTTCGAGCCTATCTCCTTACAGTAACTGTTAATCCTATTGCCAGCTCGAACTTTGCTAAAGACCTTCCCTTAAATGAGGGGATTCTTAAATTAAGATCAACCAAGCTTAGCCACTGTCGCTTATTTCCATGCAATTATTTCGGGAGATTTCCGGCCTGACGATAATGAAGAGCTGCCCGGTATTCCCAAAATTATCGGCACGACAGCAACCATTTCGTCAGGAATTCCTATTTCAGCTTTCCACTCCGGCAAATTCAAAGCGGGGACAGCAAAACCGATGACTCGCGATCCAAGACCATGGGCATAGGCACTGAGCATGAGGTTTTCAGCTGCAAGCCAACAATCTGCTGCGACAAATGAGTCTTGGAATTTGCTGCAGATAACTATTAATGTACTCGCATTGTAAAAGATATTGAATTCGGGTTGATCAACAACATTAAGAACATGTTTCTTCTTTTCTGACTGGGTTTTTAGAGATTCATCACGCAATATGTGTTTTGCACTCTCAGATATGCGATCTAACATGTCTTGATTCTGGATAATTGCAAAAGCGCAGGGCTCTTCATGAAGGGCGGAAGGGGCTTGTACTGCCGCATCAAGGAGTATACTAATGAGATCTTTACTCACTTTTTTTGGCTGATAGTCTCGTACGGAACGACGATTATAGATAGCATCCATCAAGCTTATAGTATTGGGGACAACCATAACAATTCCTTATGTGATTACTTTATAATTATTAGTGTAGTGAACTTTTTAACTATTTTTGAGGTTTCTTAGTAAGGCTGGGAGAGTGGCAAGCCCCAACTGCCTATACTGACATACATTGAATTATAGACCTAACAGCTTAAACACAGAGCTTATCGGTCTGCTCCCACCATGGACAGGTGTATTTACTTGCATGATCTCTAATGTAAATATAATGTGTTCATTTTTTACAGTCTTCTTGCAACTATGCATTTTTTTGATAGGCTCTTAACATATAGATAAAAATAGAGAATTTACTTCATGAAATTCATCTTAACCCTACTTATTTTTTGTTTGATATGTCCTAGCCTGCATGCTGAAAAACTCATAGTCGGTACATCACCCTTTAATCCCCCCATGGAAATTCAAGCGACTAAAAATAATGTGTTCACTGGATTTGAAATTGATCTTGTGAATGAAATTTGCCGTCGAATCAATGCAACTTGTGCCTACCATCCCATGACGTTTGAAAAAATTATGAAAGCCGTCGCATCAGGGAAAGTTGATTTAGGCATAGATGGTTTTTTTATTACCCGAGAACGGCTAGACCAATATTTGTTTAGCCAACCTTATTTGCAGACTAAAGCCCAATTATTTGCAAGAACTGATTCCAATATTGATAGCACCAATATCAATACAGGCAAACGTATCGGAGTGGAAGCAGGTACTGTATTCAGATCTCTCCTGTTGCAAATGTACAGTAATGTTAAAGTGATTAGCTACGATAACCAGCCGGATATGTTGAAAGACCTAGCCGATAACGACATCGATCTTATTATGTTCGATTACATCGGAGCATCATACTGGGTTAACAACAGCCAAGGTATTTTTAAGCTGGTTGGTAAAGCGATACCATTCGGTATGGGTTATGGCATTATGGCTAACCTCAACCAAGGTCAACTTATCTCTCGAATCAATAATGCATTGATTGCCATGCAAAATGATGGGACTTATTTATCAATTTACTCCCGCTATTTCGGCACGGCGTAATTCCGGTTTCTTTACATAGTAATCTAGCCAAAGCTTGTGTGGATTGAAATCCTTGTTCACCATGGTAATTCAACTAAACTGGAGAGGTGTTGATTCAAATTCATCATCCGCTTCATAAGCTACTTCAACGGTGTCAGAGCTCCTGTAAATCAAACCAGTACTTAAATCTATTTGCGAAACCGAACCAGGATCCCCTTTTATCAAATTAATCTTTTTCCCTAAAGTCTCTTCTAACATGAATGCAATCAAAATTCCTGGAATTTCATCTTCAGGTATTTCATTTTCTGAATCTGACGAATGAAGTTCTCCCTCAGCATATTCATTTTCAGTTAAATAATCAGGTTTAGGGCCGTAAATAATTGAAATTTGCGTCTCAATATCAAGTAAGTTCACCTGATATTTTTTAAGATAATCTGATAATTCCTTCAAATCATTTTGTAAAAACCTATCAATTTCTGAAACAGCAATTTGCAAATGGCTATCCACAACGATTCTTTGCTTAGTATTGGCTATCACAAGACGTATACAGTACTCAAGAGATTGCTCTTCAAGAGCGATTCGGCCATTACAATTAGAAAATATGAAAATCCCCATTCCATCTTGTTTTAGATGGGGTATCTCACCCCGCAAAACAGTTTGGGTATTGAGTAACAAGACAGGGCCATCAGAACATGTATCAAATAGGCTGATACTCCAATCAGGGTTATTTTGATTACGTGCAATCAATTCATAAAGTCCGACTGAGCAACCCTGCGTTCCGGTATGATCATCTTGAACTAAATTCGTCTTATTCATCTGACAAACTAAGTTTTGCTCTAATCCATACTTCTTATCAGAGTTGGTAAAGAAGCCGAGCCGTTTTTGCTTAGCCGCTGTGGTTTGAATTTCTTTTTGCCCAGACCCCGTCATTGCGGAAGAATTTTCATATTTTCGTTTCATTTAAAATTAAAAATGGGTAAATTTGACAATAATATTAACACTAAATATATTTAACTGACATTTATTCTAATTATCCATCCATTTTTCCCTCAATGGACATTAAAAATCCTGAGCAACATGGGTTTCCAAACAGGATAAACACTAATAACAAATAAGCGCTATTCTTGATTGCTGCGTCCCTTGTCACCTCTAATGACTTTAGTTTTACCAAAGCAACCCCAGCCAATAAGCCTTTATTTTTTACTACAACGTCGGTGCTAAAGATTGGGTGTAATCAGCATCCGATTTTTTCTCCTCGTTGATTATGCTTTCGACTTGCTCATTCACATACTCTAAGCAACGATTAAATTTCTTATGCGGATAGGTTCTACAGATATACTCTAAAGCCTGATTGCTTCGGATGGGTGGTTGATATGTGGCTGAAACGGTTTCCCCATGAAACATACCATCATAATCGTCAGGTAAGTCAGAT
>Ga0272446_1001362_pt1 | contig 35497 bp, 30 predicted proteins | sample YNPCB0061_FD_194587 | JGI IMG/M metagenome (GOLD analysis project Ga0272446, IMG submission 194587) | Hot spring microbial mat communities from Yellowstone National Park, WY, United States - YNP-CB-006-1 | ecosystem: Environmental > Aquatic > Thermal springs > Hot (42-90C) > Sediment | place...
GTACTCGCGCTGCTCCTCGTTGAGCTCGCCGGCGATGCCCTCGAGGAGCATCTCCGAGTAGCCGATCACCGACGTGAGCGGCGTGCGGAGCTCGTGCGACACCGTCGCCAGGAAGTTCGACTTCACCCGGTCCGCTTCCTGGAGGCGCTCGACGGCCTGGGCCAGCCGCCGGTTCTTTTCTGTCAGCTCTCGATTGGCCTCCTCGACGGTGGCCATGTGCATGCGCGCCGACATCGCGCGCCGCATCCCCTCGAGGAGGAAGGCGTCGCTCACGCGCACGAGGTGCGACGCCACCCGGCGCGCGGTGTCGGCGCTGGCGCCGTCGGGGAAGGGGCCGAGGACCACGCGCCCGATCGTGCTCCCCTCGTGGAGGAGCGAGGCCACCACCCAACGGTGGCCCGAGATCTCGACCGTCACCGGATCGAGATCGTCGGGCGCGCGCTCGAGGGCGCTGCGCGCATCCTCCGACGAAGTGCCGACGAGGAAGCCGCCGTCGCGATCGACGATCGCCAGCGCGACGCCGAGGTCGCGCGCGCCGAGGTGGAGCGTCTCCCGCGCCGTGCGGTCGAGCAGCTCGTCGAGCGTCACCGGGGCATCGACGCTCAGCACCTCGCGGATCGAGGACATCTCCCTATTCTACTTCCTACTTCCAGCCGCCGAGCGGCATGTCGGCGGCGCGCACGCCCAGCTCCTTGGCCAGCGCCTCGAGGAGCTCCTCGCGCGAGATGCCGTGCTGCGAGCTGAGGCCGATGCGCCGCTCGAGCGAGTCGGCCGTCGCGGACATGAGGCCCATCAGCGTCTCGCGCACGCCCGCGCCGGTCGTCGCCGTCGCCAGGAAGATCGGCTCCGAGCCCTTCTGCGCGATCTTGCGGATGTCGTCCTCGGAGCGCACCGCCGGGAGATCGCGCTTGTTGAACTGGATGACGATCGGGATCTGCTCGACGTCGAGGCGGTTCTCTTTGAGGTTCGCGCGCAGGTTGGCGAACGACTCGTTGTTGTTGCGCGTCTCGGCGACCTGCGAGTCGGCGATGAAGGCCACCCCGTCGGCGCCCTGCAGCACCACGCGGCGCGTGGTGTTGTGGATGACCTGCCCGGGGACGGTGAAGAGGCGGACCTTCACCGTGACGCCGGCGCGCGAGCGCAGCGCGATCGGGAGGAGGTCGAAGTACAGCGTTCGATCCTCCTTCGTATCGAGCGTGAGGAGATGGCCGCGCCGCTTCGGATCGAGCAGCGCGTGGATCGCCCTCAAGTTCGTCGTCTTCCCCGAGAGCGCCGGTCCGTAATAGACGAGCTTCAGCGCGATCTCGCGGTGCTGGAAATCGACCTGTGCCATCGGGCCCCCCTCCCTAGGCTCGCGGTCTCACGTTGTTCAAGGCGGTTCCTCCATCATATCACCGACTACGCAAAAGGAGGCTCAGAATCCAAACGAGGCTCAGTACCACGACGGCGGCGCCGAGGAGGCTGACAATGCGCCAGAGCGGCGACGGCGTTGGCGGACGTCGCTCGGCGGCGCGGGCGGCGTGGAGGCTCTCGGCCATCGAGGCGGCGCGGCGGAGCCCCTCGGCCGCGCGGGCGTCGCTCGGGTGCTCCTGTCGCCGGCGACGGTAGAGGCGCGCGGCGAGATCGAGCGCGTCGGCCATGGCGGCGGTCTCGAGGAAGCGGCGGTGCGCGGCGTCATCGTCCCAGCGTGTCTGGAGCGCCGCCCACGCCTCGTCGACGGGCGGACAGGGCGCGGTCTCGTCGCGGAACGACTCCCAGCGCGCGACGAGGAGCCCGCAGCGCGCGCACGCCGACTCACCGGGGCGGTGCTCGCGTTGGCACTTCGGGCAAACGAGCGGCATGCGCATCGCCAGGGGAGTGTAACTTGCCTTGGCGCGCTCGTCGGGTCGTGTCAAAGTGGGTGAAGATGGCGAACGATGTCGTGGGTTCGCCGGACCCGCTCAGCGAGATGAGCCTCGTCGACGCCTGCGAGAAGCTGCAGCGGGATGCCGGTGGTCGCAAAGTGATGGTCTGCGGCGCCGACGGCGAGGTGCTCGCCCACGCCGGGTCTGGCGGCGCGCTCGATGATCCGACGGCGGAGCAGATCGCGTCCCTCGTCGCCGACGTGCTGCACGGCGCCTCGTCGCGCGCGGCGACCGAGGATTTGACGGCGACGCTCGGTGGTGGGCTCGGGGCCTGCGCGACGGCGGTGGGGACTCGCGCGGCGCTGGTCGTGCTGTTCGATGGGTCGACTTCGCTCGAGCGCGTGCGGGCCAAGATGAAGCGCGCGCGCGATCTGCTGCTGAGGTTGGTCGAGGCGCCGGCGACGACGGCGCACTCGTAGTCGAAAGACGACCTCGCTAGAACGCGAAGCCCGCGCTCTCCGCCTGCCGCTTGAGCGTGCCGTTGAGCGCGGAGTCGACGGCCTTCGCGTTGGCGCCGGCGCCCTTCGCCGACTCGGCGCGGATGTACTCGTCGCGCTTCTTCGAGAGCTCGGCGATGCGCTTTTGGATGTCGGCGCGCTCCTTCGCCTTCTTCTCGACGTAGGCCTCGCGCTCGGCGGGCGCCATCGCCCGCATCTCGGCGGGCAGCTCCTCGGCGGCGAGCTCCTTCACGTCGACCTTCTTGCCCTTCTTGGCGTCGACGAGATCCCAGTCGTCGTTGCGGTAGACGCTGGAGGTCTTGCCGACGGCGCGCGAGGCCGCCGCCGCGACGCCGGCCGACGACGCGTTCGCGTCCTGCGCCATCTGGTTCTCGGCCCGCACGCGCCCGCCCCGCCCGTACCCGACGTAGGTCGACGAGAGCTGCGCCGACAGCTTGGCCAGCTCGCCGTCCATCGGCGTGGCGATCGCCACCTGCTGCGTGTGGTCGATGGCCGCGTACTGCCCCTTGCCCAGCGACGCCACCTGCGCCCAGCCCGCGGTCTCGTACGAGCCGGCCGAGCCGCAGTAAATCGCGTTGACAAAAATGTTCTTCTGGCGCGCGCCGCCGACCGCGTCCTCGACGCGCACGTTGGGATCCTGGTTCGCCGGCTCGTTGCCCGCGACGAAGATGATCTTCAGCGTCTTCGGATCCTGATCCCACTGCATCTGCTCGGTGGCGACCTTCACCGCGCGCGCGACGTACTCGGAGCCGCCGTTCGTGCGCAGCGCGAACAGCTTCGAGTAGACCTGATCGAGGTCGGTGGTGAGATCGATGTCCTTGCGGACCCAGCCCTCCTGCGCCGGGTAGCCGGTGTTGCCGTAGGAGATCACGCCGACGCGCAGCACCGGCTGCGGCTTGGCCTGCCCGAGGAGGCTGACCACGTCCCACAGCTTCTGGCGTGCGGCATCGATGAGGCCGTCCATGCTCGAGCTGGTGTCGAGCGCGATGACGAGGTCGACGTGGCGCTGTCCCTGCTGCGACGGCGGCAGGAGCGGCGGCTCGTGCGCGCGGGCGTGCGCGACGGCGCTGGCGAGGACGAAGGTGGCGGCGAGGAGGAGCTTGACCCGGCGAATGGTGCGCATGCCGGGTCGAACGCGTCACCCCGGCGAAACGGTCTACTCCGACTTCTTCTGCGCCGCGGCGACCTTGTCGCGGAAGGCGGCCTGCTGCGGCTGCTGCTCGGACCCGAGCGTCTTCTGCAGCTCCTCGAACAGCGCCCGCTGGCGCTCGCTCAGCCCGGTCGGGGTCTCGACGAGCAGCCGCACGTGCGCGTCCCCGCGCGCGCCGCGCCCCTGGGGCAGGCCCTTTTGGCGTAGACGGAAAATCGCGCCCGACTGCGTCCCCGGCGGCACGCGCATCTCCACCTTGCCGTCGAGCGTCGGCACCTCGACGACCGCGCCCAGCGCCGCCTGCGTCACCGAGATCGGCACCTCGCAGACGATGACGTCGCCCTCGCGACGGAAGATCGGGTGCGGCTTCACGCGCACGATGACGTGCAGATCGCCCGGCGAGCCGCCGCGCCGCCCCGGCTCGCCCTGCCCCGCCACCCGCCGCGTCGCCCCGTCCTCGGTGCCGGCGGGGATGGCGATGTCGAACTGCCGCTCGCGCTCGATCGCGCCCGTCCCCTTGCAGGCCGGGCAGGCGTCGACGACGATCTTCCCCGCGCCCTGACACGTCGCGCACGGCTTCGACAGCGAGAAGAAGCCCTGCTGGACCTTCACGTCGCCCTTGCCGTTGCAGGTCGTGCAGCCGCGCAGCCCGGCCTCGCCGCCCTTGCCGCCGGTGCCGCCGCACTCGAGGCAGTCGCTCTTGGCTGGGATGGTGATGACCTTCTTCACCCCCATCGCCGCCTCCTCGAAGGTCAGCTCGAGCGTGTAGCGGACGTCGCGCCCCGGCTGCTTCTTCTTGCGCCCGAAGAGGTCGCCGAAGAGGCTGTCGAAGAGCTCGGTGAACGACGCCACGTCGACGCCGAACCCGGCGTCGCCGCCCGAGACGCCCTCGAAGCCGCGGCGGTCGTAGCGCGCGCGCTTGTCGGGGTCCGACAGCACCGTGTACGCCTCGGAGACCTCCTTGAAGCGCTCCTCGGCGTCCTTGTTGCCGGGGTTCTGATCGGGGTGAAACTTGAGCGCGAGCTCGCGATAGGCGCGCTTCAGCGTCGCTGCGTCGGCGTCGCGCGCGACCCCGAGCACCTCGTAGTAGTCCCGTTTGGCCTGGCTCACTTGTCGTCTGCGCTGGTGTCGCTGGCGGCGGCGTAGACCGCCTCGCCGATCTTGTGCGCGAGCTCCTCGAGGCGGGCCTGCAGCTGCTTGATCTCGTCGAGCTGCGCGTCGTCGCTGCCGATGATCGACTTGGCGCTGTCGAGCTCGCGCTGCAGGCTCTCGCGCTCGAGCGCCGGCAGGAGGTGCCCATACTCGACGATCGCGCGGTCGGTGGTGTAGGCGAGCGACTCGAGCGTGACCTTCATCTCGGCGAGCTCGCGGCGGCGCGCGTCGTCGCCGCGCTGCGCCTCGGCCTCGGTGATGATGCGCTCGATCTCCGCCTCGGTGAGGCCGCTCGTCGGGACCACGCGCACCGACTGCTCCTTGCCGGTCCCGAGGTCCTTCGCGGTGACCGACAGGAGGCCGTTGGCGTCGATGTCGAAGGTCACCTCGATCTGCGGGACGCCGCGCGGCGCCGGCGGGATCCCCAGCAGCTGGAAGCGCGCCAGCGATTTATTGTCTGCGGCCATTTCGCGCTCGCCCTGGAGCACGTGGACCTCGACGAAGGGCTGGTTGTCGACGGCGGTCGAGAAGATCTGCCCCTTGCGCGTCGGGATGGTGGTGTTCTTCGGGATGATTTTTGTAAACACGCCGCCCGCGGTCTGCACGCCCATCGAGAGCGGCGCCACGTCGAGGAGCAGGACGTCCTGGAAGGCGCCCTTCAGGACGCCGGCCTGCAGCGCCGCGCCGACGGCGACGACCTCGTCGGGGTCGACGCGCTTGTTGGGCTTCTTGCCGAAGAACTGCTCGACGGCCGCCTGCACGCGCGGCATGCGCGTCATGCCACCGACGAGGATGACCTGGTCGATGTCGCTGGTGCGCAGCCCCGCGTCGCGCAGCGCGGTCTCGCAGGGGGCGAGCGTCTTCTCGATGAGGTCGGTCACCAGCGACTCGAGCTTCGAGCGCGAGAGCGTGGTGATGAGGTGCAGCGGGCCGCTCGCGTCGACGGCGATGAAGGGCAGGTTGATCTCGGTCTCCAGCGACGAGCTGAGCTCGTGCTTGGCGCGCTCGGCGGCCTCCTTCAGCCGCTGCAGCGCCATCTTGTCCTTCGAGAGATCGAACCCGTTGTGCTGCTTCTTGAAGACCTCGACGAGGTGCTCGATCACGCGGCGGTCGAAGTCCTCGCCGCCGAGGTAGGTGTCGCCGCTCGTCGCGCGGACCTCGAAGACGCCGCCGCGCAGCTCGAGGATCGAGATGTCGAAGGTGCCGCCGCCGAGGTCGTAGACGGCGACGCGCTCGTTGCGTCCCGCCGCGCCCGTCGGAGACTGCTGCCCGTAGGCGAGCGCCGCCGCCGTCGGCTCGTTGATGATGCGGAGCACGTCGAGGCCGGCGATGCGCCCCGCGTCCTTCGTCGCCTGGCGCTGGGCGTCGTCGAAGTAGGCGGGGACGGTGATGACCGCCTCGGTCACCGTCTCGCCGAGGTAGGCCTCGGCGGTGAGCTTCATCTGCCCGAGCACGATCGCCGAGATCTCCGCCGGCGAGTACTCCTTGCCGCGGAGGCGCAGCCGCACGTCGCCGTTCGGCGCCGCGACGATCTCGTTCGCGGTCATGCGCAGGTGCTGCTGGATCTCTTTGTCGGCGTGCTTGCGCCCGATTAACCGCTTGACAGCAAAGACGGTGTGCTCGGGGTTGGTGAGCACCTGCCGCTTGGCCAGCGCACCGACGAGCCGCTCGCCCGTCGCGGTGAAGCCGACGATCGACGGCGTGGTGCGGCTCCCCTCGGCGTTGGGGATGACGACCGCCTTGTCCCCGTCGAGGAACGCGACGCAGGAGTTGGTGGTCCCGAGATCGATCCCGACAGCTCGCCCCATCGTCGCCCGCGCGGTCTACGTGCTCAGGCCGAGGCCCCGCCGTCGCCGCCGCCGGCGGGCGGCTTGGCGACCGCGACCATCGCCGCGCGCAGGAGGCGCCCCGACACGAGGTACCCCGAGGCGAACTCCTGGGCGACGGTGTTGGGCGCGTGCTCGGTGGTCTCGACCTGCTGGATGGCGTCGTGGAGCGCGGGGTCGAACGGCTGCCCGAGCGCCGAGAAGCGCGTCACGCCGAACTTCTCCAGCGTCGACAGGAGCTGCTTCTCGACCATGCGGACGCCCTGCGCGAGCGGATCGTCGCCGGCGTGCTTGAGCGCGCGCTCGAGGTTGTCGATGACCGGGAGCATGTCCTTGAGGAGCGCCTCGCGCCCCTTGCCGGCGGCGTCCTCCTGCTCCTTCTTCGCGCGCTTGCGCCAGTTGTCGAAGTCGGCGGCCGTGCGGAGGAGCCGATCCTGGAGCTCCTTCTTCTCCGCCTCGAGCTTCTGCACCTGCCCCTCGAGCTGATTGATCATGTCCTCGACGGTGGCCTGCTCGCTCTTCTTCTGGTCGGGTGCCTCACCGGAGCCGTTCGTCGTCGCGGCGTCGGGTGCCTTCCCCTCTTCGTTGGCTGACATGACGGATCCCTCGAACCTAGCAGATTATTAGCGTTTGCGAATCACTCCGCTCACGAGCTGAGCGGTGAAGTCGACGAGATTGATGACGCGCGAGTAGTTCATGCGCGTCGGACCGATGACCCCCAGCGTCCCGAGGGGGACGCCGTCGCCAGCGCCGCCGCCGTCGGACGGGACGACGGCACCGGCGGGCGCGCCGTAGGTCGCCGTCACCAGCGTGAAGTCGCGCAGCTCGTCGATGTGGGTCTCCGCGCCGATGAACACGCGGATGCCCGGGGCCTTGGCCGTCTCCTCGAGGAGCTCGACGAGGTGCTGCTTGGCCTCGAGCGCCCGGAAGAGGCTCTTCATGCGCTGGATCTGATCGGGCTCGACGTGATCGCCCAGCGACTCGATGAGCCGCGCCTGCCCCTCGATGATCACGTTCGCGGCGCGATCCTCGACGGGCGGCAGCGCCTCGGCCGAGAGCGTGAGCGCGCGGCGCTGCAGCTCGTCGACCTGGGTGCGCTCCGACGCCAGCTCGGCGCGCACGCGCCCCACGACGCCCTCGAGGGTGAGCCCGCCGAGGACGTCGTTCAGGTAGTTGTTGACGCGATCGAGCTCCTCGGGCGCGACGTTCTCGGGCGTGTTGACGATCTTGTTGTGGACCTGGCCCGAGCGCGTGACGAGGACCGCCAGGAGCTGGTGGTCGCGCAGGCGCACGAACTCGAGGTGCTCGAGGACGTCGACGTCGGGGCGCGGGGTCACGACCACCACCGTGTGGTGCGACAGCTCGGCGAGCACGCGCGAGGTCTCGCGCAGCGCGCCCTCGAGATCGTCGGTGGCGGGGATCGCGTAGCGCGAGGAGAGCTCGTCGCGCTCCTTCGGGTTGAGCTTGTGCACCTTGAGGAGCGAGTCGACGAAGAAGCGCAGCCCCTGGTCGGTGGGGAGGCGTCCGGCCGAGGTGTGCGGCTGCTTGAGGAGGCCGGCCTCCTCGAGATCGCTCATCACGTTGCGCACGGTGGCTGGCGACAGATCGATCCCGTACCGGCGGGTGACCGTCCGGGAGCCGACCGCCTCGCCGGTGTTCAGATATTCGTTCACGACGGCGGCGAGGATCCGTCGTGCGCGGTGATTCAGCTCGCTCACGGTGGTGTCGGGTCGAATTCTAGCGCGAACCGGGCGCGCGGCGAGGGTTACAGGAAGCGGGCGCCGACTTCGTCCGCGAAGAGGACGCCGCGGCGGGTCAGACGGATGAGGTCGGGCGTGAGCTCGACCAGGCCCTCGTCGGTGAGGCGGGCGAGCTCGGCGGCGTGGCGGGCGGCGGGGTCGGCGCCGTGACGGGCGGCGTGGTCGGCGCGGGCGACGCCGTCGAGGAGGCGGAGGCCGAGCCACATCCCCTCGCGCTCGAGGGCGTCCGCCGTCAGCTCCTCGTGCATGGCGAGGGCGGGATCGTCGGCGAGGGCGGGGGTGGAGCCGGCGCGCTCGACGACGCGGAGGTAGTCGTCGACGGAGCGCACGGTGGCGAAGCGCTCGCCGCGCCCGTCGGGGAGGAGGCGGTGCGAGTGCGCCGAGCTGCCGAGGCCGAGGTACTCGCCGCCGGCCCAGTAGAGGGTGTTGTGGACGGCGCGGCGGCCGGGGCGCGCGAAGTTGGAGATCTCGTAGTGCTCGTAGCCGGCGGCGCGGGCGCGGGTGTCGACGAGCTCGTACATCTCGGCGACGAGGCCGGCGTCGGGGAGGAGGAGCGTCCCCTGCCGCTGCATGGCGCCGAACGGGGTGCGCTCCTCGACGGTGAGGTTGTAGATCGAGAGGTGCTCGGGGGCGAGCGCGAGGAGCCCGTCGAGATCGCGGTCCAGCTCGGCCAGCGTCTGCGACGGGAGGCCGAACATGAGATCGAGCGAGAGGTTGTCGAAGCCGGCGGCGCGGGCGCGGCGAACGGCGTCGCGCGGCTCGTCGGCGCCGTGGAGGCGACCAAGGGTGACGAGGTGGCGCGGCTCGAGCGACTGCACGCCGAGCGAGAGGCGGTTGACGCCGGCGGCGCGGAGGGCGCCAAGCTGCTCGTCGGGGAGCTCGCCGGGGTTGCACTCGACGGTGATCTCGGGCTCGCCGCCGACGGCGTCGTCGGTGGCGAAGGTGCGCCGAATTTCTGTCAACACCTCGGCGAGGCAGTCGACGCGCCAGAGCCCCGGCGTGCCGCCGCCGAAGTAGATCGAGCGCAGGCGGCGCCCGGGGTAGAGGGGCGCGCGCGCCCGCAGCTCGTCGACGACGGCGCGGGCGTAGCGCTCGTGCGGGATGCGCTCGCGCGCGTGCGTCGCGAAGTCGCAGTACGGGCAGCGTTTTCTGCAATACGGAAAATGGATATAGACGCCGAACGGCACGCGTCACCGACGGTGAAGGATCAGTCGGCCTGGAGGATGATCGGGAACTCCGTCTCGTACTCGGAGTCGTTGGCCGGGAAGTGCCAGTGCTTCACCGCCTGCGTGATGCAGGTGCCGATCTCGCTCTTGGCGTACTCGGGGTCGGCGATGCTGACGCCGACGACGGAGCCGGAGATGCCGACCTTCACGTGCGTGACCAGGCGCGCGCGCTTGAGCGACGAGTCGCGCTTGAGGACGCGGTCGTAGCAGAGGTTCAGCGAGCGGCGGTTCTGCGTGACGACGCCGAGGATGGCGTTCTGCGAGACCTGCCCGCCCGACGAGCGCGACGAGCGGTCGACGGCCGGGATCTCGCGCGGGGTGCCCTTGTCGTCGCCCTCGGCGTAGAGCGCGGCGAGGTTGCGCTGCGACTCGGAGAGGCCCTTGCCGCTCTTGTCGGGAGCGGGCGCGGTCGTCTTCGGGCCGGTGGCGACCTTCCTGGCGCCGCCGGGGTTCGGCGTGGTCTTCGGCGGATCCTTCGGCGCAGCGACGGCGGCGGAGGTCGGGACCGCGCCCGGATCGGCGACCGCGATCGGCGTGTCCTCGGCGCGGCGGGTGACCGGCGGCTCGGTCGGCTGCGGGGTGACGACCGGGCCGGCGTCCTTCTTCATGAGGACGGCGATGAGCGCGCCGCCGAGCCCGAGCGAGACGACCGCGCCGCCGATGGCCGCCCACTTCACCCACGGCGGCGTCTTGTGGACGGCGGGGCCAGCGACGACGACGACGGGGGCGGCGTTGGGGACGACCGGGCCGGCGGCGATGACGTCGTCGGAGAGCCCGCCGGCGGGCGCCGCGGCGGCCGAGGCGCGCGCCGGCGCGGGCGTCGGCTGCGCGGGGCGGGCCGGCGTCGTCGACGAGATGGGCGTCGCCTTCGTGCGACCGAGGTCGGCCGCGATGTGCGCGAGGTTGAAGAGCCCCGACGGTTCGGAGATGACCAGGTCGTCGCTCGGCTGGCCGCCTGGCGGCGGCAGCGGCGTGGGGCCGGTGTCGACCTTCGGCGCCGGCGTCGGCGCGGCGACCTCGACGGGCGGCGCGAGCGGCGACGGCGTCGTCGGGGCGGCGTGGGGCTGCGGCTCGGGGATGGCGGGCGCCTTGCCGCTCGCCTTCTTCGACGAGGTGACGGCCGCGTCGGGGATCGCCGGCGCCTTGCCGGTCGATTTCGTAGACGCGGCGGCCGCGTCGGGGATCGCCGGCGCCTTGCCGCTCGCCTTCGTCGACGAGGGCGCGGGGATCGCCTTGGCCGGCCCCGTCGACGAGCCAGGGATCGGCGGCGCGCCGCTGCGCGGCTTGTCGGGCAGCGCCGCGGCCTGCGAAGACGACAGCGCGCCCGCACGGTCGTTGTCGGCCGGGGCCTTCGCGTACGGCCCCTCGGGCGTCCGCGACGGAGTCCCGCGCAGCGCCGAGCGCGTCTCGGGGCGCGTGACCTGCGGCGGCAGCTGCGGCATGAGGTCCGGCTCGGGCAGCGCCTCGGCCGTCGCCACCGCACCGACGGCGAGCCCGGCGCGGCGTCCGCCGGTGCCGCCCGACGCCGACGCCGACGGGCCGGTCGCGGCGCTCGAGGCGCCCGCGCCCGTCGACGACGAGGTCCCGACAGGTGACGGCGACCGCGACGAGGCTGGCGATGACGTCCGCCCTGCCCCACCGCGCGCGCCCGCCGCCGGAATGGCGGGCGGTGCAGGCAGCCGCGCGGCCCCCAGCGCCGGCGCGAACTCCGCCACCTCCTCGACGGGCTTCCAGACGAAGAACGTCGGATTCCAGCAGTAGGCTTCGCGCCCCTTCGGCCGCTCGGCGCGCACGCGCGCGTGGGCGGCCTCGAGGGACATCGGCCCCTCCTGCTCACCGTCGAACGACACGTACCACTCTTCGCTCGGACCGGGCCCGGCGCCGTCTCCAGGCGGGCCCTGCGAGATCATCGTGTGCTCGCCCTCTTCGCCGAACATCCCGCCGGGGGCGGGCGCGGCGTTGCCGAACGAGTCCTCGATCAGCCGGTCGATCGGCTGCGTGTGCTGCATCGGGCGCGGCCGCATCCCCGTCGAGGACGGCGCAGCCGTGGAGGCCGCAGCCGCCGCGGCGGCCTTGTGCTCCTCACGGACGGTGATGACGTTCGAGCACGACTTGCAGCGGATCTTCAGGACACGTCCGTGGACCCGCTCGTCGGCGATCGAGTACTTCGTGTGGCACTTGTCGCAGACGAACTTCATCGGCTACGCGCGCGCGCCTCCGTTGGCGAGGCGACCGAGGAGATCGCGGTCGAGGAGGTGCTCGGGCTTCACGTTCTTCATCGCCGCCAGCATCTGGGTCTTGAGCCCAGGGTAGTCCGCCTGCAAGGAGGAGAGCATGCGCTTGATGACCTGGCGCTGCTGCTCGGGCAGCCCGCAGGTCGGGCACGAGCAGCGCACCGTCGGGTAGCGCTTCACCTCGGCGTACGCGACGAGATCGCGCTCTTCGACGTAGGCGAGCGGGCGGATCACCACGTGGCGCCCATCGTCGGAGACGAGCCGCGGCGGCATCGCCCGCAGCGACCCCGAGAAGAAGATGTTGAGGAGCAGCGTCTCCGCCGCGTCGTCGAGGTGGTGGCCGAGCGCGATCTTCGTCGCGCCCAGCTTGTCGGCGAGCCCGTAGAGCACGCCGCGCCGCAGCCGCGAGCACAGCGAGCAGGGCGTCGCGCCGGTCTCCTCGGGTCGCAGCACGCGCTCGACGGTGTCGGCGATCTCGTGCGCACGGATCATGTGCGTCTCGATCCCGCGCGACCGGAGGTGCGCCTCGATGACGTCGGTGCGATATCCCGGCCACCCCTGGTCGACGTTCACCGCGACGAGGTCGAAGTGGAACGGCGCGCGCGCCTTCAGCGCCTGCAGCACGTCGACGAGCGCGTAGCTGTCCTTGCCGCCCGAGACGCAGACCATGACCCGATCGCCCTCGGCGAGGAGGCCGTAATCTCCGCTGGCCGCCGCCGCCTTCTGCTGAATCCGCCGCTCGAGCTTGACCGGATCGAACGGCTCGGGGGCGGGTTGAGGCGACGGCATGTGCGCCAGCTGGTCACCGACGATCGGGAGGCGCTGCATGAGAGTCAGAGTATAGCCGAAACTGCGCGTCCGGCTTGCGAGAATCGGCGGACCTCGCGGGGTGGTTGGACCTACGAGAGCTTCTCGTGCTCGTAGTGATGCTGCTCGAGGATTCGCACCAGCTCCTGGATGTGGTCGGGGCCACGGAGCTCGGCGGTGATGTCGACGGCGGTCTCCCCCAGATCGACGCGTGAGAACGCGCGGTTGTGCGACACCTCGAGGATGTTCGCGCGCACCTGCGCGAGGAGCCCCGTCAGGCGGTGGAGCGCGCCGGGGTGGTCCGGGATGCGCACCCGGAGGCGGACCAAGCGGCCGTCCTTGACGAGGCCGCGCTCGATGATGCGCGCGAGCAGGTTGACGTCGATGTTCCCGCCGCACACCAGCACGCCGACCTTCTTGCCGTGCAGGCCCGTCTTGCCCGCCATGAGCGCCGCCACCGCCGCCGCGCCCGCCCCCTCGGCGACGGTCTTCTCGCGCTCGAGGAGCGACAGGATGGCCGCGGCGATCTCCTCCTCCTCGACGGTGACCACGTCGTCGACGTACTTCTCGACGACCGGCAGCGTCCGCGCCCCCGCGCGCCGCACCGCGATCCCGTCGGCGATCGTCCCCGCGGCGGGCAGCACGCAGGGCGCGTGCTCGGCGAGCGCCCGCACCATCGACGGCACCCGCGTCGTCTGCACGCCGATCACGCGGATGCGCGGGTTGGTCTCTTTGAGGGCGGTGGCGATGCCGCTGATGAGCCCGCCGCCGCCGATCGGCACCACCACCGCGTCGAGGTAGGGGTTCTGCTCGATGATCTCGAGCCCGATGGTCCCCTGCCCCGCCATAATGGCGTCGTCGTCGAAGGCGTGGATGAGGGTCAGCCCCTCGGCCTCGCGCCGTCGCCACGCCTCCTCGAACGCCTCGTCGTAGTTGTCGCCGTGGAGGACGACCTCGAGCGTGGCGTCGCTGCCCTCGGGGCGATAGCTCCCCCACTCGCGCGTGCGGGTCACCTTCACGAGCGGCGTCCCGATCGGCATGACGATGGTCGCGCGGATCCCGCGGCGCGCCGCGTGGTAGGCGACGCCCTGGGCGTGGTTGCCGGCCGAGGCGGCGATCACTCCGCGGCGCCGCTCGTCGTCGGAGAGCGAGAGGATCTTGTTCAGCGCCCCGCGCTCCTTGAAGGAGCCGGTCATCTGCAGGTTCTCGAGCTTGAAGTAGACGCGGTTGCCGGTAAGGATCGAGAAGGTCTCGGAGTGCGCCAGCGGCGACAGGTAGATCGCGTCCTTGATGCGAGCGCGGGCGCGCTCGATGTCGGCGATGGTGATCATGGGGGCCTCGCGGGGCCGCTAGATTAGCGCAGAGCGGAGATAGCTGCCGTACTCGTCGTCGGTCGGCAGGTTGAGATCGATGAGCAGGCGCCCCATCCCGGCGGCGTCGGCGTCGGTCGGCTCCGGCGGACGGATGCGGATCGAGGCGCCGCGCCGCTGCCACGACGGGACCTGCTGGAAGTCGAGGGCGTTCTGGCGCAGGAGCTCGACCTTCTCGTCGGGGCCGAGCCCGTCGAGGATGCGCGGGACGGCGCTGGCGTCGGCGCCCGACTGCGCGAGGACGTGGACGCAGTAGCGGTCGATGGCCGTGACCTGCGCGTCGGAGTGGCGCCACTTGAAGTACTCGCGCGCCACCTCGAGGTCGGGCAGCTCGTAGAGCTGGGCGTCGAAGGTGGCCAGCGTCCCGAGGGTGAGCGAGAGCTTGGCCGAGGCCTCGCCGGCGATGCGCGAGAGCAGGCGCCGCGCGTCGCCGCCCGCCGACACCGCGTAGAGCGACATCTCGGTGCGCTCGGCGTAGCCGAACGAGCAGCCGAGGACGGCGCAGAGGTGCGACAGCGTCTTCAGCATGGCCTTGCCGAAGCGCGGGTCGTACGGGCGCTCGAAGCCCTGCTCGTCGAAGAGTGCGTCGAACTTGCGCCCGACGAGGCGCGCGATCAGCGGGCGGCCAACGGAGAGCTCGCGCCCGCCCTGACCGACGGCGAAGATCGCGTATGCGGCGAGCCGCTCGGGCAGCATTCGGGCGTCGATGATATCACGTCTAGCGGAGAAGGAGCCAGATCACCGCGCCGGCCACCGCGGCGAGGGCCAGGATGCCGACGACGACGCGCGGCCCCGACACCGCCGGCGGACGCTTCGCCCGCGGCTGCGACTCGCGGACCTGACCGACGCTCGTCTCCTCGTCCTCGGAGCGGCTCATCACCGTCGGGTCGTCGACGAAGCCGGGGGCGACCTTGCGCACCGGGCCGGTCGGCGCCTCGGAGGCGGGGAGCTTCGGCACCGGCGCGGTGATGATCTCCTCGCGCGCGACGGCGGTCTCGTAGGCGGCCGAGATCGCGTCGAGCCGCGGATCGGGGGCGCTCTCGGACGCGGGCGGCGGCGGGCCGACCAGCTCCGACTCGGGCAGCTCGGGGTCGACCTCGACGGGGAGCTGGAGCAGCCCCGACTCGCCCGGGAACTTGAGCGGCGGCGTGAGCTGCAGCTCCTCGTCCTCGTCGACGTTGCCGCCGAACTCGTCGGACTCGGCGACCTTGCGCGCCCCCGCGCCGAAGATGGCGCGCAGGTACTCGGCGAGCTCGCGCTTGCCGTACGGGACGCCGGTGGTCGCCAGCCACTCGCGCAGCGCGCCGTACATCTCGCGCGCCGACGACCAGCGATCGGCCGGGTCGAGCGCGAGCGCGCGCATGATGATCGCCTCGAGCGCCACCGGGAAGTCGGCCCGCACCTCGCGCGGCGGCGGGAAGTCGCCCTCGAGGACGCGCCGCATGACCTGCTCGGGGCGGCCGCGGAAGAGGCGCTTGCCGACGGTGACCTCGTACAGGATCGCGCCGAGGGCGAAGAGATCGGCGCGCGCGTCCATCGGCTCGCCGCGGATCTGCTCGGGCGCCATGTAGTTGTACTTGCCGGCGACCGACTCGTCCTCGGTGCGCAGCTGGATGGTCGCGCGCGCGATGCCGAAGTCGACGATCTTTGCCGTCCCGCCCCAGGAGACCACGATGTTCCCCGGCGAGACGTCGCAGTGGACGACGCGCAGCGGGCGCCCGTCGGCGTCGCGCTTCTCGTGGGCGTGGATGAGGCCGCGGAGCGTTTGACAAATAATCGCCGCGCCGAGCTCGCGCGGCAGGAAGCGCCCCACCTCGACGCCGCGACGGCAGATGGCGACGAGATCCTTGCCCGCGATGTACTCCATCGCGATGAAGTAGCTGCCGTCGGCGTGGCCGACGTCGACGATCTTGACGATGTGCGGGTGCTCGAGCGCCTGGGCGATGCGCCCCTCGTCGATGAACATCTTCACGACGCGGGTGTACTCGACGTAGCGAGGCTGGATGGTCTTGACGACGAGCTCGCCGGGGTGGCGCGGGCTGCGCGCGAGGTAGAGGTCGGCCATCCCGCCCGCCGTCAGGTAGCTGACGAGCTGGTAGTCGCCGCAGCGGGCCGGGTGCGACGAGACGGGCTTCACGGCGAGCCCACCCCCATCAGCGCCTCGAGCACGCGCAGCGACGAGACGGCGATGGCGTCGAGGTCGTAGCCGCCCTCGAGGACGCAGGCGACCTTGGGCGTCACCGAGAGGAGGTGGCGGGTCATCGCCACGAACGTCGGCGGGGTGAGCTCGAGGCCGCCGAGCGGATCGTCGCGGTGCGCGTCGAAGCCGGCCGAGACGAGGATCACGTCGGGGCGGAAGCGCTCGAGCGCGGGCGCGACCTGGGTGCGGTAGGCGGTGAGGTACTCGGCGTCGTCGGTGCCGGCGGAGAGCGCCACGTTCACCGTCGAGCCGGCGCCCCGCCCGCGGCCGATGAAGTCGGGCGCGCCGGTGCCGGGGTACTGCGGCCACTCGTGCAGCGAGGCGTAGAGGACCTCGGGCTCCTCGACGAAGATGTCCTCGGTGCCGTTGCCGTGGTGGACGTCCCAGTCGAGGATGGCCACGCGCGCCCCGTCGGCGCGCAGGCGGGCGGCGGCGACGGCGACATTATTGAGTAGACAGAAACCCATCGACTGGTCGTGGGTGGCGTGGTGCCCGGGTGGGCGCACGAAGGCGAAGCCGTTGTCGACGGCGCCCGAGGCCACCGCCACGGCGAGATCGATGGCGGCACCGGCGGCGAGGAGCGCCGCGTCCCACGAGCCCTCGGCGAAGTAGGTGTCGGGATCGATCCAGCCGGCGCGGCCGCGGATGGTCGACTGCAGCTCGGCGAGGAACTGCGGGTCGTGCGCGCGGGCGAGCTCGTCGACGGTGGCGGGGCGCGCCGCGATGGGGACGGTGCGCGGGACGAGCCCCGAGGCGTCGAGCGCCCGACGGATGGCGTCGAGGCGCTGCGGGCGCTCCGGATGCGTCGCCGGCGGCGCGTGCGCGGAGAATCGCGCGTCGATGCACAGACCCGTGGGCACGTTGGGCGCGGAGCATAGCACGAGCGACGGTCAGTACCCCCGATCGCGCGGGCGGCTGAGCGAGCTGCACTCCGGGTTGGCGGCGCAGGCCGACTTGAGGATGGAGAAGAGCGTCAGGGTGACGGCGCCGCCGAGGACGAGCGCGCCGATCCAGCGTGCCCAGCCGACCCAGGCCGGGCGGTCGACGACCTTCGGCCCCTCGTCGGTGCCGGGCGCCTCGGGCGGCATCTCCCAGACGCCCGAGATCGTGCAGGGGGCGAAGGGGTCGATCTCGCGCAGCGCGCGCTCGTCGCGGTTGCGCACCGCCTCGTCGAAGATGCCGCGCGCCGTCGAGAGCTCGGCGAGGAAGCGCTCGGCCTCCTCCTGGCGGGAGAACGTGAAGGTGAACGCCGGGTCGTGGAGCATCACCTTGCCGAAGACGAAGTTGAGGCGCGAGTGCTGGTAGGCGCCGTTGCGGTGGACGTTGGTGATCGTCGGCGGGCCGAGCTGGGCGACGGGGAGCAGGCGCACCTCGTCGCGATCGACGTAGACCAGATGGCCGCCGGTGGCGAAGCGCGCGCCCCACTTGTGCGGCGGCGGCTTCCAGAGCGTGCGGAAGAGGAGGCCGAGCGCGGCGGCGAAGAAGACGAACAGCGTGCCGGCCAGCCCCCAATAGACCTCGCGATCGAACCAGGGGTCCTTGGTGGCGTCCTCTTTCAGGAGCCAGAGGACGATGTAGACCCCGACGGCGAGCGCGAGCCCGGCGAAGACGGCGGCGACGACGGGGGCGTCGCGATGGCCGGGGAACCAACGCACCAGCGTCGGGTCGCCCTCGGCGGCGAGCATGGCGAAGAGGCGCTCGCGCACCGAGCGCGGGAGGCGGTTCAGCTTCACGCGGCGGATGGTGGCCATCTCGCGATGGTACCGTGCCGCCGTGGAGGCGCAGCGAGGAGGCTCGCGAGGGATGATCGCCGTCGTGCTCGTCGCGCTGGCAGGCGTGGCGGCGGCGGCGGCGCGCGCGGCGTGGCCGGTGCTGCCGAACGGCGATGGGCTCGGGTACCTGAAGGCGCTCGTCGAGGGCGGGGCCTATCCCGGGCACCCGGCGTACGTGCCGCTGCTCCGCGCGGTGGCGGGTCCGGTGGTCGCGCCCGTCGACGCGCTGGTGGCGGCGCGGGTGGTGTCGATGATCGCGCTGGCGATCGCGGCGGCGGCGGTGGCGGCGACGGTGCTGGCGGCGCGGCGCGCGGACCGCGACGGGCGCGGGCGCCTGATCGGGGCGGTGCTGGCGGGGGTCGGGCTGGCGCTGTCGGCGGGCGCGCTCGAGGCGGGGGCCGACGTCGAGAGCTACGCCCCGTCGCTGGCGGGGGTGGCGGTGGCGCTCGCCGGGGCGGCGTGGGCGCGCGCGGCCGAGGGGGCGCGCGGCGTCGTCGGGGGCGCGATCGTCGCGGCGCTCGGCGGCGCGGTGGCGACCTGGATGCACATCGAGAACGCGCTGCTCGTCCCCGCGCTGGCGCTGGCGCTGCCGTCGCGGGTGCGGCTCTCGCGGCGCGCGGCTTTTTTGGTGATCGCGGGCGCGCTGGCGGCGGCGCCATTTGTGTCTATCGTTTTCTCCGGGCAGCTCGGCGGGGCGACGCACGGCTTCCGCTACCCGCTCAGCGCGGCGACGCCGCTCGTCGCGCTCTACGGCGCCGGGAAGGCGCTGGTCTGGGCGCCCTACCCCTACGAGGCGAGCTGGGCGCGCGTCGCCGCGCTCTCGTCGGTGGGCATCGCCGCGCTCGGCGCGCTGGTGGCCATCGCCGTCGGCGGGGCGCGCGGGCGGGGCGCGCTCCTCGGCCGGGGGGCGACCGCGGCGCTCGTCGGGCTCTACGGCGCCGTCGGCGTCGCCTTCTTCGCCTCCGACGCGGAGCGCTGGCTGCTGCTGCTCCCGCTCCTCTGGGCCGAGGTCGGCGCCGCCGTCGCCGCCGCGCCGCGCGCCCGCCTCGCCGCGTCGCTGGTGATCACCGTCCTGGCGATCGCCGACGGGACCGTGCTCCTGCCGCGCGCGCACGATCGCGCCGTCGCCGAGCGCGCCGCGCGCTGGGGGGCTCACCTGCGCGACGGCGATCTGGTCGTCTCGCCGGGCCACGGCGCCGACGAGTACGTCGGCTTCGTCGAGCGGCTGCGCCTCGAGCGCGTCCCGCTGGTCTACGAGGCGGCGCGCCTCGGCGGCGATCGCGCCCGCCTGGCGCAGCTCCTCGACGAGCGGACGACGCGCGCCCGCCGCGAGGGGCGCCGCCTCATCCTCCTCCGCCTCGCCCCCGACGGCGCCAGCGACGACGACCCGCGCGGCTGGAAGGAGCTCGCCCTCCTCGGCATCGACCGCGGCGCCGCCCGCGCGCTCCTCCCCGCCGGCTCCGACACCCCGCTCGGCGACGGGGTCCTCGTCCGCGCGCCGCAGTAGCTCGCTACAGACGCTCGATCGCCTCGACGCGCGGCCGCGCCTTCGCCCAGCGCGGCGTCGTCGGCGCGAGCCGCTCGAACGTCGCGCGCGCCTCGCCCGCCAGCCGCTTCGCCTCGCCCACCTCCCCGCGCGTCTCGACGATCAGCTCGGCCAGCAGCAGCTTCGCCTCGGCCAGCACGAACGGGCTCGTCTCCACTTTCATCCCGTCGCTGACCGCCTGCCGTACCGACGCCAGCGCCGCCGCGCGATTCCCGGCGCGCCGCTGCGCCTCCGCGATCATCGCCCGATCCTCGGCGAGCACGGCGTGGAAGCCCGAGAGCTGCTTGCCGTGGGCCGCGAACGCCTCTTCGGCGAGCGCCACCGCCGCCGCACCGCGCCCGCGCGCCATCTCCACCAGCGCCGCCGCCAGCGTCGCGTCGGCGACGGTCCACGGATCCTCGCTCTTGCGCACGCGCGCGACCAGCGCCGCCGCCTCGTCGAGCCGACCGAGCTCGCGCAGCGTCCGCGTCCGATAGAGGCGCAGGCGATCGATCACGTCCGGCACGTCGGCGGCCTCGCGCTCGGCGACCGCCAGCGCCTCGGCGCACTCCGCGTCGGCCGCCGCGAAGTCGCCCCGCTCGCTCAGCCCATGACACAGAAAGCCGCGATCGCTCAGCGTGCGCGGGTGCGTCGCGCCGAGCGCGCCCTTAGCCAGCTCGACGCCGCGACGGATCGCCGCGATCCCCGCCTCCACCTGCCCGACGTCGATCTGCGCCACGCCCAGCGTCACGTAGTCCCAGTGCTCGCCGCGCCCCGTGCGCGTCGTCTCGGCGACCACCGCCTCCATGCAGCGGGCACGCTCGGCGAGCTTGCCCGCGTCGAAGAGGCTGGTGCAGTCGACGCGCCGGATCATGAGCGCCATCTGCGGGTCGCCCCCCTCGCGCCGCACCACCGCCTCGGCGATGCGCTTCCACAGCGCGTACTGCTCGTCGTGGTCGGCGCGCGCAGTGTCGAACAGGTGCTCCTGCGCCAGCCGCACCGCCGCCTCCGCCGCGATGCGATCGGTGCGCGCCGCGATCCCCGACGAGAACGCCTCCTCGAACGCCGCGAACGCCCGCTTGGTGTCGCTGGCGTCGGAGGCCGCGCGCCCCATCCACAACAGCGTCTCGGCGACGAGCGGCCCCCACCCCGCTTGGCGCGCCTCGGGGAGCAGCAGATCGCCCAGCTTCAGCGCCTCGGCGCTCCTGCCGACGGCGTAGTGCGCCTGCACCCGCGCCAGCCGCGCCTCCAGCGCGTCGACGCGCGCGCGCTGCGCCGGATCGCGCGGCCGCTCCTCCGCGCGCCGGAGCGCCGCCACGTCGGCGCAGCTCTCGACGGGCGTGAGCGCCTTCGCCGCGTTCCCTGCCCCGCGCACCACGTCGCCGCCGCCGAGCCGCAGCACGCCGACGAGCGCGCGCAGCTCCTCGAGCTCGTCGCCGAGGCAGCTCATGCGAAGGTCGAGCGCCTCGGCCGACTGCTCGCGCCGCACGTGGTGCGCCTCGCAGGCGTCGCGGTACTGCGCCGCCCAGGCCGCGGCGTGCCCGTCGAGCGACGCGATCAGCGCCTCCACCGACGCCGACGCGAAGCCGACGCCGCTCGCCGCGAACACCCGGCGTAGCTCGTCGGCCGCGTCGCGCGACCAGACCGCCGCCACGCGCTCGTCGCCCGCGCGACAGAGCGCCTGCGTGCGCTGCGCCCCGCGCGCCCCGACGACGACCAGCGCGGCGACGGCGACGATCCCTGCCAGCGCCATCGCCACCCGACGCCGCCGGATCGCCGGATCGCGCGCCAGCGCCGCCAGCAGCGCGTCCATCGAGGCGAAGCGATCGTCGGGCTTGGCGGCGAGCGCGCGCGACACCACGCGCCCCACCCAGCGCGGCACGTCGGCGTCGGCGGGCACGCTCGGCGTCAGCCCGCCCCCGCCCGGACGCTCGAGCACCGTCGCGGTCTTGCTCTCGCCGCCGGGCATCGCGCCGTAGAGGGCCACGTAGAGCGTGACGCCGAAGCTGTACTGATCGGCGCGCGCGTCGACGGGGAGGTTGTTCGCCTGCTCGGGCGACATGTACCCCGGCGTGCCGACGACGTGATCGGCGAGCGTCACCTGCGAGAGCGCGCGCCGTCCCGGCTCGCTCGTGCTCTCGACGCCGTCGGAGTCGAGGAACGTGTAGAGCGGCGCGCCGTTCTCGTCGAGCTCCTGCGCCACCGGCGACGGCGACGGCGACGGCGACGACAGCGTCTCCGCCGAGCGCGCCAGCCCGAAGTCGACGACGCGCACGCGCCCGTCGTTGCCCACCAGCACGTTGGTCGGCTTCACGTCGCGATGGACCAGCCCCGCCGCGTGCGCCGCCGCCAGCCCGCGCCCCGCCTCGCGCATCACCGCGAGGATCTCGCGCCACGTCCGCTTCCGCTGCGCGAGCCACCCCTCGAGCGTCGTCCCCTCGACGTACTCCATCGCCACGAAGGCCAGCTCCCCGACGGTGCCGGCGTCGTACACGGGCACCACGTTGGGGTGCGACAGCCGCGCCAGCGCCTGCGCCTCGCGTAGGAGCCGCTGCTTCCCCTTCGTCGAGAGGCGCCCGACCTTGAGGAGCTTCAGCGCGACCTTGCGATCGAGCTCGGGGTCGTAGGCGAGCAGCACCACGCTCATCCCGCCCTGCCCCGCCTTGCCGAGGACGAGATATCGACCAACCCGCTCACCGGGTCGAATGGTCGGCCCCTCGGCGACCTGCGGCTCGGTCGCGCCCGCCCCGCCCGTGCCCGCCTCTCCCCCGTCGCCGCCGTCAGAAGAATACACCGCGCTTCAAGATATCACGGCTCGTTTGATAAACTCGAGGCTGCCATGGCGAGTGAGGCGCGCTTAGCGCTCGAATCGGCCAAGCGCCGATCGGATCGAGGGGACATCGCCAACGCCGCAGCGACGTACGAGCGCGCGCTCGGGCTCGGGCTCGAGGGGGAGGATCGGCGCACCGCGCTGACCGGCCTCGGCGCGGCGCTGCTCACGCTCGGGCGCAACGACGAGGCGCAGCGCGTCCTCGCCGTCGCCGTCGGGGAGTGGCCCGATCGCCCGTCGCTGCGCGCGCTCCACGCGGTCGCGCTCCACGCCGTCGGCGAGGGGCGCGAGTCGGTGGCTACGCTGGTCGACGTCGTGCTGCGCGAGATCGCGCACGGCGAGGAGGCGGAGGCGCTGCGCGAGTGCCGCGATCGCCTCCGCCGCGGCGCCGAGCCGACGGGCGGCTTCGTCGAGCTCGCGCGCACGATGACGCAGAAGGAGTTCGCGCGCACCTTCGACTTCCCGTTTCTCCTCGGCGTCGGCCCGGCGCTGGCGATGAACGAGGACGAGGACACCGCCATCGGGCAGAAGCTCGACCTCGTCGACGACCGCTACGAGTCGCGCCTCATGACCCAGGTGCTGCCGATCCGCGCCACCAAGGGGCTGGTGCCGTCGGCGATCACCGTCGGGCGCGCGCCCACCAACGACGTGGTCATCGCCGACGGGCGCGTCTCCAAGCTCCACGCCGTCTTCCGTCGCCACGGCAGCCGCGGCTGGGAGCTCGCCGACGCCGGGTCGCGCAACGGCACCTTCGCCGGCGAGCGCCGCCTCGAGCAGCAGGGCCCCGCCGTCCCGATCTCGAGCGGCGACATCCTCGCCTTCGGGCACGCCGCCTTCTTCTTCCTCAGCGCCTCGGCGCTGTGGGACCGCCTCCGCAAGCGCGGCTGATTTTTCGCTTTACGCCAATTCGTGCTTGGGCGCGCGCCCGAGGAGCTCGAGCATCACCTGCGCCGCCGGCACGTCCTCGTACATGAGGCGATACATGGCATCGGTGATCGGCATCTCCACGCCCAGGCGCCGCGCCAGATCGTGCGCGCTCTTCGTCGTCTTCACGCCCTCGGCGACCTGGGACATCCCGGCGAGCACCTCGGACAGCTTCTTCCCCTGCCCGAGCTGATACCCGACGGTGCGATTGCGCGAGAGGTCGCCCGTGCAGGTGAGCACGAGGTCCCCCATCCCGGCGAGCCCCGCCAGCGTCAGGGGGTTCGCCGCCTTCCGCACCGCGAGGCGCGAGATCTCCGCGAGCCCGCGCGTGATGAGCGCCGCGCGCGAGTTGTGCCCGAGCCCCATCCCGTCGGCAACGCCGGCGGCGATGGCCATGACGTTCTTCAGCGCGCCGCCGAGCTCGACGCCGGCGACGTCGTCGGAGGTGTAGACGCGAAAGCGCTCGGCGCGGAACAGCCCCGCGGCGTCGTCGGCGACGCGGCGATCGCGCGAGGCCATCACCACCGCCGTCGGCAGCCCGGCGCCGACCTCCTTGGCGAAGCTCGGCCCCGAGAGGAACGCCAGGCGCGTCCCCAGCTTGCCGGGGAGCACGTCCTTCAGCACCTCGTCCATCGTCTCGAGCGACTCGTTCTCGATGCCCTTCGACGCCGAGATGACGATGGCCTCCGGGTCGATGAGCGGCGCCGCGCGCGCCATCACGTCGCGCATCGTGTGCGACGGGACCACCGTCACGACGAAGGGCCGCCCGCGCAGCGCCTCGGCCATGTCGCTGGTCGCGTGCAGCGTCGACGGCAGATCCACCGACGGGAGGTAACGGGCGTTGCGCCGATCGCGCTCGATGTCGGCGACGTGGTCCTCGGCGCGCCCCCACAGCGTCACGTCGATGCCCTTGTCGCCGAGCACCTTCGCGAGGGCCGTTCCCCAGCTCCCCGCCCCCAGCACCGCAGCCTTTTCGGTCATGGCCTCCTCAGGAGGTTAGGACGGATCGCCGACGACGCGCACGGTGTCGCGGCCCGCCTTCTTCGCGCGGTAGAGCGCGACGTCGGCGACCTCGAGCAGCGACTCGGCGGTGCTGGCGTCGTCGGGACAGAGCGCCACGCCGATCGACACCGTCATGTGCCCGGCCGGCTGCGCCTCGGCGTTGGCGATCTTGGCCTCGCGCACGCGGGCGCGGATCTTCTCGGCCACCTCGCGCGCCTCGTCGCGACGGACGTCGTGCAGCAAAATGGCGAACTCCTCGCCGCCGTAGCGCGCGACGACGTCGACCTGCCGGCGATCCTCGGCGATGAGCCGCGCCACCGTGCGCAGCGCCTCGTCGCCGGCGGGGTGACCGTTGCGATCGTTGTACTTCTTGAAGTGATCGACGTCGATCATCAGCATCGCCACCGGCACCCCCGAGCGCAGCGACCGCTCGACGGCGACGCGCAGCTCCTCGTGCAGGTAGCGGTGGTTGTACAGCCCGGTCAGCCCGTCGGTGACCGCCAGCCGGTTGAGCCGCTGGTTCGCCGACTCGAGCTCGGCCGTGCGCTCGCGGACCTTCTCCTCGAGGATCGTCTTGGCGACCTCGAGCTCGCGGTTCTTGCGCCGCAGATCGTCGACGAGCGACTCGTTCTCGCGGTGCAGCCGGAACGTCCGCAGCAGATTCTCGACGGTGAGGCGCAGGTCCGGCTCGTCCCACGGCTTCGGGATGTAGCGGTTGAGACCCGCGCGGTTGATCGCCGCGACGACCGCGTCGAGGCCCGCCTGCCCGGTGAGGAGGATCTTCGTCGTCCCCGGCGAGCGCTTGTGCACCTCCTCGAGGAGCTCGACGCCCTTCATGCCGGGCATGATCTGGTCGACGATCATCACCGCGAGCGGCTCGCCGTCGCGCTTCAGCTCCTCGACGAGCTCGAGCGCGTCCTTCGCCGACTGCGCGACCTCGATCTCACACTCGTCGCCGAAGCGCGCGCCCAGCTGTTGGCGCAGCGCCGTGAGGATGCCCTCCTCGTCGTCGACGCAGATGATGTGCTCTTTCGTGTGGTTCACCCCAGGGCCGCCTTTTCCGTCTTCTCCGCCTCGTCCCCGCCACCTGCCCCATCGGGGTTGGACACCTGAGGCACCGCCTGGGCTGCCTCGGGTCCGCTGACCGGCAGGATCACCGTGAACCGCGTCTTGCCCGGCTGCGACGTGACCTCGATGCGACCGCCGTGCTTCTTCACGATCTGTTGGACGATGCCGAGGCCGAGACCCGTCCCCTCGCCCTTCGCCTTGGTGGTGAAGAACGGCTCGAAGATCTTGGGCATCACCTCGGGAGGGATCCCCGGTCCACTGTCCTCGATCGAAATGGCCACTTCGGCGCCTTTAAGCTCTGTCTCAATCAGGATTTCGCCTTTGCCCCCCAAGGCCTGAACCGCGTTGTGAATCAGGTTGGTCCATACCTGATTCAGCTCGTCGACGTAGACCAGAACCGCGGGGAGCTCGGCGTATTTGCGACTGATGAGGATACCATACTTCAGCTCGTGGTGCAGAATGATGAGGGTGTTCTCGATCCCTTCATGAAGGTCGGCAGGCGCCACCTTCGCCTGATCGAGGTGGGAGTAGCCTTTCAGCGCACCGACGATGCGGGTGATTCGGCGAATGGCCGTCCGAATCGCGTGGGTATTTCTAAACAGATAGGCATATTCCTCCAGATATCCGACCAAAGCGCCAAAGACGATCGACGCGGCGCGCGTCTCCGTCGCCGGCGCCTCGTGTCGCTCGGCCAGCTGCGCGATCTGATACGCCGCCTCGGCGGCGCCAATCTCCACCAGCGTGCGGCAGGAGCTCTCCACGCCCTCGAGGCCGTGCTGCCCCAGCCGCTGCGCCAGCTCGCGCGCCGACCGCCGCACCTGCGCCGGCGCCTCGACGCGCGCCCCCGCCAGCCGCGGCGCCAGCTGCTCGACGAGCGCGAAGAAGCGCGTGCGGTCCGACGGGTCGAGCCGCAGCTCGCCGAGCTCGCGCGCGCGCTTGGCCAGGCGGTTCACGTTCTCGCTCAGGTTGTCGACGGCGCCCTGGATCGCCGCCGCCGGGGAGTTGACCTCGTGCGCCACGCCGGCGACGAGCTGCCCGAGGCCGGCCATGCGCTCGGAGTGGATGAGCGCCGCTTGTGCTTGACGCAAATCCGTCAGCGCGCGCCCCAGCTCCTGGTTGGCGACGACCAGCTCGACGGTGCGCTCCTGCACCTTGGCCTCGAGCGAGGTCGACGCCTTCTGCACCTCGTCGTAGAGGCGGGCGTTGGTGATGGCCGCGCCCGCCTGGTGCGCGAAGGTCGCGAGGAGCCGCAGATCGGCGTCGGTGAACGCCGTCTCGCGCCGCGTGACGAGCAGCATCCCGAGCACGCGATCCTTGTGCTCGAGCGGCACCGCCAGCAGCGACCCGCTCACCCCCGAGCGCGCCGCCGCCTGCGACAGCTCCGCCTCGAGCGCGACGTCCTCGATGCGCACCGGCCCGCCGCGCCACGAGATGGTCTCGGCGAGCTCGACGAGGTCGTGCACCCCCTCGAGGTTCACGCCCGCCGCCACCTCCAGGGCGCCGCGACCGCCGCCCTCCTGCGCGTCGGCGGGGACGAGCAGGAGCGCCGAGCGCGACGCCTGCAGCACCGACGCCGCCTCCTCGACGACCTTGTGCAGCACCTCGTCGAGCGCGAGCACCGACCCGACGGCGCGCCCGACCTCGTGCATGGTGACGATCTCGCGCATGCGCGCCGCGAGGCGGTCGCGGTTCTCCTTGAGCGCCGTCGTCATCTGCGCGAAGGCCACCGCCAGATCGCCGATCTCGTCGCCGGTCTCCTGCACGATGCGGTGATCGAGGTCGCCGCGCGCGACCGCGATGGCGCCCGCGTGGAGGTGGCCGAGCGGCCGCGTGAGGCGCCGCGAGAGCAGCGCCGCCAGCGCCAGCGCGAAGACGACCGCCGAGGCGCCGCCGAGGATCAGCGAGCGCCACGCCTGGTTGCGCGCCTCGACCACCGCGTCCTCGTCGACGGCGACCGCCAGCATCCCCAGGCGCTGGCCCTCGATGTCCTCGAGCGGCGCGTACCCGACGGCGAAGAGCCGCCCGAAGGCGGGCGTCTCGACCACCTCGGGGCGCGTCGACTTGCCGGCCAGCACGCGCTCGGCGAGCGCCTTGGGCGCGCCGAAGCCCACCTCGCGCCGCCCGTCGGAGGCGACGAACGACGACGCGGTCGGGGCGTCATCTTGATAGACAACAACGTCGGCCGAGAGCTGCGCCTTCAGGCGATCGGCGAACGACGCGTCGAGCGGCACCGAGACCACCACCGCGCCGCGCAGCTGGTAGGCCTCGTCGACGACGGGGCTGGAGGCGCGCAGGACCAGCCCGCCGGCCTTGGGCGCCCGCGCGATGGTGATGCGCCGCTCGTAGGCGAGCGCGCGCGGGACGGCGTCGGCCCCCTCCTCGACGGCGAGCGTGGTCTCGTACCGCCCGCCGACCGCCACGCGGGCGACGATCTTGCCGCGCGCGTCCGCCACCTCGACGAGCCCGTTGCCGAGCTGGTGGCGCCGCTCGTTGAGGAAGTCGGTCACCCCCGCCGGATCGAGGTGGATGGTGTCGGGCAGCCCCGGCGTCTCGGCGAGGCGCGCGGTCGCCTCGAAGATCTCCTTCACCTGCCCGAGGACGAGGTTGAGCGCGACGCGCAGCGTGCGCTCGGTCTGCGCCCGCGCCCCGCTCTGCAGCCCGAGGAGCACGAGGCGGATCGCCACCGTCGACGCGCCGAGCACCGGCAGGAGCGCAGCGACGATGAGGATGAGCCCCAGCTTGTGCCGGAGGCGCAGCCGCCCGAGCAGCCCCTCGGGCTTGGCGCGGATGCGATCGGAGGCGCGGCGCCGCGGGTGGTTCACGCTACTGCGCCCCGACCTTGTGGTAGTAGACGACCGCCGACGGGTGCAGCTTGATCCCCGCCAGCGTCGAGCGCGCCGCCACCACGAGCTCGGTGTGCGCGAGCGGCACCCAGGGCGCCTCCTTGGCGATCAGCTCCTGCGCGCGCGCGTAGTAGCGCTCGCGCTCCTTGCGGTCGGACGACTCCTGCGCCCAGACGAGGATCCCGTGCAGCTCGCCGTTCCGATAGAAGGCGACGTTGCGCGCCGAGCCCACCTGCGCGTTGTCCTGATCGAGCAGCACGTAGAGGAAGTTGTCGGGGTCGCCGTTGTCGGCGGTCCAGCCAAGGAGGCAGAGGTCGTGCTCGCCGCGCCCCGTCGAGCTGAGCAGCGTGTTGATATCTTGCTTGACAATTTGGATGTCGATGCCGACGTCGCGCAGGTTGTGCTGGATGATGCGCGCCACGCGATCGGGCGCCGGCAGGTACGAGCGCGGCGTGTCCATCGTGTAGAGGCGCGGGCGCACCTTCGGCGGCACGAAGCCCGCCTCGGCGAGGAGGCGGCGCGCCTCCGCCGGGTCGTAGCGGTAGACCGGCTGCGCCACGTGGCCCCACAGCGACGGCGGCACCGGCGTGGTCGCCTCCTTCGCCAGGCCCTGATAGATGAGCTTCACGATCGCCGTCTTGTTGATCGCGAAGTTCACCGCGCGACGGACGCGCGCGTCGTCGAACGGCGGGTGGCCGACGTTCATCGCCAGGTAGCCGACGTTGTTGCCGGGCACGCGGTGGAGCTCGAGCGCCGGGTGGAGCGCGGCGAACTGCAGGTCCTCGGGCGCGAGGTTCTCGGCGACGTCGAGCGTCTCGCCCTCGAGCGCGACCAGGCGCTGGTGCGGATCGGGGATGGTCGCGAACACCAGGTGCTTGATGCGCGGCGCGCCGTCCCAGTAGTCGGGGTTGGCCTCGAGCGTCACGCGCTCGCCCGCCTGCCACTCGACGAAGCGGAAGGGGCCGGTGCCGACGGGGTGGCGGGCGAAGTCGGCGCCCCAGCGACGGACCGCCGTCGGCGACACGATGCTCACCGGGAACATCGCCAGGCTCGCGAGGAAGGGCGCGTAGGGGCGGTCGATCGACACGCGCACCGTCAGGCGATCGAGCACCTCGACGGACTGGATGTTGCGAAAGGTCGACTCCCAGTAGCTGAAGTCGGCGTGGTGGAAGGGGTGGTTGGGGTCGCGCTGGCGATCGAACGAGAAGACCACCGCCTGCGCGTCGAAGGCGGTGCCGTCGTGGAACTTCACGCCGTCGCGCAGGTGGAAGGTCCAGACCTTCCCGTCGGCGGAGACGTCCCAGCGGGTGGCGAGCGCGGGCTCGATCTCCATCGAGTTTGGGCGATAGCGGACCAGGTGATCGAAGATCTGCTCGGTGACCTCGGCCGACTCGCTGTCGGTGATGCGCGCGGGGTCGAGCCCCAGCACGTCGGCGCCGCGGCCGACGACGATCGTCTGGTCCTGCGGCTGCGCCGGGGCGCGGCAGCCGGCGCCCGCGCCGGTGGCGAGGCACAGGGCGGCGATGGAGAGCGCGGCGCGCACGGAGCGCATCGTCGGAAGGATATCGCGATTTGCCGCCGAAGGCGCGTCGGGCTACGGTTGTTTCGTGCGTTCGCCGTGGCTGGGGCTCGTCGCCGTCTTCGCCCTCTTCGAGATGGCGGGATGCTGGAACCCCTACGGCGAGATCCTCGCCGATCACGTCACCCCGGGCGGGGTGGTGCGCGTCACGATGGATGGGGGCGCGCCGTCGGCGGCGGCGGGGCTGGTGGCGGCGAAGAACGAGCCGCTCACGGTGACGGCCTACTCCCCCGACCTGACGTTCGGGCTCGAGTTCGACAAGCTCCCCGACGGGCGGCTGCCGCGCGAGGCGCTGGCGACCGAGGGCGGGACGCTGACCGTCGCGCCCGGACCGAGCGCGCGGCTGCAGACGCACAGCGGCGGGAGGAGCTGCGTCGCGAGCGCCGGCACCATCACGCTCACCGTCGACGCGGGGGGCAAGACGGTGACCGGCGCCATCGACGCGACCGGGGTGGTGAAGGACTCCACCACCCCGTGCGCGCTCGCCATCACGCTGACCGGAATTCCTGTCGAGCGGAATTAGCCCCGGCGCGGCTCACTTGACCGGCGTCTCCTCGGCGGGGACCGGCGCCGTCGGGGGCGCGATCACCGACGGGAGATCGATCGGCTCCTCGGCCTTCTTCGTCGTCTCGACGCGGGCGGTGCGGAGCACCGACTTCACCCCCTCGAGCCGCGCCAGGTTCTGCGGCGCCCGCGGGTGCTTGCCGTCGGCGGCCTTGCGGTAGGCGTCGCGCGCCTCCTCGAGGCGATCGAGGTGCTCGTAGGCCATCCCGAGGTTGTTCCACATGTACGGCTCGACCTTCCCCTGCTCGGAGGCCATCTCGGTCGCCTCCTCGAGCGCGTCGACGGCGTCCTCGTAGCGCCCGTCGTAGACGAGCGCGAGGCCGAGGTTGTTGAGCGCCCAGCTCGACGAGGTGTTCAGCTCCGCCGCCTTCTCGAACGAGGCGATGGCCTCCTTGCGCTGCCCCTTCTGCAGCTGCACGCGCCCCAGCGTGTTGTGCACCGACGAGCGCGCCGGCGCCTTCTTGACGGCGATCTGCGCCAGGCGCAGCGCGCGGTCGAGCTCGCCGGCGGCGATGGCCGCGCGCGCCCCGTCGAGGAGGTCGTCGATCTTGGCGTCCTCGCCGAGCGTGTCGACGTCGACCGCCTTGGCGACGATGGGCTTGTCGTCGACGGCGGGCGTCGGCGTCGGCGCCGGGATCGGCGCGGGCGGCGGCGTCGGCGCGGGCGCCGGCGCGGCGACGACCTTGGCCACCTCGACGGTGGCCGGCTTCTTCGGGGCGACCTCCTCGCAGGCGGCGAGGGTCGTGATCGCGGTGGCGCCGGCGAAGGCCTGGATGAGGAGGGAATACCTGCGCATTGGAGTGCTCCTTTCGTCAGTGTCCGCGCCGTCGTGTGTGCGGCGCTCGACGAGGGCCTACAGCAGCCCACATGCCAGCGCGATCCCCGCGCGGCGCGCGGTTCTCGACGGAGATGCGTCTGTTTCGACACGCGGACGCGGGTGGGGCCGGGACACGCAATCTGGCGTGTGCAGTCCCAGTTGCGCCGACGTCGAGGCGCGCGCATCTACTCTCTATGGGCGGCAGTGAGCGCCTCGTGGTGGTGGCCTTCGCGTTGGTGGGGTTCGCGGGGGCCGCGGTGGCGCAGGCTCCGCGTCGCGGAAAGCCGGTGATCGTGCCGGCGAAGCCGACGACGCCGGGGCCGCTCTGCAGCGGCGAGTATGCGGACGACCTCGCCGTCTTGCAGACGCGCATGCGCGAGGTCGATCGGCAGCCCTACTCGTACTGCGTGCGCAACACCGCGACGTACGAATGCATCAGCTACGGGCTCGACGGGAACATCCGCAAGACGCGGCGGCGCGCGGTGATGCACGGCACCGCCTTCGGCTATCGCCAGCAGGGCGGCGAGACGCTGCTCCTCACCAACCAGCATGTCGCCGAGTGGCCGGCGGTCACCGACGACGAGCACACCGTCGACGGCGTGCCCGCGGGGTGCAAGCGCGTGGCGGAGGCGGTGCGCGTCGTCGACGGCGAGAGCGACGCCTACGAGGCCGACGACGTGAAGCTGGAGCGCGTGGTCGCCGACGCGCAGCTCGACGTCGCCGTGCTGCGCGCGCACACGCGGCTGCACGTGATGCCGTGGAAGATCGGCTCGTCGAGCGCGCTGCGCGAGCGCAACGTCGTCGAGGTGCGCGGCTTCCCGCTCGGCGCCTTCCAGGCGACGTCGGTGGGCAAGGTGATCTCGGCGCACGATCGCGACCGCTACCGCGAGTGGGAGCACGACGACTTCGTGGTCGACGCGCTGCTCTCGTCGGGGAACTCGGGCTCGCCGGTGCTGGCCGTCTCCTGTCGCACGGGCGAGTTCGAGCTCGTCGGCGTCTACCACGCGGGCTACTCGGAGGGGTCGGCGCTCAACGTCGTCGTCGGCATCGATCAGGTGCGCGGGCTCATGACCACGCTCAAGCGCATGCCGCGCGGCGCCGACGGTGCGCCGCTCGAGGCCGACGCGCGGGCGCGGCTCGCGGCGGGCGGGGCGCTCGCCGACGCCTTCTTTCCGTTCGGGTCACTGACGGCGTCGGTGCAGCGGCGCAGCGACGGGGCGCTGGTGTTCCAGGTGTTCTCGCGCGACTTCCCGCTGAAGACGCAGCCGCTCCTCGTCATCGAGGATCTGCCGCCGCCGTCGCCGCGCAGCCCCGAGTTCGGCGTGCTCGGGCGGGTGTGGGTCGGCGGCGCGGCGGGGCTGAAGGAGCACGCGCGCGGCGAGCTCGACGCCGACGCGCAGGCGCTGGTGACCCGCACGCTCGATGCGCTGCGACGGGACGCAGTGCAGACGGCGGCCTTCCGCGCCTCCGCCCGCGAGGCGCCGCGCTCGCGCGAGCGCTTCGATCAGATGGCGCAGAAGGAGAAGGCGATGCGGCGGACCGCGGCGGCGCGGCGCGATCAGGTGGTCGCCGTCGTGGAGCTCGCCGAGCGCCTGGCGCCGCACGGCCCCGAGCTGGGCGTGCCCCTCTCGGAGGCGTTCGTCGTCCCCGCCCCGCGCGACGACGACGACGGCCCCGACGAGAGCGCCGCGCGGTGATAGAACGGGGGGATGAGCCCCGAGGTCCGCGCGATCATCGACCGGCTGCAGCTCACGGCACACCCCGAGGGTGGCTTTTTCCGCGAGACCTTCCGCGCTCCGGCGGAGGTGGCGACGGCGCGCGGGCCGCGCAGCGCCTCGACGGCGATCTTCTTCCTCTTGCCGGCGGGGGTGCGATCGCGGTGGCACCGCGTGCTCGGCGGCGACGAGGTCTGGCACCTCTACGACGGCGCGCCGCTGCGCCTCTGGCGGCGCAACGCGACCGGCGCCGTCGAGGAGATCACGCTTGACAGGAATCATCCCCAGGCGGTGGTGCCGGCGGGCGTGTGGCAGGCGGCCGAGTCGAGCGGCGCCTATTCGCTGTGCGGCTGCACGGTGGCGCCGGGCTTCGACTTCGCCGATTTCGAGCTAGACGAATAACCGGAGGGTCAGGAGGCGACGGCGACGAGGACACCGAAGGCGGCGGTGGCGACGCCGGAGGCGAACAGCGCGGCGCCGGCGCGGGCGCGGCGGCGGGCGCGGCGGAGCGCGCCGTCGAGGTGCGTGACGTCGGTGGTGATGAGCGCGCCCGGCCCGGCGGCGGTGACCACCCAGACGCGGCCGCCGTCGCGATAGCCGAGCGCGGCGCGCGGGGCGGCCTCCTCGTGGGTGGCGTCGCCGATCACGAGCACCGGCGTGCCGGGCGCGATCGCCGGCGCCGGGTCGACCAGCACCTTGGCCGCGCGGCCCTCGTCGTCGACGACGAGCGCGCCGCCGGCGCACGGGCTCCAGGCGCCGACGACGGTCGCCCGCCCCGGCGTCAGCTCGCGCAGCGGACGCTTGGCGGCCACCGCCGCGCGCGCGTCCCCGAGGGCGGCGCGACCACGCACGCGCAGCCACAGCCCCACGACCGCCAGCGGCGCGGCGGCGACGACGAGCGGCAGCCAGAGGCCGCTCCAGACGAAGTCCGAGATGAGGTCAGTCACGGGCGCCCCCGTTCTCTTTTCGCATAGACGATTTGGTCCGCGTCGGCGCGGGCGCGCGCTTGACCACCGTCAGCCCGCCGACGCCGTCGAGCTCACCGCGGCCGAAGGTCGCGTCGACGAAGGCCACCGCCCCCGCCGCCGTCCCCGCGCCCTCCTCCGCCGCCTGCGCCGCCTGCGGCCAGGCCGCGCGCTGCCACCGCACGCCGTCGGCACCGGCGAGCCCACCGCTCAGCGCGACCAGCGCCAGTCCCATCACCGCCCGCCTCACAGGTTCCACCCCGCCGCGCGCGGCAGATACTTCGCCATCAGCGACGCGAAGCGCGCGTCCCCACGCAGCGACGCGAACGCCGGATCGAGGCGCAGGTCGGTCGCCACCTCGAACTCCTTGATCGGGATCATCGTGTCGACGCGCCCCAGCCCCTCCTCGAGCGCCTTGAACGCGCCGTCGCGATCCCCCGACAGCGCCAGGATCCCCGCGCGCTGAATTGATGTATACGCATAATTCCCGCCGCAGTACCCGTCGCTCTCGGTCAGCGTCTCCAGCGCCCGCTTGGTCTCGCCCGCCTTGGCCAGCGCCAGCGCCAGGCTGTTCGACGCGTGGCAGTCGTCCGAGCGCAGCTTCAGCGCCTCGTCGAGGAGCGCCCGCTCCGCCGCCGTGTCACCGCGCCGCTTCTTCACGCTCGCCAGGTTGTTCACCGCGTCGACGCGGCCGGCGTTCATCTCGCGCGCCCGCGCCCAGGTCGCCTCCGCATCGGTGAGCTCGCCGCTCAGGTACTGCGCCAGGCCCATCCAGTTGAGCTGGTCGTAGTCGAGCGGCGACTCCTTGTCCGCCTTCGAGAACGAGTCGACCGCCTTGCGGAGGTTGGCGTCGAGGAGCGCGGCCTGCCCCTCCTCGATGCGCTGCGTCCGCGTGCGGCGCGGCTCGGGCTTCACCTGCGGCTCCGCGCGCAGCGTCCCGGCGACCTCCCCGTCGGGGCGAAGGCCCTTGTCGAGCTTGGCGACGTCGACGCCGAGCGCGAGCGGCTTCGGGCGCCCCTTCCGCACCGGCTTCGGCTTGGGGGTCGCCTCGGCGACGCCCTTCGGCGTGAGCGCCGTCGCCGACGGGTTGCGGCGCAGCGCCTGGCCGGGGCCGGTCTGCACGCGCGTCGCGCCGCTGCCCTCGGGGCCGAGGTTGACGCGGACGCGCGTCGCCTCGTCGCGGGAGAGCGCGCGCGGGCGCTCGTTGGCGTCGCCGTTGCCGAAGTAGCGCATCGCCGCCAGCGTGAGCACGTAGAGCACGATCGCGGCGAGCACGAGGCCGAGCGTCACGCCGACCATCGTCCAGACGAGGAGCCCGAGGTCGCGCTCCTTCTTGGGCTCGGGGCCCGAGCCGACGATCTCGACGGTGGCGGGGGTGCCGTTCGTCGCCCCGAAGCCGAGCGTGACGGCGTCGAAGGGCGGGTTGAGCGTGCGCTGCACGGCGGTGCCGCCGATGACGCGCTCCTCGCCGGCGACCTCCACCCAGTCGGCCGCGCCGTCGTCGGCGACGACCTCGAGCGCGACGCCATTCTGGCGGACGCGGACGTAGCGGCCCTGGGTCTTGCCCGGCGCGGGGACGTTGGCGTCGATGCCGGCGCCGATGCGCAGCTCGGTGCCCCCGTCGACCACGCGATCGTCGATCACCGTGTCGTCCCAAGTGACGCGTACACGGACGGCCTGGCTCACTGGTGTACCTCCCATGCCTGAGGGGCTGCGATGCTCCGCACCGCGGTGCCCTCTCTTCCGTGTGCCTCCCACGACAGCCAGCGTCGCTCGCCGCTCGACGGCCCGCATGAGACCCGCTGC
>Ga0272446_1001364_pt1 | contig 35495 bp, 34 predicted proteins | sample YNPCB0061_FD_194587 | JGI IMG/M metagenome (GOLD analysis project Ga0272446, IMG submission 194587) | Hot spring microbial mat communities from Yellowstone National Park, WY, United States - YNP-CB-006-1 | ecosystem: Environmental > Aquatic > Thermal springs > Hot (42-90C) > Sediment | place...
AGAACGTCCTGGCCCTCCTCGTCGCGGAAATACTCCGCAAGCGTCAGGCCGGTGAGGCCGACGCGGGCGCGCGCGCCGGGCGGTTCGTTCATCTGCCCATAGACGAGCGCCGCCTTCGAGCCGGGCCCGTCGGTCTTGATCACGCCGGACTCGATCATCTCGTGGTAGAGGTCGTTGCCCTCGCGCGTGCGCTCGCCGACGCCCGCGAACACCGAGTAGCCGCCGTGCTTCTTCGCGACGTTGTTGATCAGTTCCATGATCGTGACGGTCTTGCCAACCCCGGCGCCGCCGAAGAGGCCGATCTTGCCGCCCTTGAGATAGGGGGCGAGCAGGTCGATGACCTTGATCCCGGTGACGAGGATCTGCGCCTCCGTCGCCTGGTCGACGAACTTGGGCGCCTCGCGGTGGATCGGGAAGAACCGGGTCGCGCCGACCGGGCCGCGCTCGTCGATCGGCTCGCCGACGACGTTGACGATCCGCCCGAGCGTCTCGGGGCCCACGGGGACCGTGATCGGAGCGCCCGTATCCGTCACCTCGTAGCCGCGCACGAGACCGTCCGTCGAGTCCATCGCGATCGTGCGCACGGTGCTCTCGCCCAAGTGCTGCGCCGTCTCGAGCACGAGCAGGCGGCCGTCGACCCTGCAGTGGAGCGCGTTCATGATGGCGGGGAGTTCGCCCTGGAACTGCACGTCCACCACCGCGCCAAGCACCTGGGTGACCCTGCCTGTGTTGTTGCTCGCCATCGTTCCGCTCTCCATTCGTTCCGGGATCGCCGGGGCTTCAGACCGCCTCGGCGCCGGAGATGATCTCGATCAGTTCCTTGGTGATGTTCGCCTGGCGCTGCCGGTTGTAGTTCAGCGTCAGCCGCGCGATCATCGTGCCGGCGTTGCGCGTGGCGTTGTCCATCGCCGTCATCCGCGCGCCCTGCTCCCCGGCAGCACTCTCGAGCATGGCGCGGTAGATCTGGATGGCGAGGTTCCGCGGCAGGAGCGAGGCGAGGATCTCCTCCTCGGCCGGCTCGTACTCGTAGGGCGCGCGCAGCGCCTGCGGGTCTTCCGTCCCGGACGCGGGCACCGAGGCGGGGATCAGCGGCTGCGCCGAAGGCACCTGGGCGATCACCGACTTGAAGCGGTTGTAGAGCAGGGTGCAGACGTCGAACTCGCCGGCCTCGAGCATCGCCGTGAGCCGCTCGGCGACCGCGGCGGCATCCTCGAAGCCGATCCGCTTGCGGCCGATGAAGCTCACCTCGCCGACGATCTGCCGCGCGTGCTCGCGCCGGAGATAGTCCCGCCCCTTCCGACCGATGGTGAAGAGCTTCACCGTTCGCCCCTCGTTCTCGAGCGCGCGGATGCGCGCTCGGGCGAAGCGCGAGATGGCGCTGTTGAAGCCGCCGCAGAGGCCGCGATCGGCCGAGACGACGACGAGCAGATGCACCTTCTGCGCGCCGGTGCCGACGAGCAGCTTCGGCGCCTCGGGGCTGCCGGCGACCGAGGCGGCAAGCGCGGCGAGCATGCGCTCCATACGCTCGGCGTAGGGGCGTGCTGCCTCGGCCTGGCCTTGCGCGCGCTTGAGCTTGGAGGCGGCGACCATCTTCATCGCCTGCGTGATCTTGCGCGTCGACTTCACGCTGTTGATCCGCGTGCGCAGCGATTTCAGGCTCGGCATCGCCCCCTCCCCCGCCGCCGCAAAGCTCAGACGAAGTTGCGCGAAAACGTGTCGAGGAAGGCCTTCAGCTTCTCCTCGGTCGCCGGCTTGATCTCGCGGTCGGAGCGTATGGCCTCGAGCACGCCCGTGTCCGAGGCGCGGAGTTCGGCGAGCATCTGCCGCTCGAACCGGCCGATGTCGGCGACCTTGACGCTGTCGAGATAGCCGCGCGTGCCGGCGAAGATCGACACCACCTGCTCCTCGACCGGCATCGGCGCGAACTGCGGCTGCTTCAGGAGTTCCGTCAGCCTCGCACCGCGCGCGAGCAGGCGCTGCGTCGAAGCGTCGAGGTCGGAGGCGAACTGCGCGAAAGCCGCCATCTCGCGATACTGCGCGAGTTCGAGCTTGATCCGCCCAGCCACCTGCTTCATCGCCTTGATCTGCGCCGCCGACCCCACGCGGCTGACCGAGATTCCGACATTCACCGCCGGCCGGATGCCCTTGTAGAAGAGGTCGGTCTCGAGGAAGATCTGCCCGTCCGTGATCGAGATCACGTTGGTCGGGATGTAGGCGGAGACGTCGCCCGCCTGCGTCTCGATCACCGGCAGCGCGGTGAGGCTGCCCGAGCCGTTGTCGGCGTTGAGCTTGGCCGCGCGCTCAAGCAGGCGCGAGTGCAGATAGAACACGTCGCCCGGATAGGCCTCGCGCCCGGGCGGGCGGCGCAGCAGAAGCGACATCTGGCGGTAGGCGACGGCCTGCTTGGAGAGGTCGTCATAGGCAATCACGGCGTGCATGCCGTTGTCGCGGAAGAACTCGCCCATGGCGCAGCCAGCATAAGGCGCGAGATACTGCAGCGGCGCCGGCTCCGAGGCGGTGGAGGCGACGACGATGGAATACTCCATCGCGCCGTATTCCTCGAGCGTCTTGACGAGTTGCGCGACCGTCGAGCGCTTCTGCCCGATCGCGACGTAGATGCAGTAGAGCTTGCGGCTCTCGTCGCCTGTGGCGTTGATCGCCTTCTGGTTCAGGATCGTATCGATGATCACCGCCGTCTTACCGGTCTGGCGGTCGCCGATGACGAGCTCGCGCTGGCCGCGGCCGATCGGGATCAGAGCGTCGATCGCCTTGATCCCGGTCTGCATCGGCTCGTGCACCGACCGGCGCGGGATGATGCCCGGCGCCTTCACGTCCACCCGCCGCCGCTCGAGCGGAGAGCCATCCGGGTTGACGAGCGGCCCCTTGCCGTCGATCGGGTTGCCGAGCGGGTCGACGACGCGGCCGAGCAGGGCCTTGCCGACGGGGACGTCGACGATCGCGCCGGTGCGCTTGACGAGGTCACCCTCGCGCACCGACCGGTCGTCGCCGAAGATCACCACGCCGACATTGTCTGTCTCGAGATTGAGCGCCATGCCGCGCAGGCCCGCGCCGGGAAACTCCACCATCTCGCCCGCCATCACCGAGGCGAGGCCCCAGACGCGGGCGATGCCGTCGCCCACCGAGAGCACCTGGCCGACATCGGCGACGTCGGCGCCGGTGTCGAAGCTCGCGATCTGGCTCTTGAGGATCGCGCTGATCTCTGCCGGACGGATCTCCATGTCAGGCTGCCCCCTTCATGGCCTGTGACAGCCGCTGCAGGCGGCTTCTGATGGAACTGTCGTAGAGTCGCGAGCCGATCCTGACGACCAGCCCGCCGAGGATCGCGGGATCGACCCGGGCGACCACGCGCACACGCGCATGGCCAGAGCGGATCAGCGCCGCCTCGACCGCGCGCGCCTGTGCCTCCGTGAGCGGCACGGCGGAGATGACCTCTGCCGTCTCCTCGCCGCGGCGGGCGGCGAGCTGGGCGCGGAAGGCGGCGAGGATGCGCGGCAGGATCGCGAGGCGGCGGTTGGCGACGATGACGCCGAGGAAGTTGCGCACGATGGGGTCGAGCCCGGCGCTGTCGGCGATCAGCATGACCGCCTGCATCTGCCGGTCACGCCCGATCCGCGGGTCATCGACCACGGCGCGGAACTCCGCACTCTCGGCGTAGAGACGCTCGATCGCGGCAAGCGCCTCGGCAAGCCGGTCATAGACGCCATCGTCACCCGCCTGGCGGCGGTCATCAGCAAGCGCGAGAAGGCCCGAAGCGTAGCGGGCGGGCACCTCGTCGACGGCGGCGCGGGCGTCGCGCGCGAGCTTGAGCGCCTCGGCGATCTCGGCGATTCGGGGTGTGTCGATCGTCGACAAGACGGAGCCTCGGTCCCGGTTCGCGTTGGCGGTCGCCGCAGCGGCGGGGCGCGCGGAAGCCGCAAGAATGCACGCTGGAGAGCCGCAGAGCCCCCCAACGCGCGCGGTGGCTATCACACGCCCTGTGGCGGTGCAACAGGGCGGCGGCCTCAGCGCGCAGGCAGGCCGAGCATCGGCCCGAGCTGGTCGATCAGCGCCCGCAACGCGCCGAGCTGGCCCACGAGCGCCGCACCCCCGAGCGGCGGGCCGGCCACCGCAGGCCCGGGCGGAGCGGCGGGGCCGGACAGGCCCGGCATGGGCGAACGGTCCTGCAGCAGCTCTGCCTGCGAAAGCGTGCCGGAGGCGTCATAGTCGAAGCTCGCGATCAGGGCATAGGCAGCGGCGATGCCGCCGACCGCAGCGCCGCCGACCGCGGCGGCAAGCTCGCCAACCTCCGTGCCCGTCGCGAGCATCGCCATGTGCGTCGCCGCGCGCACGAGCCGCGCGAGCTCCGCAGGCGCAAGCACGCCGTCGCGCGTCACGTCCGCCCAGGCGAACAGGGCGGCGATGCAGGGCGCCGTCTCGCCGCCCGCGCAGGCGGCCTCGATGCCGTCGAGCGCGCCGAGGAAGGAAAGGCCCTCGCCGTGCAGTGCGGCGAGGGTCGCGGGCAGAGCGGGGCAGCGCGCCCAGGACGTTGCCGGAGCGTCGCCGGGAAGCTGGTCGTCGGTCTGCTTCGGCCGTGGCGTGCGGGTCTCGAGCCGTGGCCCGTCGGCGCGCAAGAGGAGCCGCGTCTGGTCCGGGTCGTCGGCGACGGCGAGCGTGAAGCCGCCCGCCGGCTGCGTGCGCTCGATCCGCCAGAGCTCCTGCGTTCCTTCCTTCGGCAAGAGCGCCCAGTAACGGCCGGTGACGAAGAGCAGGGCGGCCGGGTCGGCGCACGCGCCGTTCGCCCAGAGCCCCTGCGCCGCCGCCGGTATGGCGGGAGCCTGCGTCGGGGCCTGCGCCGCGGCGGGGAGGGCGAGCGCGACCAGGGGGGCGGCGAGAGCGGCGAGGCGAGCGATCATGGGGCGATCCTGATCTCGGCGCCGGCGCAGAGATCGGCGCCGGCGACGCGGGCGGTGCGGCGGTCGCGGAACACCGCCGTGAGGTCATACCGGCAGGTCGCCGAATCGGGCGGGGTCAGGGTGAAGGACTGGCCGACGCCGATCACCGCATCGCCGAGCCTGTCCGGCCCGCGCGGAGCGCCCGGCGCGTCGGCGTGGAGGGCCACGATCGGCGTCGTGCCGGCGTTGACCACGGCGCCGAAGCGCGGCGGCCGCGCCACCACCCCGCCGGCCTCGATCACCACCTCGGCGAGGGTGCAGAAATCGAGCCCCTGGCGCACCTCCGGCTCGCCGCTGTCATAGACGATCCTGAGCGTCGTCGCGCAGGCGGGCGGGCGCGCCGAGGGAACGCGCACCGACCCGCCGGGGCGCAGGATGTCGGCGCCGAGCCGGTCGGGCCCCTGGCTCTGGGCCCCGTCGGGATGGGTGTAGATCTGGAACACCGTCCGCCCCGAGCGGTTGACGATCCCGACCGTCCCGGGCGAGGCGGCCGCCGCGTGCGGCGGCGCCGGGTCAGCCCCCGTCCAGCCCGGGGCGATCACGAGCTCGGTCGTGGCGCAGAGGTCGATGCCGGCCCGCTCCTCGCGGGCGCCGTCGCTGTAGGTGAGCGCGATCGTGCCCTGGCAGCCGGGCGGCTGGAAGGCGGGGATTCGCAGGGTCGCGCCGTCGGCCAGCGTGTCGAGGCCGAGCCGGTCGCGCCCGCGCTCGGCGGCGCCGTCGGGGAAGGCGAAGAGCTCGAACACGACCCGCCCCGAGCGGTTGACGATCGCAATCTCGCCGCCGCGCGCGGGCGCCGCGGGCGCTGCGTGCGCCGCCGCGAGGTCATCCGCCGTCGTCCAGCCCGGCGCCACGACGAGCCGCTCGAGCGCGCAGAGATCGACGCGCCGTCGCTCCTCCGCCCCGTCGTTGTCGAACACGACGCGGAGGTCGTAGAGGCAGCCGAGGTCGGGGTAGCGCACGACCAGCCCGGCGCCCGGGGCGATCGTGTCGGCGCCGAGCCGGTCCTCGCCCCAGTCGCTCTCCTCGACGCCGGAGATGAAGAGGGTGCGGATGGTGCGCGGCGAGCGGTTCTCGACGGCGAGCGCGCGGTCGGCCGGCGCGACGGGGGCGGCGCGGGCGAACACCTGCTCGCGGGTGCGGCAGACATCGACGCGCTCGCGCACCTCCTCCGCGTCGTCCTCGAAGACGAGGCGGATGTCGACGACGCAGCCGAAGCCCTGCGGCAGGCGGAGGGTGAACCGCTCGCCGGCAGGAACGGCACGGTCGCCGAACCGGTCGGGGCCCCAGCCGCGCGCTCCCTGGCCAGCGCGCGCGATGTAGAGCTCCCGCAGCGTCAGCTCGCCGTCGTTGCGTATGGTCACCTGCGGCGGCTGCGCCTGGGTCTGCCCCTGGGCTGGCTGCGGGCGCGGCGCCTGGCCCTGCCCTTGGGCGAAGCTGGGGCCCGCGGCGAGCAGGATCAGGAGAAAGGCAGCGAGACGTCGGAGCATGGCGGCACCTGTCGTTGCGCAAGCGAGGCTGGCATGGTCGCCCCGGCCCCGCAACCGCGCCACGGTGACGGGCATCACGCGCCCGGCCCGAGGGCGGCGACCGCCGCCGCGCGCCGTCGCGGCGCGGCGGGGGTGAGGCTAGAGAAAGCTCACCGGGTCGACGTCCACCGCGACGCGGGCGGAGCGCGGGATCGCGGCGCGGCCGAGCCAGGCGCGAAGGAGAGCCTGGACGTCGACCCACCGCGCCGCCTTGAGCAGGAGCCGCCGCCGATGCTGCCCGCGCAGGATGGCAAGCGGCGCCGGAGCCGGGCCGAGCACGCGGAACCCCTCCCCCTCGCCCGCCTCGCCCGGGGCAGCCCGGCGCAGCGCGAGGGCCGCCTCGTCCGCCGCCGCCTGGTCGGGCGAGGAAACGATCAGCGCCGCGAGCCTGCCGAAGGGCGGCCAGCCCCCCGCCCGGCGCTCCGCCATCTCCTCGGCGACGAAGCGGCCGACATCGCCCGAGACGAGCGCGCGCATCACCGGGTGCCCGGGCGACCAGGTCTGCAGAAGCACGCGGCCCGGGCGGTCGGCCCTGCCCGCCCTGCCGCCGACCTGGTGCAGCACCTGGAAGCTGCGCTCGGCCGCGCGCAGGTCGCCGCCCGCAAGCCCGAGATCGGCATCGACGACGCCGACGAGAGTGAGGTGCGGGAAATGCCAGCCCTTGGCGACGAGCTGCGTGCCGATGATGAGATCGACCTCGCGGTTCTCGATCATCGCGGCGTAGTGGGCGGCCGTGTGCGCGCCGTGGACGGTGTCGGAGCTCATCTCGGCGATCCGCACGCCACCGAAGCGCTCGCGGCACTCCGCGGCGATCCGTTCGACGCCGGGGCCGACGGGGGTGAGAGCGCCTTCGGCGCCGCACTCCGGGCAGGCCGGGGGAACCGGCTCGGTGTGGCCGCAATGGTGGCATTCGAGCCGCCGCGCATAGCGGTGCTCGACGAGCCAGGCGGTGCAGTTCGGGCACTGGAAGCGGTGGCCGCAGGATCGGCAGAGGGTGAGCGGGGCGAAGCCGCGGCGGTTGAGGAACAGAAGCGCCTGCTCGCCGCGCGCGACCGTCGCCTCAATCGCTGCGACAAGCGGCGGCGCGAGGAAGCGCCCGCGCTCGGGCGGTGCGGCGCGGAGGTCGATCGCCGCGACCTCGGGCAGGCCGGCGCTGCCGTGCCGCTCGGGCAGGGTGAGCCGCGCATGCCGCCCGCGCTCGACATTGGCGAGCGTCTCAAGCGAGGGCGTCGCCGAGACGAGCACGGCGGGGATCCCTGCGAGATGGGCGCGCACGAGCGCCATGTCGCGCGCGTGATAGGCGACGCCGTCCTCCTGCTTGAACGCCGTCTCGTGCTCCTCGTCGACAACGATCAGGCCGAGGTCTGGGAAGGGCAGGAAGAGAGCCGAGCGCGCGCCGATGACGATCGGCACCCTGCCCTCGGCCACTGCCCGCCAGGTGTCGCGCCGGCGCGCGGCCGCGACCTCGGAGTGCCAGACGTGCGGGTCGGCTCCGAAGCGATTCCGGAACCGCGCGATCACCTGCGCCGTGAGCGCGATCTCGGGCAGGAGCACGAGCGCCTGCCGGCCCTGCGCTACGGCCTCGGCCACCGCCTCGAGATAGACCTCCGTCTTGCCCGAGCCGGTCACACCGTCGAGCAGCGTCGCCCCGGCGCGGCGCGCCGCGACGGCAGCGCGCAGGGTGGCGGCGGCCTCGGCCTGGGCGGGCGAGAGCGCAGGCGGAGCGCCGCCCGGGCACTGCGTCGCGCCGTCCGGCATCGCCACGGCGACGACGAGCCCAGCCGCGCGCATCGCCCGCACCACGCCGGGGCTGACCCCGGCGGCGCGGGCGAGTTCCGTCGCGGCCCAGGGCAGCGGGCTTGCGGCGAGCACGGCGGCGACCTTCGCCCGCGCCCCTCCGAGCGCTGCCGGGTCCACGCCGGGGGCGAGAACGAGGCCGGAGCGAACCGGCGGCGGGGCGAGCGCCGCGGGCACCGGCAGCGCCATGCGCAGCACCGCGCCCGGAGGCGAGAGCGTCCAGTGCGCCACCCAGTCGATGAAACGCATGAGCGCCGCCGGCATCAGCGGCACCGGCAGGAGTGCGGCGATCGCGCGGAGCTTCGCCTCCGCCACCCTCCCCTCCGCGGCGCCGTGCCACACGACTCCCGGCAGGGTGCGGCCGCCGAGCGGCGCGGCGACGATGGTTCCGGGGCCGGGCGCGCCGACCCCCTCCGGAACGGCGTAGTCATAGGCGCCGGCGAGCGGCAGCGGCAGCAGAACGGGCACGCGCGCGACGCCTCCGGGCTGTCGCTTTGCGCCAAGGCCGCGCGGGTCTATGGTCGTGGCGTCGTCCATCCCCGCCAGTGTGCCACGGGTCGCCGCCAATGAAGTTCTTCGTCGATACCGCCGACATCGCCGAGATACGCGCGCTCGCCGCCCTCGGCATGCTCGACGGCGTCACGACCAACCCCTCGCTCATCGCGAAGTCGGGGCGGGCGATCGCCGAGGTGATCGCCGAGATCTGCGCCGCCGTGCCAGGCCCCGTCTCGGCCGAGGTGACCGCGACCGACTTCGACGGGATGATGGCGGAGGGCCGCTTCCTGCGTGCGATCGCGCGCAACGTCACGGTCAAGGTGCCGCTGACGGTCGAGGGCCTGCGCGCCTGCCGCGCGCTCACCGACGAGGGCGCGATGGTCAACGTCACGCTCTGCTTCTCGGCCGCCCAGGCGCTCTTGGCGGCGAAGGCGGGTGCTGCCTTCGTCTCCCCCTTCGTCGGCCGGCTCGACGATGTCGGCCAGGACGGCATGGGGCTGATCCGCGAGATCGTCGCGATCTACCGCAACTACCCGGGGTTCACCACCGAGGTGCTGGTTGCCTCCGTCCGCCACCCGATGCATGTGGTCGAGGCGGCGAAGGCGGGTGCGCATGTCGCCACCCTGCCGCCGGCGATCCTGCGCGCGCTGTTCTCCCATCCGCTGACCGACAAGGGCCTCGCGGCGTTCCTCGCCGACTGGGCCAAAACCGGTCAATCGATCCTCTGACGGGGCGCGGGGGCAGGCGCATGTCAGGCGACAGGCCCCGCAAGGCGAAAGGCACCTCACCGGAGCCCGACGCGGCGGCCGCGGTCGAGGCCTTCCTGCGCGCCAACCCGGGCTTTCTCGCCGACCACCCGGGCCTCTACCGCGCCCTCGTTCCGCCCCGGCGCGTGCATGGCGAGCGGATGGCCGACCACATGGCCGCGATGCTCGAGGCAGAGCGCGCGCGCTGCGGCGAGCTCCGCGCCACGCTCGAGGACCTCGTCGCGCACGGGCGGACCAACGCCGCCCACCAGGCGCGCGCGCACAAGGCGGTGCTGGCGCTGATGGCAGCGCGTTCCGCCGCCGAGGCGCTCGACATCATGGGCCAGGAATGGCCCGACCTGCTCGGCCTCGACGTCGTGACGGTCTGCGCTGAGGGGCGCGCGGTGCTCGGCGCCCGCCCGCTCGCGCGCGGCACGATCGCGCGGCTCCTGCCCGGCGCTGCCGCGTTCATGCTCCGCGCCCAGGCCTCGGACCAGGAGGCGCTCTACGGCGAGGCGGCGGCGCTCGTCGCCTCCGATGCGCTCGCCCGGCTCTCGCTCGCCAATGGCGGCGAGGCGCTGCTTGCCTGCGGCTCGCGCGACCCGGGCCATTTCGAGCCGCGCCAGGCGACCGACCTCTTCTCCTTCCTCGCCGCCGCGGCGGCGATCGCGCTCGGGCGCGGCTGAGGCCCCCCGTGGCCGGGGAGGACCTGCTCGCCGGGTTCCGCGTCTGGCTCGCGGGCGAGAAGCGCGCGGCGGAGGCGACGGTCGCGAACTACGGCCGCGACGTCGCCGGCTTCCTCGGCTTCCTCACGCGGCATCTCGGCGGCGATCCCGATCGCGCCGCGCTTGGGCGCCTCACCCAGGCCGATCTCCGCGCCTGGCTCGCCGATCTCGCCGCCGCCGGCCTCGCGCCGGCCTCGCGCACGCGCGCGCTCGCGGCGGTGCGCGGCTTCTTCCGCTTCCTCGCCCGCACCGGAGGGCCGGAGAACCCCGCCGCTGCCGCGCTCGGCGCGCCACGGCGGCGTGCGCCGGTGCCGCGCGCTCTCTCGGAGGCGGATGCCGCCACGGTGACGGAGGCGATTTCGGCCGATGCCGTCGCTTGGGTGGCGGCGCGCGATGCCGCGATCGCCGCCCTGCTCTACGGTGCCGGGCTCAGGATCGCCGAGGCTCTGTCTCTCCGCCGGTCGGACGCGCCGCTGCCCGGGTCTGAGGCGGGGCTCAGGGTGGTCGGCAAGGGCGGCAAGGAGCGGGTCGTTCCCGTGCTGCCGGCCGTGCGCGAGCGCATCGCCGCCTATCTCGCCCTTTGCCCCCACGCGCTCGAGCGAGGCGCGCCGCTCTTCGTCGGCGTCCGCGGCGGTCCTCTCAACCAGCGGCAGGTGAGGGCGGCGATGATCGCGCTGCGCCGGTCGCTCGGGCTTCCCGAGCACGCCACGCCGCACGCCCTGCGCCACAGCTTCGCCACCCACCTGCTCGAGGGCGGGGCGGACCTGCGCGCGATCCAGGAACTGCTGGGCCATGCGAGCCTCTCGACCACGCAGCGCTACACGGCGGTTGACACTGCCCGGATGCTGGCCGTGTGGCGGAAGGCGCATCCGCGGGCGTGAGCCGGCTCAGCGGCGCACCTGATAGACCGTCCGCCGCAGCTTGCGGCGCCATTGCAGGAGCCAGGCGGCGGCGCGGTCGCGCCCCTGGTCCATCTGCGCGCTGTAGCGGGGGAACTTCCGCCGCATCCAGTCGATCATCCGCTGCGCCCAAGGATATTCGTCGCGCAGGATGTAGAGGCCGACGGCCAGGAACAGGAAGCCCTGCAGGAAGGGCAGGAACAGGCCCGCAACACCGAGCAGCAGGAACCCCCAGCCGGCGAGGATCTTGCCGCGCCGCGCCCAGGGCGAGGGCGGCTTCGGCGGCAGCATGCGTGGGATGGTCAGGTATTCGCGGCGCCGTGCCATGACAGGGGCGGGTATGGCCCCGCCGCGGCGCCCGCGCAACCCCGGCCCTCGTATCCCGGGCGTCGCCAGCGCTCAGCGCCGCTGGCCGAAGCCCTCGACCGTCCACTCGATCGGCGCTGGGCTGATCGTCACCGTTCCCTGGCGCGGGCGGTTGATGTCGACGATCAGCACGAGCGCCGAGCTCCACAGCACGAGCAGGATCGAAGACATCACCGCCTGGCGGCTGCCGTTGACGCCGAAATTGTAGCCCATCGCGCCGACGCCGAGGATCGAGGTCCAGAGCAGGAGCCTGAGGATGTGCGCCGGCACGCGCTCGGTGAAGAAGCGCTTCTGCGTGGTGGCGAGGTCGAACATCTCGTTCAGCGCCGAAAGCATCAGCGCCGAGATCGGGGTGGGCTTCGCCTGCGCGACCGCGGCGGCGACCTCCCAAAGCGCGGCGTGGAGCCGCGCCGTCTCGGCGTCGAGCCGGTCGGCGTCGGCGCGGGAGCGTATGTCGCGGTAGACGCGCACGCGAAGCTCGGCGTAGTCGGCGATCAGGCGCTGCATGCGCGCGCCCTCCTCGCCGCCGATCACGCCGGCGCGCAGCCAGGCCGTGCCGATGGCGTTCGCCTCGGCGAGCACCACGCCCCGGCGCTCGTTGTGCCGCCCGTCGGCAAGCGAGAGCGTGATGCCGAACAGGAAGGCGAGCAGGCCGAGGATACCCCCCGTGACGAACCCAACCCGTGACGAACCCAACGCCCGACCGCTCCATCTTATCCGCCCGCCGGCGGGTGTAGACGCGCCGGCCGAGGCGGAAGCCGATCTCTGTCACTGCCACGTAGATCGCGAGCAGGGCGAGGAAGAGCAGGAGCAGGCTCTCGTCGGCCAGCGTGCCGAGCGCCTCGAGGAGGAACCCCTGCAACGTCGGGCTGCCGTGGCTCGCCGGGGCGCCGCTCAGAGGTGAAGCGGCCGCCCGGCCACGGCGAGCGCCGCCTCCTTCACCGCCTCGTTCAGCGACGGGTGGGCGTGCGAGGTACGGGCGACGTCCTCGGCCGAGGCCGAGAACTCGACGGCGAGCGCGAGTTCGGCGATCAGCGTGCCGGCGTGCGCGCCGATGATGTGGGCGCCGAGGATCCGGTCGGTCGCGGCGTCGGCGAGGATCTTCACGAACCCCTCCGTCTCGCCCATCGCGCGGGCGCGGCCGTTGGCGCTGAAGGGGAAGCGGCCGGCGCGGTAGGCGACGCCGCGCGCCTTGAGCTCCTCCTCGGTCGCGCCGACCGACGCCGCCTCGGGCCAAGTGTACACAACGCCAGGGATGGCGTCGTAGTTGACATGGCCGTGCTCGCCGGCAAGCTGTTCCGCGAGCGCAACACCCTCCTCCTCGGCCTTGTGCGCGAGCATCGGGCCCGCGATCACGTCGCCGATCGCCCAGATGCCCGGAACGGTGGTGGCGAAGCCGTCGGTGCGGACCCTCCCGCGCTCGTCGACCGCCACCCCGACGGCGTCGAGATTGAGCCCCGCCGTGTGCGCGCGCCGCCCGATGGCAACCAGCACGACATCGGCCGTGATCTCCTCCGCCGGGCCACCGCGCGCCGGCTCGACCGCGAGCACGACGCCCGCGTTGGTCTGGCGCGCCCCGGTCACCTTCGTGCCGAGGCGGAACGTCATCCCCTGCCTGCCGAGGATGCGCTGGAAGTGCTTCGCGACCTCGCCGTCCATCGTCGGCACGAGCCGGTCGAGATATTCCACCACCGTCACCTTCGCGCCGAGCCGCCGCCAGACGGAGCCGAGCTCGAGCCCGATATAGCCGCCGCCGATCACGACGAGATGGCCGGGCACATGGTCGAGCTCGAGCCCGCCCGTCGAGGTCACGATCCGCTTCTCGTCCACCGCGACGCCCGGAAGCTCGACGCTGTCCGAGCCGGTCGCGATGACGATGTGCTTCGCCGTGTGCGCAACACCGTCGACCTCGACCACGCCGGGTGCCGCGATCCTTCCGGTTCCCTTGAGCCAGGCCACCTTGTTCTTGCGGAACAGGAACTCGATGCCAGCGACATTGGCGGCCACCACCTCGCCCTTGCGTGCGAGCATGCGCGCGAGGTCGAGCTCCACCGCGCCGCGGACGACGACGCCATGGTCGGCAAGCGCGTGGCGCGCCTCCTCGAACTTCTCCGAGGAGGTGAGCAGCGCCTTCGACGGGATGCAGCCGATGTTCAGGCAGGTGCCCCCGAGCGTGGCGCGCTTCTCGACGCAGGCGACCTTCATGCCGAGCTGCGCGGCGCGTATGGCGCAGACATAGCCGCCCGGCCCCGCCCCGATGACGATCACGTCGAACGCGGTCTCTGCCATGGCGTCCCCCTCAGCCTCCGTGGAAGATGGTGCGCGCGGTCGCGGCGAGTTCGGCGAGCGAGGTCGCCGACCAATCCGGCACGACATGCGCCTCGGGCGTCGCGCCCCCGCCCGGACGACGCGCGCGTCGGTTCACCCAGAGGCAGGGAATCCCCAAGGCCCGTGCGGGGGCGATGTCGTGGAACTTCGACTGCGCGACATGCAGCCAGGCCTCGCGGCCGATCCCTCGCTCGGCGAGCAGCGCCGCGGCGCGGTCGAAATGCGCCCGGTCGGGCTTGTAGCGCCCCACGTCCTCGGCCGTGACGATGAAGTCCGGCGTCGTGCCGATGGCCGCGACCGAGGCCGCGATCGAGGCGCGGTCGACGTTCGAGAGGATGGCGAGGGTGAAGTGGTGCGAGAGCTCCGCGAGCGCCGCCGCCGTGTCGGGGAAGGGCGGCCAGGCGGGGATGGAGGCGGCGAAGGCGCGCGCCGCCTCGAGATCGCGCCGGAGGCCGAGACGATCCGAAAGCGCAAGGAAGGTGCGCTCGAGGATCGCGGGATAGAGGGCGGAGGGGTCCCTCTCCTGCTCGCGATGCTCGAGGTCGGCGAAGGCCTCGAGGATGGTCGCCGCCGACCAGTCCCTCCCCTCGGCGCGGCAGAGCGGGGCGAGGAAGGCGAGGATCCCCTTCTCCCAGTCGATCAGCGTGCCGTAGCAGTCGAAGGTGAGCGCCCGGAAGCGGCGGAGGTCGATCATGGACAGCGCGCGGCGAGGCTCACGCGCCCGCCACCGTGAGCCCGTCGATCCGCACCGTCGGCGAATCGGTGCCGCGGCGGAAGACGAGGTCGTCGGCCGCGACGAGGCGGGCGAACATGGCGCGGAGGTTGCCCGCCACCGTGATCTCGGCGACCGGCTCGGCGAGCGCGCCGTCGCGGATCATGAACCCGGCGGCGCCGCGGCTGTAGTCGCCCGTCACCGGGTTCACGCCCATGCCGATGAGTTCGGTGACGTAGAGGCCGATCCCGATATCGGCCATCAGCGCGGCGGGGCTCATCGTTCCGGGGGCGAGCCAGAGATTGGTCGAGGCCGGCGCTGGCGGGGCGGAGACGGAGCGCGCGGCGTGGCCCGTCGTCGCGCGCCCGAGCATGCGCGCGGTGCGGCAGTCGAGGATCCAGCTCGCGAGCACCCCGTCCTCGACCAGCGCGCGCGGACGGGTGGCGATCCCTTCCGCGTCGAAGGGGCGGGAGCGGAGGCCGCGCGGGCGCGCCGGGTCGTCATGGATGGCGATGCCGGGGGCGAAGACGCGCTCGCCGAGGCAGTCCTTGAGGAAGGAGGTGCCGCGCGCGACCGCGGCACCGTTGATCGCCGCGGCGAGGTGGCCCAGGAGGCTCGCCGCGACGCGCGGGTGGAAGACGACGCTCATCGTCGCCGTGGCGGGCCGCCGCGGGTCGAGCCGCGCGACCGCCTGCTCGCCAGCGCGTTGGCCGACCGCGCCCGGGTCCTCGAGCCCAGCGGCATGGGTCGCGGTGGCATAGTCGTAGTCGCGCTGCATCGCCGTGCCCTTGCCCGCCACGGCCGTGACGGAGACGGAATGGCTCGTTCGCGCATAGGTTCCGGCGAAGCCGTTCGAGCCGACCAGCGCGATCGTTGTCCTTCCCCACCCCGCTTCCGCGCCCTCAGTGTTGGTCACGCCCCGGACGGCGAGCGCCGCCTCCTCGGCCGCCGCCGCACGCGCGGAGAGGGCCGCGACATCGGGGGCGGCTTCATCGACGAGATCGAGCGCGGCGCGCCGGGCGGCGAGGTCCGCCATGCCGTCGGGCGCCTCGGCGAGGCCGGCATGGGGGTCCTCCGGCACGGCGCGGGCCATCGCCACCGCGCGCTCGGCGAGGCGGGCGAAGGCGGCGGGGCTCGCATCCGTGGTCGCGGCGATCGCCTGGCGGCGGCCGACGAAGACCCGAAGGCCAAGGTCGCGGCTCTCCGCGCGCTCGACCTGTTCGGTCTGCCCGAGCCTGCGCTGCACCGAGAGCGAGGCGGCCTCTGCGAGCAGGGCATCGGCCGAGTCCGCACCAGCCCGTTTCGCTGCCGCGACGAGCTCGGCGAGCAGTCCGAGCCGGTCCTCCGTCGCCGGGGCGTCGCTCATGCGGCGAGCCGCTCGGCGATTGCCGGCAGCGCGGGCAGCCTGCCGACCGGGCCGATCGCGGCGAGCGTCGGGCGGCCGCGGAACATCCGCCGCGCCGCGGCGGCGACGTCCTCGACCGTGACGGCCTCGAGCCGAGCGATGGTCTCCGCAAGCGGCACCACCCTGCCCCAGGTGTGGATCTGGTGCGCGATCTGCTCGCAGCGCGAGGAGGTGCTCTCGAGCGACATCAGAAGCGAGGCCTTCACCTGCGCCCGCGCGCGGGCGAGCTCCTCCGGCGTGACCGAGCGCTGCACGGCGGCGAGCTCGCCGAGCACGACGGGGATCAGCTCCGCCGCCTCGGCCTCGCCGGTTCCGGCATAGATGCCGAACGTTCCGCTGTCGAGATAGGGCGAGACGAAGGAGGAGATGGCGTAGACGAGGCCGCGCTTCTCCCGCACCTCCTGGAACAGCCGGCTCGACATCCCTCCGCCGAGCAGCATCGAGAGCAGGAGCCCGGCGTGGTAGTCCGGGTCGTCATAGGCCATCGCCGGGAAGCCGAGCACGAGATGCACCTGGTCGAGGTCCTCTTCGGCGCGGAACTCACCGCCCTCGTAGCGGGCAGGCTCGGCCCGGGCCGGCGTTGCGTCGGGAAGGGCGGCGAAGTGCCGTTCGGCGAGCGCGACCACCGCCGCGTGCTCGATCGCGCCGGCGGCGGCGACAACCACGCGCGAGGGCGCATAGTGCCGCCGCATGAAGGAGAGCAGCGCCTCGCGTGGCAGCGTGCGGATCACCGCCTCCGTGCCGAGTGTGGGAAGGCCCATCGGTTGGCCTGGATAGGCGGTCGCCTGGAAATGGTCGAACACGATGTCGTCGGGCGTGTCGTTGGCCTGGCCGATCTCCTGCAGAATGACGCCGCGCTCGCGCTCGAACTCGTCCGGGTCGAACACCGAGTGCTGCAGGATGTCGGCGATGATGTCGGCCGCGAGCGGCGCGTCCTCCTTCAGCACCTTGGCGTAGTAGGCGGTGCGCTCGCGCGCGGTGTAGGCGTTGAGGTGGCCGCCGACGTCCTCAATCTCCTCGGCGATCTGCGCCGCGGTCCGCCGCGCTGTGCCCTTGAAGGCCATGTGCTCGAGGAAGTGGCTCGCGCCGTTCTCCTCCGGCCGCTCGTGGCGCGTTCCGGCGGCGACATAGGCGCCGAGGCTCACGGTGCCGACATGCGGCATCGTCTCCGTCACCACCGTCAGCCCCGAGGCAAGGCGCGTCGTCCGGATCGTGTCGGTCATGCGGCCTCCTTCAGGGCGTGGCGCCGGACGAAGCCCTCGACGGCGGCGAGGTCATTTGGAAGCACGACATATTGTTCCGGAAGCGTCTCGAGATCGGCAAGCCGCGCGGGCAGCGCCGGGCGTCGGCCGGTGGCGCGTGCCACAGCGTCGGGGAACTTCGCCGGATGCGCGGTCGCGGCGACGATGACGGGGATGTCGGCATCCGCCGGCATGTGCGCCCGCGCGGCGGCGACGCCGATCGCGGTGTGCGGGTCGGCGAGGTAGCCCGCCCGGTTGAGCCGCGCGATCTCGGCCAGCGTCGCCTCGTCATCCACCGCCGCGGCGCGGAACAGCGCGGTCGCGCGCCGCCAGGCGGCATCCGGCACAGGCATCCGCCCCTCGGCGCGGAAGCGCGCCATCACCGAGGCCGTCGCCGCCGCGTCGCGGTCGAGGAGCTCGAACAGCAGACGCTCGAAATTGCTCGAGACCTGGATGTCCATGCTCGGGCTGAGCGAAGGCTCGACGGCGCGGATCGACATGTCGTTGGCAGAGATGAAGCGGGCGAGGATGTCGTTTCGGTTGGCGCCGAGGATCAGCGAGTGCACGGGAAGGCCCATCCGCCGCGCCGCCCAGGCGGCCAGCACATTGCCGAAATTCCCCGTCGGCACGGCGAAGGCGACCGCGCGGTCGGGCGCGCCGAGGGCGAGCGCGGCGTGCGCGTAGTAGGGGATCTGCGCCGCGACCCTCGCCCAGTTGATCGAGTTCACCGCGGCAAGCCGCATCTCCTCGCGGAACCGCCGATCGGCGAACATCGCCTTCACGAGGTCCTGGCAGTCGTCGAACGTTCCCTCGACCGCGACGTTGCCGACATTCGGCGCGAGCACCGTCGTCATCTGCCGCCGCTGGATCGCGCTCGTCCTCCCTTTGGGATGGAGGATGACGATGTCGATCCGCGCGCGGTCGCGGCAGGCCTCGATCGCGGCAGAGCCGGTGTCGCCCGAGGTGGCGCCGACGATGGTGATCCGCGCGCCGCGTCGGGCGAGCACGGCATCGAACATCCGCCCGAGAAGCTGCAGCGCGAGGTCCTTGAAGGCGAGCGTCGGCCCGTGGAAGAGCTCGAGCGCGAAGAGCCGGTGGTCGAGCTGCACGAGCGGGGCGATGGCGGGGTGGCCGAAGCCCTGCCACGCTTCGCGGCAGAGGCGCAGGAGAGCGGCACGGTCGAACGCCTCGCCGACGAAGGGGGCGAGCAGGCGCGCGGCGAGATCGGCGTAGGGCAGGCAGCGCAGGGCGCGCCACTCGGCCGGCGAGAGGGACGGCCACGCCTCGGGCACGTAGAGGCCGCCATCGGCGGCAAGGCCGGCGAGCAGCGTGTCCTCAAAGCCCAAGGGAGGGGCTTCGCCGCGGGTCGAGACGTAGCGCATGGCCGCCGGACATTAGGGGTCGGGCTGCGGCGATGGAAGGGCGGGGGCGGGGGTCGCCGGCGCTCAGAGATAGCGCGCGCGGAGGTGGCGGGCGAAGCAGGCAGGGTCAAGGCCGCGCCCCGTCGCCGCCTCGAGCAGCCCATCGAGCCCGTGGCGCGCGCCGTGCGCATGCACGCGCCGAGCAAGCCAGGCGACGAGCGGGGCGAAGCGTCCCTCCCCGAGCGCCTCGCAGATCTCGGGCTGGTCGGAGATGGCCGCCTGGAAGAGCTGGGCGGCGGCCATCGCCCCGAGCGTGTAGGAGGGGAAGTAGCCGAAGGCGCCGTCGTACCAGTGGATGTCCTGCAGGCAGCCGCGTCGGTCATCCGGAACGTCGAGGCCCAAGAGCGCCTTCATCCCCTCGTTCCAGGCCCCCGGCAGGTCCCCAACGGCAAGGTCACCCGCGATCAGAGCGCGCTCGAGCCGCCAGCGGAGGAGGACATGCAGCGGGTAGGTCACCTCGTCCGCCTCGACGCGGATCAGGCCGGGGGCGACGCGCCGCCAGAGCCGCGCAAGATTCGCGGGTTCATAGGGGCCAGGGTCGCCGCCGAAGGCCTCGGCGAGGCGTGGCCCGAGCCAGGCGAGGAAGGCGTCGGACCGCGCGGCCTGCATCTCGATGATCAGGCTCTGGCTCTCATGCGCGGCCATCCCTGCTGCCTCGCCGAGCGGGGTGCGCGCGAAGGCCTTGGGAAGGTTCGCCTCATAGAGAGCATGGCCGCACTCGTGCAGGACGCCGAGGATCGCCTGGGAAGGGTCAGCCTCGTCGTAGCGCGTGGTGATGCGTATGTCGGCGGGCGTGCCGCCGCAGAAGGGGTGGGTGCTCTCGTCGAGCCGGGCGGCTGTGAAGTCGAGGCCCGTGCGTTCGGCGAGGGAGCGGCAGAGGCGACGCTGCGCCTCGACCGGGAAGGGGCCGGGCAGCGGGATGGGCGGCGGCAGGCTGCGCTCGCGCTCGAGCGCTGCCGGGAGAAGGTCGCCCAGCATCGCCTCGAGCGGGCCGAAGAGCGCGGCCACGCGCGACTCGGTGAGGCCCGGCTGGAACCCGTCGAGCAGGGCGTCGTAGGGGGCAAGCCCGATGGCGGCGGCGAGAGCCTCGGCCTCGGCGCGCACGAGCCCGACCACCTCGGCGAGCAGCGGGGAGACGGCGGCGAAGTCGGAAGCGCGCCGTGCGGCGCGCCAGGCGGCCTCGCAGGCGGTGGTCGCCCGCGCCTTGGCCGCGACGAGGTCGGGCGGGAGGGCGGTGGCGCGGCGGTGGCGGCGGCGCATCAGCGCGAGGTTGGCGCGCTCGGCCTCTGCGAGATCCTCGGCTTCGGCTGCGTCGAGCTCCTCGGCGGCCTGCGGGTCGGTGAGCAGGGCGTGGGAGACGGCGGCGAGCGCTGCCATCTGCTCGGCGCGCGCCGGCGCGGCGGCGGGCGGCATCACGACGGAGGTGTCCCAGTGCAGGATCGAGGCTGCCTCGTCGATCGCGGCGATCCGCGCGAAGCGCGCGGCGAGCGCTGCGTAGGCGGTCATGCCCCCGCCTCGCGCGCTCGGGCGAGCAGGCTTCTCGCCCAGAACACGAAGAAGGCCGCAAGCGCCGCGGCGAGCCCGAACCAGGTGATGGCGTAGCCGAGATGGTCGTTGCGCGGCATCGGCGGGCGGCGCTGCGGGAAGGGCGGGGCCTCGGCGGTGCCGAGCGCGGCGATCGCGAACGGAGCGACCGGCCCGAGGCCAACGGCCGCGGCGAGGGGGGCGGGCTGCATCGCCCAGAAGCGGCGCTCCTCTGGCCTGTCATCCGGGGTGAAGGTGCCGCGGCGCTCGGGCAGCATGAGGAACCCCGTGACCGTCACCTCGCCCTCGGGAGCCGGGAGGTCGGGAAAGGGCGGGTAGGGAACCCAGCCGCGGACGATCCAGACCGGCTCGGCACGGTCACGCAAGAGCGGTGTGGCGAGGAAGGCGCCGATCTGGCGGTTGCGCTCGGCGATCCCGAAGACGACCGACCGGTCATGGTCGAACCGGCCGGTGACGGCGAAGCGGCGGAAGGCGAGCGGGGCAGGGTCGTCGATCCGCGCCGGCAGGGGCTCGGGAGGCAGCGCCTCGGCGGCGCGGAGCTGGGCGATCCAGGCGTTCTTCCAGGCGAGCCGCTGCACCTGCCAGGTGCCGAGGGCGACCAGCACGGCAAGCGCGGCAAGGGTGGCAAGCCCCGGCCAGAGGAGAACGCGCCAGGCGGGAACGGGCTGCGTCATGCGGTGCAAAATGGGGTGCGGAAGCCGCGCCGCACCCGGGGAGGGTCACCGCCTGGGCGGCTCAGTGCGGCTTGATCGGCCCCGCCCCCCAGACATAGACGCAGACGAACAGGAACAGCCAGACCACGTCGACGAAATGCCAGTACCAGGCGGCGGCCTCGAAGCCGAAATGCCGCTCCGCCGTGAAGTGCCCCCGCATGGCGCGGAACAGGCAGACGGCGAGGAAGATGGTGCCGACGATGACGTGGAAGCCGTGGAAGCCGGTGGCGAGGAAGAAGGTCGAGGGGTAGACGCCGCCGTCGATGAAGCGGAACGGCGCGATCGAATACTCGTAGGCCTGGATCGCGGTGAAGGCGAGGCCCAAGCCCACGGTGCAGGCGAGCCCGTTGACGAGGCCCTTGCGGTCGCCCTCGAGCAGCGCATGGTGCGCCCAGGTGACGGTGCAGCCCGAGAGCAGGAGGATCAGCGTGTTGAGCAGCGGCAGGTGCCAGGGGTCGAAGGTGTAGACGCCGGGCGGAGGCCAGGTCGCCTTCTCGAAAACGCCGTCGGCGAGGTGGGAGGGGAACAGGGCGTAGTGGAAGAAGGCCCAGAAGAAGGCGACGAAGAACATCACCTCCGAGGCGATGAACAGGATCATCCCGTAGCGCAGGCCGATGCGCACGATCGGGCTGTGCAGGCCCGGCGTTCGGCTCTCGCGCACCACGTCGCGCCACCACAGCGCCATGGTCGCGAGCACGCCGACGAGGCCGGCGGCAAGGAGGAAATAGGTCCGGTTGTGCATCGCCTCGATCGCGCCGAAGGCGAGCAGCCCGGCGGAGGCGGCGCCGACGATCGGCCACGGCGAAGGCTCGACGAGGTGGTAGGGCTGCTTGATGCCCGAGGGCTCGACCGTGGTGCCCTGGCTGTCTGCCATCGTGTGCGATCCTGCGCGCCTTGAGGAATGACGGGCGCATCAATCCCGAAAACCGGGCGCCGATCAAGCGCGCCTCTGCGGCAAGAGGCTCAGCGCGGTCGCCGACGCGGCCGCGTGTCGGCGTGGCCGGTGGCGGCGAGCCTCGCGAGCGCGTCGAACCCGACACGGTAGGTCACCTTGTCGCCCTCGACCGTCCCCATCGCCCGGTAGGCGGCGCGGGCAAGCGCGTTGCCACGTTCGGTGATCCACTCCATCCGCTCGCAGCCGCAATCGAGCGCCGCCTGCGCCACGGCGGCGACCAGGCAGCGCGCAACACCGCGCACCCGCGCTTCGGGCACGACGAAGAGGTGCTTGAGATACATCACGTCACGGAAGCGAGCGCCGGGAAAGAGCGGGCTGAACAGCGCCACGCCGAGAAACGCGCCAGCGGGCGCCGGGGCGCCCCCCTGCCCGGTCGAGACGGCGACGAGGCAGCGCGCCGGGGCGTTCCCGCCGAGCAGGCGCGCCGTGGCGGCCGCCGCTTCCTCGTCGGTCACCGCAGTATCGTAGTGCCGCTCCATCTCGGCGAGAATCGCGGCAAGCGGGCCTGCGTCCGCGGCACGGGGTGAACGCACAACGACCATGTCATCCTGACGCATGCCTTCACGTGACGTGACAGAAGAATGAAAGCAAGCGCCACGCCTCTGCTCTGGACACACGCCACCGTTACCGATGCAGTCTCGCCCAGGTCGACAGTCCCTCGGCCCATGCTCCACCCTCCCGGCTGCGCGGTGGTTCAGGACCACGTCGCGCGACCGGCGTCAGCGGCTACGCACCGCTGGCGGCGCGGCTCAGAAATAGGCGATCGACCGCCCCGCCGCGGCGACCGTGAGCCAGAGCAGGGCGGAGAGAGCGGCCGCGCCGCGCGCGAGCGGGGCGACGGGGGCGGCAAGGTCAGGCTGCGCGAGGCGGTGGAACAGCAGCACGTTGGCGCCGGCGAGAGCCAGCAGGGCGCCCTTGGCGAGAAAGGCCGGGTTGCCGACAAGATGCGTGGCATCGGCTGCCAGCATCACGAGGCCGGAGAGGGCGGCGGCGGCGAAGGCACAGCGCGCGAGCGGCAGGATCAGCCGCGCGGAGGCCGCCACCGGCAGGCAGCGGCCGCGGCCGAGCACGGCGAGGTCGAACACCAGGATCGAGCCGACCAGCACCGCCACCGCAAGCACATGCGCGACCGAGACGAGCGGGTAGAGCCAGAGGCTCTCGCGGGCGGCGGCGCCGAGCGCCGAGGCCTCGAGCCAGGCCGCCCAGGCCGGCGCGTCCTCAGCCTCCACCCATCCGACTCCACTGCAGCGCGCGGCTCAGCGGAGCTGTGTCACCTGCCCGGCGACCCTGATCCACTCGGCGCGGAGCTCGACCGAGCGGGTGCGGTGCGGATAGCCCATCACCTCCACCTCCTCGCCCTCCTTGAGCGCGCTGCCTGGGAGGTTGCGGTTGGTCATCCGGAACGGGGGAGCGAGCACGACCTCCCAGGTCTTGCCCGGGGTGGCGAGCCAGATCGTGGCGTGCGGGTTGTCGAACTGCACCCGCTCGATCCTGCCCTTGAGGGTGAGGGGGGTTTGCGCGTCGTAGCTGCCCCAGCCGTGATGGGCGAGCGCGGTGGCGGGCGCCCCGGCGAGCAGGGCGGTGAGGATGGCGCGGCGATGGGTCATCGGGGGAACCTCCGGTTTGCCCCAGGATGGCGCGGCGCGGCTGCCGAGGGAACAGGCGCGCGCGGATGCGTGATCAACGCCTGAGCGCGTGCATCAGGATCCCGGCGGCGACGGAGACGTTGAGGCTGTCGAGCGCGCCGCCGCCGGCGATGGTCACGCGCGCCGCGCAGGCGCTCGCGGTCGCCTCGCCGAGCCCGGTCTCCTCGTTGCCGAGCACGAGCGCAACGGGGCGGTCCTTCGGCAGGGTCGCCGGGTCGGCGCCGCCGGAGGCGACGGCGGCGACGGTGAGATAGGCCGGGGCGATGGCGGCGAGCGCGGCGGGAAGGTCGGCCGCGCGCATCACGAGCAGGTGTTCGAGCCCGCCCTCGGCGACGCGGTAGGCGGACTCTGAGGGGAGCGCCTGGCGCGGGTCTGAGGAGAGAACGATCCGGTCGATGCCGAGGAAGGCGGCGGTGCGGGCGATCGCGCCGAGATTGTTGGCGTTGCCGATCCCGTCGAGGAAGAGAAGGAGGCGGCGCCTGCCGGCTTCGGCGATGGCGGCCTGGGGGTCGAAGGCGGGGATGGCCTTTGGCCGCGCGACGGCGACGATGCCGCCATGCAGCTTCGACCCGGCGACCCGGTCGAGCTCCTCGCGGGGGAGCATGCGGTAGGGCTTGCGCGCTGCGGCGAGCAGCTTGGCCCAGGGCCCGACCGCCTCGCGGTGGCGCTCCTCGTAGAACAGCCGCTCGACCCGCTGCGGCGAGCGGGCGAAGAGAGCGGCGACGGCCGGAAGCCCGGCGATCCGGAGCAGGTCGCGGTCGTGTTCGGCCTCGCGCGGGGGGCTGCGCAGCACGAGCGGTGCTGAGCGGTTCTCCCGCCACTCCCGCCGCCCTCCACTCCCTCCGCCGGCGGCGGGGCGGGGCGGATCGTTGCCCGACCTGCCCTCGCGCCCCCCCTCGTTGCGCGAGCGTCCGTTCCGAGGGCGACCGTTCCCGGAATCGCCGCCGCTCTGGCCGCCGCGCGTCGATCGTGGAGGCGTCTTCATCGGCCGAGGACGGTAGGCGGCGCAGGCGCGCTTGGAAAGGTCACGGCTCAGACCACAAGCTCCGCCAGAACCGGAACGTGGTCGGAGGCGAGCGGCCAGTCGCGCGCGTCCTTCAGCACCACGGCACCCTTGAGCGCGCCGCGCAGATCGGGCGTCAGCCACACATGGTCGAGCCTCCGGCCACGGTCGGAGGCGCGCCAGTCGCGGTTGCGATAGCTCCACCAGGTGAAGAGCTTTTCCGGCACCGGAACGACCACGCGCGCAGCATCCACCCACCCCCCCGCCGTCGCCTGCCAGCGCCCGAGACCTTCCGTCTCCACCGGCGTGTGGGAGACGACGTCGAGGAGCTGGCGGTGGCTCCAGACATCCTCGGGCAGCGGCGCGATGTTGAGATCGCCCGCGAGCACGGCCCGCCCCCGGTCGGCGGCGCCGGCGGCGAACCAGGCCGCGGCTTCGGCCACGAAGTCCAGCTTGTGGCGGAACTTCGGGTTCGCCTCCGGGTCGGGGATGTCGCCGCCGGCGGGGACGTAGAAATTGTGAAGCCTGAGCGGCCCGCCCGGCAGGTCAAGATCGGCCGCGATGTGGCGGCAATCGCCCTTGCCGCACCAGTCTGGCGTGTCGGGAACAGGGGCGAGCGGCACGCGCGAGAGGATCGCGACCCCGTTATAGCCCTTCATCCCGCGCGCGAGCACGTGGCGGAAGCCGAGCGCCTCAATCTCGGCGTGGGGGAACAGCTCGTCCGGTGCCTTCGTCTCCTGCAGGCAGAGCACGTCGGGCGCGAGCGCTGCGTCGAGGTCGGCGAGCCGGGCAAGGCGGAGCCTGACCGAGTTGATGTTCCAGGTGGCGATCCTGATGGTGCGGCGGCGTCGGGGCATGCGCGCGTCTTAGCCGCGAAACCTCCAGCCGTGAACGTCCGGTTCGGCACGGGGCGGGGTGGGTGCTGCCAGGGAAGGCGGGCAGGGAAGGCGGGCAGGGAAGGCGGGCAGGGAAGGCGGGGCGGCGTGACAAGCGGCGTCCACGATCAGTCGCGGCATCTCATAAAGATGACGACGCAAGTTCAGAAAAGAGACAACAAGAAAGCGCCCGGTTAGGGGGGTAACCGGGCGCCGCTTGTTCCGTACGGAACCCGCGAGGTTCGGCAGGGGAAACCGGTCCTCACGGCACTTCGGCGCCTAATCGCGCCGACGATTGCGAGGATACTTGAATGCCTCGCTGGCGCAACCCGGAAATGGTGACGGCGCGCATCTCCGCACGCGACGATGCCCAGGCCCGGCGCGTTTCGCCGAAGGCGTTCAGAGCCCGGTGCGATCCTCCACCGGAGCGGTCACTCGGCGGCGATCCGCGCTGCCTGGGCGCCGTCGCGCGCGGCGACGTGGCGGGCCACTGCGGCGGCGAAAGCCATGAAGATGGCGCGCGAGGCACTGTCGGTCTCGAAGTCGTATTCCGGGTGCCATTGCACGCCGAGGGCGAAGCCGCGCGCTCCCTCGACCCGCACCGCTTCGATCGTGCCGTCGGGCGCAACCGCCTCGACCGCAAGCCAAGGCGCGAGCCGCGCAATCCCCTGATTGTGCAGCGAGTTCACCGCGAGCGCGCTCCGCCCGGTGATGGCGGCGAGTTGCCCGCCCGCGGCGAGACGCACCATGTGCGCCTTCGCGGTGCGCACCGGGCCGAACGCCTGCTCGGTCGGCGTCGAGTGGTCGATCCGGCCGGGGATGTCCTGGAGGCGCTGGTCGAGCGTGCCACCGAGCGCGACGTTGAGCTCCTGCATGCCGCGGCAGATTGCCAGAAGCGGCAGGCCGGCGGCGATCGCCGCGCGGATCAGCGGCAGGGTGACGGCGTCGCGCGCCGGGTCCTCGGGCACGCCGTCGGGATGCGGCGGGCCGCCATAGTGAGCGGGCAGAACATTGGAGGGGCTGCCCGTCAGCATCAGCCCGTCGATGCGCCGGACGAAACCCGCGACGTCAGCCCGGTCGCCCATCGCCGGGATGAGGCAGGGAAGGCCGCCGACCACGAGATCGACCACGCGCACATAGGTGTCGGAGACGGCGTGGTTTGGCCTCGCGTAGAGGCCGAAGGGCTTGATGCAGCAAGAAATGCCGATCAGTGGCTTCATGGCTGTGTCGGTCCGGTCCCCTTCTCCCGCGCGCCTCGCCCCGGGCCGTGCTTCGCCGCGGGGAAGCGTGAACCCGACAGTATCGCTGCTCGATTGCGGCCGCGTAAAGGCGCGAGCGCCATTCAGTTCGACTGGGGTGCGCCGAAGCCGGGCGGCACGAAGCGGAACAGCGCCTGGTCAAGCCGCATCCCCGTCTCGACCCCGAAGAGCGTGACACGCACCTCGCGGCCTTGCGCGTCCACCACGGTCCACTGCCTGAGCTCGAGCGGCGTATCCGCGAAGGTGAGCGTGAGGCTCCCCTCGGCAGGGCGGTCGCGACGCACCACGGTGATCCTGAGCATCCCCTCGCCGCGCGCCACCGCTGTGACGCGCGCCTCGCCGCCGTCGAGCGCGACGCGGTCGGCGAGCAGGGTGGCGAGCGGCGTCGACCCGAGCGGCACGGAGGAGGTCTGGTTCACCGCGCTGTCGAAGAAGGTCACGATCGTGCCGTCGGCGACGATGAGGATGGTGGAAGGCGGGTCGTAGGCGAAGCGGGCGCGGCCGGGGCGCTGCATCCACACCGTCCCCTGCGCCGTTCCGCCGCGCTGGTCGAGCTGAAGGAAGCGCGCCTTCAGCGTGCGCACGGCGGTGAGAGCGGCTTCGGCGCGGGCGATCGCCGCACGGTCGGCCTCCGTGATCGGCCCGGGACGGTCGCGCGGCGGAGGCGGCACGGGCGCGGGCACGGGCGCGGGCGCGGGCGGTGGCGCGGCGCGCTGCTGCGCCAGGGCTGGCAGGGCAAGGGCGCCAAGCGCAGCGGGAAGAAGGCGACGCGGGAGCATGGCCCCGTTGTAGCGCCGCCCCCGCCCCGGTCCAGTCACGCTCGCTGAAGCGGCGGGAGGCGGCGGCGCCAGAGATCGGCCGCCGCCGCGACGGCGGCCCAGGCGCCCATCGCGCCCGCCATCGGCAGCGCCGTGCCGTCGGCCGCAAGGGAGACGAGAGCGCCAGAGACGGCGCCGAAGCCGAAGGTCAGCGTGCCCGAAAGAGCCGAGGCGCTGCCCGCCCGTGCCGCCTGGCGGGTCAGCGACAGTGCCGTGCCGTTCGGCCCGATCAAGCCGAGTGCTGCCATCGCCGCCGCAACGGGAAGCCCAAGCAGCGCCGCCTGCCCGGCGCCGGCGACCGCGACCGCAAGCAGGGCGGCCGCCGCGGCCACGAATCCCAGCACTCCGAGGCCGATGAGCCGCTGCGGCCCCGCCCGGCCGAGCGCCCAGGCATTGACCTGGGCTGCGGCGATGAAGCAGGCGGCGTTGGCGCCGAACAGCGCCGCATAGGCGCCCTCGGAAAGCCCGGCGAGCCGCATGAAGGCATCGGGGCTGCCGGCGATATAGGCGAACATCCCCCCGAACGCGGCGCAGGCCGTCACGGCGGGGGCAAGGAAGGTTGGGTCGCGCAGGATCGCCGCATAGGTCAGGACGATCCCGGCCGGGCTGTCGCGCCGCCGCCGCCCGGGCGGGAGCGTTTCTGGCACGGCGCGCCAGACGAGCAGGACGCACACCACCCCGTAGAGGGCGAGCAGCCAGAAGATCACACGCCAACCGGCGAAGGCGAGCGCAAGCCCGCCGAGCGAGGGCGCGAGGATCGGCGCCGCCCCCATCACGAGCAGGAGCCGCGACAGCATGCGCGCCGCCGCGTGCCCCTCGGCGACATCCCGCACCACGGCGCGCGGGATCACCATCCCCGCCGAGCCGCCGAAGGCCGACAGAGCGCGGAACAGCGAGAAGCTCACCGCATCCGGCGCGACCGCGCAGCCCACGCTCGCCGCCGCATAGAGCAGGCTTCCCGCCAGCAGCGGGCCGCGCCGCCCGAACCGGTCGGCCAGCGGCCCCTGCACGAGCTGGCCGAGCGCGATGCCGACCAGGAAGGCGGCGAGCGTCGCCTGGGCGCTGCCGGGCACCCCGCCGAAACTCGACTCGATCGCCGGGAAGGCCGGAAGATACATGTCGATCGAGAGAGGGCCGACGGCGGTGAGGGTGCCGAGCACGAGCACGAGCCGCGTTCGGGAGGGTATGGCGGTGGGCGCGGCATCGGCCATCGGTTCAATCTCGCCGAGCGGGCGGCGCGTGGCGAGGGGCGCCCCGGTCGCGTCGGCCATGCGGGGTGTCGCCTTGCGGTCGGAGGGCGCCTCGGGCGACAGTCCGGCATGGGCCAGACCATCGCCATGCTGCTCGGGGTGACGCTGCTGGTCGCCGTCCTGCACATGGGGTTGGGCTATGTCGTCGCCCTCCTCTCGGGGCTCGACCCGCTGAACCAGACCCTGCACGGGCTCGCGACCCTGCTGAGCTTCCCGATGCAGGCGCTGCCGGAGGCGTTCCACCGCACCGCCGCGCGCTCCTACGCGACTTGGTTCGTCTCGAGCCTCCTCACCTCGGCCGTGCTCGTTGCGACCGTGTTCGCCGCGAGCCAGCGCTTCGGCCTGCGCGGCGGCGTGGCCGCCACCCTCGCCTTCCTTGTCGCCTTCGGCTCGGCGTGGGCCTGGCTCGCCAATCCGGCGGACGACTGGGGCGAGACGGGGCATCGCTACCTGCACGATCACTACCTGCTCCTGCCAACGCCGCTGCGGGAATCGGCGGAGGAGCGCGCCGCGCGCTTCGCCATCCACGACGCCCTCAACCCCGATCGCCCCCTGCGGATGACGCGCAACCACTGGTACTGGAACTACCGCCCGGGGATCTCGGGGCATCCGCGCTACGATGCCGTCGTGGTCGGCTGCGAGGTCGAGGAGTGCGACACGCTCGAAGCGTTCCTCGCCGCGCTCGGCGACCAGCGCGACCCCGCGATCCGGGCGGCACGCTGGCAGGCGGTCACCGACACCGAGCGCTGGACCATGGAGACCGCCCTGCCTGAGCGGGCGCCCCTGCCGTCGCGGGAGGAGCACAGGGTGAGCCGGATCTATGCGAAGGCGCCGGTCGAGGGGGTCTGGCTCGGGATGGTGGCGCGCGAGTCGAAGCTGCCGCGGGAGCGGATGAGCGCCATCCTCGAGGCGGCGCTTGCGACCGTCACGCCGATGTCGCGCTGACGGGGGCCGGCGGGTCGCGTCCGGGGGAGAGCGGCATGCCGGTTCCCGAGGCGCAGGGACGCCGCGCCGTCGGGCTCTGCCTGGGCTCGCTGCTCGCCGCAGCGTGGTTCCCCTCGGTCCCGCCCGCCCGTGCCGGTCGGTGCGCGGCCGGCGGCGGAGACGAAGCCGGGATGCCGCCCATGCCGCTCGTCCTGTCCCTCGACCGATCCCGCGCCGCAGCGAGCCCGATCGAGCCGCCGCCCTGGGTGCCGCACGATCTCTGGCGCTTCCATCGCCTGCCGCTCGTCCTCCCGGTGGGCGAGGGGATCGGTGGTCTAGAGTCGCTCGCCGTCGTCGCGGAGGATTTCCGAAAGGCGACCGTCTTCCTGCGCGTGCGCTGCGACGATGCTCTTCGGCTTGACCTGATGGCGCCGGGCGCGTCCTGGAAACTCACGGGGTTGGGCGAGTTCCCCGAGGGCGACGGGGACGGCGAGGGGGGCGCCGTGGCGCGCCGTGCCTCGCCGCTCCTGCCGCAGACTCTGCCCCGCGCTCTCCTCGCCCGGCGCGGCTGGCTCCTCGTCGCCCAGCTCGCCGACCTTGCGCCGAGCCAGGACGGGCCGCAGCCGACCGGCACGACGAGGCGCTGAGCCGGCGCTCCGCCGGCGGGGTGCCGGCGCGGCGTGCGCAGCGGCAGAACGAGCGGAAGGCTCATTCAACCACGATTTCATTGGAGCGGCGGGTCCTCCCTCCGCTAGCCTCCGCGCCGTTCGAGACTGTTTCGAAGGACATCCGTCATGGCCGAGAACGCCGCCTCCCCTGCCCAGGGGGAGGCCCAGGCAGTGCCCCTGCCGCCGGGCCTCGCGCTCGCTGACCGTCGTTCGCTCTCCGCCTTCCTCGCCGAGCGCTGGCCGCAGAGTCTCGCCGCGATCCGCGAGGCGGCGGGCTTCGAGGTGCCGGTCGAGGTCCGCTGGGACCAGATCGCCCGCCCCGGGCATGGGGACCGCTACGGAAAGTCCGAGTATTTCAGCGACCCGATCTTCGAGCCGCTGATCGCCGCGTTGCGCGATGTCGCGCGCGATGAGATGGGGCGGGAGGCGCTGCGCACGACGCTCAGCCGTATCGTCATTCGACACGACCCGGCCACGGCGCCGATCATGGACTTCCCCGAGGGCCTCGCCTTCGAAGGCGGGGTGCTCAGCATCAACTGGACGCCCGGCGAGCACCCGGACGAGCGCGCCCCCAGGGTCGCCGCCCTCGTCTCGCTGCTCGAACGGTCGCTGTAGCGGGTCCCTCCACCTCCACCGCGCGCCTGCGGTGGCGCCGGCTGGCCACACGCACCGCCCAAGCCCGAGAGAGCCCTCCGCATGGCGCTCTATCCTGACGACATCCAACCCGGCGCGGCCCAGGTCAGCTTCTCGAGCGGCCCCAACATCTATACCTGGGTCGCGATCATGCTCGCCGCGATCGCCGCAGCCGTCTCTGCGCTGAAGGCCTGGATGCCGACGGCACCGCCCTCGGCCTACATCGCCGGCGGCGAGGTGCTGGAGGCGGCCCTGGCGGGGCAGCGCCGGGGCTCTCTGGTGCTGCTCGTCGTCAGCCTCGTCGCACTCGCCTTCCTCGCCCGGTGGCGGCGCTGCGTGATCGATTTCGAGGCGGGCGTGATCCGCTCTCAGGTGCTCGGGGCGATCGGTTTCGGAACGCGGGTCATCCGGTTCGCGGAGCTCTCCCGCGCCGAGACGCGCTCCCTGCATCGCGACGCGGTGACGCTCTGGGGCATGACGATCCGCCCGCTCCGGGGGAAACCGATCCGAATCGGCCTGTTCGGGATGGACTGGGGCGCCAGGGAACTGGCCGAGCGGCTGAACGCGGCGATCGCGCACGCTCGTGGGGCAGCGCAAGCGGCACCGCCCGGGTCAGGCGCAGTGCGGTCGGGCGCGCCCGGTTAACTGCTGCGCAACCTCTCGCGCGCAGCATGGCGCGGCCAGGAGACGCGCCCCAGGAGCCGCGCCGATGACCTTCACCTTCACGATCACCGCCGCCGACCGCGACGACAGCGCCGCCGCCGCGGTGCCGCTCAACGACGCCCTCCCGCCGCGCCCGCCCGCCCAGACGGAGCAAGGCGCGTCCCATGCCCGCCGCGCGCTTCCGCCCGCGGGCCCGCTCACCGGGGCGGAGCGCGCCGCCTTCTTCGCCGCGCTGCGCCGCAAGGCCGATTCGGTGATCGCCGCCGCGCGCTGACCCCCCGCCCGCTGCGGGCGGCACAGGAGCGGGGCAGCGACACGTGACTTGCCCCTGGCGCTCCGCTGCGCCATGGCTTGCCCCATGGCCAGGCGCCTTGCCGTCAAGAAGTTCCGCGTCGCCCTCGTCCGCCCCCCCGCCTCGACCGACTGGCGCGAGCGCATGGCGGAAGCCGAGCGCGGCATGGCGCGCGACTTCGCCGAGGCGCGCTCCTTCTCGCAGTGGCGCCAGGTGCGCGCGACGCGGCGGATCCTCGCCCTCCTGGTGTGGACGCTGCTCTGCATCCCCGTCCAGGCGCTCGCACTCGCTGCCATCCCGGTGGTCGGGAAGCGGCCGGCGGTCGTCATCGCGCGCGTCTACCACGCGGTGAACTGCCGAATCGCCGGCATACGCGTCCAGGTGGTGGGCACGCCAGCGACGGCGCTGGGGCGCCCCGTGGTGTTCGTCTCCAACCACGCCTCCTGGGCCGACATCCTCGTGCTCGGGGCGGTGCTCGAGGCCTGCTTCGTCGCCAAGGCGGAGATCGCCTCCTGGCCGCTGATCCGCACCGTCGCCCGGCTTGGGCGGACGGTGTTCGTCTCCCGCCGCCGCGCCGGCACGGCGCGCGAACGCGACGAACTCGCAGCACGGCTCGCAGACGGCGACAGCCTGATCCTGTTTCCGGAGGGAACGACGTCGGACGGAGCGCGCATCCTGCCCTTCCGCTCCGCCCTCTTCGGCATGGTGGAGACGGGGATGGTCGAGACGGGGCCTGAGGCGCGGACCCCGCCGCTCGTTCAGCCCGTCTCGCTCGTGTTCGACCGGCTCGACGGGCTGCCCGTCGGGCGGAAGGACCGGGCGCATTTCGCCTGGTATGGCAGCATGAACATCGCCGCGCATGCCTGGGTGCTGCTCTCGCGCCGCTCCTCCGGCGCGACCGTGCTCCTGCACCCCCCGCTCGACCCGGGCCGCTTCCCCTCCCGCAAGGCGCTGGCGGAGGCCGCCTTCGACGCGGTCGACGCGGGCGCGGCGATGCTGCGCCAGGGGCGGAAGGCGCGGCCGGTTTCGCCAAAGCTTCACGGCCTCCCGCCTGGGCCGGAGCCGCGCGCTGCTTGACATCGCCGCCCCCGCTATGGCGTCACTGGGGGTGGAGAGGAGAGGTCAGCGCCGTTGAAAGAGCCCGTCCGCAAGGACGCCGCAACCGAGGCTCAGGAGGCCCAGGTCTGGGAGCCTGGTGTGCTGGGCGTTCGGGTGCATAAACGCTGCGCCCGCACGGGCCAGCGGCCGATCAGGCGCGACCCCCGTCCGCGCGACCCCCGTCCGCGAGCACCCCGCCCCGCATGACCGACGCCACGCCCCCTGCGAAGCGCCTCTTCGTGCGCACCTGGGGCTGCCAGATGAACGTCTACGACAGCGGGCGGATGGCCGATGTGCTCGCCCCGCTCGGCTACACCACCACCGACGCTCCCGAGGCCGCCGACATGGTGGTGCTGAACACCTGCCATATCCGCGAGAAGGCCTCCGAGAAGCTGTTCTCCGAACTCGGCCGGCTGCGCCGCGTCAAGCAGGCACGCGCTGCCGAGGGGCGGCGGATGATCATCGCGGTTGCCGGCTGCGTGGCCCAGGCGGAGGGAGCGGCGATCCTCGAACGCGCCCCCTACGTCGACATCGTGCTGGGGCCCCAGGCCACACACCGCCTGCCCGACCTCGCCCGCCGCGCCGAGGCCGGCGAGCGCGCGCTGCTCGACACCGAGTTCCCGCCCGAGAGCAAGTTCGACGCCCTGCCCGAGGCGATGACGCCGCAGGGGCTCACCGCCTTCCTCACCATCCAGGAGGGCTGCGACAAGTTCTGCTCCTTCTGCGTGGTGCCCTACACGCGCGGGGCGGAGCAGTCGCGCCCGGCCGCCGCCGTGCTCGCCGAGGCACGGCGGCTCGTGGCGCAGGGCGCGCGCGAGATCACCCTGCTCGGGCAGAACGTCAACGCCTGGGCCGGCGCCGGGCCGGACGGGTCCACTTGGCGGCTCTCGCGGCTGATCCGCGAACTCGCCACGATCGAGGGGCTGACGCGGCTCCGCTACACCACCTCGCACCCGCGCGACTTCATGGCCGAGCACGGCGGCGACGAGGGCCTGATCGCGGCGCACCGCGACGTGCCGCAGCTCATGCCGTTTTTGCACCTGCCCGTGCAGTCGGGGTCGGATTCGGTGCTGCGGGCGATGAACCGCCGCCACACGGCCGACGACTATCTCCGCATCGTCGAGCGCCTGCGCGCGGCGCGGCCCGACATCGCCTTCTCCTCAGACTTCATCGTCGGCCACCCCGGCGAGACGGAGGCGGACTTCGCGGCGACGCTCGCGCTCGTCCGCCGCGTGGGCTTCGCCCAGGCCTTCAGCTTCAAGTTCAGCCCGCGCCCCGGCACCCCGGCCGCGGAGCGCGACCAGATCGACGAGCGCGCCAAGGACGCGCGTCTCGCCGAGCTTCAGGCCCTGCTGCGGGACCAGCAGGCAGCCTTCGGCGCGTCCCTCGTCGGCCGCGTCGTCCCGGTGCTCGTGCTCGAGCCCGGCCGCCACCCCGGCCAGATGGCCGGGCGCAGCCCCTGGCTCCAGCCCGTGCATGCAACGCTTCCCGCCACCCTGGCCGGAGAGATCGTTCCCTTGCGCATCACCGCCTCGCACCCCAACAGCCTCGCCGCGGAACCCGCGCCGGCAGCATCGACGCAGTCGATGCGCGAGGCGCCCACGAACGCGCCGGCAGCATCGACGCAGTCGATGCGCGAGGCGCCCACGAACGCGCCGGCAGCATCGACGCAGTCGATGCGCGAGGCGCCGCTGCTCGAACCGCTCGCATGAACCACGTGCCGCCGATGGCCGGGGCGCCGGCCGACCCGCACGTGACGCTGCACCTCACCTTCGACGACAACGCGCTCCTGCCGCTGCTCTTCGGCGAGCATGACCGCAATCTCGCGCGCGTCGAACACTGCCTCGGCGTCAGGCTCTCGGCGCGCGGCAACCGCCTCGCCGTCGCCGGGCCGCAGCGCCAGGCGCACGCGGCGCGCTCCGCGCTCGAGGCGCTCTACGCCCGGCTCAGGCGCGGCGAGGCGGTGGCGGGGGCGGAGGTGGACGGGGCGGTGCGCATGGCGGCCCACGCCCTCGAACGCGCCGAGGACGGGGCGGAGCCGCGCTTGCCGCTCTCCGACATCCCCTCGATACGCACCCGCAAGGCGACGGTCGGCGCGCGCACGCCCGCCCAGGCCGGCTATATGGAGGCACTTGCGTCGCACGACCTCGTCTTCGCGCTCGGCCCCGCCGGAACGGGCAAGACCTACATCGCGGTCGCGCAAGGCGTGGCGATGCTCGCCACGGGCCGCGTCGAGCGGATCGTGCTCTCCCGCCCCGCGGTCGAGGCGGGCGAGCGGCTCGGCTTCCTGCCCGGCGACATGCGGGAGAAAGTCGACCCGTATCTCCGCCCGCTCTACGACGCGCTCCACGACATGCTGCCGGCCGACCAGGTGGCGCGGCGGATCGCCAACGGTGAGATCGAGGTCGCCCCGCTCGCCTTCATGCGCGGGCGGACGCTGTCGCACTGCTACGTCATCCTCGACGAGGCGCAGAACACCACGCCGGTGCAGATGAAGATGGTTCTCACCCGGCTCGGCGAGGGAGCGCGCATGGTGGTGA
>Ga0272446_1001365_pt1 | contig 35493 bp, 30 predicted proteins | sample YNPCB0061_FD_194587 | JGI IMG/M metagenome (GOLD analysis project Ga0272446, IMG submission 194587) | Hot spring microbial mat communities from Yellowstone National Park, WY, United States - YNP-CB-006-1 | ecosystem: Environmental > Aquatic > Thermal springs > Hot (42-90C) > Sediment | place...
CCCCGGGGCGGCAGTTGCCCCGGCAGGCCGAACGTCCGGCGCTGCTTATGGAAGGAATCGCGGCCCCGGTGACGCCCGCCTGGGCGGATTTCCGTCCTGACCCGTCACCCTGGATACGCCTTTCCACGCCCACCCGCGCCGACCTGCACTGCGCCTACTTCATCAGCCCGGAAAAAGGCTGGGTTGGCGGACGGCGTGGCACGCTTCTCCACACCGAAGATGGCGGCCGGCACTGGGTCGAACAGGTCACTGGCACCAAAGCCAACATCACCAGTCTGTTTTTTCTGAATGCCCAGACCGGCTGGGCCGCCGTCGGCGGCACCTATGGTCTTGACCCGGCGGTAGATGGCATCGAACCCACCATCCTGCGCACGGACGATGGCGGGACGCTCTGGCGTCCCATCGCGGAACTCGATGTGCGCAGCCTGTGGTTTGTGAACGAACAGGTTGGGTTTGCCGTCGGCAACTACGGCTCGGTGTTCCGTACCACGGACGGCGGTGCAACGTGGACGGCCTGCGAGGGACTGCGGCGTGCCATCGAGCGGCCCGAAGGTCTCCCCGATGCCGTCCTGACGTTTACGCTCGTGCAGTTTCTCGATGAGCGTCGGGGCTGGGTGGCCGGCAACTTTTTCGGACGCGGCATCACGCGCCCGGCCGGTGTGTTCTGGACGCAGGACGGCGGCGAAACCTGGACGCGCTACCCGATTCCGTTTGCCGCCACGAGCGCCGACATCACCTCGATGCGCTTCCTCGATGCCCGGCGCGGCAGTGTCGTCTCGGAACTCTACCGGGGCGACGCCCGCTTCGTCACCCTGCACTTCACCAACGACGGCGGCGCGACGTGGAGCGAACGCCGGATGGCAGTGCCGGGCTTTCATGTGACACACTTTCTGGACGAACGTACGGGCTGGACTATCGGGGCACTGCTTTCCCGTGACAGCTCTTCCCCGCCGTATGAAGTCGGCATCTGGGCGACACGGGATGGCGGCCGCACCTGGCGGGAGGAAAAAACCCTTGCCGGCACGCAGATTTACGGGGCCTTCTTCCTCGATCCGCAAACCGGCTGGGCCGTGGGGCAGGGCGGCACGGTGCTGCGCTACCGTCCCTGATGGCTGATTTCTGAAACCGGGACGCTGACGGTGCAACTCTTTCTTGAAAACATCTGGCTGGCGCTCATCAATGTCTGGGCCAACAAGCTTCGTTCGCTGCTCACTGTTCTGGGCGTGCTGGTGGGCACGGCGACGGTCATTGCTGTTTCCTCGGTACTGACCGGCGTCAAGGACCGGACGGCGAAGCTGGCGGCGCAGGTTGGGCCCGAGGTGCTTTACATCAGCCGCTACGATTCCATCGGGCCGCGCTTTTCACGGGTGACGCCCGAAGAACGACAGCGCAAACCGCTCACCGAAGAGGATGCCGAAGCCGTCAACCGCCTGCCTTCCGTCCGTGCCGCCACCCCGCAGCTTGTTGTCGGCAGCTTTGGGCCGAGTGCCACGCAGTACCGTCTCAAGTACAAGGGGCGCGAAGCCACTCGCCCGATTGCCTTTGGCGTCTGGGCCAACTACCCGGAAGTGCGCTGGCTGAACCTGCGCCTGGGACGCTTTTTTACCCCGGAAGAACACGACCGCAAGCTGGACGTAGCCGTGCTCGGCCCCGTTGCTGCCGAACAGCTCTTTGGCACGCAGAACCCGCTTGGCGAGATGGTGGAATTTGAAGGACGTTCCTACCGGGTCATCGGGGTCGTCGAAAAAGGCCCGACCGGCATTTTCGGTGATACGCCGGAAGACCGGCAAATCCTGATTCCCTACGCGAATCTGGCCCAGCGGTATCCCGACCTGCTCCGTGACCGTGGCATCACCATCATTGCCCACGCCCGCGAGGGACGCCTCGAAGCCATGCGCGATGAAATCACGGAACTGCTGCGCCGCCGCCGCCGGCTTCGCTCGGACCAGCCCGACAACTTTGGCATCAGCACGCCGGACGCCATCTTTGCGACCTTCGACAGCATCACCTCGACGCTGGGCATCATTGCCGTCTCCCTGGCGTCGGTCAGTCTGCTCGTCGGCGGTATCGGTGTGATGAACATCATGCTCGTGTCGGTCACGGAGCGCACGAAGGAAATCGGGACGCGCCGCGCCGTCGGCGCACGCCGCCGGGACGTTCTGACGCAGTTTCTCATTGAAGCCGTGGTGCTTTCCCTCATCGGCGGCGCGCTGGGCATCGGGATTGGCGTCGGGATGAGCGCCGGACTCAACGCCTTTGTGCCCAGTGTGCCGTCGCTGGTGCCGCTCTGGTCCATCGGCGTCGGTTTTGGTATTTCGGTTGCCGTCGGACTCGTATCCGGTTTCCTGCCGGCGCTGCGGGCCGCCCAACTCGACCCGGCCGAGGCGCTGCGGTACGAGTAGCCCGCGCCCTCACCCTGCCCACCAGAGCTTGAGGCCCAGCAGCAGGAAAACCGTTGCCAGTCCCAGCCCGGCCTGATATTCGCGATGGCGCACGTACAGCCGCCAGTCAAAGCCATCTCCCAAGGCGGCCGCCAGGCGGCGCAGGTCGGGCACGAAAAGCGGAGTCCGGGCGGCATAGCCCGGATAGGTATCGGGAAACAGGCGGGACAGGTGCGCGGCTTCCGCCTGCATGACGGGCCAGTAAATCCCGACAAACAACCCGGCAACCAACAGAGCGAGCGGCCAGGGCGCGCCAGCTATCAGACAGCCCAGGGTCATCCAGGCGCTTCCCCAGTACAGCGGATTGCGCGCCAGACGGTAGGGCCCCCGCACCGTCAGCACTTCGTCCTTGCGCAGGTGGCCGGTGGCCCAGGCCCGCCAGCCCAGCCCGACGAGACTGAGGCTGCCGCCAATTGCCATGGAAACCGGCGTCGGCTGCGCCAGCAGCACAAACAGCGCCGCCGCCACAAAACCCAACGGAACGCGCAGCGTCTGGGCCCGGTGCCGCCACCCGGCCGCCGAATCACGCGGACCTTTCATGCCAGACCGCAGGCCGCACGCGCGGCCTCGATGGTTGCCAGCGCCTCGGCGCGTGCGCGGCGGGCACCGTCCCGCAGTACGTCCTCGATGTCATCGGGCCGTGCCAGCAGCGCCGCAAAACGCTCACGTGCCGGACCGAAAAAGGTTTTCAGCTTGGCCAGCAGGGCTTTTTTGGCTTCCCCGTAGCCGTAGCCGCCGGCGCGAAAGGCATCCGCCATGGCGGCCTTTTCCTCCGGCGTGGCGACGAGCGCGTAAAGCTGGAAAATCGTATTCCGCTCCGGGTCCTTGGGGGCTTCGACGGGCGCAGAGTCGGTGACAATCCCCATGACGGACTTTTTCAGGGCCGCGTCATCGGCAAAGAGTTCGATGACATTTCCGTACGACTTGCTCATCTTCTGCCCGTCGGTTCCCGGCACAATGCCAGCTACTTCACTGACGCGGACTTCCGGCAGCACAAACACCTCGCCGTAGGTGTGGTTGAAGTAGCCAGCCATGTCGCGGGTCATCTCCACGTGCTGCACCTGGTCGGCCCCGACCGGAACGACGTTTGAACGGTAAGCCAGAATGTCTGCCGCCATGAGCACCGGGTAGTAAAACAGCCCGACTTTGGGGGCAATCCCGCGCGCGACCTTGTCCTTGTAGGCGTGGGCGCGTTCGAGCAGCCCCATGCCGGTCACGGTGGCCAGAAGCCACGCGAGTTCGTGCAGTTCGGGAACGTCCGACTGGCGGAACAGCACAGCGCGCTGGGGGTCGAGTCCCAGCGCCAGGTAGGCGGCGGCCACCTCGCGCGTCAGCGCACGCAGTTGGGCGGCGTCGTTGATGGTCGTCAGCGCGTGGTAGTTAGCAATGAAATAAAACGCCTCGCCTTCGTGCTGAAGCGCCAGATGCTGCGCAATGGCGCCAAAGTAGTTGCCCAGATGGAGTTTGCCCGAAGGTTGAATGCCGGAGAGAAAACGCTTTGGTTGGGTCATCGCTATGTTGCCTCGGTTATGTCGCCTCGACGAAATCCAGCGCCTTGCCGTGGGATTCTTCCAGCAGCGCCAGTGCGAGATAGGCCAGCAGCGTGCAGCCAATCCCGACGGCCAGGGCGCTGTAGAGTAGCCCAAGCGCCGTGTGGTGTGTCAGCCACTGGAGCGCCAGCGTCAGGGGGACGACCGAGGACCGGACAAAATTCGGCGCACTGGTGGCCACGGTGGCGCGCAGGTTTGTGCCGAACTGTTCGGCGGCAATCGTGATGAACACCGCCCAGTAGCCGGCGGCAATGCCGATGCAGAAGCACAGCCCGTAGAAGTAGGTCGGCGACGCGCCCCGTGAGCCGACATAGACGAAGGTCAGCAGCAGGGTCAGCGTCTGAAAGGCAAAGACGACCCGCCGCCGGCTGCGGAAATACTGGCTGAGCAGGCCGCTGGCCAGATCGCCCACCACGAGTCCGGCGTAGGCATACTTGATGGATTCGCCGGCGGTGATGCCCGGAATGCCCAACTCACGGGACAGCTCCGGCGACAGCGTGATGAGAATCCCGATGGCAAACCACAGCGGCACGCCGATGAGAATCGAGCAGAAGAACCGGCGGAAGCGGTCGCCGTTTGTAAACAGGGCGAAGAAATCGCCGCGCGACACTTCCTGGGTTTCAAGCGCCTGAAACATCCGCGATTCGAGCAGGGTGGCGCGGGTCGCCAGCAGGAGAAAGCCCAGGATGCCGCCCGTCATGTAGGCCACCTGCCAGGAGAAATACTTGCCCACGGTAGCGGCCACCACGGCCCCTGACACGCCGACGCCGGCGACAATGGCTGTTCCGTAGCCGCGCAGGTCTTTGGGCAGACTTTCACTGACGAGCGTCACGGCTGCCCCCAGTTCTCCGGCCAGCCCGACGCCGGCCAGAAAACGCAGCACAACATAGAGTTGGAATGCCGTGACGCCGCCGGGCAGCAGCGCCGCCAGCTCGATGATGAAGGCGTTGGCAAAGTTGGCGACGGAATAGAGCAGAATCGAACCGAACAGGACGGAACGCCGTCCGCGCTTGTCGCCAAGGACGCCCCACAGGATGCCGCCGAGCAGCAGCCCGATCATCTGCACATCGAGCAGCAGGATGCCGTCATCGAGCAGGCGCTGGCCTTCCAGACCAAGCGCCTGCAAACTGGGAACGCGCACGATGCCAAACAGCAGCAGGTCATAGATGTCCACGAAGTAGCCCAAAGCCGAAACAATCACCGTCGCCGAAAGGAGTGGCCGAAACCGTTCAGGCAAAAGCTGGCGCATAGACGGAAAGGGTTATCTGACCGGAAATCATGCGATGTCCGGCAAGCATAACCGAAAGGCGCTGCGGCCGTCGCCAGCGACTTTGGGCGGAAGGCCCGTCAGGCCAGACTTCTGACAATGCCTGCCACCAGATCACGCTCCTGGGCGGGCAGTACGGTACGCGGGTCGCCCACGACGTTGTTTCGCACGATGCGCGCCACGATGGGCGGTGTGCCACAGCGCAGGCGGGCAGCCAGTTCTTCGGCCGCAAGGTGTCTGGGAGAGAGGCAGATGAGCGTCGTGGGAAGCTGGACGTGGGGCGCGCAGCCGCCGCCGATAACGGACTGGCCGGCTTCCAGCGTCACCGTGGCGCTTCCGGGCGGTATCTGACGACGAATGGAACGGGCGAGCCGCCGGGCGCGGCGGTCAAGGTCGGCTGGCGACTGGCGGATCATGGCCAGCACCGGAATGGCATCCGTTTGACCGGTGCGGTACAGCCGCAGGGTGGCTTCCAGCGCCGCGTAGGTCAGCTTGTCAGCGCGCAGCACGCGCAGCAGCGGATTTTGCCGGATGCGCGCGATGAGCGCCTGCCGTCCGGCGATGATGCCGGCCTGGGGGCCGCCCAGCAGTTTGTCGGCGCTGAAGGTCACGACATCGGTGCCCTCGGCCAGCGAGCGCGCCGGAGATGGTTCATCGTCAAGCCCACAGCCGGCGAGGTCGGCCAGCAGTCCGCTGCCCACGTCTTCAAACAGCAGCAGGTTGTGCTGGCGTGCCAGTGCGGCCAACGCTGCCAGCGATGGACGTTCCGTAAAACCCAGCAGGCGGAAGTTCGAGGGATGAACCCGGACGATGAGGCGTACATCCGGCGCATTTGCCAGTGCGGCTTCGTAGTCGGACAGGCGGGTACGGTTGGTTGTGCCGACTTCGCACAGCCGGACGCCGCTTTTGGCCATGATGTCGGGAATGCGGAACCCGCCGCCGATTTCCACGAGTTCGCCGCGTGAAATCAGGGCTGTCTGACCGCGTGCCAGCGTATCGAGAACCAGCCACACGGCGGCGGCGCAGTTATTGACGACGAGCGCGGCTTCGCAGCCAAGCAGCGCCTGCCAGTGGGCTTCGCTGTGGCGGTCACGGCGGCTGCGTTCACCGGCGGACAGGTCATATTCCAGGTTGCTGTAGCCCTGTCCGACGGCCAGCAGGGCATCCAGCGCCGCTTTTGCCAAGGGCGCGCGGCCGAGGTTGGTGTGCAGGATGACGCCGGTGGCATTGATGACCGGGATAAGCCCCGGTCGGGCAGCCAGCCGCTGCCGGGCGAGGTCCAGACCACGCGCCAGCAGGTCTGCCGGTGTAGCCTCGGTTGTGGGCTGCTGGCGGAGTTCGGCGCGCAGGCGGGCAATGGCTTCGCGGGCAGCGGCACGTTGCTCGGCGGGTGTGTGGCCGGCTGGTGCGGCATCGGCGGCAAGCGACCGGGCCAGGGCCTGGGCCAGTCGTTCGACCGACGGCAGGGCGCGCAACCGCTGGCGTACGTCAGGCGGCGACGCTGGCGACGACATGGTTGCGAAGGGTGCCGATATGTTCGACCGTGATGGCTACTTCGTCGCCGGGCTGGAGAAAGACCGGCGGTTGCCGAAACACGCCGACGCCGCCGGGTGTCCCGGTTGAGATGACATCGCCGGGTTCAAGCGTCATGGACTGTGACAGAAACCAGATGAGATAGGGAATGTCGAAAATCATTTCCCGGGTGTTGGAAGCCTGCATGACCTCTCCGTTGCGGGTCAGGCGGATGTCAAGGGCATGCGGGTTGGGGATGTCATCCGGCGTCACGAGCCACGGACCCATGGGCGCGAAGGTGTCGCAGGATTTGGCGCGGGTAAACTGCTTGTCCTGGCGTTGCATGTCGCGGGCGCTGACATCGTTGAGAATGGTGTAGCCGCCAACGTAGTCGTACGCGGCTTCGCGCGGCACGCAGCGGGCGGTTTTTCCGATGACGACAGCCAGCTCGGCTTCGTAGTCCACTTCGCGGCTGTTGGGCGGCAGGACGATGGGTGCGTTGTGGGCGGTTATGGCGCTGGCGTACTTGGCAAAGATGACGGGTTCTGTGGGCGGTGTTTTGCCCTGTTCGGCGGCGTGGTCGCGGTAGTTCAGTCCGACGGCAATGATTTTGCCCGAACGCGGCACAGGCGGCAGGTAGGTCACTTCGGTCAGGGGAAGGACGGACTGGCTTTGCCGTTCGGCTTCAGCTTGGGCGTGAGCAACGAGGGCGGCGCGGGCGTGGGCGTCGAGGTTGAAGACATCGCCGGGTGTGGTCAGGGCGTGACTGACATCCACGGCCAGGCTGTCCAGCACAAGACCGGTGAAGGGCAAGGGGCGGGACGGATGACGGAACAATCCAAGGCGCATAATGGAGAAGTGCGGGCGTCTCACCCGCTATGACGGTTTGGGATCGTGGGCGTCCCGCCCACGTATAGCATTCCTGGGGGCGCGGGCGTACAACCCGCTTATAGCATCCTGGGAGTGCGGGCGTCCCGCCCGCTTCTGACTATGGGGGCGCAGGTGCGTCGCCACGCAAGGCATCTATCGGATGACCGGCTTTTCCTGAGTTACCCTACCTGACAGAGGAAGTGAGAGGGAAGATCAGGCTTCCATGGAAGCAGTCGGGAAATCCGCGCTCCCGGTGAGGTCGGGAACAGGGCAGCGTGGTGGGTCGTGTAGGGCTCGAACCTACGACCCGCTGATTAAGAGTCAGCTGCTCTACCAACTGAGCTAACGACCCACGTGTGCCAAACCGTGTGCCGAATTGTATAGGTGGCACCAGCCGTTTTTGTCAAGCCGGGCGCTGCCCCTGCTCAGGAAGCCGATGTGGGCGCCGGCGCTGACCATGCCTGCCAGGTTTCTTCCAGCGACTGCCCCAGCCAGCTCAGTCCAACCCGCGTGGCATGCCACGGCTCCGGCATCGCCAGCAGGTACACCAAACGGCGCGTGAGATACCCCGCCACACCATTGAACGCCACACCAAGGATGTTGGCCCCCGCACAGCCACGCCCCAGAGTCATCATTTCACCAAGCGGTTCGTAGTGGTACTCCCGCAAAGCCGCCCCCTGCTGCGCCGCGGCAATGTTGTGGGCCACGACCAGCGCCTGCCGTACCGCGACCTGGGCCGTTGCCGGCGCGGCGACGCTGGCGGCAATGTCACCCAAAGCATACACGCTTGGAAAACCGGGAACTTCAAGCGTCCGGCTGACCGGAATCCGCCCGCGTCGGTCACGGACAAAAGGAAACTCCGCCAGTACCGGCGCCGGACGGCTGCCGGCCGTCCACACGATGGTCTTGGCGGCAATGTGTGTGCCGTCTTCCAGCTCCACGCCAGCGGACGAGCAGGAGGCGACCCCAACGCCCAAGTGCAGCTTGATGTGGCGGCGCGCCAGCTCACGGTGCGCCAGATGCCGCAGAGCAGAGGCATACTGGGGCAGGATGTCAGGCAGGCGATCCACAAGATGCAGATGCGCCCGGGTTGGCGGCAGCCCGGCCTGACGGAGTTCGGACTGAAGCCTGTCAGCCGCCACGGCCGCCAGTTCAACCCCACTCGGGCCAGCCCCGATGACGACCAGTGAGACGGTTTCCCGTGGCGCAGCAGCCGCGTGCTGCACGGCCTCCACCAGTGACCTTTTCAGAGCATGGGCATCCGCCAGGGAGCGAAAGGGACGGGTGTGCGCCTTGACGCCCGGCAGGGCAAAGTCGTCGGCCACGCTGCCCAGTGCCAGTACAAGGGTGTCCGCCTCAAGGGTTTGCTCTCCGTCAGCACAGCGGACGCGGATGCCATACCGATGCGGCTGAATTTCGCCGCCGAGCACTTCCCCACAGACGAACCGGCAGTTCTGCGGCAGGACATCCTCGAAAGGGGGCGCAATATGCCAGTCAGCGACCTCATCGGTCAGAATTTCATACAGCAGCGGCAGGAAAAGAAACGCCGGGGTACGGCTGACGAGAGTGACTTCGGACGTCCGGGTCACGCCCAAGGCGCTCAGCGCCCGCGCGGTGTATAGCCCGCCAAACCCGCCTCCCAAGATCAGAACCCGGTGCTTTCCCATGCCGATACACCAGAGCAGATGATGGGCGGCGGTAAGGTGACGCCTTCAAACGACGCCATTCAACAGGCAACACCAACCGACCCCAGGACTTCACCCGACCCAAAAAACGTGGACTGCCGGCTCGCAGTACGTACCTGATTCACAGGCCTGACTAACGTGATTCCTTGTCACCACGCAGGAAGCGGGCCACTTCACCCAGGCTGGTCATGCTTTCGTTGTTGAGGTAGTTGCTGACATCCTCGGGGTCATTTTCCTTGCCTACCGCACGCGCCGACAGGCCAATCTTGCGGTTGGACTCGTCCAGCTTGAGGATTTTGAAGGGCAGAACCTGCCCGACAGAAACGACCGACTCAGCCCGGTCCACACGCTGATCGGAAAGTTCAGAAATGTGGCACAGTCCCTCGATGCCTTCTTCGAGTTCGACGAAGACCCCAAAACCCGCCAGACGCACCACCTTGCCCGTCACGACATCGCCCACCCGGTGACTCTGGAAGAAGCGCTCCCAGGCGTTGGGTTCAAGGTCCTTGATGGACAGGCTCAGCCGTCGGTTTGCCGTGTCAATGTTGGTGATGATGGCCTCGATGGACTGCCCCTTCTTCAAAACGTCGGAAGGATGCTTGACGCGCTTCGTCCAGGACAGATCGGAGACGTGAATGAGGCCGTCAATGCCATCCTCGATTTCCACGAAAGCCCCGAAGTCGGTCAGGTTGCGCACCTTGCCACTGACCCGTGAGCCCACCGAATACCGCTGCGCCACCGAATCCCAGGGATTGGGCTGGATTTGCTTCATCCCCAGACTGATGCGGCGATTGGCCGGATCGACTTCCAAAATCATGGCTTCGACCTCGTCGCCGACCGAGACCAGCTTGGAGGGATGCTTGATCCGCTTGGACCACGTCATTTCGGAAACGTGAACCAGCCCTTCGATGCCGTCTTCGAGTTCGACGAACGCGCCATAGTCCGTGACCGAGACCACCCGCCCTTTGACGATGTCATTCTTGCGAAACCGCTCCGTCACCGTATCCCACGGATCGGGAAGCAGTTGTTTGTAGCCCAGACTGACCCGCTCCCGCTCGCGGTCGAACTTGAGCACCTTGACCTGAACGGTGTCGCCGATGTTGAACATATCGGACGGCTTCGGCAGCCGTCCCCACGACATGTCCGTCACGTGCAGCAGCCCGTCAATCCCCCCAAGGTCAATGAAAGCGCCATAATCCGTGAGGTTTTTGACCTGCCCGGAGACAATGACGTTTTCATCGAGCATGCGCAGGGTTTCCGCCTTCCGGGCGGTGGTCTCTTCTTCGAGCAGGACCTTGCGCGACAGGACAATGTTGTTGCGCTTCTTGTTGAGCTTGAGGATGCGGAAGGTCATCTCACGCCCGATGAGGGCATCCAGGTTGCGGAGCGGACGGGTGTCCGCCTGGCTTCCCGGCAAAAATGCCATCACCCCACCCAGGTCCACTTGGAGCCCACCCTTGGTGCGCTCCGTGATTTTTCCGGTGACGGTCTGGTTTTCCGTAAAGGCTTTTTCGATGACTTCCCAGAGGTGATGGCGCCGGGCATCGGCATACGAAAGCTCGACATAACCATCCCCGCCTTCAATCTGCTTGACCATGACCTCGACCGAAGCGCCCCGCGCCACGGTCAGCTCACCATCCGGCCCGGTAAACTCCTCTTTTGGCACCAGCCCTTCCGACTTGAAGCCAATATCAACGACGACGCCACGCTCCGTAATCGAGACGACCTGCCCAACCACGATGTCCCCGGGCGAAACCGAAGTGGACGTTTGCTCGTAGTCGTCGAGCATGGAGGCAAAGTCGGTGTCCTCGGACGCTTCCATCCCCGGCGTCGCCGCAGACTCGGCATCCGGGGTGGCTTCTTCTGGCGCTGGTGGTGAAGTGATGCCCGGTGTGCGTAACGGCTTAATCGTCAAGCCTTCAGGACCGGACGGCTGTACATTGTCTGCCATGAGTTCGGAAATCTCTTTTTTGAAATTGTGCTGGTGGAAGCTTGTGACTCTACAACTTTCACGTAGCCTGTGTCAAGCCGCGTCAAGCATCATAAACAAACATCATAAACAAAAAGACGACGCGCCAGAAGGCTGCCGTCGTCTTTTTGCTGGATTGTCTGGAGCGGGAGACGAGATTTGAACTCGCGACTTCAACCTTGGCAAGGTTGCACTCTACCACTGAGTTACTCCCGCAGACATGCTCACCGGGACTGTCGAGCGTTCAGCAGGATAGACAGCCTGAAACGGCTTTGTCAAGCCCTTTGTTTGTGGCACCTGCCGTTGCCCTCCCTCCCCACGTCCTGCCCCGGAACGGCGCGCCCCGGGACAAAGTTAAAAAAAATACACTTTTTCGCGGAACATGGGTTGTGTCCCCTCCCAAAGTGTATGAAAATACACTTAGCCGTTGGAGATACCATCACACCAACGAGCCATGTCCCCGGCAGCCCATTCCCGCCGGTCGCCGATGGGGCGCGGTTGCCACGGGAGTTTCGCCATGTCGGCACCCATCGCCAAAACGTTTGAAGACATTGTTCATCATCTCGACGCACGCGCCGCGCGCAACGGTGGCGGGCTCCCCGTCACGGAGACCGATACCTTCCGCACGCTCAACTTTTCCCTGATGTTGAGCATTTCACACTACATCGAAGACCGCTTCGTCGAGAAACGGCTCTCCGGGCTGTTCGTCGCTTCCTTTCAGAGACTGTCGCTGTTTCTGCACCAGCAGGAACGCTATGCGGCGATTGCCAGTACCTCACAACAGGTCTGGATCATTGGTGAACCCGACATCGCGCCCCCCTTCGTCGCCGACAATCTTCAGTTTTTCCGCCCGGCTGACGCCGAGTGTCGGGACTACTGGATTGTTCTCAGTGATGATCCCCGCTTTCGGATCGCCCTGTTTGCCCGCGAGTGCCATGCGCCGGAGCCGCCCCCGGCCGCACCTGTCAAAGCCGCACCCGTCAAAAACGGGCAGGCCGGCGGGAAGCGTCGGTTTGAAGGGTTTTGGACCTATCGGGATGAGTATATTGATGCCATCCGCGCCAGCCTCCAGGCCCACTATGCCCGGCCGGAACTCCGCGTTCTGCCCCAGACGGATACCGTGGGGATTCCCTAAGTGCCACCCACCCGCGGACTGGCCGGTCCAGTCCACTGTTCACTATCCACCACGGGTGTTGAGAAAAATCCCGATCGTATCCCCGGAGACCACTCCCGCCTGAGCCAAGGTCTGGTTGGGACGCAGTTGCATATTGCGAAACACGAGCGTCGTCCCCGGCACATTCGGGATGACACCGGCCTCGATGAGGTTTCGCACAATGGCGTCCGCCGTCATGTCGTCAGAAACTGTAACTTCCACTTCCTTCCCGTTGTTTTCATTGCGAAAGGTGATGTCAACATCAGACATTGGCAACGACCTCGACTCCTGATGTCAGCGCCCTTGTGCACATGGGCTTCAGATTACAAGGTGTAATGGTCACAGCGTGTGCAATAACCGGTTGGCACCTCGAAGCAGTCGTCCTGGTGACACACTTCGCACCGCACCGGTTGATCTTCCCGCTTGACGCGAAAGGTACGCCCTGCGCTTCCAGGCAGGGAGGGGGTATAGTAGTTCCGCCGGTGTAAATCGGCATAATGGTGCCGTGGAAACAGAATATGATTCCCGGAGCGGCTTCCTTCTTCAAGCTCACGGCGTACCTGGTAGAGTTCATAGAACTCAAAGCCACAGGACACGAGGATAATCAGTATGAAAAGAAGCGAACCCAAAACTGCGACCCCTTCCATACGGCACGTATCCTTTCCTAAGCCAGAAGCTGTCTGGGATGTAGGGGGCTGAAGTTGAAAACCTTCGAGGCTGTCGAAGCCGCCGCCCACCAACGCCACTCACACGTCCACGCTTCGGGGAAGCCCGTCATCGCTTCCGATGCGGGACGCCACGCCCGGGAGTCAGGTTATCCACGGGATGCGGCCAAGGTTTCCACTCCCCAGTCTCCCAGAACGGTTGCCACATCACCGGTCAACTCACAGGACCAGTGTCGTCCCCGTTGGTCCTCGACCATCAGAATGTGCAGGGGCGGTAGTCCCAGTTGGCGCAACGTACGCTGCTCGTCCTCACCCGTCATGGGTGCCCCCCCAAAGGTGTCGCCCGTAAAGCAAGTGATAATTTCAATGTAGCTGTCTGCGGTAGCCACCGGTGGCAATGCTTCACTTATAGCAAAAACGGCGGGGCTTGGACAGTCAGCGCAAACCAGCTCGTCATCGTAGAGCCGGTGCGCCGGACGTTGCACCAGCAGGGGCCGGCCACACTGACGGCAGGCAATACGGCGGATGTAGCGCCGGCCGAGGTGGACCGTCACCCCACGTCCAAACCGTTCTTCGAGAACATCGAGGGTCTGCCTTAGTGAAGTATCCACACCAATGGGCAATTCCATGACCGGACCCAGACGACCGTGAGCCAGACAGTGCGGGTCGTAAGGCAACTGAATCGCGTGAAAGCCGTGGGTGTGACCGTTGTACACATACCGCACACCAAAGTTCACCGGCTCACCGTGCAGCACCTTGAGGGCTTCCTGAACCTGAAGGGCGGAAGTCAGTGCCGATGTCACCTGGATCGTCGGCAAACGGTCTTCCACCATGTGGCGCCGGCGCACCTGTTCGCAGGAATCATACCGTGACTGCGCATCGGCGACCTGATCCGGGGTCACAGCACATTCAAAACATGCCCCGGCCTCACCTGAAAATGAGGTGACACTGCCGGTCAGCTCATGCATGCCGGCATTGATCCAGGGAACGCCCACGGCGCGCGCAGCACGATTGATGGCCAGACGTGCTTCGTCATTGTCCACACAGCCCAAAATCACGTCCATCCGCCGAAAGACACCGAGTCCGACATCCCACACCAGGTCAGCATCCAGTGCGCGGACCGTCCCCCCGGTATCACGGCAAAGGGCTTGTGTCCGCTCAGCCGCTACCTGTGCCTTGCGACGACCAATGTCAGCAGGCTGAAACAGGACCGTGCGACTGAGGTTGGAGGGAGAAATGTCATCCTGGTCAACGACCAGCATCCGCCGTGCCCCCAAGAGAGCCAGGTTTTTGAGGGTTTCATTGCCCAGCGCGCCAGCCCCAACCACCATGATGCGCGCTGACTGCAGAACCTCCTGCCTCCACCAGCTCAGTCGTTCCTGTCGCTCAAAGAAGGACTCCATGGATGCGGTTTCAGCCAAGGACAGTCAGAGGCGTGTGGCATCACAAAGATGCAAAAAGATTGACCGTAGCTGCTTCCAGGCTACGGTCAACAGAACACAGGAAAATCTGGAGAGACCAGCTTAGCTGCTGCCAGACAGCTCAGCCGCCGCCTGCCGGTTCAACTCCTGAAACTTCTCAACGGCTTCCTGGGCTGACCGTTCGAGCTGATTGACAACCTGCGGGTCAGCCGTGGCCTTGGCCTGTTCTTTGAGCAGAAGGGACTTGTAGCTATAGGCATTGGCATACCGCGGGTCGGCAGCAATGGCTTCTTCAATGTACTTCAGCCCTGTCTGAACGGCTTGCTGGAGCGCATCAATATCTTCTTTCTTCCATTTGTCCGGCTTGGCCACTTCCGGGAGTTTGCCTGGTACCTGGGTTTCGTATTTTCTCGATATTTTTGTGGCTTCGTTCCAGTAGATGACACCGATGGAGTAGAGACACTCAGCCTTTGTTGTCGGCTTCTGACCAGGCAGGTCAGCGCGCTTTTTCAGCCATTCCTGATAACTTTTTTGATCATCCAGTGTCTTGTACAGGTCAGCAATAAAGGCATACGTCTGATCGCGGTCACGCTCTTTCAGACGCGATTCATTTTCAGGCTTGAGAAGTTCCTTGTAGGCTTCAATAGCCTGCCTGGCAGCTTTGGCTTGCTCCTCACCATCCTCGTTGTTGACACGGGAACGAATGGCCGTGGCGTAAAAGAGCTTGGCTTGGAGGAAGTCCGGATCACGCTCGATGGCTTCCTTGAAAATCTTCTCTGCCTTTTCGTAGCGCCCCTTGTTGTACTCCCGCGCGCCCTGATTCAGCAAATCCTTGGCAATGAGCTTGTTGCATCCAGCCATGCCAAAGGCGAGCGCAAGTGCCCCGCACAGGGGGAAGACCCTGCGCCATGCAGAATCCCACGCCCGGCAGTCACGCAGTGTTTGTGTCGTCATAGGAATCACTCAATCGAGGTTGTCAATCTGCAATCCAATCGGAGCCGCACCGGCCCCCTTGGCAAGGTCAATGAGCTTCATGACGCGCTCATACTGGACATCCCGTGGGGCCTTGATGAAGGCCGCCCGAAGATCAGACGGACGATTGTCGAGGAACTCTTTCAGCTCACGCTTAAGCTGCTCTTCAGTTTTTTCCTGTGTGTTCCACCGGATGACACCCTGCCGATCAATGGTCAGCACCGGAAAGATGGTGTCACTTTTCACCTGCTGCTGCTCTTTGGGTTTTTCCGGGATTTTGCTCTCAAAGCGGTGTGGGTCCTTGTGCTTGATGACCATGAAGATAATGATCATCACCAGCAGGACATCGATCAGCGGTGTAATGTTGACATCCGGGCGCGGGCCGCTGGTGTCGCTACCACTTGGGCCGCCGCCAGTTGACATCCCCATGGCTATCCCCTCCTAACAGGTTGCATGCTTCATTGCGCCCCCTTGACCTTCTATACCCCTCAGTACGCACCGGACTGCGTGCGGCGGCCGCCGTGGCAGAAAAGACAGGTCATGGGAGTCACTTCTTCTTGCGCTTTTCAGTGACGAGGCCAATCCGGTCTATACCGGCATTGCGGATGGCATCCACAGTCATCACCACTTCGCCGTAAGGAACAGTCTTCTCAGCCCGGATGTAGACGACCTGTTCTTCCTTTTTGGCTTTCTCACGCATCAGGCGCTTGATCCGCTCGACCAGTTCGGTTCGGGCTACCGGATCACGCCCGACATAGTACTGCCCGGTCTGCGGGATCGAAACCACGACCGAGGTGTCTTTGGTAATGTTCGGGTCTTCTTCCGGGTTGTCGTTTTCGGGCAGGTTGACATTGACCCCCTGCGACAACAACGGGGTGATGACAATGAAGATAATCAGCAGCACCAGCATCACGTCCACCATGGGCGTTACGTTGATGTCGCTGTTGTAGCCGCTTCCACCACCAGCCGACATGCCCATGGCTTAGCGCGCTCCCCGCCGCTTGAGGAAGTAGTCAATCAACTCGGATGACGAGTTTTCCATTTCGACGTTGTAGGCCTCGACCTTGCTCGTGAAGTAGTTGAACATCCACACGGCCGGCACCGCCACCAGCAGACCGAACGCCGTCTCGATCAGCGCCTCGGAGATTCCCCCGGCCACGGCGCCGATCCCCGCGCCTTCGGCTTCCTTCATCCCCTGGAAAGCGTTGATGATACCGATTACCGTGCCGAACAGGCCCACAAACGGCGCCGTGGAACCAATTGTGGCCAACCCCGAAAGCCCCTTCTTGAACTCGGCCATCTTGACGGCGACCGCCCGCTGCAGGGCGCGTTTCGAGGCTTCAATGACATCACCGGAGATATTTGGATCATTCTGGTGCGCACGGAACTCCTGCAAGCCGGCATTGACAACGACGGCCAGATGGCTCTTGCGGTGCTGGTCGGCAATGTTGATGGCTTCCTCGATACGGTCATTCTTCAGCGCCTGTGCCACTTTGGGAGCGAATTCACGCGACTGGGTTTTCGCCTGCGTGTAGGTCAGAAAACGCTCGACCATGATGGCAATCGAATAGACCGACATGAGGAACAAAATGATCGCCACGGCCAACGCCGCCGGCCCCATCTTGCGGATCATGCCGAGCAGGGTAAAGTCTTCGGTTTCGGCCTTGCCGCCTTCAGCAGCAAACATGATGATTGCCTGCATGGTCAGCAAGCCGAACTTGGTGAAAAGCAACGTCATGAGATGTCATCCTCCAAAGTAGAAGAAAGCTTCCAGGGTAGGGACCAAGGGGGTTACAGCACTACCTCTCAGCGGAGGGAACCACCCCTGCCCGGTCACTCAAAAACAGGGGCGCATCCCCACACACACCCACTTACGGACGGCACAAGCCCCCTAGTTGAGTACAAAGTTGAATGTAATCGCCCCGGAGACCTTCACCGGCTGGCCATTGAGAATGGTCGGCTTGAACGTCCACCGGCGGGCGGCGCTCACGGCCGCCTGTTGTAGCAACGCTGGTCCGCTCACCGGCCGCGCACTGATCACCTGCCCTTGCTCATCGATGACAATCTCAACGACGACCGCACCCTGTATCCGGGCAGACTTGGCAACGGCTGGATAGTCCGGCTGCACACGGTTGATGGCATTTCCCTTGAGAACACCTTCACTCTTCCGAACAGGGCCGGAGGGCACCTGAGCTTCTTTGGGTGGGTCCGGCGGCGGCGGCGGGGCTGCATCTCCGGTGCTCCCCGGCACACCACCTGGCACACCACCTGGCACACCACCCGGCACACCACCCGGCACACCACCCACCATTCCAGCCGCATCACTGGCACCAGCATCACCAACCCGTGAACGGAGTTGGGCCTGCTTTGGAATCTCTTTGATCTCTTTCGGGACTTCCTTCGGCGCCGTGAAGGTGTCGTCAATGACCGGCGCTTTGGTCTGCGGCACTGATGTCGTGGCCGCCGGCGGAGGCGGAGGTGGAGGTGGCGGCGGAGGCGGAGGCGCAAGCAACGTGACATCGTTGGCCGACTGACTCAGCTCAGCGGCGTACGTCCACACCTGCCAAATGACCAGTCCAGTGAAGCCAACCACCCAGATGATGAACGTCACGGCAAAGAAGGCTGAACGCCGACCGGCGTCTTTGACTTGCGAGGTGGACTCAACCATGGTGTCGAACATATCTTTACCTCACCTTCCACAGGCAATGGGGAACGTTACCAGCAGGGGTGCGTTCCCAAATGGACGAAGTCGGCCGTGAAGCATGATGGAGTTGTGCGATATTCAGTATCGGATGTGCGCAACGGCTTCGTCACATTGCCTCGGCATCAGCACTTGGTCATGCAATGTTGGAATGCTCAACCGATAGCCAACCTGCCGGCAGTATCGTCGCATCGCTCTGGCGTGTCTTGAATGCGCCAGACGTTACTTCCCGGCACAGGATTAAGTCAAGACATTTCCGTGCTCTGGTTTCCTTCGCCGCATCCAATCCGGCTTTTTCGGCCCGCTTTTTCAGTCGCAAACGCTCCGAAGCCACACCAGACCGTCCACCTGTGACCGATGGTTGCTGCCTGACAGTGCTCCGGTCTTCATGCGGTTCGACACACAGCCCGCCACAAAAGTTCCCGGTCAACCGGCCCCAACCAAACTTTCAGATACGGGCAGTCCCCCTCGGCTTTCCATCACCGGTTTCCACGAACAGGCCGTCACCCGGTCCGGGCAGGGCATCACCGGGTCGGAGCTGATTTCGCCGTCCGCCCGGAACGCTTTTCACCACCGACGCGCTTTTCACCGCCGGTCCGGGCCGGGGCTTCCGCCGGTACCGCGGCTGGCTGCCGCTGCGCCAGATACCGCTTCCACCACAGCAGGATGGGGCTGGCAATGGCAATCGAGGAATAGGTGCCGAACAGAATCCCGACCAGCAGCGCCAACGAGAAGCTCTTGAGGACTTCCCCTCCGAAAAGCACCAGGGCCAGCACCGAAAGCAGCGTCAACCCGGAGGTGATGACCGTGCGTGACAGCGTCTGGTTGATGGCATCATTGGTGACGACGGCCAGGTCATCCCGGCGCCGCTCGGCAAGCTGCTCCCGGATGCGGTCGAAAATCACGATGGTGTCGTTCATCGAGTAGCCCACCAGGGTCAGCATCGCCGCAATGAAGGTCAGCGAAATTTCCCACTGAAACAGGGAAAACAGCCCCAGTGTCACCAGGACATCGTGCACGACGGCGATGACGGCAGCGACGCCATACACCCACTCAAACCGAAAGGCAATAAACAGCAACATCCCAATGCAGGCCACAATGGTGACAATGATGGCCCGGTTGCGCAGGTCCTTACCCACCTGCGGGCCGACGATTTCCGCACTGACGACGTTGAACGCACCAACCGTTGCCGCCCGTTCGAGGGCTTCGGCCATCTTCGGGTCAAAGCCAGTGAGCGGAATGGCTTTCAGGTCCGCCAGCGTGCCCCCGGCGGCGTCCCGGGTCTGGATGACATGGTCGGCAAAGCGGCGGTACTCACGTTCGGCCTCGCCCGGCGGCAGGGTCTTTTTGAGGTCCAGCACGTCAAGCTCGGTCAGCCGTGTCGCCAGGCTCGAAGCCCCAACCAGATTGATGTCGAGCTTGTCAGGGTCGGCCGGTGCTCCGTAGTACTTCTGCAATGCCTCGGTGATTTTCCGCTTGTCGCCATCCACATCGGCCTCGGTCTGGGGCGTGTTGATGAAGACCTCGTTGCGGTCCGACTGGCTCAACTGCTTGCCAGTCCGCTGGATCACTACCTTGTCCGGCGTGTAGCCGCCGTTGCGGAGGGCTTCACGAATCCGGTTTTCATCCGGCGGCGACACAAAGCGGACCGTCATTTTCGTGCCGCCGGCAAAGTCCACCCCCAGGTTGAAGCCACGGACCACCATGGAGATGCAGCCGGCCACCAGGACAATCACCGAAAAGCCGATGAAATACTTGGCTTTCCCAAGAAAGTCGTAGTTTGGGTTCCGAAACAGTTCCATCATGATGACATCTCACAAACACAGGTCGGGCCCCCGGCACAGCGCCCGCCCCACCGCAAGGAACAGCCGCCCCGCCTGTGGCCGTCTCTGCCTAGATACTGAGCGCCGTCGGACGTTCAGAACGCGACAGCACATAGCCAAACATCGTTTTTGACACGAAGGTGGCGGTGAAGATATTGGCCAGGAGTCCAGCCAGAAGTGTGACGGCAAAACCGCGAATGGGTCCCGTGCCAAACACGAACAGAATCAGGGACGAGACGACCGTCGTGACGTGGGTATCCAGAATGGTGATGAAGGCTTTGTCGAAGCCAAGCTCAACGGCATTGATGACGGCTTTGCCAGCCCGCAGTTCCTCACGGATGCGCTCAAAGATGAGCACATTTGAGTCCACGGCCATCCCGATGGTCAGAATGACGCCGGCAATGCCCGGCAAGGTGAGTACCGCACCGAACATGGCCATCGCCGCCAGCAGCATCACCAGGTTGAGAATGAGTGAGATGATGGCGTTGACACCGGACAGACGGTAGTACACGACCATGAACATCAGGATGAATACCAGACCGGCAATGGAAGCCGCCACACCCTGGCGGATCGAATCCGCGCCCAGGGAAGGTCCAACCGTACGCTCTTCCAGATACACGATGCGGGCCGGCAGGGCCCCGGAACGCAGGACGAGGGCCAAATCCTCGGCCGAAGCCTTGGTGAAGTTGCCTGTGATTTCACCGGTTTCCCGAATCTGCCCCCGAATCGTCGGCGCCGACTTGATGCGGCCGTTCAGGACGATGGCCAGGCCCTTGCCAATGTTTTTTCCGGTCCATTCCCCAAATTTCTTTGCTGCTTCGTCCTTGAGCTTGAAGATGATGCGGTAATCGCCATCACCATCCACAGTGCCTGAAGCGGCAAACGCATCGCGCAGGTCACGCCCCACCACGACTGGTGTTTTGGAAACGACCATGTAGGCCGTGGGGGCATCGGGCTTGGGCTGCCGATTCCGCCGCGGTAACGGGTTTCCATCTTCATCAGTGGCTTCGTCTTCCTCGCGCTCATCGAGGGGCAGGGCTTCCACGTCCGTCCGAACGCCCACGGCCGACTTGGCTTCTTCCAGGGTGGCATAGGTCCGGTAGGTGCCATCCACCGGACGCAGCTCCAGGTTGGACTCCAGCACCAGCGTCTTCTTGACGCGCTCAGGATCATCCACGCCTGGCAACTGGAGCAGAATCTGATGGCTTTGTTCCGCGCCATACCGCTGCAGGGTGGGCTCGGCCACGCCAAAGGCATTGATGCGGTTTTCAATGATGAGCATTGCCTGCTCCACCGCCCGCCGCCGATACTCCTGGGCGACCCGCTCGCTGAGTGTAAAGGTCAGTGTGTCCCCACTGATAGTTGCGTTCCATTCCGACTTGCCGAAATCTTCCAGTACCTTGTCCCGCGCTTCTGCGATGCGCCCGGCGTCATTGACGGTAACGGCAAGCTGGGTTGCCGACAGGCTCCTGGCTTCCTTGACCGAAATACCGATGTTTTCCAGAATAGCCTTGGCTTTTTCGGCATTGTCGTCACACATCTTCTTAAGGGCTTCGTCCACCATGACCTGCATGACGAGGTGTGAACCGCCCTTGAGGTCAAGCCCCAGCTTGATGTTTGTGGCGACGTTTTTCTTGATCTGGTCAAAGGATTTGAAATCTTCAAGGCGTGGGGCGCGCCAGCCGATGAGAATGACATACAAGGAGGCCAGCGTCACCGCCAGGATGACCAGGGCCCGCTGGAGAACGTTTTCGCGCATGTTGCAGTTTCCGATGGACTACAGGATTTGGAAAAGTTCCAAGCATAGCGCAACCAGGTAAATCAGCAAGGGCTTTCAGGAAACCGGTGCTGTTCCCCGACCGGCGGACTTCGCATGCGCGGGAGCCGTTCCTTGTGTCGAAAATCTCACACCCGGAACCAGAGGCGCTGGTTCATGCTGTGGCGGTTGCGTCCCAACCGGCTGACTGAAACACTGGCGACCAACCGGGCGTCGTCCGGTCCAGAGGTGTAAACGATGGTTTTCCGCCGCCGATGGCACCCAATCTGGCTGTTCTGTCTGGCGCTGGCCAGCCTGCCGGGGCTGTCGTTTCTGGCATCACGGGCGGACACCACCACCCGGCCTCCGGCAAGCCTGGCCCACCAGACGGTCCCGGCCGGCCCTGTGGGACATGTCATCACGCACCTCGACGGCGACCACCTGCCAGATACCATCTCAGGCCGTACAACAGCCGGTGGGCGCTATCTGATCGAAGTCCGCCTCAGCAGCCAGCCCAACAAGGTCACGATCACGGCCAATGGCGTCGGTTTTGCCGTCCAGGATGTCAACGCCGACAGCCTGGTGGACCTGCTGGTGGCCGATGGGCTGGGTGGCCGCCTCATTCACCTGGAAAACGACGGAAACGGCGCGTTCACCCCCTGTGTCGCCAGAGAGCCGCTGCACCAGTCGGGGCCGGGGCCCACAGACAGCGCCACGGCTGCCGACTGGTTGACCAAAAGTACCCGCCCCCCCAACCAGCACTGATTTTCTGGAGACTGGTCTTCACAGCCCTGGACATTGAACCCCACCGGGTCTGGTTCTGTCCGTACCGGAATCGAACACCATACGAGTCCGTGGCAGGGCTTCCCTCGCGTGCCCCTCCTCCACACACGCTGACAACCCAAACCACCCTGATCTGACTGACCTGAAAGGTGGCTCCCTGCTCACAGGACACCTGGCCCAGCACGTGGCAGGCGTTCCTGGCAACCGCAGTGCCCTGTCGTGGAGGATTCCGCAATGCCAAAGTGTGTTTGCCGCTGGCGCTGGCTGATGGCCAGCCTCGTCCCCGGCCTTGCCCATGTTCTTGCCCTGTGTGCACTTTCATCCACTGGTCAGGGGCAGCACCTGCCGCTTCTGTCTGCACCGCCACCGGACACCAGACCGGCGGGACGTGTCCCGGTCCCAGACGTTTTTCCGGCCCCAGCCGGAACGCAGGACTCCGTTCCAAACGATGCCGTCGCCGATGGACGGGAAGGCGTCGAAAACTTCCCGGACCTTGCCCCAAGTACGTACCGGGAACAGGAAAAGCCCAAGCCACGTCAGGTGCCTTCGATTCCAGAGCCCATGCTGTTTGACCTCATGCGTCCGCTGGGCGCCGAACGGGGTGAACTGGAGGTCAACACCCTCGTCCGCCCCTCCATCGGCCGCCCTGCAACCGGTGTCGCTTGGGCGCCGGAGGTCGAATGGGCCTTTGCCCCTGGACACACCGTGGAGGTTGAAATCCCTTTCCAGGGTGGGCATCTGGAAGCCTTCAAGTTTGGACTTCAGGGAACCTTCGGCACCTTTCGCCAGCAGCGTTCCATCCACGGCTGGCAGGCCCTGCTGGAACGTGCGCGCGCAGGAAAAGACCTGCAACTCGATGTCCTCCATCTGGCCGGCCATCGTTTCGGACAACACTGGTCATTGTTTACGATGCAGGGCGTACGGTTCGAGCGTCATGAGTCACAGCGCGGCGTCAAGGGTGTCTTCAACCCGACGGTCTTTCGGGGAGTTTCCGAGCACCTCGTCTTTGGTCTCGAAACCAACCTGGCGGTAGGCGCCAGACGCCGCGCGGACTGGACGGTTTTGCCACAGGCCCAGTTTCAATGGCGACAGTATTCGTTTCAGATGGGACTTGGTGCTGAACGCAACCTGCCCAACCGGGGGATTCGACCGGCTGTTGCCCTGCGGCTCGTGCGTACCATTGGGTCCAGTGGTCACTAGGTGGGATTCGTCACCCATCGCCCGGCAGTGGTCAGGGGCTTACCCCACGGACCACCGCCGGAGCGCCTTCTGAAGGGCCGGTGGGGAAAGGGCCTGCCGGTCAAGGATCAGCGTCGAGGGGGAGGCCGAGATGCCGGCAAAGGTCTCTGGCGTAATGACGAGAATCGGCAGGGTACGCCAGTCGGGATTCCGGCGGATGCGGCGGTAGGTATCGCCAATGTGGACTGGACTGCCGGCCAGCACGATGCTCTGGGGCGGGTCCAGCATCAGTGTCGCCAGCGTGGCATCACTGTCCATGACCTGACTCGTCTGGTAGCCGGACTGTTGGCACCAGGTTGCCAACTGGGCGCGCAGGTCGGCGTCGTCACAGGCCACCACCACCACCGGCGCGGTTGCAGACGGTGGAGCGGCCTCAAACAGCACGTCTTCAAGTTTGCGGTGCGCCCCGGTGATGGCATTGAGTTTGGTGAGATCGTCAAGGCGGGACTGCAACACGGCGACGGTTTCCCGGTAGGTGCCCTGCAGCAGGGACAGCCGTTGGCGCAGCGAGGCATTCTCGGCCTCACGCTGTGCCAGCGTTTCCCGCAGCCGCGCCACCTCGGCTTCGGCCAGCGGCAGCGCCACCGATGCGCCATCGCTGGCACCGGATGGAGTGGAACCGGCGGCTGATGCCCCGGCCTGGCGTTCGGCCAGACGTGCTTCCAGATGATCGAGGGTCTGCCGCCACACGCTCCGCTCGGCGAGCAGCGTTTCCACCTGCTGTACGAGCGCCGCGCGGGACACTTCACTCGTCGCCAGCGAGCGTTCAAGCGCATCAATATGGGCTTCAAAAAGGGCCACGGCCTGGGCTTGCCGGTCGGCCTCAGCTCTGGCCGTGGACAGCGCATCTTCCAGCGCCTCACACTCCTTGATCAGCCGGGCCTGTTCCTCCTGAACAGCGATGACTTCCGAAAGGAGCGTCGCCGCCCGTTCTTCAATCTCCGCCGCCGTCCGTTCGGCCGTTTGACCGCGCACGACGGCTTCTTCGAGCAACTGCTGGGTGGTGTCGAGGTCGTGGCGCAGGGCTTCGATGGCGTGCTGGGCATCGAGGCGTGCCTGATGTGCAGCGGCGACCTCATCCGTCAACTCGCGCACCTGAGCGGCGAGGCGTTCCGCTTCCGCGTCGTGGGCGGACAGTGCCTGCTGGGCTTCACCCAGCAGGTCTTCGAGCTGCGCAACCCGCGCTGCCATCTGGTGATAGGACGCTTCATACCGCTCCTGCAACTCGACCAAAGCCTGCTCGGCGGTTTCAAGGGCTTGGGTACGGGCCGCCAGCGCCGCTTCCAGCTCATGAAGGTGAACCAGGGCTTCAGCGTGTTGGTGCGTGGAGCGTTCGGCACGCTGGCGTGTCTGGCGTAAATCAGCTTCCAACAACTCCACCCGTGACCGAAAAAGGTCCCGCTCCCGAAGCGCCGTTTCCTGTCCGGCCGCCAGGATTTCACAGCGCGCCAGCGCCTCAGCCGTCGCCTGGCGGGACTGCTCAACCAGAACTTCCGACTGCCGACAGACTTCCACCAACCGCGCCTGTTCGGCTTCCGCCGTGGCCAGCCTCGACGCCAGCTCGGCCATCTGCGCCTCGGCAGCCTGCTGGGCGTCGGCCGCCACCTGTACGGACTCCAGAAGATGCTGCACCTGGGTTTCAAGTGCCGTCACTTTGGCCAACGCCGACTGATGTGCTGCGGCAAGCTGTTCATAGGCCTGTTCACGCTGTTCAAGCTCAGCACGGCGGGCAGCTTCTTCCGTGACCAAGGCATGCTCACGCACTTCAATCTGCTCGGCCAGAAGCTGCCACTTGAGGAAAGACGCCGCCAGTTTGGCCAACTGGAGCAACGGACCGGTGTCCGTCCGCTGCGGAGCGACGAGCACGGCAACGGCCTGCACCTGCTGCCGCAGCATCGGGATGACCAGCCCGCCAGCCGCCGCATCGGTCAACAGCCGGCCGGCCGAGGCGCCGAGCGGTTCGGCCTGCCCCTGCTCCAGAGCGCGAAACAGCTCCGGGACATCCCCCAGAGACCATTTCCGGCCAGCCAGCCCGGACACAAAAGCCGCCTCACCGTGGACAGCGCGCACCGCCAGGGTGCTCCCTTCCAGGGTCAGCAGTGCAGCGGCCCGGGCCGCACTCAACCGGCACATCTGCGACAGGGTTTCCGCTGCAATGTTTTCCGGTCGCCGAATCGTGGCGAGTTCTTCGAGCGCCACCAGGACGGCCTCCGAAGCGGCCGACCGGGCCGGCTCGGCGCCGACCGGCGCAAGGGACAGGAAACCGGCCGGATCGCCTTCCTCGTCCCGGAGCGTGGTCAGCGTCGTGTGTTCGACAAAGATGTGTCCATCCTGGTGCTGCCGGCGGATTTCTCCAACATACACCCCCTGTTCCAGCGCCTGCTGGTAAATTTTGGTGACGTGGCCGCTGCGCCAGTCCTCTGGCGCGTGGAGTTTGTCGGCGGTGGCGCGTCCGATGACCTCTTCGGGGCCGTAGCCATAGGCGCGGCGCGCCCCTTCGTTGAACGCCAGAATGTTGCCGTCCAGGTCCTCGATGAGCAGGGCGCGGTCCGTGGAGTGGGTGAGAATGGCGGTCAGCAGGCGGCTCTGCTGCTCCAACTCGCGGGATTTGTCACGCGCGGTGGTGTCGGCCCGCTGTACGCGGTTGACCAATTCGGCAACCCGGATGGCCGTCGAGGCCGCTGCCGCCTGGGTCGCGCAGGTTTCAAAGTCTGCGGCCGTAAACATCCGCGCCCCGAAGACGGCCAGCAGTCCCAGCACACGGTTTTCAACGCGCAATGGATGGGCGATGAATGACACCACCCCCTGCTCGTCGGCTAGCCGTGGGTCAAGCAGCATCGCGGCGGCCGAAGGCGGTGGCGTCCAGGCCACCACGCCACCGCGCGCCAACTGCTCGCCGGAAAGTACGATGAGCGGCGCGCGCCGGTAAGCCGCCTCCACGGGAATTCCAAAGTTGGCTTTCAGGTGCAGGCAGCGTCGCTTGTCGGGACAGTCCTCCGCCCAGCGGCAGGTCTGGCACACATCCCCGCGCCGAATCAGCCACAGCCGCGCACACACGGCTGTCACACTCTCGGCGGCCCGTTGCACCACCGCTGACAACACACGGTCGAGGTCCGGCGGATTCTGGAGTTGATGGGCAATGGGTTCGAGAATCTCGCGCATGGCGGATGCACTCAACGGGTCAAAAAACCAACGGCACACCTCATGTGGAGGCGGGGCTGCCCGGTGGCAGCCCGTTCTCCTCCAGCTTGGCAAAGTAGGGATGCAGGCGGGCATAGGTCGTGGACAGCTCCTCCGGCAGCACCCGCGTTTCCCCAATGGTCGTCACGAAATTCACATCCCCGAACCAGCGCGGCATGACGTGCATGTGCAGATGGTCGGCAATGCCAGCGCCAGCGGCCTGTCCCAGATTCATGCCAACATTGCACCCCATGGCACGGTACTCCTGAGTCAGGATTTCCGTCAGGTAGCGGGTCAGATCGAACATTTCATACCCCGCCTCGGTCGGGAGCACCGACAACCTCCCGACATGCGCATAGGGAACGACCATAACGTGGCCGTTGATGTAGGGATGGATGTTGAGCAGGACAAAGTTGTGGCGTCCGCGGTAGAGGACAAAGTTTTCGGCATCCCGCTTTTCCGCCGGAATCCGACAGAAAGGGCACGTCGTGGCCGCCTCGGCCGGATGTTCCGGCTGGCGATCAAGCCCCGCAATGTAGCGGTAACGCCACGGACTCCACAGCACGTCCACGAGGTGTCTCCTTGGTCAACTCCCGGCAGCCAGCCACACCGGTGAAAGGCCCCGGCCGGGCAACCAGCTCAGGCCGAGGGCATCCGCTGGTTGATGAGTTCCCGTAACTCCTTGCCCGGCTTGAAATAGGGCACCGCCTTGGCCGGGATGTCCACGGCGTCACCCGTCTTGGGATTGCGCCCACGGCGCGAGTTGCGCTGGCGGATGCGAAATGAGCCGAAACCGCGCAACTCGATCTTTTCACCGCGATTCAGGGACTCGATGATCGCCGCAAAGACCTCTTCAACGACGACTTCGGCATCCTTTTTCGTCAAGTCGGCAGCCCGCGCCACCACTTCCACCAGGTCGGCTTTCGTCATAGTCAGCCTCGCTCTGCCTTGAACGTGGGCGTCAGCAGGGTTCAGTAACGTTTTGGAATTCCGCCTTGTAGCTTGCAGGACAGACGCTACCAAAGCCACTGTGGTTCCAGCAAGTCTTCCAAAACGTTCACTTTACGGAAAAGCGCACCATTTCTCTGCCAGTCCGTTTTCAGCGGCGGCGGGAACGGCGCTCGCTGTCCCGCTCGGGTGAACCCGACCGTTCCGGCGGTGTGGAACGCTCCGTGTCCCCATTGCCGGCAGGCGTTTCTTCGAGCAGGGCCCGCCGACTGAGGCGAATCTTGCCGCTGGGGTCCGTGCTCAGGCACTTGACCATCAACTGCTGCCCTTCCTTGAGTTCGTCCGCCACCGACCGGACGCGGTAGTTGGCGATTTCCGAAATGTGCAGCAGCCCTTCCGTGCCGGGGAAAATTTCGACGAAAGCGCCAAACTCGGCAATACGTGTAACCGTGCCAAGGTAGGTTTTGCCGGGTTCCGCCTCCTCGATGATGGCCTCGATCATGGCCCGGGCGCGCTGGCCGGCTTCCTGGTCGGAAGCGGCAATGATGACTCGCCCGGAATCCTCGATGTCTATCTTGCAACCGGTCTTCTCGACGATGCCGCGCACGACTTTGCCACCGCTGCCGATGACATCCCGAATCTTGGCCACGGGAATGTTCAGGGTCAGAATCCGTGGCGCCAGCGGATTGATCTGCGGACGTGGGGCCGGCAGCACCGCCTGCATTTTCTCCAGAATGTAGAGCCGGCCCTGTTTGGCCTGCTGGAGCGCATCGGCCAGGATTTGGGCATTCAGCCCTTTCACCTTGATGTCCATCTGAAGTGCCGTGATACCGTGGCGCGTCCCGGCTACCTTGAAGTCCATGTCGCCATAGTGGTCTTCGGCGCCGGCGATGTCCGTCAGCACGGCATAGCGTTTGTCGTCCATCACCAGTCCCATGGCGACACCGGCGACGGGCGCCTTGATGGGCACACCGGCATCCATCAGGGCCAGCGTGCCGCCACACACCGTGGCCATGGAAGAGGACCCGTTGGACTCCGTGATGTCGGAGACGATGCGCGTCACATAGGGGAAATCATCCGCTGGCAGGACAGCCTGCAGGGCCCGGTGCGCCAGCGCGCCGTGACCGACTTCCCGCCGTCCGGGGCTGCCCATCCGCCCAGTTTCACCCACGCTGAACGGGAGAAAATTGTAGTTGAGCATGAAGTCCCGCTTGACTTCGCCGGCTTCCAGATCGTCCAGATACTGCACATCCTGGCTTGTGCCCAGGGTGGCCGTGACAATGGCCTGGGTTTCGCCACGGGTAAACAGGGCGCTCCCGTGCGCCCGGGGCAGTACCCCCACTTCAATCTCGATGGGCCGGATTTCCGAAAACTTGCGCCCGTCGGGACGCCGGCGGTTGAGCAGGATGTCCTCCCGAAAGATTTTTTCCTTCAGGTACTCAAACACGCGCCGCGCCATGGCGCGCTGGTCGGGCGCGTCTGCCGGGTAGCGTTCGATGACCTCCTTTTCGAGGGCATCCACTTCGGCATAGCTCGTCAGTTTGTCGCGTCCGCGCACGTCGAGCGCCGCCCGGAGCCGGTCGGTATAATCTGCTGTGATGGACTGCAGGATGGCTTCATCCAGGGTCACGGGCGTGACCGGACGCTTCGGCTTGCCGACCCTGGCGCGCAGTTCGCGCTGCATGGCACACAGCCGCTTGATCTCGCTGTGCCCGAAAAGCAGCGCCTCGACCATGACTTCTTCACTGACCTCTTTGGCTCCGGCCTCGACCATCACGATGGCCTCTTCACTGCCGGCCACGGTCAGGTTCAGGCTGGACGCCCGCACTTCCTGGTACGTCGGATTGATGACCAGCTTGCCATCCACCAACCCCACCCGGACACCGGCAATGGGCGTTTCAAACGGAATATCGGAAATGTAGAGCGCCGCCGAGGCTCCGGTAATGGCCAGCACGTCCGGGTCGTTGTGCTTGTCGGCGGACATCACCAGGGCGATGATCTGGGTTTCGCTGTCGAAGCCCTCGGTAAACAGCGGACGGAGCGGACGGTCAATGAGCCGGGACGTGACAATTTCGCGTTCGGTGGGGCGTCCTTCGCGTTTGAAATAGCCCCCCGGAATGCGCCCGGAAGCGTAGCCATATTCCCGGTAATCCACCGTCAGCGGGAAGAAGCCCCGCGAACTCGGCTCCCTGTTCGCCACAGCCGTGACGAGCACGACCGTTTCGCCACAGGTCACCACCACGGCCCCATCGGCCTGCTTTGCAATTTTTCCGGTTTCGATGGACAGCTCGCGCCCGCCAACTGGAATCGTTTGCCTGATATACATAAACGTCTTATCTCCCTTCATCCCATTGAGAACAAACCGTTGGACGCCGCCGTACGGAAGTTCTGCCGGCTGAAGCCGCTGCACGGCGTACAGCACGGCACCGGGGCCATCCGCGCCCCGGTCAGCTCCCGGCTGAAACGGACACCTCCGCCAAGCGAAGCGCCCAAAAGACAAAACCCGCCACCACCGGTACGCTGAAAAGCGCCCGACAGGTGACGGGTTGGGCCGGTCGCGGCCCTGCACTCTGGCGCCCGCTCGTGACCAATTGGCTTTGCGCCAGCCGCACGGCCACGCCGGGAACCGCCTTCACACCTACTTCCGAATGCCAAGTTTTGAAATAACCTGCTGGTAACGCTCGGCGTCCTGACGCTTGAGGTAGTTCAGCAGCCGCCGCCGCTGACTGACGAGTTTGAGCAAGCCGCGTCGGGAGTGATTGTCCTTGACGTGGGTCTTGAAGTGAACGGTCAACTCCTCGATTCGCTTGGTCAGCAGCGCTATCTGCACCTCCGACGACCCCGTATCGGTCGCATGTCGCCCGTATTCCTGCAAGATGCTGCTTTTGACTTCTGTGCTGAGTGCCACGAAAACATCCCCTCCAAACGATGCCGGTAAAACGAACGGGAGCGCCAAGATGTGCGGTGGATTGCTCTTAGGTTCGTCTTCCTTTAGTATGTGAAACTCGCATTTATACCAAAACCGTGTGTTGCGAGTCAAACCTGTGTTGCCGCCATAAGGAGTCCTTCGTGAAGCGTTTAGCATCCTTCATCCTCACCCTGGCGCTGGCCGGCGGAAGCGCCGGGTTTTTCGCCGGTTGCGACCAGACCGACGGCGCGACCGGCGGCACCGCCGAGATTGCCGCCAAAGTCAATGCCGTTGTCATTCCGCTCGCCAAAGTCAACCGGCGCATCGAGCAGACCCTCAAACAGCAGCAACCCAATGCCAAGCTGAGCGACCTCAGCCCCATCGAGCTGGCGGCCGCCCAACTCAAGGCCCTCGATACGCTCATCAGCGAAGAAATCCTGCTCCAACGCGCCCAGCGCGAGCAAATCCAAGTCACGGATGCCGAAGTTGAACAGGCCGTCAAGCGGCAGATTGCCGATGAAGGGCTGTCCGAAGAGGACTACCGGAAAAAGCTCAAGGAAGCCGGGTTGACGGAAGAGGAGTTTCGGACAGAAACCCGTCAGGCGCTGCTCGTCAGCAAGCTCCAGGAAAAGCTCAAAGCCAAAGTGCCGGCCCCCTCGGACAAGGAAATCGAGGAGTTCTTCAACCAGAACAAAGAGCAGTTCCGCCTCGAACGGGGGGTCTCGCTGGGCATCATCGCCGTGGACCCGGCCGACAACGGGCTGAAAAACGATGCCATCGGTGAAGCCCAGGCCAGGGAGAAAATCACCAAGATTGCCGAACGGCTCAAAGCCGGAGATGACTTTGCCACCGTGGCCCGCACCGTCTCGGAAGACATCCAGACGGCCCAGAACAGCGGCGATGCCGGGTTCTTCCCGGAAGACATTCTGCGGCAGACCTTCGGGGAAGCCCTGGCCAAGCGTTTTTTCAGCATGACCGAAGGGCAAATCACCGAGCCGATTCCCGGCTCGAACGGGCGGCTCTACATTTTCAAGTTGACCGGCAAGCGGATGGAAGCCATCGAACCCAAGCTGGACAACCCTGAAATTCGGAAGCGGATTGTGGACCTCATCCGCCAGCAGCGCGAACAAATCCTCGTGGCGGCGCTCCAGGCCTCGGCCACCAACGATGCCCGGATTGAGAACTACCTCGCCCAGCGCATTCTCGATAACCCTGTCAACTTTGGCTCGGCCCGCCCGGCCGGCTCCGCCCTGCTGCCCAAGTCTGAAAAGTCGGCGGCCGGGACAAGCGCCGACCAGAACACCTCGCCGAAGCCCACGGACGACAAGCCGGCGGAGTCCAAGCCGGCCACGGACAAACCCTCCGAAACCAAGCCGACGGAAGGTGGGCGCTGACGCTCATGCCGGTCGCTGCCATGTCGGACGCCCTGCCAGACGCGCCCGGGACTGTGACCAGCCATACGGAGACCTACGGCCTCATTGCCGGCAACGGGCAGTTTCCCTTCTACGTTCTGGAAGGCGCGCGCGCGGCCGGCGTCCGCATGGTGGTGGCGGCCATCCGCGAAGAAACCGCGCCCGACATTGACCGCACGGGCGTGAAGGTCGAATGGTGCGGACTCGGGCAACTCGGGAAAATGATCCGCTTCTTCCGCCGGGAAGGCGTCCGGCGGGCCATCATGGCGGGACAGGTCAAACACCGCCAGATTTTCAGCGGGGCGCTTCCCGACTGGCGTATGGCGACGATGCTGCTCAAGCTGGCGCGCAACAACACGGATTCGCTGCTCGGAGCCGTGGTAGCCGAACTCGCCGCCGACGGCATCGAACTCGTGGATTCCACCCTCTTTGTTCCGCACCTGCTCGCCCCGGCTGGCGTTTTGACCAAACGCCGGCCCACGGCCCGCGAACGCGCCGACATTGACTACGGGCTGGAAGTCGCCCAGGTCATCGCCGGGCTGGACCTCGGACAGACCATCGTCGTACGCAACCGCGCCGTCGTGGCCGTCGAAGCCATGGAAGGGACGGACGCCGCCATCCTGCGTGCCGGAGAGCTCGCCCACCGGCGCGAACTCACCGTTGTCAAAGTGGCCAAACCACAGCAGGATATGCGCTTCGATGTGCCCGTCATCGGACGGGCGACCATCGAAACCATGCTGACGGCTGGCGCGACAGCCCTGGCCGTGACTGCCGGCAAGACGCTCATCTTTGACCGCGATGCCGTCATTGCCCTGGCAAACCGCCACAAGCTGACCATTCTGGGCATCCCGCCGACTCCCCAACCGCATGACCACACTGATTCCTGATCGTCTCATCGTGACCGTTGGCGACATCACGCGCTTTGCCGGTGATGCCATTGTCAATGCCGCCAATCCTTCCCTGCTGGGCGGCGGAGGCGTGGATGGGGCCATTCACCGCGCTGCCGGCCCGGAGCTGCTGGAAGAGTGCCGGACGCTCGGCGGTTGTCCGCCGGGACAGGCCAAGCTGACCCGTGGCTACCGCCTCCCGGCCCGCTGGGTCATCCACACCGTCGGCCCCGTATGGCGTGGCGGCACTCATGGAGAAGACGAAATACTGGCCGAGTGTCATCGCAACAGCCTGGCACTGGCGGCGGCGCATGGTCTGCAAACGCTTGCCTTCCCGGCCATTTCCACCGGCGCTTACGGCTTTCCTGTCGAACGCGCTGCGCCCATTGCCATCCATACCCTGTGGACGGCGCTGACGACCCTCTACCCGACGCTGCACGTCACCCTCATGTGCTTTTCGGAAGGCACGGCTGCGCACTATCACCGGGCGCTGGCCCAAGTGGCCGGGCCGCCTCCGGCCTGAAGACTGGCCGAGCCTTTCCAACGACCGCACGCTCACACCGCCTACCCGGTACGGTTGCTTTTTGCCCTGCCGCACCTTCGGGGCGGGCAACCACAGGCTGGCTGCTTTCGCGCACCTGCCCAAAGTGGACACATCGTTGCCACGCCGGGCAAACGTTATAGCCGTCACGCTCAACCAGAACGGCACGCGCCTGGTACAGGTGAGCATCGGCAGCCTGGCGGCCAACGAGGTTCCAGTGACCGGTGTGGCCGCCACGGAACAACTGGTCGGGGTGGACTACCGTCCGGCCACGGGGCAGTTCTACGCTCTGGGTATCAACAGCTCGGCGTCCAACGGCACGCTCTACCTCGTTGATCCCAAAACCGGCGCGTGCAGCCCGCTGGCCCCCTCGGCCGTAGCCTTTGTGCAGGCGGATGGCACAACGCCGGTCGCCCTGCCGGCCAACGGCTATGGCATGGACTTCAACCCCGTGGTTGACCGACTGCGCATCACCACGGGCAACGGCCTCAACTTCCGGCTCAATCCCAACGATGGACTGCCGCTCGACGGCAACCCCAATGCTCCCGGCATCCAGATGGATGGCAACATCAACGGGCTGCCCGCAGGTTCGACCGGCGTGGCCGCCACGGCCTACACCAACGCTTTTGGCGGAGTGACCGTCACGACCCAGTACACGGTAGATATGGTCAGCCGCGCCCTCTACATTCAGAGTCCGCCCAACTCCGGGACGCAGACCTTCGTCGCCAACATCACCTTCAACGGTGTGCCGCTGGCCGTTGACACCATCAACGGCTTTGACATTTCCCCGAATGTGCGCGCTCAGACCAGCAATGCACCGGTGCAGGGGGGAAGCGCGCTGCTGTTCACCAGCACCGGCATGGCCGGCCAGATTTACCGGCTTGATCTCGTCACCGGCCGGGCAACCCTGCTCCTGCAATTCTCACCCGGCACGACGACCGGGCTTTCCGGCGGCTCCCTGGCCAGCCGTCTCGTGACCGACGTTACCAAAATCGGGGTCTATAGCCCGACGACGGGAACGGCGTTTCTGCGGAATACCAACACGAGTGGGATGGCCGATGCCGCCTTTGCCTACGGGCTTCCGGGTGACATTCCCATTACCGGCGACTGGGATGGCGACGGCGTGGACACCATCGGCGTCTTTCGTCCCTCACAGGCCCGGTTCTTCCTGAAGAACTCCAATACACCGGGCTTTGCCGACATCGCTTTCAGCTATGGCGCGGCGGGCGACATTCCCGTGGTCGGCGACTGGACCGGCAAGGGTTTCGACTCGGTTGGTGTTTTCCGCAACGGCATATTCTTCCTGAGAGACAGCAACTCGGCCGGTTTTGCCGACCGGGCCATCAGCTTCGGGCAGGTTACGGACCTTCCCGTGAGGGGTGACTGGAACGGCGACGGCAAAACCAGCATCGGGGTGTTCCGCGACGGCACCTTCCTGCTGAGAAACAACAACACCGCCGGACTTCCCGATGTGTCACTGACCTTTGGCCAGGCCGGGGATCGCCCCGTGGCCGGCGACTGGACGGGCAAAGGCTTCGACTCGGTGGGTGTTTTCCGCAATGGAACCTTCCTTCTGCGCAACAGCAACACGAGTGGGACACCTGACCTGACGATCCCCTTCGGCAGTGCCAGCGACCAGCCGGTGGTAGGCAACTGGAACGGCGAGTTTCGCTGAACTCCACACGGCTGAGCCGCTCACCGGGCGCCAAACCGGCGACGGACGGGGGCAACCCCGTCCGTTTGCCTTTCCGGGACAGGCCCTTTGAGGACGTGGCGCGCTTCCCACCAGCAGCGGTCTGGTCAGGGTTGG
>Ga0272446_1001366_pt1 | contig 35489 bp, 33 predicted proteins | sample YNPCB0061_FD_194587 | JGI IMG/M metagenome (GOLD analysis project Ga0272446, IMG submission 194587) | Hot spring microbial mat communities from Yellowstone National Park, WY, United States - YNP-CB-006-1 | ecosystem: Environmental > Aquatic > Thermal springs > Hot (42-90C) > Sediment | place...
TGGCGCGGCCGGCGTCACGACTGGCGCGGCCGGCGGCGCCACCACCGTCGAAGCCGCGGTCTGGCGGCGCTCCAGAAAGGCCAGAACATCGTGTTTGGTGATGCGTCCGCCGATGCCCGTGCCGCGAATCTGGCGCAAATCCACGCCATGTTCGCGTGCCATCCGGCGCACGAGCGGCGAAGACCGCACGCCAAAAGCGTCGGTGGTTTCCGAAGCGTCCTCGACATCGGCTTCATCAATCCGGGTGGCGGCCGTCACACCGTTGGAGGGTGCAGCCGCCACCGAAGGCGTGGCCGCGGAAACGGCGGTGCTGACCGCCGCCGGAGTTTCGGCCGGCGCCGGCTTGGTATCCGGCGCGGAAGCCGGGACTTCATCGCCAATGTAAGCCACCACCGTGTTGACCGGCACGGTCTGGTGCTCGCCAACGAGAATTTCCACCAAAATACCGGCCTGGGGGGCCGGTATTTCTGCATCCACCTTGTCGGTTGAAATCTCGAAGATTGGCTCATCCCGCTCGACGCGGTCGCCAATCTGTTTCAACCACTTGATGATGGTGCCTTCCGTGATGGACTCGCCCATCTGAGGCATGACAACTTCGTAACGCATAACTGAAATCCTTTACCAAGATGACTTGTGGGCCACACGTGCAGAGTGCATAGCCCGGTTGGTTCGTTTCAATACTCTACCAGCCGCCGCACGGCTGCCATGACTTTCTCAGCATTGGGCAGGAAGAAGTCTTCGAGCGGCGGACTGTAGGGCGTCGGCGTGTCAATGGAAGCCACGCGCACGATGGGGCCATCCAGGTGCTCGAACAATTCTTCGGCAATGAACGCGGCAAACTCGCCGCCAATTCCGCCGGTCAACGTCGCCTCGTGCAGAATGATGACCTTGTTGGTTTTCCGTACCGTTTGCGCCATGGCTTCCTTGTCGTAAGGCAGCAGCGACCGCATATCGAGCACTTCCACCTGGATGTCATCTTCACGCGCAAGGGTTTCGGCGGCTTCCAGGGCGACGTGCACCATGGCCCCGAAGGTGATGATGGAAGCATCCGTCCCGGCCCGGCGTACAGCGGCTTTGCCAATCGGCACAATGTAGTCCGTTTCCGGCAGGTCTTCCTTGATGCGGCGGTAGAGGTACTTGTGCTCGAAGTAGAGTACCGGATCGTCATCGCGGATGGCCGCTTTGAGCAGTCCCTTGGCGTCGTACGCCGTTGCCGGCTCGACCATCTTCAGCCCCGGCGTGTTCATGAAGAAGGCTTCCGGGTTGAGCGAATGAAAGGGGCCGCCGCGCACGCCGGCACCGGATGGGCCGCGGACGACAATGGGCACGGCCAGTCCCTGCCGGTAGCGGCTCGTCGCCGCATAGTTCGTCAGCATGTCAAAAGCGCAGGAGATGAAATCAATGAACTGCATTTCGGCCACCGGACGCAGCCCCAGATGCGCCGCACCGCAGGCGGCGCCGACAATGGCCGCCTCTGAAATGGGCGTGTCAATGACGCGCTCCGGCCCGAATTCCTCCAGCAAACCGGCCGTGACCTTGAACGCGCCGCCATACACTCCGATGTCTTCCCCAAGGCAAAACACGTTGGGGTCGCGGCGCATTTCCTCGAACAGGGCTTGCCGGATGGCTTCAAGGTAGGTTGTCAGGGCCATGACTGTTCAGCTCGTTGTGGGATGATTCCTGTGTGGCTGGTGTGCCCCACGATAACCGAAGTTGTGTCCTGTCGTCGAAGGATTCATGGCTGTCCGGGGTTAGGAATGGCGAGTAGCGAGTGGCGGGTGGCGGGTGGGTCGGCTGATGTGTACGCAGCAACGGGCAGACACCCTCAACCTCCACGTCGCCATCCTCCAGGTAACCGATGCTGCCGCGCCAGCCCCCGCGCCAACGGCTTTACGGTCTGGCGCTCAGTTCCAGCAGCGCCGCCTCCAGCGCCAGGACGCGGTTGATGTTGCGGTCAAGATCGCGCCGGATGGCCTCGAACCGGTTGAGCGTCTGGTGCAAACGCTCCAGCGGGAACAGGTCGGCCAGTTCCGCCAGTTTGGGCTGAACATCGCTGTGAACGAGCCGGTCTTCCAGCGAACGGGACGTTTCCGCGGCCGCCGGTGCAACCTTCAGGCATACCAGGTCGCGCACCAGGCTGGCCAGGATGTCCAGTGCGAATTCAAAATCCGGGCGTTCGAGTTTTCCGAAGTACTGGGCGGCTTTCAGCAGGCGTGGGATGGCATTGCCCTGCCCCAGCAACGTCAGCAGTTCGAGCAGGGCGCGGCGCTGCTGGCGGTACACTTCCAGGTCCAACCCCGTAACCGTACCGGGGCGTCCCTGTGCCAGCCGCGCCAGCAGCCGCTGATCGGCCGGTGGACGCCGGGCATATCGCTCCAGACAACGCTCAACCTCTTCGGGTGACAGCAGCGCAAACCGCACGACCGGGCAGCGCGAACGGATGGTGGCCGGCAGGGCATCCGGGCGGGCGCTGATGAGGATGAGCTGTGCATGGGCGGGCGGTTCTTCAAGCGTTTTGAGAAAGGCGTTGGCGGCCGCCGTGTTGAAGGTATCGGCACGCTCGAAGATGACAACGCGCCGCCGGCCTTCGTAAGGCAGGTCGGTAGCGAAGCGGATGGCTTCGCGTACCTGCCCGATCCTGATGTGTGCGCCATCCGGGACGATCAGCTTCACATCGGGATGCTCCCCCTGCGCGATGCGCTGGCAGGTTGCGCAGATGCCGCAGCCGGTGTCCGGTGCTTCCGGGCAGTTCAGCGCCTGTGCCAGGGACAGGGCAAACTGGCGCTTGCCCACCCCGGAGGGCCCCGTAAACAACAGGCTGGCCGGCAGGCGTCCGGTGACAAGCGCGCGCTGGAGAAAGGCTCTTGCAGCCGATTGTCCGATGAGTTCATGGAAAGCCATGCTGACGGGAGTGCCACTGTGGCCGACAGCCACAGTGTTCGCAAAATTCCTGCTTGTGCACGAAAAGCCCTTTGGTGACAGCCTACCGGCCGCCTACACTACCTCAGCCCGGCCCGGCTGACGACCCAGATGCTGCGGGCATCACCTGCCCACCAGAAAACACCCCACGGAGAAAAGACCCCATGACCGTTGCCACCCTGCCCGATGTTGTATCCGAAACTGCCGCTACTCCTTCGCCCCGCTGTCTGGCACGGGAAGTCATCGCCCTGCCCGGCGGTGGAACCCTTGAATACGACTACTTCGACGCCAGCCCGGCGACCATGGAACGCCTGACCGACGTGCTTTTCAAAGAACACTGGCGGGACATCGTGGTCGGGCCGTGCATCGAGGGCGCGGTTTTTGAAATCCGCTTTGAGAAAGCGCCCAAAGTGACATTTCTCGACGGCTACCTCACGGTGGATTTGGGTTACTGGCACTTTCACCTGTGCACCGGCATTCACCGGCAGGCGCCGACGCCCGAAGTGGCCCGGCAGCGGCAGGTTTCCAAAGTAGCCTTCTTTTTACAGCGTGGGCAGCGTTGTGGCGGCGGGCGGAGCTGGGGCCTGCGCCTGTGGAACGGCGCGGGCGAGCAGATGACGACGGTCTTTCTGCCCAACCCCTACCTGACGGATGAGATGAAGGTCCGCAAAACGCCGGACTGGAACCGCCTGGCGCTCTGGCACAAGCTGCGGGAAATCTTTCTGGGCGAACCGGCTCCGGCCGATCTGGCGGCTCACTACAGCCAGGAACCGCACGAGTCGCTTCATCACTGACCCCCGGCCCGGCGTAGGTGACGTGGGTGAATGCGTAACGGTCTGTAGATTCAGCCTTCCGCGCTGGAAAACACGAACCGCCGCCCGGTATGTGGCATAAAGCCAGCATCTTGGCGGCGGTTGGCGGTTCAGAAGCACAAGGTTTCTGAAAACCGGAGCGGAGGAAGTCAGCGCACACGTGAGGTGTCGGCTGACGCTGGCCCCGGAAGTGTTCCTGCATTCATGGATCACCTCCTTGCAACGTCAGTATCGGCAACCGGTCAACGACTGCCACATTGCGCGCCCTGTCTAGCACAAACCCGTGCGCGAAGGAACACGAAATCTCATCCAAACAGCAGTTTTCCACCGGCGATGAGCAGTACCACCGACAGCGCGTACTCGACACCCCGCGCCGACAGATACCGGCTCCCGACGTGCGCCCCCAGCCAGCCGCCAACCAGCGCCGCCACAAACAGCGGCCAGACGAAAGGCGGAAGAGGCGCCGCGCTGGCCACGTACCCCAGCAGCCCGGACAGCGAATTCCCCAGAATGAACGCCGCCGAAACGGCCGAAGCCGTTTTCGTCTCGGCCCACCGGGCAAACAGCAACAGCGGCGTCAGAAAGATGCCCCCACCCGTGCCGGTCAGTCCCGACAGCAGACCGATGCCCGCGCCACCCGGAAGCGCCAGCCCTAACGGCGGCAGTGCCACGGGAGCCGCAGTCGGTCGCGGCAGCCATATCCTGACCGCCGATGCCCAGAGCACCCCACCCACCAGCCGCCGGAAGACCTCCGGCGGCACAGTGAGGTAGCCCCCGACAAACGCCAGCGGCAGCGCCAGCAGTGCAAACGGCCAGAAGCGCCGCCACTCGAAGTACGGCGCAAACTGCCAGGTGGCCAGCGCCGCCACCAGCAGGTTGAGCATCAGGGCTGTGGGCTTGACGACGTTCGGCGCCCACCCGGCCAGCGTCATGACGGCGATGTAACCCGAAGCTCCGGCATGCCCGACGGCGGCATACAGCATTGCCACAACCAGAACCCCGCCCGTAACCCAGGCGAGCACACCCCAATCCATCATCGGCAGCAGGCTTTCAGCCGGAGTGGCCGGCTGCGGTATGCACTACGGCACGTAATCAAACTTCGGCCGGGCCGTGCTCACGCGACGATATACCCCCTCGGCCGTGACGCCCATCCCAAACCCGCAGATGCCTTCCTGGGCCACAAGCAGGCGTCCTCCGGTGAAACGCATGGTGATAAGGCATTCCGGTTCGTCCTCGCCCATCGGGTTGAACGTTGCCGTGTCCCCTTCGATGAAAGCAATGCTGTCACAGTCGCCGGTGTTGGCCCCCGGCAGTCCATCCGGCCCCCGGTAGGCGTAAATGCCCTCGAAAGCCACCCGCAACCGCTGTTTTCCCAAGGCGAGCACCTTCAGCGTGCTGCCGTCCTTGCGCCGCCAGGTGCCGTTGACCTGGGCAGCGGTGACAATGGTTTGCGGCGATGCCAGACCCGAACCGGCCGGCACGCCCGGTGTGCACAGCACCAGCCAGCCACCCACAACGGTCATCACGAAGGCAAAAAGTCGCATGGCGTCACCTCCACGGCAGAAGTTTGTGTTTCGAGACAGGCTTCCGGGAAAACGTCTGCCGGCGGCTGGTAGTCCCCATCGTGGGCGGAGACAAGCCGCCCGGCGCGCAGCTCCAGCCAGCGGGCCGCACCGCGTACCAGCCCCGGTTTGGTTGTGGTGACAAAGGTCTGGGCTTTGTCCTCCAGATATGCCAGCAGGGTTGTGATCCGTCGCGGGTCAAGTTCGGCATCGAGGTCATCGAGCAGAAACACCGGCGGCTCGGCGCAGTGCGCCCGGTACAGCGCCAGTTGCCCCAGCGTGAGGACGAGCAGCGTACTGCGTTGCTGCCCGGCGCTGCCAAAGCGCGCCACTTCCCGTCCATCCATCAGAATGGCCAGATCGTCCCGGTGCGGGCCGACGAGCGCATGCCCGACGGCCAGTTCAGCCGCGCGGCGGCGCGCCAGCCGTTCGGTCATGGCGGCCCGGAAGGCTTCCGCCGTCGGCGGCAGGTCCGGCTCCAGCGACGACACATAGCGGATGGCGACCCGTTCGGCCCCGAAAAGCTGCCGTTCCAGATGGGCATCGAGTCGTTCGGCATAGCGCGCCCGCTCCACGTGGAGTTCCGTCCCCAGCTCGACGAGTTGCGCATTCCAAGCGTCAAGGGAATCCAGCCAGTCGCGGTGCTCAGGCCGCTCGGCAACAGCGCGCAGCAGGGCATTTTTCTGTTTGAGAACCCGGGCGTAGTCCACCAGTGTCTGCACATAAGCCGGTTTCAGGCTCAGGATGCCCCGGTCGAGAAACCGCCGGCGCTGCTCCGGCTCGCCGCAGACGACATCCAGCGCCTCGCGCCCGTAGGCAAACACCACGAGTTGTCCCAGGTAATCGCGCAGAGCCGCCCGCTTGCCGTTGACCAACATGACCTTGCGCCCGGCTTCGAGATGCATATCCAGCGTGACGGAACTGCCCGTGCGCCGTTGCAATTCCAGGCGCAGATGGGCCGCCGCCGCGCCAAAGGCCATGAGTTCCTGCGGCTGGTGCGTCCGAAAGGATTTTGTCGTCGCCAGCAGGTAGATGGCTTCCAGCCAGTTGGTTTTGCCCTGTCCGTTGCCGCCCCACAGAACGTTCAGCCCCGGCGCGGCGGACAACGTTCCGGTCAGATTGCGGAAGCCATCTACCGTGACGGATGTGATCTCCATGCCCTTCCCTGTACGCAACCCGACAACGGCTTACCGGAGCGCGGCCACGCCGGGCAGTTCGATGCCGGAGAGAAACTCCAGACTGGCGCCGCCGCCCGTGGAGACGTGGGTAATCCGGTCGCCCAGACCGGCAGCATTGATGGCGGCCACACTGTCGCCGCCGCCGACGATACTGATGGCCTCAGCGGCCGCCACGGCAGCCGCAATGGCGTTGGTTCCGGCGGCATAGCGCGGCTGCTCAAAAATGCCCATCGGGCCGTTCCAGACAATCATGCGCGCCGTGGCAATTTCGGACTGGTAGGCGGCAATCGTTTCCGGCCCGATGTCATACCCGGCCAGGTCGGGCGGCGTCGCCGTCACCGAAACCGTCTGGGGTTCCAGCTCAGGACGCGCCAGATCGCCCACCACGTGGTCGGTCGGCAGGTGCAGCCGGACGTTGCGCGCCTGGGCTTTGGACTCCAGCGCGCGCGCCACATCGAGTTTGTCTTCCTCAACGAGCGAGCGGCCGATTTCGATGCCACGGGCTTTCAAAAACGTGTAGGCCATCGCGCCGCCAATCAGCACGGCATCGGCCACATCCAGCATTTTGTCAATGACCTCGATTTTGTCCGATACCTTCGCGCCGCCGAGAATGGCCACGTAGGGATGCTCCGGCGCATGCAGCGCCTTGCCAAGGTATTCCAGTTCCCGCTCCATCAGCAGCCCGACGCCCCGCTCCGGGATGAAAGCCGCCATGCCGGCCGTTGAGGCGTGTGCCCGGTGTGCCGTACCGAAGGCGTCGTTGACATAGACTTCGGCGAGCGCCGCCAACTGACGGGCAAAGGCTTCGTCGTTTTTTTCTTCGCCAGCGTGAAAACGGAGATTTTCGAGCAGCAGCACCTCTCCCGGCTGGAGTTCGGCCACCAGCTTTTCGACTTCCGGGCCGACGCAATCCGGGGCAAAGCGTACCGGCGCACCCAGGTGTTCGCTCAGCACTGGGACGACCGGCTGAAGGCTGTATTTCGCTTCCGGCGCGCCTTTGGGGCGTCCCAGATGCGAAGCCAGAATGACTTTGGCGCCTTTTTCACGCGCCAGTTGGATTGTGGGCACGGACGCGCGGATGCGCGTGTCGTCCGTTACCTGACCGTCTTTGACGGGAACGTTGAAATCTACGCGAATGAAGACACGCCGCTGGTGCAGGTCAAGGTCTCGAATGGTACGCATGGGCTGGCTCCGGGAAGAAGATCAAAGTCGTTGTGGTGCGGAAAGTGTATCGGGAATCACACCGCCGAAGCTACTCCAGCGGAACGGACAACAGAGCGGCCGCCACCCACAGCGCGTACATGTTGCCCGAAGGATGCAGTCCGTCGGCCGCCAGCAGGGAGGTTTCCTGCGCCGCCCGGCGCGAAATGGCCGTGACATCCACGTAGTGCGCTCCAGCCGCCAGCGTTTCCTCACGGTTGACGGCGTTGAACCGGTCAATGACGGGGCCTTCATTCTGCCGGTGTTGTTCGGCGGCAAATGGCGTCACACACCAGTCAGGAATGGAAAGGACGATGACCTGCCGGGGCTGTCCGCCGGCAAAGGCGATGGCCTGCTGAAGCAGCGCGCGGAACCGGGGACGGTACGCTTCCGGTGTCTGCCGCCGGTACTGGTCATTGACGCCGATGAGCAGCGTCACCAGATCGAAGCGTCCTGCCGGCGGATGGGCAGCAATGGCTTCTGCCAGTTCATCGGTCGTCCAGCCGGTACGCGCAATGATGTGTGGCGCGTCCCAGTTCTGCCCGCGCTGGCGCAGGGCGGCGCAAAGCTGTTCGGGAAAACGCTCCGCTTCGCTCACGCTTTCCCCAATCGTGTAGGAATCCCCCAGAGCCAGGTAACGCTTCATGACGACACCTTTTCCCACGTCTGACGCCGGCTGCGGTGCGGGCAACGGTCTGGGAAAGCAGCCAGCGGCAACGGTCAGACAAGCCCAACTCCACCGCCACAGGAACCGGCGTCTGTCCTGTTTCATTCCACACCTTACGGCACGGTTTCCAGCAAACGGCACCCGCCCGCGATGAACACCAGCCGCACCCAGTGCCGGGCAAACACCAGCATCTGGCTGAGCAGCACCAGCAGGGCCGCGGAAAACCAGGTCACCGGCGTCACCTGTCCCATCAGCCACAGCAGGCTGCCGATGACGAGCAGCCACAACAGCGTCGTCGCAAGATACAACCCGATGGTCGTGCCCGGACGGTGGACAAACAGCCCCCACCATGCCCGTAGGCGGCCCTTCCACGACCGCTGCGGCGCATGCACCACCAGCGCCAGCTTGAGGTAGTCCATCACCAGATGAATGCTCCAGAACATCGCCAGCCCGGTGCCAAGGCCAAGCCACTGCATGAGGTCAGCGCGCCACGGCGTCGTCTGGTTTTCGGTCACGAGGCTGTACAGCGGCCCCCAGGACAGCACCAGCACACCGCCGGCTATGGCGAGCAGCAGCCCCGTGAGCAGCCCGGCCGCCAACAGCGGCAGCGCATACCGGCGGCAGTCCGCCCAGAACGCGCGCGGCGCTTCGCGTGGCGCAAAAGTGGCAATGATGCCGCCGGACAGGAATGTGATGATGAGGTAGCCGATCAGCAGGGCGAGTCCAGAGGTGATGGCCAGACGGATGGGAAAGGCGCTTTTCCCGATGCGGAGCGCCACGAACAGCCATTCGATGTCGAGGGTGTCCTTCAGCAGACGTTCGGCAAACAACGAGGCGCTGTTGACCGCACTGAGCCAGAGAATGACCGGGAGCAGCGCCAGTACGGATAGCCCCAGGTTGACCAGCGTCAGCAGCAAGGCCCACTTTGCCCCGGACGTTGCCCGGCGCAGGCTGTCAGAAAGAAGTGCAGGCAGCATCAGGAAACACTTGACGGACACACGGTGCAGGGTGAGCAACGCGACGGGTGGGAACGCCAGACGGCCCCGATTCAATCAAGTCGGGCTGCCAAGTGCAACCGGCCGGCCGCAGCGGTTTTTGGCTTGCGCGTCGGCCGTGGAAAACCTAGTTTCAAGGTCTCGCAGTCTGGTCATATCCGTTGCACCCATGGCGCTGTTCAAAACGTTCGGTGCGGCCGTCTTTGGCATTGACGCCCACCTGGTACAAGTCGAAGTCCACCTCACGCCGCACACGGGCGACAGCCAGCCCACTGTGACCATGGTTGGTCTGCCGGATGCGGCTGTCCGGGAAAGCCGTGAGCGGATTCGCGCCGCCATTGCCAACTGCGGGTATCTGTTTCCAAACCAGCGGATGACCGTCAATCTCGCCCCGGCCGACCTGCGCAAGGAAGGCTCCGGGTTTGACCTGCCGATTGCGGTTGGCGTTCTTGGGGCAGCCGGCGAGTGGCGCGGCCGGTATGTGGCGGAGACGCTGTTTGTCGGCGAACTGTCCCTGGACGGCCAGGTGCGCCCTGTCAAAGGTGCGCTCTCCATGGCGCTCAAGGCACGGGAAAGCGGTCTGCGGTACATGGTAGTCCCCCGCGACAACGCTCCCGAAACGGCCGTGGTCAGCGGTCTGGCCACCTATCCGGTGGATTCCCTGGCGGATGTGCTGAACCTGCTGGAAAGCGATCCGCTGCCGCCGCCGTTCACCGTGGATGTCTCGGCCATGCTGGCGGCAACCACCGACGGCCACGCGGACTTCCGGGACATTCGCGGGCAACTGCACGTGCGCCGTGCCATCGAGGTGGCCTGCGCCGGCGGGCACAACATCCTGATGATCGGGCCGCCGGGTTCAGGCAAGACGATGCTCGCCCGTCGGATTCCGACCATCCTGCCGCCGTTGACCTTCGAGGAAGCCCTTGACGTGACGCGCATCCATAGCGTCGCCGGGTTGACGCAGCGGCAGGGTCTGGTGTGCGAGCGTCCTTTTCGCAACCCCCACGTCACCGTTTCGGATGCCGGTCTCATTGGCGGCGGGGCGGCTCCGCGTCCAGGAGAAGTCAGTCTGGCGCACCACGGCGTCCTGTTTCTGGATGAACTCCCCGAATTTGACCGCAATGCGCTCGAAGTGCTGCGCCAGCCGCTTGAAGACGGCAAGGTGACGATTTCACGGGCGGCAATGTCGCTGACCTTTCCGGCGCGCTTCATGCTGGCGGCGGCGATGAATCCCTGCCCATGTGGTTTTTTCAACGACCCCACCCGCGAATGCCAGTGCACGCCGGCCCAGATTCAACGGTATGTCGCCAAAATCTCCGGCCCGCTGCTGGACCGGATTGACATTCACGTGGACGTTCCGGCCGTTCATTTTCAGGAACTGGCCACCGATGCGCCCGGTGAAGACTCCGCCACCATCCGGGCGCGGGTGATGCGGGCGCGCGAACGCCAGCTCGAACGCTTCAGAACACGCGACAAGACAAAGCCAGCCATGTTTTGCAATGCGCACATGACGCCGCAGGCTATCCGGCGCTACTGTCGGCTTGACAGTGCCGGCCGGCAGATGCTGGAGACGGCTATGGCACGCTTGGGGCTTTCGGCGCGGGCGTATGACCGCATCCTGAAGGTCAGCCGGACCATTGCCGACCTTGAAGGCGCAACCAACATCGCGGCGCACCACGTGGCCGAAGCCATTCAGTACCGCAGTCTTGACCGGAGTTACTGGAAGTAGCCCGCAAGCTGCCAGTTGCATGGAGTTTGCCAATGCTTGCCGTCGGACAGACCGAAACCGTCACCTACGTCGTCACCAAACACGATACCGCGCACGGCCTGTCGGCCGAGTGGAGGGACGGAAGCTACCAGGATGCCTACATTGATGTGTTTGCCACCATTCGGATGATTGCCCTGATGGAACTTGTCTGTGGGCGGATGCTGGAGCGTATCCAGGCGGCGGGTGAACTTTCCGTCGGCGTGGAAGTCAACGTACGCCATCTGGCTCCGACACCAGTTGGCGCGACGGTCACGGCCACGGCAACCTATCTTGGAAACGACGGAAAATTTCATCGGTTTCGCGTCGAAGCCTTTGACCCGGCCGGTAAAATCGGCGAAGGCGAACACACCCGCGCCATCGTCACGGTCGAACGCCTGCTGGCCGGCGCACAAAAACGCTTGATGTCACGGTGACTGCCATGCCTCTTGCACGCCTTGCTATCGAAAACCACATTGCCTTCCTGACACTGGCTTCCCCACCGCTCAACGTCCTGAGTTTGGCGATGATGCGCGAAATCAACCAGCTTCTCGACGCGCTGGGGCGGAAGCCGGCCAACAGCTTTCATGCCATCGTCATCACCACCGAACCGGAGTGCACGGCCTTTTCAACCGGCATTTCGGTCGAAGACCACAAGCCTTCCACGGCTTACCAGACGCTTCAGGAATTTCACACCATCTACCGCAACCTGCGGACGCTGTCCAAGCCGGTGGTCGGCGTCGTACGGGGGCAGGCTTTCGGCATGGGCTGTGAACTTGTGGCGTACTGTGACCTGGTTATCGCCGTGGCGACGGCAACCTTTGGGCAACCGGAAATCCGGTTTGGGCTATATCCCGCCACGTCCAGCGTGCTCCTGCCGCGCATCATCGGCTGGCACCGCACCCTGCGGATGGTCTTGCTGTCGGAAGTGCTTGACGCCGCCGAGGCCCAGCGCGTGGGACTGGTGGATTACGTCGTCCCGCCGGAGCAACTCGCTGTCAAAACCGAAGAACTGCTGGCCGTTCTGCGCGGCTGGAGCGCACCGGTGCTGGAATCCGCCCGGCGTGCGCTGCATACGGCGTATTTTCACGACATCGAAGCGGCCATGCAGGCCGTCGAAGACCAGTATCTCAACCAGTTGATGAGCTATAGCGACGTGCAGGAAGGGCTGCTGGCGTTCCGGGAAAAACGGAAACCCAACTGGAAACACCACTGACCGGAAGCCACCGCCCATGCGCCTTGACTCGTTCCTCAAAGTCAGCCGGCTCGTGCCACGGCGTACCGTGGCGCAGCATTTGTGTGAAGCAGGGGCCGTGCTCGTCAACGGGCTTCCGGCAAAAAGCTCACGGCCGGTCCGGCCCGGCGACACGTTGACGCTGCACCTGCGCCGCCGGCGGCTTGTCGTGCGCGTGCTGGCCGTCCCGGAAACGAAAAGCGTCAAAGCGCCGGCGGCGCTCTACGAACGGCTCTCCGAAGAGCTTTTGGCCGAAGAGTTTTTGGCTGAAGCACCCCTGACGCCGGTGGAAGATGTCCCTTAGCCCCGCACACCGACAACTCATGGTCGAAGCCTATGCGCAGTTGCAGGAAGCCACGCAGCTTGTGCAGGACATCCTCACCGGACGGGCCGGCTTTGAACTGTTTGATGCCGCCTGTGATGCGCTCAACGTGGCCGCCGTCAAGCTGCGCTTCATTCAGCTTGAGCTGGCAGAAAACCCGGCGGAGATGGAAACCGACATCACCGCCGAGGACGACACCCTGCCCCCGGACTGAAAAGCCACGCCGCCCGGCGCCAGGACGGCCGGTGTTGAATCCGGCGCAGACGTGCACCAATATCATTGCCCGAAGACAATGCTGGACACCGGCCCAGTGGCCTGCCTATGCTGCGTTCACCGTCTGATCCCTTCCTCGGATAGCACCATGCGATATTGCCCAGTCTGCAAGCAGTGTTACGACGACACCGATTTGCGCTGCACAAAAGACGGGATATTTCTGGCCGAGGCCTTTCCCGGAACACGCATCATCAGCGGCAAGTATCGTCTCGACGCCCTCATCGGCCAGGGCGGCATGGGCTCGGTCTATCGGGCGACGCATCTGGAACTCGACCGCACGATTGCCCTGAAGATCGTGCTGCCTGATTTTGTCTCCAACCAGGAAACCCTGGAGCGCTTCCGCCAGGAAGCACGGGCGGCGGCGCGGCTCAACCATCCCAATGTCATCAGTGTGTATGACTTTGGCATCCTGCCGACCGGCCAGGCGTACCTCGCTATGGAACTGCTGACCGGGCATTCCCTGCGCGAAGAACTGGAACGCCACGAACGGCTGTCGCCGCAGCGGATTGTGTCCATTCTGCGGCCCGTCTGCCAGGCTATCCATGCGGCGCACGAAGCCGGCGTCGTCCACCGGGACATCAAGCCGGACAACATCATCCTGCTCAGCAAGCCCGAAACCGGCGAAGAAATCGTCAAGGTCGTGGACTTCGGCATTGCCAAGCTCAAGGAACGGCCCGGGACTACGGTTTCCAACCTCACCGAGCCGGGACTGGTGATGGGTACGCCACACTACATGTCGCCGGAACAGTGCCGGGGCGAAGAACTCGACCGGACATCGGACATTTACTCACTCGGCGTCACGCTGTACGAACTGCTGGTCGGCCACGTCCCCTTCGATGCGCCGACGCCATCGGCCGTCATCATCCAGCATGCGGTTGACCCGCCGCCGCTGATGCGGCGGCTGCGCCCGGACATTCCCGAAGAAATCGAGCGCGTCGTGCTCAAGGCGCTGTCGAAAGCGCGTGAACGGCGGCAGCCAACGGCCCTTCTGCTCTGCCAGGAATTTGAGCACGCCCTGCGGGAAGCCGAGGAAACAGCCGCCGCACTCAACATCGCCAAGATTTCGGCCACGTTCCCCACCCTCGATCTGTCGCAGATAAAACCGGTCGAGTTGAAACTGGTCGCCACCCTGACCGGGCATGAACACGTCGTCAAGAGCCTGTCCTACCACGGCAGTGGTGACTGGCTGGCCTCGGCCAGCGGCGATGGGAGCGTTCGCCTCTGGGACCTGCGGACACACCGTGAAATCGGACTGTTCAGCGGCCACGAATACTCGGTCAATGCCGTGGCCATTGCCCCGGATGGACTCCGCCTGGCCAGCGGCGGGGCCGACGGCACGGCCCGACTCTGGACGCTGCGCGATGCCACTGAAATTGCTTCCTTCGGGCACCGGACGGCCGTGCGCGCTCTGCTGTTTGCTTCTGATGGACGCTGGCTCGTCACGGCGTTTGACACGGAAGTGAAAATCTGGGACGCCCTGCGGCAGCGCCAGATTGCTTCCTTTCTCGGTCACATCAAAACCATTGACGCGCTGGCGCTCTCCCCGGACGGGCATACCTTGGCTTCCGGCGCCGCCGATGATGCCATTCACTTCTGGGACCTGATTTCCAAAACGGAACAAACCATGCTGCGGCGGTCCGGCCACGCGCCAACGTCACTGGTCTATCTGCCCGACGGCCGCCTGGTTTCCGGCGGCCGGGACGGACAGTTGTGCCTCTGGCACGCCACTGAAACCAGCCCGCTCCAGACGGTCGAAGCCCATCTCGAAGCCATCCGGGCGCTGACGCTTTCGCCCGATGGCCGGTGGCTCGCCTCCAGTGACTGGAATGGTGTCATCAAGCTCTGGTCCACGCAGGATTTCACCAACCTTGTCACCGTCGAGGCCCACGATGGCGCAGCGCAATCCCTGGCGTTTGCGCCGGACGGCCGGCATCTGGCCTCCGGCGGAGCAGATGCCCTCATCCACCTCTGGCAACTTACGCCGATAGCGGACTAGCTTCCTCCCTGCAACGTTCAGAGCAACGCTCGCGCCTGAGCGTCAAGCGGTTCCACTTCCACCAGGACATCATAAAAGGTAGCACCGCCGCCAAGGTCGGTCAGCGCCTGCCCCGTGGTGGCATTCACGTTGCGGCCATCGGGGCTGAACTTGGCCCACCAGATGCCGGGCGCATAGGCCACACCCGGCCGGATTCGCCCGGAAACCCGCGCACGGACGCAAAAGGCCCCCCGGTCGTTGAACACCCGGACCATCTGCCCGTCGCGGATGCCCCGTGGCTCAGCGTCGGACGGATGCAGCTCGACGATGGGTTCCTTTTCGACGCGGCGGAGCGAATCCTGATTGACGAAGGTCGAATTGAGAAAGTTATGCGCCGGCGGTGAAATGAGCGCCAGCGGATAGCGCGCCGCCAGCGGTGGATTGCTGTGTACGTTTTCCCGTGGTGGCACATAGGCCGGCAGCGGGTCCATCCCCTGGCGTGCGAGGCTTTCAGAGTAGAACTCGCATTTTCCCGAAGGCGTTGGAAAACCACCTTCGGCAAAGGGCGCAAACGGGCTGGGCAGATTGAGCCGCACGTAGCCTTCCGCGCGCAGCCGCTCAAAGGTGATGCCTTCCATCCACGGGTGACGAACATCCAGCACGGCCCGGATGAGCTGCTCGTCGCTTTCCTGTAACTCCGGCTCGGTGTAGCCCATGGCTTGCGCCAACAGACGAAAGACATCGGAGTTTGATTTCGCCTCACCCAGTGGCGGAATGGCCGGCTCGTTGAACATCAGCGACAGATGCCCATACGGTTTGACCACATCCAGGTGTTCGAGCTGGGTCGTCGCCGGCAGCACGATGTCGGCATAATCGGTCGTATCGGTGAAAAACTGTTCGTGCACGACCGTAAACAGGTCTTCCCGACGCAGTCCGGCGAGGACCTGATTCTGATCGGGCGCAATGGCCGCCGGGTTCGAGTTATAGACGTAAAGCGCCAGCACCGGCGGGTCAAAGCCGGACGGGCGGCCGGCTTCATCCCGATTCATCAGGGCTTCGCCAAGGCGCGTCATGTTGATGGTGCGCGTTCCGGGCGGAATCCAGTCCGGGCGCTCCAGCGCCGCGTAGTTGAGCGGAAACGTCCCCGAAGTTGAAAGCAGAATGCCACCGGCCGGATGTCGCCACGCCCCGACCAGCGCCGGAAGACAGGCAATGGTGCGGACGGCCATGCCCCCGCCGGCATGCCGCTGCAAGCCATAGTTGATCCGAATGGCGCTGGGCTGCGTCCGGGCATAAGCCCGCGCCAGTCCGACGATGGCGGCTTCATCGAGACCAACCATCGGTGCGACGGCAGCCGGCGTGTAGGACTGCAACCGCTCGCACAGCGCCTCGAAGCCCAGCGTGTAGCGGGCCACGTAGTCGGCGTCATACAACTGCTCATCCACGATGACGCGCATCATCGCCAGCGCCAGTGCCGCATCCGTACCGGGGATGATGGCCAGATGTTCATCCGAAGCCGCCGCCGTGCGTGTCCGGTAGGGATCAATGGTGACGACCCGCGCTCCGCGCTTTTTGGCTTCGAGCACATAGCGCCACAGATGGACGTTCGAGGTGACCGGATTGCTTCCCCAGATGAGAATGAACTTCGACTCGGCGAAGTGCCGGGCTTCCATCCCGATGCTCGCGCCAATCGTCGCCTTGTAGCCGGCCGCGCCGGCCGTGGCGCAGATGGTACGCGCCAGCAGGGAGGCCCCCATGCGGTGGAAAAAGCGCCGGTCCATGCCCTGTCCCTGTACCAGTCCCATCGTTCCGGCGTAGCTGTAAGGCAGAATGCACTGCGGCCCACAGGTTGCGATCAGGTCTTTCCACCGTCCGGTGATTTCGGCAATGGCCTCGTCCCAGGTGATGCGGGTAAACCGGCCCTCGCCCTTTTTCCCACAGCGGCGAAACGGGTGCAGCACCCGTCGCGGGTCATAGACGCGCTCCAGGTACTTTGACACCTTGGCGCACAGAAAACCGGCCGTATCGGCGTGGCGGGCATCGCCTTCGACCTTGATGGCGCGGCGCGCCGCACCCGTGCCTTCTGTGGTGACGGCAATAGCGCAGGTGTCCGGGCAATCATGTGGACACGCAGCATGAACGACATTCAGGGCAACCATACGTTCGTCTTTTCCCGGTTGGCAGCAATTGGTTGTGACGAAGGCATGTCCGAAACGACACAACTTCGCTATAGTTAGCCTATACTTTTTGAAAACCTGCCTCGCGTCCAGTGCGGAGTCGCCCATGAAGCACAAAGCCGTCTTCACGAAAGTTCGCAAACTCATCAATGAGCGGGAACTGGCCGCTGACAACCTCGATCAGGCGGAAGACGCGCTGGTGTCGCTTCTCGAAAAAGACCGGCAGTGTGACTGGGCTTATGGGCTGCTGGCTGAAATCCAGTACTGGCGCGGTGAAATGGCGGCCCCCAAAGACAAGCTGGCCTTGTTTGAACGAGGCGTGGAATACGGCGAGGAAGCCGTCCGAATCAATGAAAACTCCCTGGAGGGCAACTTCTGGCTGGCCGTCAACTACGGCTTGTACGGCAACGAAAAAGGCATTCTGAAAAGTCTCTCACTCATCAAGCCGATTCAGCGATGCGCGGAACGGGTCATCGAAATTGACGAATCCTACTTTTACGGCGGCCCGTGGCGGGTGCTGGGGCGCATCTACGACAAGGTGCCCGGCTGGCCCGTCTCGATTGGCGACAAACGCAAAGCCATCGAGTGTTTTGAAGCCGCACTCGAATTCGGCCCCAAGTTCTATCTCAATCACCTCTACATTGCCGAATGCTACCTGTCACTCGGCAACAAGGCGAAGGCCAGACACCACTTGCAGTGGATTCTGGATGCACCGCTTTCCCGCCACCACGAGCGCGAGGATGAAGGCTACAAACGCGAAGCGCGGGCATTGCTCAGGAAGCTCTAGGCTGACCTGCCCGGTGCGTCGTCCGGCATGCCGTGTTTTCAGGCGCGCTACAGCTCGATGACCTGCCCCGGAACGAGCAGCTTCTGGTTGATGAGTTCCTGAACGAGAAGCAGCGTTTCGAGGTCATCCCGCAGTTCGTCGCAGCACTGGTCAAGGGTCCGTGAACCGTCGAACAACTGCCGCACGCGCTCGATGTTGGCGGCAAATTCACCTTCCTGGGCAATCTGCTCGGCGACTTCCGGCGCGCGCTCAAAACCATCACCACAGATGAAGGTCTGGTCGCGGTTGGGAAGCTCGGCAATGAGGTGCTCGACTTCATCAAAGCGCCGGAAGGCTTCCATCAGCAACTGCTGGGGATTGAGCTTGATGACCGGCTCGCGGCCGATGGACAGCGAGCGGAAGGTGAAGCTTCCGGTCGTCCAGCCCACGAGCCGGAAAAAGGCCCGTTCGGCGCGGACTGCGCCATATTCGATGTCCAGAATGAACCCATCCCGAAAATAAACCCTGGCTTCTTCCTGCTGGCGCGTCAGCAGCAGGAGTCCCGTGCGGCGGCCGGTTTCGAGCATCTGGATGACTTCGGCCAGACTGACCTGCGCCAGCTTGCCCTGCAAATCCACGGGCGGCCGCACCCGCTTGAGCAGACGTTTGACGCGGTGGCGAATTTCCATGGGGCGGAAGGGTTTGGACCAGTAATCCTCCACCCCCATGTCAAAGGCGGCCATGCGCTCGGCTTCGCTGTCGGCTGAAGACAGGCAGACGAAAGGAATATGCGCGCAGTCCGGCTGCGAGCGAAGCCACTCAAAAAACTGGCTGCCATCCATTTCCGGCATGTTGAGGTCGCTGATGATGAGCGCCGGCTGGTGGGCCTTGACCATCTCACAGGCCGCCCGCCCGTTTGATGCCATGAGGATTTGCGGGCCGAGGGCGCGCAGACTGGTTTCCAGAACGTTCAAAATCCCCGGCTCGTCATCCACGATGAGCACTGACAGTTCGGGGAAGTATTCATCCGGGTCCCGAACCGTCGCCTGCTTGCGCTGCCACGTGCTCGACACCTGTCCAACCGTGGCGACGTTGTCCGCTTCGAGACCGACCAGCAGCTTGAGTTCCCGGCGGTAGAGAATGTCTTTCGGCCCCAGGTCCGGCATCAGGTTGACAAAGTCCGCCGCCCGCACCGTATCACCCAGTTCCATCAGGTGCTCGACAATCTGTTTGGCACGTCCGAAGGCGTCGTCATAGCGGCGCAGGCGGTGGTTGATCTCAAACAGCTTGCGCCAGACATCAAGCCGGGTTTCCCCGGAAGCCAGCCGCTCTGCCTTGCGGCACAGAAGCATTCCCTGCTCAAAGTCCAGACGGTCGAAATAAATTGTCGCCGCTCGCAGCATCACCTCACAGGCTTTTTGTGGCTCACCGCGCTCCTGATACAGCAAACCCAGTTCCTGCAGAGCGCCCAGGTTGCGTGGGTCCTGTTCAAGTTCGCGTTCATGACGCTCAATGGCGCTGTTGAGCTTGGCATTGTCAAGCAGATTGGCAACTTGTGCGCGGGCATTCAGAATCCGATCAAACAGTCCCATGGCAACCTCGAATGTCACCTTGGTACAACGCCGGGGAAAGCGTCGCCACGGTCATCAACAGACTGAAAAACAGAATAGACGATGCGCAAAGATATGGCTTTGGAACAATCGGGCCCAATCGTGCCATAATCTGGCCGCCACGGGCTACCCTCACGCTGATCGCGGCACGAGCAACCCGCGGTCAACGAGTTCACGTACGAGAAGCAGCGTTTCGAGGTCATCGCGCAAGGACTGGCAGCAGGTTTCCAACGTGCGGGTGCCGTCGAAAAGCTGGCGAATCGTCTCCAGATTGGCCACGAATTCACCGCCCTGCGCCAACTGCTCGGCCACTTCCGGAGCTTTTTCAAATCCCGGCCGACAGACGAACACCTCATGCTGATTTGGCAGGGACGACAACACGCGCTCGACTTCATCGAAGCGCCGGAAGGCTTCCATCAGCAACTGCTGCGGAGTCAGTTGAATGACCTTTTCACGCGCCATCGGCATGGTGCAGAAGGCAAAATCACCGCTGGTCCAGCCCACCAGATGAAACACCGCCCGCTCCCCGGACAAGGTTCCACACTCGGCATTGAGGATGAAGCCATCCCGGAAGTACAGGTACGCCTGCTCTGCACCGGATTCGATGGTCAGCAATCCCGTACGGCGGCCGGACTCCAGAATCTGGATGATTTCAGCGAGGTTGACCTGGGACAGCTTGCCCTGAAAATCCACGGGCCGCCGCAGACGCCGCAGCAGATGCTTGACGCGGTAGCGGATTTCCGTCGGATGAAAGGGTTTGGTCCAGTAGTCCTCGACGCCCATCTCAAAGGCGGCGACACGTTCTGCCTCTGAGCCAATCGAAGACAGGCAGATAAAGGGCACCCGCGCGTGTTCGGGTTGTGACTTCACCCACTCAAAGAACTGGCTGCCATCCATGCCCGGCATGGCGAGGTCACTGATGATGAGCGAAGGCGCGTACTTCTTGACCTTTTCGCAGGCCATGTGACCGTTTGCGGCCGTGATGATGCGTGCGCCAAGCGTCCGCAGGGATGATTCGAGGATTTCCAGCAACTCCGGCTCGTCATCCACAATCAGGATGGTCTGTCCCGGAAAGTACTCATCAGCGCTCCGTTGGCCGGAGGTTGCCCGCCGCCAGGTGCCAACAGCCGTTCCAGTTGCACTCGTCTGGCGCGGCACAACCCCGGCCATGGCTTCGAGGATTTGCCGGTATTCGGCATCCTTGGCTCCCAAGTCCGGCATGGCGGAGACAAAGTTGGCAGCCCGCTTCGTGTTGCCACGTTCCACAAGGGTTTCGACGATCTGCCTGGCCCGCTCGAAGGCCTCTTCCATGCGACGCAGCTTGTAGCTGAGGTAAAACAGTTTGTGCCACAGCTCAACCCGCAGATCGCCTGCTGCCAGCCGTTCGGCCTTGCGGTAGCTGACCAGCGCCTGCTCGGTGTCGTTGCGCTCGACAGCGATTTCACCAGCCCGGCAAAACACATCGCAGGCCTTTTGGGTCTGGCTGTGTTCCTGGTAGAGCCGTCCCAGTTCCAGCAAAGTCGGAAGGTGCTTCGGATCGGACTGCAGGATGCGTTCGCACTGCTCAATCGAAGCCACCAGCGCCGAGGTATCCTGGATATTCGACACCTGCTCGCGCGCACTTCGGACGTGGTCAAAGAGTCCCATAAAACCCGCTCACAAAGATTGAGTGGTGCCGACCCAGCCCGACGTTCGCAGCCGCTTCGAGTGCTTTCCTGGCGATGCCCGGATGCTCAGTGTTTGGCCCGGACGACACGAAAGCCTCCGTTGAACCAGTAGTTCAACGTGGGGTCGAACCGAAACCGCGAAGTCGTGCGGCACGGCACGGTACTAAAATACCACGAACACCCCCGCAGCACCTTATGCGTGCCACGCGGTGAACCTTTCGGATTCGTCTGCGGTTCGGCTGGATAGGAGCCGTACCAGTCGGCGCACCATTCCCACACATTGCCCATCAGGTCATAAATCCCCAGTGCGTTGGGGGGGCTGGTTCCGACCTCATGCGGTGCGCCGCCACTATGGTAGCTGTCCCAGCCAATCGGGCTGTTGCGGGCAACATATTCCCATTCGGCTTCCGTCGGTAAGCGGTAGAGGTCCCCCGTCCGTTCACTCAGCCAGACGCAGTAGGCGTTGGCATCATCCCAACTCACCCGCACCACCGGGTGATGGGGATAGTCCAGAAAGTAGTTGCGCAGCCGGGCAAAGTTTGGTTCTTCGGGATAGGGACGGCCAGTGGCGTCACAGAACGCCTTGTACTGGGCGTTTGTGACTTCATACTTGCCAATCTCAAAGTCGGAGAGTGTCACCCGGTGCACCGGCTGCTCATCCGGCTGCCCATCAAGGCTGCCCATCTCAAAGGTCCCACCTTTGACGGCCACGAGTGCCGGCAGCAGGGCGCGGGTATCGTCCGGCGCGGTCGTCGGAACGAAGGTCTGACGGTTGGACGTTTCGCTCCGGCTCCGCAGGGCTTCCACCGTGGGGCGCGTCGCCACGCTGGCCCCGCCCCCCAGAAAGAACTTTTCGACAATCCGGTAGGTGATCAGACTCACCACCAGCAGCAGCAGGCAGCTCACACCCGCCAGGAAGAACTTGAACCCCTTGCCGGTCGGACGCTCTCCCGTTCCACTCAAATCCGCAAAGGCCTGCGCCAGTCCGTCCACCAGGCTGGCCGGTGGTGGCGCCGGCGCCGGCGGAGCATCCCGCTTGACGGCGGCTTCGTTGAGCACAAAACCCGTGCGTTCGGAAACCACCGGCAGCGACCGCTTGGCGAGAGTCACTTTGGCATCCCGGCGCACCGGCGGATTCGCCTGCGACGCCTGGGCGCTCTCAGCCGGCGCAGATGCTGCCGGTGCAGGCGCTGCCGGCGCGGACAACTCCGCCTTTGCTGCTCCCTCCGCCGCATCCGGCGACGGCTCCAGCAGGGACAACAACTCCCCGATACTTTTTGCCTGGCTTTGCGCGTCGCGGGCCGTGGCTTTGGCGACCAGGCAGACAATTTCCATGGAGACCGCCGGGTTGACCGTACGCGGGTCCGGCACCGGCAACAGATCGGAGGTCTCGTCAAAATCCGTCCGAAAGTTATAGGTCGAGCGCCGCTCCGGCACCGGCTGGCCCGTCGCCATCTGGTACAGCATCACCCCCAACTGGTGAATATCCCGGCGGATACCCTGGGCTACGTCCTCCGGTGCGGGTGACTTGGCCGCCAGGCGGGACTGGGGAATGCCGCAATCGAGGACACGCGGCGGCTGGTCCGGGCTCAGGATAATGTTGTCAAACCGTAGCTCCTGACCATAAAAGGCAAATTGTTCGTGCATGCCATGGACAATGCGCGCCATCCCCAGAAAGAGATCGAGGGCTTCCTGGGCCGGCAAGGGCGCGCCGTAGGCTTTGAGGTAATCCCCAAGTCTTTTGTTCATGGCAGCGTTATCCAGCGTGGGCGATGGAGGATCGAGCGCGGTCGGCATGGGCGGCTCTCTTGATAGCAGGGATTGGGAGGACGTGCTTCCAATCTACGCCGCCTGCCACAGGTACTCAACAATGTACTCAAACGTACTTTGACAGCCGATGCTTACGTGCGAAGGGGAAGCTTTTCCCACTCCCCTCAACGGAGTAGACGGGAGATGTCTGTTTTGGCGGAAAGACAAGCTAGCCGTTTTTCTTCCCGCCCTCGTCCGCCTCGGCTTCTTCGGCCTTTTCGGCTTCGATGAGAACGTTCCGGTACGGCTCGGCCAGGCGAATGAGTGCCTTGGCCCGCAAGCCGCGCAGATATTCCCTGATTTTGGCGTCGGCGCGCTGCTGCGCAATCAGACGTTTGACCAGATCGCGCACTTCGGCAAAGGGCTTGACCGAAGGCGGACGGCGGGCATCGAGCCGGAGAATCTGGTAGGCCTTTTCCAGCTTCAGAATGGGCGTCACCTCACCGGGCTTGAGTTTGTCGAGTTCGGCCCGGAAGGCCTCGGCCAACTGGTCATCCTTGTAGGGCGGCAGCTTGCCGCCATTGGCGCGTGATGCCCGTTTTTCGTCGGAAAACTTTCGTGCGACTTCAGCAAAGGGCTGGCCGGCTTTGAGTTCAGCCTGGGCCTGCCGCGCCCGCGCCTCAGCGGCGGGTTGGGTCTCCGGCGTGAAGCCGATGTAGATTTCACTGATTTCGATTTCTCCCGGCTCGGTGAAATCAGCCGGATGGGCGCGGTAGTATTCCTCGGCTTCGCGGTTCGTCACCTGCTCGATGAGGACGCTATAGACATCCTGCCCATAGACGGCCTGGCGCAGGAACTGTCCGCGATAGCTCGTCCGAATGTCCTCCATCGTCAGGCCCTGCCGTTCCATGGCCGCGCGGCAGGCATCCAGGTTTTCGAGGTTGTTCTGTTTGCACAGTTCAAGGATCGTCGCGTTGACCTGGGCCTCGATTTCGGGCAACACGCCCATTTCCTCGGCGCGCTGCGCAATGAGGCGCTCATCAATCAGGCTGACGAGCAGCCGTGGCTGCAAACGGGCAAAGATTTCTTCCTGCCTGGCTGAGTCGTTGGGGAACTGTTCCTGAAGATCGCGCCGCAGGGCATTCTCGGCCCGGCGCAGCATCGAGCGGGTAATGAGTTCCTTGTTGACGCTGACCAGGGTTTCATCAATCACCACCGCTTCCTGGGCCGCAGTCCGCCAGCCGGCAACCATTCCCGGCAGAGGAAGCAACGCCACGCCAACCCACAGACTACAGCCGGTCATCAACCACCACGAATAAACTTTCACGTCTGGCTCCTACCGTTCAAAAAGCGTTTTTGTGTTATGCGGCCCCTGGGGCCATAGGCACGGCATGCTACGAAAAATGCTCCCTGGATGAAACTCCCTTGTGCCCGGACGGCGGATGATCGGCTGGCATCTCCGCCGTGACCGGCATCCCCAACGCTATCCCCACCACAAACCACAGCACCATGGACACTTCACCGTCTCCCAGGTTGAAGTGGGCGATGCCGCTCGCGGCAAAGCCGGTGAGTGCGCCCAGCGCGCCCAGGGCAATGCCGTCGCGCAGCCGCCGCAGCAGTTGTCCGACATAAGTCAGCAGCAACCAGAGGTAGGCCGCCAGCGCCGGCAGCCCGTACCACACCGCCACCTGCAGATAGGTGTTGTGAAAGTGGCCGGGCGGCAAATCGCCATGGGCGTACAGTCCCCATTCTGCCGCGTGCAGCTTGTCGCTGTAGCGCCCAATACCAAACCAGGGGTGTTTTGCCACCAGCCCGATGCCTTCCTGCCAGACCACCAACCGCCAGAACAGACTGCCTTCACGGGCATCCACTACGGACATGTGGCGCATGGCGTAGGCATAGGCCAGCGCACTGGACAGCAGGATGCCGGCAATTACCAGCCCCATCACCACCCGTGGCGTACTGACTGTGCCCTCCCGCCACAGCAGATACAGCATCACGCCGACGCTGACAATGAGGCCGCCCGTCGGGCCGCGGGACAGCGTCAGCCCCAGGGCCAGCATAAGTCCCAGCGCCAACCCCCAGAGCCACCGGCGCTGGCGTCCGACAGTGCACCAGGCCATGCCAAGCGCCAGGGAAACAAGAATCTGAAGCACCTCGGCATAGGTGACGTAGTGCGAAAAAAACCCGCTGGCGCGAAAGTCCCGCGCCGGCGCACTGGCGCGGATGCCCAACCCGGCCGGGCCCAGCAACGCCAGACGGGACTGGAGTGCCGCCCGGTCGAGCGGGGCCGTGAGCGGCAGCTCGATGCGCCGTCCGGTCACGCTCACGGGCTGGCTGGAAGGCAATGGTTTCTGCAGAACGAGGCGGGTGATGTCCTCCGGGGTACGGACGACTTCACCATCCACGCGCAACACGACATCCCCGGGCTGAAAGTACGGATGCAGGGGGGAGTCAGGGCTGAGTTCGACCAGACGCACACCACTTCCCACCAGCAGTTGATACCCGGTGTAGAGCAACCCGACCTGGGCTGAAAGCAGCAGCGTCCAGGCCAGACACCACGCCTGGGCGCGGGATTGCACCCAGAACGCCACAATGCCACAGGTCGCCATAAAGGCCACGCTACGCAGCCCATCCAGGCTCCACCGTGGCTCGTAGGACATCAGCGCCGACACGGTACATAGGGCCCAAAAAAACGCCAGCGGCCACCATCGCTGCGCGGCCTCCCGCCACCGGGACGCCGATGCCGGAAGCGTGGAACCCCCAGCCGACCACCACCGTTCCAGCCCCCACAGCAGGGCCAGCACCAGGGCGCTGCCCTGCGCGCCGGCAATCGAGTGCGGCGCCAGCACGGCATACAACAGCAGGAACCACATGGAAAGTGACAGGAGCCTCCGCCGGAGAGATTGGTACGCTATGGATGACCGGGCCACGCCAGCTTTTTCACACCTGTCCTCAAAGTCACCACCGGCCGAGGCAGCGCTTGACCGACCACACGGCGGTTGTGTCCGTAGCGGCGGGATACTATGGTTCCGCACGTGGAAAAAACACCTGCTCTGGTGTCGTACAGCACCCTGAACATTGTCTTCACCGCCCGGTTTCTCATGGCCTTTGCCGGGGGGTTGGTTCTCTTCTCACTGGGGTGGAGCCATCCGTCTTTCCTGTGGGTCGGGGGCGCGTTCGATGTGGCCCTGCTCGGCCTGGCCCTGCTCGACGCGGCCCGGACGCCTCTTCGGGGAAGCTTCACCCTTCGCCGCCGGTGTGCGGAACGCTTTGCCATTGGCAGTGGCAATGGCGTCACCATTGAAGTCCAGAACCACCGCCCGGCTCCGCTGACGCTGTGGGTCAAGGATGAACCGCCCCCCCAGATGCAGACGCCGAAACGGGAGGGACAGTTTACGGTTCCCCCACGGGGAACGGCGACGCTGCACTATGAGCTGCTGGCGCCGGCGCGCGGGCGCTTTGAGTTTGGCAACATCGCGGTGCGGCTGCGCAGTCCGTGGGGCCTCGTCTGGCGGCAGACATCCGTTCCGGCCGTGGAATCGGTCAAAGTGTACCCCGACTTTCGCGCCGCACAGCGGCAGGTCATCGAAGCCTATCGCATGGGCCGCCAAGGCGAGCGTCGGCAGCGACTGCGTGGGCAGGGTCGTGAGTTCGAGTCGTTGCGGGAGTTTGTCATCGGCGACGAACTGCGCCATGTGGCGTGGGCCGCTTCGGCCCGGCGGGGCAAGCTGGTCACGCGGCAGTACCAGATCGAGCGCAGCCAGAGCATCCTGCTGATGCTGGACTGCGGCCGCCTGATGACCGCCCGCCTTGGCGACCTGACCAAACTCGATTATGCCGTCAATGCGGCGCTGGCGCTGGCTTACGTCGCCGTGGCCGGCGGCGACCAGGTCGGGCTGCTGACCTTCACCCGCCGGGTGGATGACTTCCTGCCGCCGCGGCCCGGCGCCAGTCAACTGGGGGTTATCTTGGAGCACCTGCACGACGTACAGCCGCAGATGATTGAACCGTCCTATGCGCGGGCCTTTGCCCATCTGGGACGCCACTGCCGGAAGCGGTCGCTGGTTGTCCTGCTGACCGATGTCGTGGATGCGGATGCCTCGGCCGACCTGCTGGCGCATACGGCGGCGCTCATCCCACGTCACCTGCCGCTTATTGTCACCATCGGCGACCGCGACCTGCGCGCCTTCGTCAAACCGCCGCCGACATCACTCGATGAGGTCTATGCCCAGTCGGTGGCCGAAGAACTCCTCACCCAACGCGAACAGGCCCTGAACCGCATTGTCGAACTCGGCGGACTGGCGCTGGACGTGCCGACCGGACAGCTCTCGGTTGCCCTGGTCAACCGCTACCTCGAGGTCAAAACGCGTGGACGGCTCTGACCACCAAGCGTCCCCCTAGCCCCGGATGACTTTGTATTTGCTGTAGTCCACCTTGAAGCTGGATTCCGGGATAGACTGCAAGCGGATGTTGCTCAGCAGGATGGTGGTGTAGTCACTCCGGGTATGCAGCACCTGTTTGACGGGCAGCCAGTTCTGGTGCGACACCCAGACTTCGAGGCGCGTGTACTGGCTTTTGCCCTTTGGACGCAGCAGCAGTTTCGTCGTGGGCTGCCCGTCGAGGGTTTCCTCACCTTCGAGCGCCACGTCAAAGTTTTCGGAAAGCTGCCGTGCATCCGTCAGGACGGTCAGCAGACTGGTCGAGGCCGTTTTCTTGGCAATCTCGTTGGTCGTGCTGACGAAAGCCTGATTGAGCGCCGGTTCAATCAGAATGGCCTCATTGCCGTTGACGACGACGGTCTTCGACTGCGGCTCGGTGTAATCAATCCGCAGCCGCCGGACATTGCCCCCCGTGCTGAAACGCAGCGTGCCCACCTGCTGTGGCTCGCGGACGCCAAGTTGTGAGTTGACCCGCTGGTGCACCACCGTGGCGCGCAGGCCACTGAGCCGCTGACTCGCCGCCTGCAGATTCCGAATGACCGTCTGAAGGTCCACACCACCGGGTCGCGCGCTGCCCGGAAGCCCCGTGCACAGAAGTCCCATCAGGGACAGCAGCCCGCCCATAATCCATCGTCGCCGTCGTTCTCTCATGTAATGCCCTGCTCCATTGTGGCTGAAGGATGACAAACGCCCATGCTATCGCATATCCGCCGCCGGACTCACGCTTAAACCGGAAGATGTCGCCGAAATTGATGCGGCGGTGTCCGGCGCTCACTCGAACCAGACGTGATACCCGGCAATCTGGCGCCCGGACACATCGTTGACATGCTCGAAGTGTTGTACCCGTACGGGACGCTTCAAGCGTGCCGCACCAGCCTGTTCAAGCGCGACCTGCAACGTCGTCGTGGGCGGGAACTGACCGAGTTCCGCCATGCTGATGAACTCCGGGTTTCCAATGTTGCCCAGCCGGGCGGCCGCCTGGCGGCGCGTCACGGGACGCTCATCGAACCAGCTCGATGGAATCAGGAAAATGAAGGCCAGAATGAGGCAGCACAGCACGTCGTACTGCCACGAGCCACGCTCATAGTTCCACAGGACAGCCGCTTTGATGCCGCGAAAGAGCCGGTTCATCGGGGGTTATTGGGCTGGTCGGCGATGATTTTCCCATCCCGCATCGAAATGATGCGCGTGCCGATGGCCGCCGCTTCCGGGTTGTGGGTAATCATGATGACCGTCTGGTGCAGTTGCTGGTTGAGCTGCCGCAGCATGTCAAGCACGATGCGGGAGTTTTCGCTGTCGAGGTTGCCGGTGGGCTCATCCGCCAACAACAACTTGGGACGATTGATGAGGGCCCGCGCCACGGCCACCCGCTGCTGTTCGCCCCCGGACAGCTCCAGCGGTTTGTGGTGCAGGCGCTGTTCGAGGTTGAGCAACCGGAGCAACTCGCGGCGATGGGCCGGGTCCTGCCCGTTGACCCCGCGAATCTGCTCGGCCAGACGCAGGTTGCCTTCGGCGGAAAGGGTTGGAAACAGGTTGAAACGCTGGAACACGATGCCAATCTTCTGCCGGCGGATGGCCGTTCGTTCCTGATCGCTGACGGCCGCCAGGTCCTGCCCGTCCAGGATGACCGCACCACCCGTCGGCTTGAGCAAACCGCCCAGAATATGCAGCAGGGTGGACTTCCCTGACCCCGATTGCCCGATGATGGACACAAACTCGCCGGGCCGGACAGTGAAACTCACCTCGTCCAGCGCCCGCACGGCAACCCGTCCCACCTTATAGACCATGGTGAGGGACTGCGCCGCGACGAGAACCGGAGCCGTCGCCGTGTCGGTCAGAGCAGTGGTCATACTGGGCAGGGGGTCAGGGCTGGGCATCGAGGTCCACGACTTTCAGGTTGCGGTCATTGGTCAGGGTGAAAACATCCTCCGGCAGCGAGGTCGGGTTGATTTCCGGGGACTGAAACACCACCCGCAGGGCATAGCCTTCCGCCGGGCGCATAATCCGAACCCACTCCGGGAGCAGCCGGGGCGTTCCACCATTCGTAGTATATCCGCCAAAATCCGAAATGGTGCCGAGGTCCCCGTTTTCTTCAAAAACTTCGAGCCGTGTCAATGGCGTTCCCGGCTGGGTCCGGTCAAACCAATAGGCAAAGCGCGGACGCCACGAACCCGACGGCTCGCGCTGGGCAACATAGAGGAGATAGTAGGTGCGTGTCACCCACTCCGGTCGTGCATCCGTCATGACGCTTTCATCCCGGCGCGTCTCAAACACCGACCAACTGATGTCCGGCGAAGCCGGCGGGATGGGTGGCGGCAGCAGCGGCATGGAGAGGTGCTGCGGACGCAGGCTGGCAAAGGCACTCACATCACGCGCCTGTTTTCCATCCGAAACCTTCACCTCGTAGGTCCTGGTATTGGAACCGCGAATGAAAGCCTGCCGGTCGGTGGGATAAAACACGGCGACCGTAAACTGCTGCCCATCCGAGGTCATATCCGCCAGCGAACCCAGCAACGACGCCTGCACCTGTAAGCGAATGCTCTGTGGACGCCGCAGCACCAGCGCCCCGCTGGCCGAAGGATAGGCTTTGCCGACGCCGCGTGTCGAATCCCGATAGTCCACAAACTGCAACTGGACGGCCGTCCGCACCGCCTGCACCTGTTGAAGGTAGGCAATGCGCCCGACCAGGTCTTCGGCAGTCACCGGTGGATTGAGCGGCAGCAGCCGTGGCAGAGCCACGCGCGAGGTCAGGCAGCCGCCGGTCAGCAGCGCGCCCAACCATAGCAGGATGAGAATTTTCCAACGCACGGCTCCCGTTTTCACGAAAGGTTGTCCTCGGGTCGGCCGTGGTTATACCGGATGGACAACCACTTTGCGGTCGTCTCCATGACCGATGCTTTCCGTTCGCACGCCCGGCTCCGTGGCCAGCGTCAGGTGAATGATCCGGCGCTCGGCGGCATTCAGGGCGCTGAAGGTGAATGGCTGACGATACTTTTTGACCTGCTCGGCCGCCGTCCGCGCCATCAGCACCAGTTCCCGTTCACGGTTGGCGCGGTAGCCATTGGCATCGAGACGTACCGCCCACCGCCCCGGTGCGTGATGATTCACGACGCGCTCCAGCAGGTGCTCCAGCGCATGAAGGACTTCCCCCCCACGGGCCAGCAACAGACCGGCATCTTCACCGACAAAGTTCACCTGCCAGACACCGGTCTGCTCGCTGATCGTGAACGTCATCCGCCATGCGCTGTGGCGGATGACCCTGGTGAGGAAATCGTGCAGGAGCGGGGTCAGACTGTCGTCATCCCGAACGGGGGTCAGTTCAGACAAAAGTGCATCGGACATCGGCATGGCATCTACCCAACCTCACGCCCACCCGGTAACACTGCCAGGCAAGGTGCAGCTACCGGAACCGACTAGGCTGGACGTGGGTTGAATTTCTTCTTTTTATCCTTTCCATCGGCGGCTGACGCATCGGCCGCGCCCCCTGGGGACGGGCTGGCAGCGGGAATGGGCGGCAGCATGCGGTTGATGATGAGTTGTTGCGTGATGCCGATGATATTTCCGGCCATCCAGTACACCACCAGCCCGCTGGGCGCACTCCAGAAAAACAGCGCCGCAAACAGAATCGGCATCACCCAGACAATGATCTTGCGCTGCATCGCCAGCGCCGGGTCTTCAGGCCCCGGCGGCTGCGGCATCAGGTAACTCTGCCCAATCTGGGTCACACACAGCACCACCGGCAGCACATGCCACGGGTCAGGCATGGACAAATCCGTGAGCCAGCCGATGAACGGTGCCTGGCGCAGGTCAATCGAAAGCTGAAGATAGACGTAAATGGCGACAAAAATCGGCAACTGCAACAGAATCGGCAGGCAGCCCATGATAGGCAGGCTTTCCTTCATAAGCTGAATCTGCTCGCGCTGTAACTCCACCATGCGCGGGTCGTCCATTTTGACTTTCTGCGCCTGCAACTGCTTGAGCCGTTCGGCCAACTCCTTGTGACGCGGGGCATGGACGGCCGCCTTGCGAAACGACACGGCCGTTTTCCAGCGCAGCGGAAACAACAGCATGTTGACGACAAAGGTCAGCAGCACAATGGCCCAGCCGTAGTTCTGGGTTTGCGCATAGAAAAACCGGAGCAGCCAGTCCAGCGCCGGGATGAGCGGCCGCACAAAAAAGGCCAGCCAGCCGTAGTCGTTGAGTTCGCGCAGGTCCACATCGAGGTTGCGCTCCGTTTTGAGAAGCCGGCTTACGGAAGCCAGGTACGTCCGATCCTTCGGGCCGATGTAAATGATATTGGCTGCGGCATTGACCGTCGGCACATCCAGAAAGACGTATTCCCGCTTGACATCGCGTCCCTGAAAGCGCGTCACGGCATCCCGTCGGCTGAGCTGCACCGTGCCGGGCTGCGGCGGAATGGCCGTGAAGGCAAAGTAGTGATCGGTCAGTGCGCACCAGGCCGTATTGGGCTTGGTCAGGTAGGCGGGTTTGCCCGCGCCGGGCGGTGTCGCATCCACCGAAGTGAACGGCGTGAAGGTGGCATTTCCGCCGATGACCGTCACGGCGTGGGGTGGCCTGTGCGTGTAGCCGTCATACTTGGCAAACACCTGGTCGCCAAAATTCGGCCCCAGACGAAACATGACCGGCACCGGCGCGCCATCCTTTTGCACATCGGCCAGAAAGTCGAAGTCATAACGCCCGCCCCGAATGACATACTGCTTGACGATCTGGTAGCCCTGGGCCGTGCTAAGCCCGAAGGTCAGGGTGGCCGTCTCGCCGTCGCCCACGGACAGGGCTTCCGTGACAGCACCTTCGACCTGGTAGCGACTCTGGTTGAAGAACGCGGTCAACTCGTCCTGCCCGGTGGCAATCAGCTCAAAGGCCGCGCCGAGTTCGGTCGTCGGCGCACCGGGATCACCCCGGCGGGAAGTCGTGGTCAGCACTTCCAGTTCCGACTTGCCATCGCTTGCGCGGAGCGCGCGCCCGTTGGGCAACGCCTTGAGCACGAACCGGGTCAGGACCCCGCCCCGGTTGGAAAAGGTGGCGCGCCACAGGGGCGTCTCAACGGTGATGTCACGCGCCGGGGCATCGGTGGGGGTCAGTTCAGAAGGCGCGGCCGGAGACGCTTCGCCGGTGGTCACTGGCGATTCAGACGCCGCCGACCGCCCGGCTGCCACCGGAGCCGCCGCATCGCCGGGGGGCGGCGGGGGCGGCGCAAAGAAATACTGCCAGACCAGCACCACTGCCAGTGACAGCGCAAAGGCGAGTGCAATGCGAGACTTTTCCATCAGCCTGAACTACCTTTCGTGCGCGACGCCACCGGCGCGCTGGACCGCGGGGTCAAATCGGGGACCGGATCGTAGCCACCACGACAGAAAGGCTGACACCGCGCCAGCCGACAAACGCCCAGCCAGCCCCCACGAAAGAGGCCATACCGCGCAATGGCCTCGGCGGTGTAGTGCGAACAGGTGGGCTGAAACCGACACACCGGGGGCAGGAGAGGAGCTATCAAAAGCTGATACAGGCGAATCAGCGCCAGGGCCGCTTGCTTCAACATGGACGTTTCAACCTGCTGCCGGCGACAGTCACCTGCTCCCCGGAAGCTGGCGGGACGGAAGCTGGCGGGGGTCAGGGGGCCGGTCATCCACATCACCCAGCCGGCTCCGCCGCGCCACCGGCCGCCAGTTTGGAAAGCTTTTCCATCAGGCGGGTAAACTCCTGTTCAATGAGCGCATAGCTTGCCGTCGTCAGTTGGAACTTGGCGTTGACCACAATATCCCAGCCGACCGGCAACGTCGCCTGCTGCCGGCGGAACACTTCGCGCAGCCGGCGCCGGCACCGATTGCGCACCACCGCTGACTTCGACACCTTCCGACTGGCCGTGATGCCCAGGCGCGTTCGGCCGAGCCGGTTGGGAGCCACGAAAATGGTAAACAGTGACGAGTGCAACTGTCTGCCCTGGCGATACACCCGCTGGAACTCGCCGGGCGTCCGTAAGCGCGCCTGTTTTGTAAACCGACAGGAAACGTGGGCGACGGGCCGTTCGACATCGGTCACATCAGGGGCCGCCGCTGCGTCAGAAGCCGTAGTGTTTCACCGTCAAACGCTTGCGCCCTTTTGCCCGACGCCGCTTGAGGACGTTGCGCCCACCCTTGGTCTTCATGCGCTCCCGAAAGCCATGCGTTTTGGCCCGTTTCCGGTTATTCGGCTGATATGTGCGCTTCATCCCAATCACTTCCTTTCTTTGAAAATACGGCCGTCAGCGGTTGCCACCCGAACCACAATGAAAGTCGGCAAGCGTAATGGCTTTGGCCGCCAGGCGTCAAGCGGCGGCCTTTGCAGACCGCCTCCCTTCGCACCCGGCTCAGATGACGGACGCCCCAGACTCAGCGCGGTGGCGCTTTCTCAGTGGATGGCTTTTCGACGGCCGGTGGCGGCGGTGGCGGCGGCTCGGCCGCGCCGGGCTTCCACCAGAAACGGGTGACATCATTGAACATCACGAACACCATCAACAACATCAGCACCGCAAAGCCGGCCTGATTGAAACGCTGCTTGAGATCATCGGTCAGCCGCCAGCCAACCCAGCCCGCCATGGCATCGAGCGCCAGCAGGAAAATGTGGCCCCCATCCAGGACAGGAATAGGCAGCAGATTGAAAATCCCCAGGTTGAGGCTGAGCAGTCCCATGATGAAGAAAAGACCTTCCAGGCCGCCGAACTTCACGGCGTCGCCGGAAGCCTTGGCAATCCCAATGGGACCCGAAAGTGTGTCGGAGACTTTTCGTTCCCCACGGAAAATCTGCCGGAAGGCTTCACCGGTCAGCACAATGAAACGGATGTTTTCGTTGACGGCATGCTGGGCCGCCCCCAGAAGGGATTTGCGCTCGCGCGTCAGCGGCAGCGGCGGCGGGGGAACAGGCACGAACCCGATGCGGATTTCCCCGTCAATGCGCTTGGGTGTCAGCGTGAGGGTGAGGGTTTCGCCTTTACGTTCGACCGTCAGCACCACCTGGCGGTTTTCATACGCCTGGAGCGACTGCTTGAACCAGTCAAAGTTCGGAATGGGGCGCCCGTCCAGCGCCAGCAATTTGTCCTGTGGTTGCAACCCGGCCTGCGCCGCCGGCGAACCGGGCTGCACGGCGGACACAACCGGCAGCGCCGCCGGGATGTCCTGCGGAAGCAATCCAGCATCGCCAACGGTGTTTCCGGCCTGCTGCCGGGCTTTCGGGATGATGGTCAACTCCAACCGTTGTCCGTTACGCTCGATGGTCACCGGAACCGGCTTGCCGTCATTGATAGCTGTGTAATCGCGTACCTTGCTCCAGGTCGGAGACTCGATACCGGCAAACCTGACGATGCGATCACCGGGCTGAATGCCGGCTTCTTCCGCCGAAGAACCAATCGGCACCGCACCCACCACTGCCGGCTGGCTGAGATAGGCCGGCGCCTTGAAGAAAAACAGCCCGATGACAAAGGGAATCGCCAGTGCCAGGAGGATATTCATGGCCGGTCCGGCCACCAGAACCAAAAACTGATGCCATTTCGGGCGCATCAGGTAGGCGTCAGGATGCTGCTGCCGGGCGGCGTCTTCTTCCGGGTCCATGCCGGTAATCTTGACGTAACCACCGAGTGGCAACAGGGAAAGCCGGTAGTCGGTTTCCTTCCACTGAAAACCGAACAGGCGTTTCCCAAAGCCGACGGAAAAAATCTCGACCTTCATGCCGAGCCACTTGGCGGCAGCAAAGTGGCCAAACTCGTGAATGACAACCGTCGTCCCCAGCACGACCAGAAATGCCGCCAGCATGACGAGCGTTTCACTCGCCAGCAGGCTGGCGCCAAACCAAAGCGCCGCGAGCACCGTGACCATAAAACGTTTGTGAACCTCCCTATCGCTTACCGGGCCGTCTGGAATGTAACATAACCGTTCGGTACGTACCCAAACGCCCTGCCCCAAACGCCCTGCGCTGTCGAAGGGTTCAACGCTGGTTCAGCCGTCCTGGTGCTCTCCGGGCAAGCTGGTTAGCCTGTTGCCCAAGGCTGGCACTCTGCCGGAGACTGACCGGCCGTGGGCTTGACGCAACCTTCCCGGATGGGCCTTCATCGGTGGTATTCGGGTGTATCCTTTATCAAAGCCGCAGAAAGATCATGTTGCCTACCAAATCCTTCCCTGCCGGCCGGTCGTGGGTCTTGACGCTGCTC